>Ga0114931_10000143_pt1 | contig 79132 bp, 65 predicted proteins | sample 2SBtaG_FD_89579 | JGI IMG/M metagenome (GOLD analysis project Ga0114931, IMG submission 89579) | Deep subsurface microbial communities from Kolumbo volcano to uncover new lineages of life (NeLLi) - 2SBTROV14_V59a metaG | ecosystem: Environmental > Aquatic > Marine > Volcanic | place: Kolumbo...
CCCGGCGTGTTCGCGATCGAAGTCCGGCTGATGACAGGTAATGCAATCGTTTTGATCGGTGGGGTTAAAGATGAGATCGAGTCCTGGAAGGACGTGACAACTCTCGCACGCCAGCGGAGCATGCGCGCCGACGAGCGCATACCCGTTGGCAGATGCAGCATGATCGAACGAAGCGCCGTCCCACGTCTCGGTCGAGTGGCACTCCAGACAAGTGGTGGGGAAACCGGACCCGGCGTGTTCGCGATCGAAGTCCGGCTGATGACAGGTAATGCAATCGTTTTGATCGGTGGGGTTAAAGCGAAGAGAAAGTCCGGGTAGAACATGGCAGCTTTCGCAATCCAGTGCCGCGTGGGCTCCCACAAGATCGAATCCATTCCCAACGGCCATGTGATCGAAAGTGGCGCCGCCCCAGGATGACGTATTGTGGCAGTCAATACAGGTATTGGGAAAACCAGATCCGGCGTGTTCTCGGTTATAATCGGACTGGTGGCAGGTCGCACAATCGTTTTGATCGGTAGGATTGAACCGAAGGGCGAGCCCGGGCAAAACATGGCAGCTTCCACAAGCCAGTGGTGCATGCGCCCCGACGAGATCGAAACCGTTCGCGACGGCGACATGGTCGAAGGTTGCGCCTTGCCAGGCAAGCGTCGAGTGGCACTGCTCGCAATCTTGCGGGAATCCTAACTGAACATGGTCCACGGCTCCCATTGCGGACGATTCATAGTCGCTCAAGTGACAACTGTTGCATGTGTTGTCGAGCAAGGTATATGCACCATTCCGGTCATCCTTGTGACAACTTTCGCACGTGATCTGCTGGTGAGCTCCCGTCAGAGGGAAGCTTGTCTGAGCATGCACCGACAAGCCATTAACGTCAGAAAAAGAGGTCGTATTGTGGCAACTGGCACATTGGTCAGACAGGTTGCCGAGATGAACGTCAACATGACAACTGGTACAATTATCACTATCGATATTAGCAAGTTTGAATTGGAGATCGAGGTGGCAACTGACGCATTCAGCCATCTTGTGTGAGCCGTAAAGCGGATACGCGGTCTGTTTATCATGATCGAATGCGAGGTCGGCACGGAGTGGATTCCACGCTTCGGTATTGTGACAAGATGTGCAACTGAGCCCTTCGGGGAGTCTGCCATGGGGATTGACAGGCACCTGCGCTCGCGACGAGATTGCCGTTCCCATTAGCAGTAGCCCCCAAACGACGGCATACGTCAATGGCATAAGCACTATTTGGAGTGGCAGTCTATGCATGCTGTCCCGAGGGGTTTATAGCGAATGAAAGAGCTGCCATCGACCGCAGTAACACTATGGTGACAGGAGAGACAGGCCACCTTTTGGTGCGCGCCGTCCAATGGAAATCGCGTTCGATTGTGGTCCATCGACTTAATATTAAACGATTCCGTATCGTGGCACGAAGAACAAGCGAGGCCGGCAAACTGCTCTTGATGGGGGTTTTGATCATGATGGCAATCGGCGCACCGTGTACTCAGCCCAGCATAACGGATGGTCTTGTCCATTTGCTTGGAAATTCCGGATACGTGGCATCCTGAACACGCTGTCCGAGCGTGCGCCCCATTCAATGGAAACTTGGTCCGCGAATGATCAAACGTAATTGACATTTTCCACGTATTCGTACTGTGGCATGTCTGGCAGTCTCTGGGTCCGGCCGGTTCGGCAAATTGGTTGCCATGTGGACTCGTGTCTTCGTGACAGGAGATGCATGCGATGGTGGCGAAGTGAAATCGAAGCGATGGTCGATTATTCGAGCCGTGACAAGCGATACAGGGAGTGGCCAGGTGTGCTCCCGTAAGTTCAAAGTTGGTTTCCCGATTATGTCGGTCTAGATCAAAAAGGGTAGGGGACCATCCCGTTTGCTCATGGCAATTGCTGCAAAGTGGTCCATCCGGAAGTTTCCCGAAGTCACCGTGATGAAAATCCACGTGGCAAGACTGACAGTCGCGCACCAGAGGCGATGGGAACGTCCTGCCGATGGTTTCGGGCTTAAAAGTAATGTGAATCCCACTTTGGCCCGTAGCAGGGGTCTGATGGCACGATGCACACTTTATCTGAGCATGAGCCCCTTCCAGGTCAAATCTGGTCGCCGAATGATCGAATTGCCGCTTAAAGTTTGCCTGATTTAAAAAATGCCATCCTTTTTCTTGATGGCAATTTGCGCAAGAAGACCCCATGGTACCGCGATGGGCATCTTTGTGGCACGAGGCGCATTGCGTTGAGCCTAACGATCCGAACCGAACAAAAACGGTCCCATCTACATCTGTAGTTGGCTGATGACATTTTTGGCAGGCAATGTCCCGATGTTTTCCTAAGAGCGGGAATCGGGTCGTTTTATGGTCAAACTTCGGTGCCTTCTTCCAGTCCACTTCATTGTGGCAATCGGTGCAAGAGAGTTCGGTGAATTGATCTCGGTGCGGCGAGTCATTTTGGTGACATCCGACGCATCGCGCACCAAGCCCAAGAAATGTGCTTGTCAGCACCCCATGTTGTTGTTTAAAACGGCGAACTGTAGGGTTAAAAATGTGCGATGGCCGGTGACAGGACGTACAAAAAGCTTTTCGATGGCCTCCAATGAGATCGAAGCCGGTCTTCAAATGATCGAAGGACGTTGTGTCAAACCGTACGGGTTTAAATTCAGGTCCAAAATGCTCCTTGTGGCACTCTGCACAATTCTGGCTAATGAAATTAAAATGGAGACCCATTTGATCACTCAAGCTTGCACGAAGGGGTTCGTGGCACGAAAGGCACTTGTCGTTTTGGATTCCCTTTTTCCCAAGCTGATGGCACGCGGTGCATTGGGTAATACCCGATAGGTCACCATGTGCATGGGAAAGTTTTCCTGGCGAAATGATCTGCGCTTGTGCCGGGGACTGCCAGATGACCATTACGAACAAGAGTCTGAAAAGCAGGTGATAGGTTGCGCTATGGTTGGTACAAGATGTCATTGAGTGGGCGCAAGTTGGGCCAGGGCGGCCGTAGCTTTATCCGAGAGTTGGATGTCAATTTGCTGATCCCGGGTTTTCTTCCACCAAGAAATTGCATCGTCGGTGCGGCCCTGGTTGGCATATACCGCGCCGAGGTTGTACATCGCTGCCGGATCATCGGGATGGCGCCCGAGCATCCGTCGAATCGTCTTTTCGGCATTATGCCATTCTTTAATCTGGGCGTAACAGTTTGTGAGATCGAGCCAGGCCTGCCTATTTCCCGGATTCAGTGCCAGGTAGCGTTCGTAGGCTGCCGCCGCTTCGGATATTTCGTGTGCGTCCAGTTGGAGGGATGCAAAGGAGAGCAACGCGGTGGTATCTTCTGGGGAAGCCTCGAGTTGATCTCGTAATCTAGCGACTCGCACGCGGTAGTCGTGACTGACATTGTTTTTGTTCGGTGTTTCGCTATCGGAAAGCGGGCTATTGGCGTTGCCATTCAAAGTCATCGCCGGCAGGGTATCACTGGAGTTGGTGGGTGATCGCAGAAGGAAAACGATAGCGGTCATCACCACAAATCCGACTAATGAGAGTATAAGTTTCGATCGGTCCGTCATAGAATCAATGATTTAGAATACCCACACATAGCCGAACAAGGCTGCGATAATTACATGGGCAAACATAATGAGAAACATTACCCCGGCCAGGGGTAGGTGAAACACATGCCAGTACCCAAACAGTTGTTGAAACGGACGAAGCAAGACCAACTGATGGTTCGTTTTTAAATGCTCGTGGATCATTTGTCGAATCCGGGCTCTCTCCTGTGGAAGAACCTCGCGAAGAGCCAGCCAGTGCTCGATGAGCCGCTCGTTCTTCCTGCGTGTAAGGTCATGTCTCAATGCCATCCAAAGGGCTTCCATCGCAGACCGCGGCTGCCGATTGTCGATTGATGTCAGCAGTGTCTTCACTTCGACAGCATTCATACCACTCGCACGTTCAAGATCGGCAATCACCTCATCTCGATGTCGCTCGATATCGTCTCTTCCGAGGAAGTGCCCATTCACTGATTTCGGGATTCGTGCATAAACGTAACGACCCACTATTCCGCTCAACACAACGAGCGCCATGCTCCAAAATGCAATGGAGACAAGTCCTCCAATTCGGAAAGAAGTATGGAGCGTAACCAAGAACGGGCCCAATGTGCAGAGAAAAATATGAGCCTGAAGCCAGTGCTTGAGCTTTCCAACTTTACTAAAGCGGCTTACGCGTTTACGTAGCGAATACATACATACGCCGATGATCATCATCAGGCTACCGACAATCCCCATACCATGGCCCATAAGACCGGAGGGCTTAAACAACGTATGAAGGTCTGAATACGGGCGCTCAAGCAAGGGAAGGCGGTAATAATTCCACCCACCTACGAGCGCCACACCTCCGATTCCAAACCACAACAGACCCAATACACCCAGGAATATGCGCTCTCCGGAGAAAAAACGCTTGCGGTGTATGGCAGTCTCTGGTGGGATAACCGGCGGTTTAAGCGGGGTGGATATTGGGCTGCCAGTATGGTTCCGGTTAGGTGTGAGCACCTGACGGTTACGAACCTGCATCTGTATTGGGTGATGTCTGTTATCTGGAGTCTATTCACGTATCGATGAATGGCCACGCATATAAAGTGCCAACGAGTGAAAAGCAACACGACTACGCAAGGAATAGGGAAGGATGTGCTGTTTGCAGGTCTTGAATAGCTTTAGTTGACAATATCACGAGAAAATCACGAAATGGAAATCAATTGCGAATTCAGGCCAAAAATACAGATTGAGGTCAAAAATGCTGTTCGTCCCGAAGGTAGTTACGAGCATTTGTGGTGATCATCGATGAATTCGAATATTGAGTTGTTGAGAAAATGTAGATATACAATTAGGCTCAAATGAAGGCAGTTGTGCAAATGATGCGCGGGTATGTGCAAGACAGTTACGATGGGGCGGGGCGAAATCTTGTATTCCCTGAAAATACATGCCTGACAGACAGCTTATTCTTTAGTCAGTGACACGGTCCTTTTCTTTCCGAAAATTATAAAGAAATCCCATGCTCAAGCGATGGATCAGGCTCAATACGGAAGTAATTTCTCAAAATCCGTGGTGGCGTTATATGCGAGACGCGTTTGAGATTCCAGGAGGACCAACCGGTGAATATCACTATGTGCAGACGAACGGCTCGACCATGATTGTGCCCGTGACAACCTCGGGGGAAGTGCTACTCGTTCGGCAGTATCGATATCTTTGCGATCGGGAGAGCCTGGAGTTTCCCGCCGGGAGCGTCAAAGATGGTATTTCGTACGAGCAGACAGCCCACGAAGAACTCGCTGAAGAAACCGGATTCGACGCGCAACAATTGGAGGAAATCGGCTATTTTAACCCCTACAACGGAGTGACCGACGAGATTTGCCGCGTGTATCTGGCATCAGGTTTGCGCCGAAGCTCGAGAGAGCCGGATGAGACCGAAGAATTCATTGTCGAACGCCATTTTCCGGAAGCTATCGATGCGATGATCCGGAAAAATGAGATATGGGACGGAATGACGCTGGCTGCGTGGGCACAGGTCCGTCGCTTAGTGATCAGACACAAAGGGGCGGATGATAATCAACGAGTGGAAGCTTTATGATCCCGGAACGCCCCTTTCGGTCATGCTTCGCACGTCTAGGTACTGATCGAGTTCTTCCTCCGAGAGGACATTCATCTCACGGGCAACGTCGCGGACCGATCGACGTTCATTCGCTGCTTTTTTTGCAATTTGAGAGGCCTTGTCGTACCCAATTGCCGCGTTGAGGGCTGTGGCGATGGACGGGTTGAGTTCGAGCAATTCCTTGCACCGCTCTCGATTGGCACGAATGCCTTCGATACACCGGATGCGCATAGCATCCAGCGCGCCGGCGAGAATGCTGATGCTTTCCATCATCGCGAACGTCATCACGGGCATCATCACGTTTAGTTCGAAATTGCCATGCTGGCCGGCGACGGTAATCGTGGTTGTATTTCCCATCACTCGGGCGCAAACCATCATCATCGCCTCACAGAGGACCGGATTGATTTTACCGGGCATAATCGACGAACCGGGTTGAACGGCGGGCAAAATAATTTCAGAGAGCCCGCTCGACGGACCACTTGAGAGATGTCGAAGATCGTTGGCAATTTTCAAGAGCGATACCGCCAGCGTATTCAGGCTACCGGCGACCTCGACGTAGGCATCTTTCGCCGCCATAGCCTCGAAATGATTCTCCGTCTCCCGAAACTCCAGGCCGGATATCTCACTAATCAAAAAGATCGCCCGAGTTGGAAATTCGGGCGGGCAGTTGATACCCGTACCCGTGGCCGTTCCGCCGAGGGCCAACCAGCACAGTTCCATCGAGGCATTTCGGAGCCGCCGGATACCATTCTTAATCTGCGCGGCATAGCCACCGAATTCCTGTCCGAGACGTACCGGAGTCGCGTCCATCAGATGCGTGCGCCCGCTTTTCACAACGTCATCGAATTCGCCGGCTTTGTCTGCGAGGGCCGATTGAAATCGATGGAGCGCTGGAATCAGTTCATGTTCAATGGCAATGCGGGCGGCTACATGCATCGCCGTCGGAATTACATCATTCGACGACTGCGACATGTTCACATGGTCGTTCGGATGGACCAACTTTTCCCCTCGTTGGCCACCGAGTAATTCTGTCGCAATATTCGAAATAACTTCGTTTGCATTCATGTTCGTAGATGTACCACTACCCGTCTGGTAAATATCCAGTACGAAGTGTTCATCCACTTCCCCTCGGATGACTTGTTTTGTCGCGGCGACAATGGCATCGGCTATCTTCGGGTCGAGGCGCCCGATTTCACGATTAGTGACGGCAGCCGTTTGCTTCACAAGGCCGAGTGCTTCGATGAAGCGGCGGGGAAATCGGTTTCCGCTAATAGGGAAATTTTCAGCGGCGCGTTGAGTCTGAGCACCATACAAAGCGGCGGCGGGCACGTTGATTTCACCGAGCGAGTCCTTCTCAACACGATGGTCAGATTTATAGAGCGTAGTCGGCATGATAAATTCGAGATGGTGTGAAAAACAGGGCTGTAGAAACGAGGCGAATGGAGGCAGTTCGGGTAAGGATAAATTATCAACGCCTAATAGTGGAGATGTGTCCCGAGGGGGATGCACAATGGGTGTTGAATATGAGGAGATCATTTTAGGATCTCCAATTTGGCATAAGAAAGGCGTCCCGTTCGAGTATCTAGTCAGCGTTTATTAGATTAGAGGTATATACACAAACCATCCTGGTTTCGAATGGAATTGATACAAAGCGTAAAGGCGATGGAGGCTCACGCTGAAGCGATGCGCAAAGCTGGTCGTCGCCTCGGCCTTGTCCCCACGATGGGCGCACTCCACGAAGCCCATTTCTCTCTTGCACGTGAGGCACAGCGCTACGCGGATCACATCATCGTTTCCATCTTTGTAAACCCCACCCAATTCGGGCCGGGTGAGGACTACGATCTATATCCCCGGATTCCTATGGAAGACCGGGAAAAATTATTGGCACTCGGTGGGGTAGACATCCTTTTTGCGCCGGCTCCCGAAGCGATGTATCCTTCGGGTACGGCAGGGCATCGCGTATGGGTCGAGACCGAAGCCCTCGACGCACATCTTTGTGGTCCTTTTCGACCGGGGCATTTTCGCGGCGTGACCACCATTGTCGCGAAACTATTCAACATTTGCCGGCCTCACGTCGCCGTATTTGGATTGAAAGACGCGCAACAGTTCTTCATTCTTCGACGCATGGTGGAGGATCTCAATTTCGACATCGAAATGGTGGGGATGCCCATCGTGCGGGAATCCGATGGCCTGGCAATGTCATCTCGCAATCGATTTTTGAGTGCCGATGCGCGTGTCCAGGCGGTGGTGCTTTCGGAGGCTGTCCGTGAAGCCGGTCGCCTGATCGAAGGTGGGGAGGTGCACGCGAGCACCGTCGCCGACGCGATGCGTGAGAAACTTCGTCAGGCTTCGGACGGACGTATTCAGTACGCTGAACTCGTCGATACCGACACACTTCAGTTGCTCGACGAAATTGAGCCGGGCACCGAAGTACTGGCGGCCGTCGCCATGCATTTCGGAGACACCCGCCTTATTGACAATGTGATTGCGCGGGCGCCCAACTGATCAGCGGACGCGACTGGCCGCCTGACCCACCCCGATAACATAGTTCACTGGCTATCGTCCTCTTGGTGGTATCGTTCGTAGGCCTTGATGATGTCCTTCACCAGTTTGTGCCGGACGACATCGCCCTTGCCGAAGTAGATAAAGTCGATCCCGTCGACACCGTCAAGGATTTCACTTGCTTGCACAAGACCGCTCTGATTTCGCGTCGGAAGGTCCGTTTGCGTGACATCGCCCGTGATGATGGCCCGACTATTTGCGCCCAACCGCGTCAGAAACATCTTCATCTGGAGCGTCGTGGCGTTCTGCGCTTCATCGAGAATGACAAACGCGGAATTGAGGGTCCGACCACGCATATAGGCCAACGGGACGATCTCGATGACGTTTTGCTCCAAAAAGCTTGTGAGACGATCGCGCGGGAGCATGTCTTCAAGCGCATCGTAAAGGGGCCGCAAAAAGGGATCGACCTTTTCCCGGATATCCCCCGGTAGAAATCCAAGGCGCTCGCCGGCTTCGACGGCCGGTCTACAGAGGACGATTCGCTTTACCTGCCGCGACTTGAGTGCGGCAACGGCCAACGCTACCGCCGTATAGGTTTTCCCAGTTCCGGCCGGCCCGATGGCAAAGATGATATCGTTCGATCGTGCCGTGTCGACCAGCCGAATTTGATTGGGGGTTTTTGCCTTAATTGTACCGCCGTTCGGTGTGAAGAGAACCACATTATGGGCGTCGCGACCTGCAGGACCGGCACCGTCGCCTATCGTGAAGAGTGCAAGGATGGTCTCAACGTCGTTTTGCGTCAGATTGCCGTTACGGTTCAGGACGAGAATGAGTTCGTCGAGAACCCGTTCGATACGATCGATGGCTTCGGCCTCGCCGCGCAAAATAACCTGGTTTCCACGGGCAGTTATTTTGGTGTCGGGAAACGCTCCTTCAACTTTGCGCAGGTAGGTATCATTAAATCCGAAGAGCAGAAGCGGCTCCGCATTCTCGATAAGTAACTTTTTTTCTTCCAAACTAGACCAGTAAAGGGTTGAGTTGAAACGGGAACCGGGCCGCCGCTTTCCGCTTTAGGTCGAAACGCTCATTTGGTCCGGTTCGGTTGTGTCATACTTGACGATGCCGCATTGGTGCCCGAAGCCTTTATGTATGTGATCGGGAAACCCCATGCCCCACAGAAAGCTTGTCGTCGAATTTACAAAGATGTCGGGTGCCGGTAATGACTTTATCGTCCTCGATAACCGGTTTTATCACTTTGATAAAAGAGAACTGGCGGCGTTGGCACTTCATTGGTGCCCACGTCGGACGGGCGTGGGGGCCGATGGACTACTCGCAATGGCCGTACCAGACGATGAGACGCATGCCTTTCAAATGCGATATCTCAACGCCGACGGCGCTACGGCCATGTGTGGCAATGGCGCTCGGTGTATGGCTCGGTTTGCTCGTCACGCGGGTATCGACAGGGACGAGATGTCCTTCGAGACGGACGCCGGTGTGCTTCGCGCGACCGTACCGGCCGATACTCACGCTTCCGTCCGACTCTGCCTGCCCGCCTTCAGCAACTTTATGCCCGGGAAAGTCGAAGTGGGTGCTAAATCCGTTTTCGACGGGCGAGCCAATTACATCTGGACGGGTACTCATCACGTGGTTTGCTTTGTGGATAAGGTATTAGCAATACCCGTAGAGAAATGGGGGGGCGCTATCCGCCATAATGATGCGCTTAAACCTTGCGGGAGCAATGTAAATTTCGTCGAGGTGATAGACGGGGCTTCAAGCGGGCGGGCACAACTCCGCGTTAGGACGTTCGAGAAAGGGGTTGAGGCGGAGACGCTCGCGTGCGGCACCGGAGCGATGGCATCGGCGCTAGTGGCGCGGCTTCTAGGGCATATCTCTGCCAATAAAGTCGACGTCGAAATGCTCGGCGGCATTCTGACCGTGGGCTGGGACGGGCCCGATTACGCCGGGCTTTTTCTCGAAGGTCCGGCCGAAACGATTTATCGAGGTTCGTTTGAAGTAGATGTATGAGCTGGTTTATTGCCGGTCGGAGTCGGTATAAGTGTAGTGATGGGCCAGTGTATGCGGGTCGGTGCCGCGCAAAAAATGGAGCCAAAGGTAGGCATTTCTAAGCTGTTGGCGGAAGGGCCCGTGTTGCTCGAAGCGCCGGGCGGCGGTGGTGACGAAGAGCGGTAAAAAGCGAAAAGTACCTCGCGCAAAAAGCCGTCGGGTCATATCGAGGTCCTCGAAAAGGGGGATATCCGCAAAGCCGCCCATCTCTTCATATACGGCCCGAAGGATGAACAGGCCTCGGTCTCCGAAGCATAGACTTGGCCGGGAGAGTCGAGTGCAATAGCTATATAACCGGAGCAGCGGCGTCCAATGGTCAAATGCGAGGCGAAACGCGCCCGCTTCGAATCCGGGTTTACCAAGGGCTTCGGTTACGGCACGGAGGCCATTGGGGGGCAGAAGGGTGTCTGCGTGCAGAAAAAGCAGGACATCACCCGTGGCTACCCGTGCGCCACGGTTCATTTGTGTGGCACGTCCTGGTGCGGATGGGATCACGGTGGCGAGCGGCAATGCCCGGCGAACGGTTTCGTCGGAAGAGCCTCCGTCCACGACGATTATCTCAAACGGCGCCTGTTCCCGGACAACACTCAGCGTTTTTTCGATTCGAACCGCCTCATTCAAGGCCGGAATAACCACAGAGATCTTCATCTGCGAACTCCTCACTCATACTCATTGCTGTCTCGAGGGAATTGATTTTCAGAATGCACAAAGAGACCGCATATCGTGATTCATTGAACGACGTGTATCAACGCATAGTCCATGATTTAGATCACGCGTGGTGGCGAGCGGAGCATTGGCCAGAAAGGGCAAAAGAGAAAGGTGGGGTAGCAATGAATTGTATAATCACGAACGCAGGTTCGCGGAAATGGACCGGCCCTCAGCCACCAGCCGTCGACCTGGCCTCTCGTAAACGCAGCACCGTCAGTGAATTTCGTGTCTTTGAATGACGTCCTTCAATGTTTGCTCGTCGACATTCGCGGCAACACGCACCGTACCATCAACATCATCAACATCAATTTCATCGAGAAATTCAGCCGGGATGCCTTTCAATTCCGGCTGTGCCTTCATCATCCCTATGATTCCACGGGTGAGGTCGGCGAGATCGTCTGCCGAAACTTTCGGCTGGGGCGACATCACAAGCAGACCTCCTACCTGATCGTTATGAATGTCAAACGTGACCGCTACCTTTTCGACGGCACGACTCAGCCGAAGCGCCTGTGAGGCCATCGCATCCTGTTCGTCGCGTGGGCGCCACGAAGCCGTCTCCAAATCCGTCGCCACGACCCAGATGTCGCCCCCGTTAACCTGCTCGATAAGATTGACTGTGCCGGAATCATCCGCAAGTGAGGCAGCGTCACCATCGAGCCGATCGAGCATGGACTGTACCCGCGTGTCTCGGGTAGAGGCGATGATCAACGATTCGCCGATCAGCGCGAAGTACAAATTATCCTGGCCGCCTTCGATCCGATAAATCGTGACTCCATGATATGGCGTGCGGTCGATTTTTTTCGGCAACTGCTCATTCAAAAACGATTCGAAACGTTTTCTATCCAACGAAACTACAGCCACGAGATCGGCGATCTTGTCCTCGGCTAGCCCTTCGGTGGCAAAGTAAACGGCATCGAGGTCTTTGGTCGGATTAAACCCAGTGGATTCCCGCAATTTTTGGAGTGGTTCCACAAACATATCTCGCAGGGTTTCGAACGAAAATACTTTCCCGGACACCGGATTGGTGAAGGACTGTTGCCGGAGATCCCGGGTATCGATGCGACCCACGAGACGAACGTTGGAAGGAAATACATGCAGAGCGGTCTGTGTTTGAGCCGTTAGTGCTGTCCGCTGTGAATGCAATTCGCAACCGGCAAGCAGGAGAACCAACACGAGGGAAAGACCGGCGGGGGCAAAGGAGCGAAGACGCATCGGATGGATGGGGTCAGTTGAACGGAGGGGTTCGGTCGGATCGGGGGCTAAAAATCTCTGTGGTTGAACCAGAAAAAGGAGCCGGAATAAAGGACCGAGCCGAAGGCCAGGGAAGACCATAACGGATACCACGACGCTACGGGTGCCGATCCGGTGAGTTTCGCAACGATGGGTACCACTTCAAGGAAATTAGGCAGGATGTTGTATAGGCCTATGAATACCCCTCGCCAGGGTGGATCTATTTGAGGCAGCAACTGCTCTTTCCACAGGAAAACGAAGGACACGAATATCAGCCCATATGCTACGACCAGGGCAAGGGCCGAACTCTGCGTCGTTACGCTTAGAAAAATGACGACGGCATACATCACGGCAAACATGGCCACGATGATTGGGATGGCTAACAAGAATGTCGGATCCCAGATGCCGGTCTTCATACTCATCACCAACCAAGTGGCGAAAATGAGATAGACGGAGAGCGCGAGGGCGGTTAACCATACGCCAAGTACATACCCGGCAAGAATGCGGCTTCTGCTCAACGGTTTGGAAATTAGAAGGTCAATACGACCTGATTCCATCATACTCACTGCCAGCGGTGCGGTGGCGAAGAGGCCGAGGAGGGTGCCGAGGATATAGGCTGCGCCGCCCACCAACCGGTTCATGCCGAGGACGAATCCCTGGAGCGTGACGGCCTGTCGGACCATCTCCCCCGTTTTCGGATCGCGCACGACCTCCGTCGGATCCGCCGTCTGACCAAAGATGCGGATGCCGGCCAACGAACCTTCCACCACGTCGAGATTCAAGGCCATCGATAAGACGATCCAAGCAAGCGTACAGACCAGAAAAAGGCCAAGGGTGATTTTCTTGGCCCATAGCTCACGAAACGTCAGAAGAACAACGGCATACGTTTGCATGGGGACATAATTCAATAGGATGAACGGTCAGGCGTCCTTGATTACTTCGACGAAATATTCCTCCAGAGACTGCCGGGCAGGTTGAAGCGACTCAATCAATATGCCGGCCGCACGAAATTCGTCGATGCGTTTATTGCATTCGGAGATGTCGTGTACACCCAGCTGATAGGTCACAAATGTTGAAGAGGTGGCGCCGTTCCTGTCGATTCGCATTGCGCCGATCCGTGCTCGAAAGGCATCAGGGAGCGGGGTGCACGTGAGGGTATATCTCTGTTTTTCTCCGGTCAATTCGGCAACCGTACCTTCGCGGACGAGTCGTCCTCTGTTCAGGATCGCAACCCTCGTACAGACCTTTTCCACCTCGGAAAGAAGATGAGAGTTTAGAAAAATCGTCTTGCCTTTATCTGCGAGGGAAAGAAGCAGATCACGTATCTCGAGCCGGCCAATGGGATCGACGCCGTCGGTGGGCTCATCGAGGAAAATAAGATCGGGTTCGTTCATGAGCGCCTGCGCAATGCCAAGGCGTTGCATCATCCCTTTCGAGAACTTCTTAATGTGTGTGTTTTCCCACTGACTCAATTTGACCTGCGCAAGCAAACCGGGGATGCGTTCAACGCGCGCCGGCTTGAATACCCCGGCCATTCGCGCATAAAGATCGAGGGCCTGACGAGCCGTGAGGAAGTCAGGGAAGCGGTGATTTTCGGCTAAGTAACCGAGTCGCAAGCGGCCTTCGGGCACGCCGGCCGGCAGGCCGAACATAGCCGCACTTCCCGACGTGGGGCTGACGACGCCGAGGAGGATTTTTATAAGCGTGGTCTTGCCTGCCCCGTTAGGCCCGAGCAGTCCAAAGATTTCACCCGGCGCAACCGTCAGATCCAGTGATTCGAGCGCCCGCACGCCAGTGCGACGACCATAGATCTTGGAGAGCGAATTTACAGAAATGGCTGGAAATGTGGTCATAACGCTTGCGTTGTTTGCGGCGTGCTACGGCACCTTCGTCGGCGAGTTGCGCCGCAAACTAGTAACCGTGAATCATCGATCCGACAGCGCCGCAATGCCCGGCAGCACCTTCCCCTCGAGGAATTCGAGCATCGCCCCGCCGCCCGTTGAGATATGGCTGATGCGGGCTTGATAGCCTGACAGGTTGATTGCTGCTACCGAGTCTCCTCCGCCGACGATGGTGAGAGCGCCGCCGTCTGTTGCTTCGGCAAGCGTCTCGGCAATGGAAAACGTTCCCTTTGCGAAGTTCGGCATTTCAAACACGCCCATGGGTCCATTCCAGATAATTGTCCGCGCATCGAGCAGTAGTCTCCGGTACCTCTCGAGCGTGTCCGTGCCAATGTCCAGTCCCATTTCACCGGCGGGAATGCTAACGGAGACTGTATGGGAGGGGGCGTCATTGTCGAACGTGCCGGCGGCGACATGATCGGACGGGAGAATGATCTTGCCACCTGCCCTCTCCATAAGGCTCCGAGCCACGTCGAGTCTGTCGGTCTCGAGGAGCGAAGTACCCACCTCATGGCCGAGGGAACGCAGAAAAGTGTAACTCATGGCGCCGCCGATCAGCAAATGATCGACGCGGCCGAGGAGATTTTCGATGACACCGATTTTATCGGAGACTTTTGCGCCGCCGAGGATAGCAACGAAGGGACGCTCGGGAGCCTCAAGTACGCGGCTGAGGAAGTCATTTTCGCGCTGCAATAAATACCCCATGGCCGATTGCCCGATATGCCGCGTTACCCCTACCGTCGAAGCGTGGGCCCGGTGGGCCGAGCCGAAGGCATCGTCGACAAAGACGTCCGCGAGAGCGGCCCACTCAGCGGCAAGTGCGTCGTCATCCTTCTTCTCGCCTGGGAAAAAGCGCGTGTTTTCAAGAAGCAAAACACCATTTTCGGGGACAGAATCCGCCGTCGCAGGCACGTCCGCACCGGCGCCGGCAAAGACGACGGGATGCCCAAGCACGGTCTGAAGATGCCGGGCGACGGGGGCGAGACTGAATCTTGGATCGGGCACACCGTTTGGTCGACCCAGGTGGCTCATCAGGATTGGGTGTCCACCACGTTCGAGAATGGTGCGAATCGTAGGCAAGGCAGCGCGAATGCGCGTGTCGTCCGATACGGTGCGTTCACCGTCCGCATTTTCGCTAAGAGGTACATTGAAGTCCACACGAACGAGGACGCGTTTACCGTTAACGTTCAAGTCATCGAGCGTGAGTTTTGCCATGATGTCGGACGGGATTAATCAGCCGGGCTGCTGTGGGTGGACGGTGTGGGAGGACGACTCGATGGTGGATGGACCCAAAAAGGGAGAGCGATAATTCTCGCTCCCCCTTTTTGATCACAAAAGCCTCTTGTCAGGCTGTTTCGGCAACACTGACCAACCTTTTGACCATGTCCACGGTGCGGTTCGAATAGCCCCATTCATTATCGTACCATCCGATTACCTTAACAAGGTTGCCGGCGACCATCGTCGAGAGGGCGTCGAAGATGCAGGAATGTGGGTTGTGGACAATGTCTGTCGAGACGATGGGGTCTTCGCAGTATTGAAGGACCCCGTTCATGTGTTCACCAGCGGCAGCCTTGACCGCTGCGTTGATTTCCTCAACCGACGTATCGCGGTCGAGTTCGGCGGTAAAGTCCGTGATAGAACCATCCGGCACCGGCACACGGAGAGCGAAACCGTCAAGCTTCCCGTTGAGGTGGGGAAGGACTATTCCTACGGCCCGGGCCGCTCCGGTCGTTGTCGGAATGATCGAAAGCGCGGCGGCACGTGACCTACGAAGGTCCTTGTGGGGGGCGTCCTGTAGACGCTGATCCGACGTATATGCGTGGATGGTGGTCATAAAGCCCCGGCGCAGCCCAAAGTTGTCGTCTAGGATCTTCACCATGGGCGCGAGGCAATTCGTGGTACAACTCGCATTGGAGATGACCTGTTCGGCCCCGGTTAGTTTGTCGTCATTGACGCCGAGCACAACGGTCGCATCCACATCGCCCTGTGCGGGCGCGGAGATAACAACTTTCTTTGCACCGCCCGCGAGATGTTGTGCCGCTTTTTCGCGCGTCCGAAAGAGCCCCGTAGATTCGACCACAACTTCAGCACCAAGGACGCCCCACGGTAGGTTCTTGGGATCGCGTTCGCTTAGTACGCGGAATCGATCACCATTGACGATCAGGTCTTTGCCGTCGACGCTTACCGTGCCGGGAAAAGGGCCGTGGACTGAATCATATTTGAGCAGGTGGGCCAGGGTGCGGGCATCCGTGATGTCGTTCACTCCGACGATGTCAAATTCATTGGAGCCGCGTTCCATGATTGCACGGAAGACAAGGCGTCCGATTCTTCCGAAGCCATTAATGCCAAGTTTAATCGCCATTTCGGGTTCTCCTTCGATCTACAGAATGAGTGTTTATTTGTGTGCCTCACCCGAGCATTAAGGTGAGGTACGTTGGGCACGGTAGACAACAATTGACGTTGCGGGCCGTTCCAAGTTAACACTCTCTCCGGGCTAAAAATTCGTATTTCCGGTGAATGAAGCCCTTTCGGGGAACGCCACGGACCGTTTGCGTTCAACATCGTCGAAATGACGTCGACGAAATTTTGCACAAGTGAAGCGGCGGGATCAAAGATGCATTGCGGCCCCATCACAAAAGCAATATCTTTCTCTTCTGTCTAAAAACCGGTTTCACAGATCATCTGATTTTCCATACTAAAGCATTTTCTCTTTTCCATGTCCACACTGAACCCCACAAAGAAAGTCTCCCGGCGTCAAGAGCTGCGCGAAGATAAAGTTGTCACATTCTATGCCCGTGCCTGGGATTATTTTGACAAGAACAGAGCAGTCGTGTTCGGACTCATTGGGACTGCGGTTGCAGTAATCGCCCTAATTATTGCGTACGGTTTCTACCAGTCGGCCCAACAGGGCAAGGCTCAGGTTGCTATGGCACGTGCTGTAAGCGCCTACGAGCGGGGCGAATTCCAGCAATCTCTCGACGGCACCGCAGATTATGATGGTCTCCTCTCTATTGTAGACAATTTTGGCGGGACCGAGGCCGGCAACCTTGCTCGATTCTATGCCGGTGATGCGCTGTTTCGTCTCGGAGACTACGACAAAGCGCTCAAATATTTCGAGGATTTCAATGGAGACGATGACTTCATTGGAGCAAGTGCGCTGGCTGGCGAAGCAGCGATCTATGAAATGAAGGGAGAAAACAAACGCGCGGGCAATCTCTACTTAAAAGCGGTAGATCGCGATGTACACGACATGATTTCAACGCAGTATTTGCTGGATGCCGGGCGAGCTTTTGAAGCTGCCAGGGCATTCGATGATGCCCGAGATGCTTATCTTTCAATCAAAGACAACTTTCCCGATTCCCCTGCCGCTCGCTCGGTTGACACCTATTTAGCCCGCCTTTATGCCGAAGAAGGATCGACTTCGTGAGGCGCATACGACTTCGTATCTACTTAGCCAAGGGGCATGAGTCCGCATCCTGATAACTAACAAATAAACAGGTATGGCTGTCCCGACCATTCTAGTTGTCGATGACGAACCCAGTATTCGGCGCACGCTCCGTGAAATCCTCGAATACGAAGATTTCGCTGTCGACGAAGCGGTAGACGGTAAAATTGCCCTCGAGAAGATTCGTACACAACGGTACGATCTCATTCTGCTCGATGTGAAAATGCCGCGAGTGGACGGAATGGAGGTGCTTCAGGCCGTCGCCGCCGAGCTCCCCGACCTCCCGGTTGTGATGATCTCCGGCCACGGCAATATCGAAACTGCCCTCGAGGCCACGCGCCTCGGAGCCTTCGACTTTATCGAAAAACCACCGGACCTGAACCGCTTACTCGTCACGATTCGAAATGCCCTGAATCGCGGGCAGCTCGAATCAGAAAACCGGCGCATGCGGCAGACAATTGTCGAGAAACACGGGAGCGAACTGTCTCCAATGTTAGGTGACAGCCCGGCCATTTCCCGTATCAAGTCTACGATTGATCGGGTGGCTCCCACCGAAGCCCGAGTACTGATCACGGGAGAGGCCGGTACTGGAAAAGAGCTCGTCGCGAAATGGGTGCATCAGCTTTCCGGCCGAAAGGATGGCCCTATGGTGGAGGTAAATTGCGCTGCGATCCCGAGTGAATTGATCGAGAGCGAACTTTTTGGGCATGAGAAGGGTGCTTTTACAGGTGCCACAAAGCAGCGTATCGGTAAGTTCGAACAGGCCCACGGTGGCACGCTCTTCCTTGATGAAATAGGCGATATGAGCCTATCGGCTCAGGCCAAAGTGCTTCGTGCTCTCCAGGAGAACAAAATTACACGTGTCGGCGGGGATCGAGCCATTCCCGTAGATGTACGCGTGATTGCGGCGACCAATAAGAACCTACTTGGTCAAATCGATGTGCATGCTTTTCGGGAAGATCTCTACCATCGGCTAAGCGTGATCCTCATCCATGTCCCGCCATTACGAGAGCGTCGCGAGGACATCCCGATGATTACGGAGCACTTCGCCGAGAGCCTCGGGAAGCGGAACGGATTGCCAGAGAAATCTTTTGCACCCGACGCACTTGAACGGCTAAAGCATTTTGAGTGGCGCGGCAATGTGCGCGAATTGCATAACGTGGTCGAACGCCTCCTCATTCTTAGCGAATCCGAATCCGTAAAGGTCCGGGATGTGGATCGCTTTGTGCTCCCGGGTGGAGCGGCCGGAAATTCGTTGGAAAGCGTAATCGGGCAGTATGAGCAATTCAGCGAATTTCGGGACCACGCAGAGAAAATATTCATTGAAGAAAAGCTGACCGAAAACGACTGGAATATCAGCCGAACAGCAGAGCTGATCGGCATACAGCGTTCGCATCTTTATAATAAAATGAACAAGTACGACATCCAGCGAAACGACGGATGACGGATGGGAGGGCAAATGTGGAATGCATCGAGCCGGATCAGTCGGAAACTGCTAAAGGATCGTCCATGACGCCATTGTTGGATGTACGGGCATTGAAAAAAAGCTACCCGACAGGAGTGGGCGATCGGTTAGTCGTACTCGATGGCGTTACCCTTTCTGTGATGCCGGGTGAAGTGGTTTCGATCGTGGGGGAGAGTGGGACGGGGAAGAGTACGCTTTTGCATTTGCTAGGCGTTCTCGACCGGCCCGACGAAGGCCACATCGGGTTTAGGGGAATGGATGTATTGGAAAAGAGTGACGAGGAGTTGGCTGCGTTCCGTAATCGGTCGATCGGATTTGTATTCCAGTTTCACCATCTCCTTCCCGAATTCGATGCGCTCGAAAACGTGTCCATGCCGGCGCTTATCCAACATCGGCGAATGGGGCTGGTCAAGGAGCATGCCCTAGGTCTTCTAAGTACCATGGGGCTGGCGGATCGCGCACACCACCGTCCGAATCAGCTCTCCGGCGGCGAGAAGCAGCGTGTGGCTATTGCGCGGGCGCTCATGAACGAGCCTGCGCTCGTGCTGGCGGACGAACCCACTGGCAACCTCGACCTTCGAACAGCCGACGAATTACATAAAGAGATCCTTCGCCTCAGCCGGTCGTTAAACCAAGCCTTCGTCATTGCCACGCATAATGTTGGTTTTGCGGCCATGACCGATCGTATTCTTCGGCTGGAGAAGGGAATGCTGCATGAAGTGGACCCGGCTGATGTGGCCGCATGGTCGGGATAGGGGCTGAACTACGGACATCCAAACGGCGATTTACCAGAGTTTTGAAAACTGGAGTGTAGTCATGACCGAGATTACCACGCTAGACCTTTCGGCCGGATTTGTGGCGGAAAACGTCGATACGAGCCTTGATCTCGTCGAAGAAATTGAACGGCTGAAGTGCAAGAAGAATGCGGTTCTCCTGGCTCACTATTATCAGGAGCCGGAAATTCAGGATATAGCCGATTTCATCGGTGACTCCTTGGGGCTCTCCCGCAAAGCTGCTGAGACAGATGCGGACATAATCGTCTTTGCCGGCGTGCACTTCATGGCCGAGGTGGCCAAAATCATCAATCCCGAAAAGAAGGTGCTTCTGCCTGATTTGAATGCCGGATGTTCGCTGGCCGACTCATGTCCCGCGGACGCCTTTGCGGCCTTCAAAGAGCGCCATCCCGGACATGTCGTCGTCTCGTACATCAATTGTTCGGCGGAGACCAAAGCGCTGAGCGACATCATCTGTACCTCTTCGAATGCGGAGCATATCATTCGGCAGATTCCAAACGACCGGCCGATTATATTTGCACCCGATCGCAACCTTGGGCGATACCTCATCAAAGTGACAGGACGTGACATGGTGCTCTGGGACGGCGTGTGCATCGTTCATGAGACATTCAGCGAGCAGAAACTTGTTCGTCTCAAAATTCGGCATCCCGAGGCCCCCGTGCTGGCTCACCCGGAGTGTGAGGAATCGGTGCTTCGGCAAGCCGATTTCATCGGTTCCACGAGCCAGATCAGGCGTTTTGCCGTTGAGGATGCACATCATACGTTCATTGTTGCCACGGAGGAAGGTATCCTCCATCAAATGCAACAGGACAGTCCCGGCAAAACATTTATTCCCGCACCGCCCGAGAGCGGCTGCCAATGCAATCAGTGCCCGCACATGCGTCTCAATACCCTTGAGAAGCTATATCTCTGTCTCAAACATGAGCTTCCGGAGATCACATTGGCTGAGGACTTGCGGAGGCGTGCGCTGCGGCCTATAGAGCGCATGATGGAGATGAGTGCCGCCATCGTGTAGCGCCCGGTAAAGGGTGCCTGGTAAAGAGGCCAGCCTCGTTGCACATAGGCCTATAGGCGGGTGCTGATTGTTGATGGTCTGTGATTAATGATCATTCGGGATATTTCAGTACTTTCATCTCTACCCAAATGTGACCTTCTTACCTTTTCGGGCGACTCCTCATGCATACAGGTCATAGATGCCGGGGTTTAAAGAATGCGAATTATCCACATGCGTATACGGACCCTCGTTGTAGTCGGTCTGGCGCTTGTCGTCGCCTCGGGATGTACGCGAAGTCGGGTGGTAAAGCTGGCAGATCATCCTCGATGCAGGAGCAGTATAGAAGGGCGGTACCACGCCACGGCAAGCTGGAGTGGGAAAAGTCCGGCGATGGTATTGAAAACCGGTTCGCTTAAGAGTGATTATTCGGTCGTTTACGGGAAGACGGTGGAGCAGCGGGAAGCGGGCGTCGTGTTCGATCCCGATCGTCAAAGTCCGGTAATGGACATCCCCGCGAAATATTATCCGTTCGAGGCCCTCCTCGCCTACATCGACACGGACGGGAAAGTGATCTATGGGAATATACCGCCGGCATTACAGAATAATTGGACGATCATGATGAACCTTTTCCCGACGGACCGGGTATCGCACCGGCCGATCGCGCTCGAAATGGTGCCCGGTGATCGATTTGGGTTTTGCGTTCCCCCTGGCCATTATGAAGTTGTGGAGATTATGTTCAAGAACGACCACGGAAATATTGATCGGGCCGTGTCGTTCGGAAAGATTCGCCTCCAGGTGCTCTCCGGGAAAGCCAACTATGTGGGAGACTTGTATCTCGATGAGGTCGCACGATCCGAGGCAATCCGAATTTCATTGCCGGTCATTCCGGAAAAGCGAGATTCGGACAATTTGTTTGGCACAACGGGATCGCTCGGCCAGGCATATATGGAAGGATTCCGATCAGCCAAAAATCCGAAGGGGCAACATACGCTTGACCTATTCTATGAGCACGGATTCGTCTCTGCTGTAGAATTGCCGGTTACTACGTCTCGGTGGAGACTTATTCTCTCCAACGTGAGAGAGAGAATTCAAGATCCATAAAGGCCCCGTGTGAGTGGCAGCAGGATATTTAGTAGCAAAATTCCTGATCTTAGTCGAAGACTTTACCCTTCCGTTAACCAGAACCACGACTCAAAATCACCGCCCCGTTTCCCATCACCGCTCGGTAGGTCCAGTCCGTCGTCGTCGGAATTGCCAAGGGCTTCGCCATCCACGTACAGGTCGAGCGCATTGACACCCCAGACGAAATTGCCCTTGAGCGTCAGGCGGGCGAGAATCTGAATCTTTTGCCCCAATATTTCGGTGACGCGCTTGATCTCGGACTGTAGCCACGATTGGGATGCCGGCGAAGGCTTCCAAAACAAAACGGTTCCGTCCACTGAACTGGATTCTGCGGGCATTACCACGACATCATATCCCGCCAAAAACGGCGCGGCGTCGCCTTCGACGCGCGGCATCTCTATGGTGATGAAACAGGTGGCCCGGCCGCGCCTAATTCTGGGTTTGTGGGGTCGAAATTGACCGTGAACGGGTCGATGAAATCGCTAAAAGTGACGGAGAAGCCGGCGTCGAAGGCACTCAGCGGTACGGATTTATCGACGGCCAAAGGGCTCCCGTCGGAGGTCAGCGTCAGGCGCTCGATGGAGATGCCGGGATCGGGAACGGTGCCTCCGCCGCTGTTGAAACAGAGCTGGTCGAGGGCCTCCTGAACCGTCTCGACGCCTTTGAGTACCGAGCACTGGGAATCGGGCGTGTACCCAACGTCGTACGCGACGCTAAGACTGGCATTGAAAAACAGGGTTACTGCGTTTTCATCCGCCTCCAATACGACTTTCACCTGTTGATGTACGGGTTTCTCCGCAAGCCGCCAGCGGCAGGCGGCCAATCCCTCGTCATTGGTGACCACGATGACCTCGGGGCCGGGCGCCCCACCGGTATCAAATCCCGGTTCCTCGAGTAATTCGCCCCCATCATCGGCAACGGAGACTAACACTTTTGCCCCGGCTGCCGGCCACTGGCCGTTGGCCACGCGAATCATGAGCGGGAATGCTAGAATACGGCTGTCCGGGTCGCCGGGGAGCGGCATGACTTCCTGCCCCTGCCCGCCGGCGTGCTCCAGGGTGATATTGCCGCAGAGCTGATCGAGCGCCTCTTCAACGGTTTCGGCTTCGACGAGACAGGCCCCCGCTTCATACGCCACCTGACCCGCAATGCTCAGGTTGGCACAAAACCGAATGGGATGGTCTAAGGCATCGCCGGCGGCATCGAGCCATATGGCTTCCGCCAACTGCCGTGGAAGGCTTAAATCCGGATCAAGCAACCATTCGCACCTTGCGATGCCGGACGCATCCGTGTCCACGATGATATCGCTACCTGAGACCCCATTGCCGGTCAAAATGCCGTTTGCCCCGTCGGTGAGGTGAAACCGGATCGGGGCATTCGCGACCGGCGTATGGCCAATGAAAACAGCGACCTCGAGCGGATGAGCAAGTGTATCGCCGGGCATGGCCTCTTGTCCATCGCCAGAGAGGTAGTAGAAATGCGTCTGCTCATTCAGCGGCGGAAAAAACGTTCGGCAGTCGTCGAGAAGCGTCCATGTGGCGCCGTCGTATGAGAGCAAAGCCAGGCAGCAGAAATGATGGGCTATGCCTTGCGGCGTCAGGCAGGTGCTTTCGCCAACCTCGTCTCGGGGCCACTCGATGTCAGCCGTAGCCGTCCGAGCAGGGAAATGCCAGTAGTCGCCCACGCGAAACGTACCTGGCGTTAGGGCTACCTGAACGCCACGCTCGAGGGCAATGAAATTCTCCGGATCGACCGGCGTATATATGATTTCGCCATCGGGCATGTCCCATCGCCGTACTTTAGGGTGCCCTGCGAAATCATTCGCCAGATCAATCGTTTGACCGTCGGGGTCGATGGTTACCACGAGCCCGTTGATTGACAGGACGCGGACGAGAAGCCCAGCTTCACCCCGTAATTCGCGGTCATCATCGGTCAGTTCCACCCAGTCTTCGGCGGCAAGGCCGAGAACTTCGTCCCGCCCTACCCCCGCCAGCGTCAATTTGTCGCCGTCCTGCTTTTCCCACCCGAAAACGACGGATCCATTTTCTCGTGACCACTTGATTCCGAGATCATTCCCAGGACCGACACGGTGGATTTCCACGCGATACATCTGATTCTCGAGTCCGCGATATCCAGCTTGCGCAGGGACTATACAAGGGTCTTCGGCGTCAATTTCGGGCTCGGTGCGGGCACACAAGGATCCGGTGCTTGGCGTCGTGATCTCGGTCCACGCGGCAAGATCGCTGAGACAATGAATCGGGTCTCCTATAGCGCCGGCAAGGAGAAGTTTTACTTGCCGAAGGGTTTTTGTACGCGTGGTTGTATCGGGTCCACCCAGGGCGACTTCTCGAATCTCTGCGTCTTCGAGGGCCGTTACATGGCGATCCCATACATCAAGATATGCGAGATATATACCGCTGTTGTCGGTATCGACATCCGAGGCGGGCACGGAGTATCCGGGGAAATCATCCTGATTATCGATGGCAACGGGTGTGTCATTCTCACACAGTATCCCATCCACGTAATAGCGCCCGGCGCCTATCATCAATTCGTCCGCACCGTTAATAGAAATTTCGAACCCGGCATCGTGAAGGGGAGCGCCGCATTCACCGATAACGTCCTCTCGCGTTGTGCGGTCGAGGTGATGTGAAATATCTGATTGTTCGTTCCATTCCGCGTCGAGCAAAACACGGCCCTGCTGCATGCGAATGCCGTTGTAATGCTTCTTTCCGTTGAATGTCGATCGGGTGAAATCGCCCTTCATGGTTTTCTCCTTAGGTGATGAAAAACAAGCCCGCTTCCAGTCCGAAACGGAGATATTCGTCGAGGGCAGCGCGGAGATTGGCTTCACGGAGCGCCTCTTTAAGTAGAAGGTAGACGCCCATTTCCGATCCATCCTCACTACCGTACCGAATCTCCTCAGCTACCAATCTCCGAAGACGAATGTATTCCGGATTTCCATAACGTAGGTGGGCAAAGGATGGAAGGAGGCGGACGCGCGTACGTTCTTTCTCCGATTCATCTGAAAGGCGAGCGACGGCGAGATCGGGTTGGCACCGATACCGTCGTGGCGTCCGGGAGCCTCCCGGGAAATAACTATATCGCGCGCATCCTATTTGCCGGCGCTCGGCTACTACCGGAGACGTGAATATGGATTCTGAGCCGAGTTCGAGGGATCGTATAAAGACGTCTCCCAGAATGGTCGAGCGGACGATGGATGCTGCCGGCCCAGGGAATTGCCCAACATCATCTGAGGCTAGTGCAGGTCTTCTCTCGTCCAATTCGAGGTTAAATAGAGTGGTTGGGTCGTCATCAGTCGTGCCAAGAATCACGGATGTGTCCGAAGTCCCCGGCAATACGATCAACTCTTGCCCGATCCGCGTCACGATCGCATTGGCGAAGGCATCGGTACTTTGGGCAGCGCGGATGGCAGTATGAAGAGAAGTGCGGGCTTCGGCCACGGTCGTTGGAATACTGCCCAATGAAATGAGATAGGGCCCATCGTTATTCATGGATACTTCGAGCGAGGGCGATGCCGCGTCGAGGATCGGAAACGGTGACAGATCACCGGAGATGAATGCTTCCACGAGGACGGCATCACCCGTCAGACGAAGCTCGTCGGCCGTAAGGTCTCCAACAGAATTGGAAAAAGTGACTGGCTCGGACACTCCAGGCAATACGATAAGTCGATTCGTCGCTGTGATGATTTGTATATCACCGAAGGCTTGATTCGCGTCTGCGGACTGGATGGCGTCCCTGAGCAAATCTCTCGCTTCGCCCCGCGACATTGGCACGTCCGCCAAGGTGATCTCGATTGGCCCGATATTTCCTATTTGAATCTGGAGTGTTGGGGTTGGAGAAGTGAGGGTGGGGAAGGACCACAGACTTCCTGAAACCAGGGTCGTCCAGCGGTGGGCTTCTCCCGTTGTCATCGTCGACTGTACGATGCAGTCCGATATCTTTAGGCCCGCTGCTTCGTCGGGCATGCGGATGGGGCCGAGAATGCAGGCGGTACATTCCACCTCAAGCGCGTCGTTATTCGGCAAAACGACAATGCTCGCGAGGTCGGGGCGGCGCGGCGTACCTTTGGACGTCAGGCCGCGCCCGGGGACAAAGGTGCAGTGTTTGAGAGTGAGCCAATTGAGGCTATTCGCCTCGATCCGTAATCCGCCTCCGATGAGCAAACCATTTAGCGTCAGTCCTGCTCCGTCACCTGTCCCGCCATTCACCGTAATTTCGGCAAATGAATCACCGCTTTCGCCAAGGACTCGAAGCGTTGGCCGTGCACCATCCGTGGCCTGAATCGTCAGGATTTCGCCATCAGCCGGGGTCAGGGATAGCGTTTCTGAATACGTTCCACTGTCCGAAATCGAGAGAATACCCTCCGTTGCATTACTGGAAGTCCAGTCAGCCAGCGCAGCCGAAATTGTCACAAAATCGGCGGTACTATCGAACTGGTTGACGGTTCGGGTCCAGATTTCAAGACTCGTCGATGTGGTAAGGATATCTTCGCGACTATAGGGTCCTCCGCCGATGTCAGCGCCGAAGCCAAAAGCATAGCTGACGTGAAGCGTGGTCGGCAATGCGATGCCGTTGAGAACCGCGAGCCTCCCGAGTTCGGGATCGATGGAAATTCGGGTGTCGAATGCTGTGCCATCAGACCGAACGAACGACACGGAATCGGGGGCCTGCCAGCCCGGAGCATCCCAACCGCTGAGATCGCAAATCAGTATTTCTTCCGGCGGGATGGCTTCATCCTGGTCATCGAAATAAACCTTAATGACCGGTTGGTCACCAAAATAGTCCGGAACGCTCGGATTTTTTCCATTGATGAGATCCTTCCGGTAGCCCTCCAGTGCATCGAATAGCGCCCGTCTACGCAGGCGTCCCGGAACATTGACTTCACCGGCAAGGTGGCTGATTTGTATCTCGGTAACGGGGCGGTTGAACAATGGGAAATCGTTTCCGAGGGGGCTCAGGAAATAACGACTATCGGGGGGATCGGTGGCTGGGTAAGGCGTGACGCGTGTTAGGAAATAACTTTGGAGCAGCCAGAGATAAATACCAATATTGGGTATGTTATAGCGTCCTTTCCCGGATGCAATGCGCCGAACTTCCGCTGAATGCAGCAGCGTCTCAAACGGCCCACCCACCATTTCAAGTTCGTTCGCGCGGCTGAGATCAGGCGTGGCCGGACTATGCGGGCGGATGTGGTTTATGTGTTGTGAGGTGAGGAGTCGTTCAAAAAATTCAACGGCGCGTGCCGGCCAGCCCGTCACGTCGCGGGCGAGTTGCTCAAGAACGGGTGCCGTTCCTTTTTGACGCCGCAGCCTGAGAGTGTTCGCTACATAGGCCCGCTGGCTAAAGATGCCCGCGCTCCGTATCGAATGGAGATTTCGAACCCCGAGCAAATCTCCAATATAAGGCACGACCCATTCGGCACAGGTTTCAATGAACCAGTCATCATACAGTCCGTCGATATCAAGGCGCAGGCGATCGGCTTCCTCTTGTATGAGGCCCATCAAGGCGCGGAGGGGTTCACCCCGGTCGCCATCTCGTACCCGGTAAATTGTCGGTATTAAATCGTAGAGTTGGTCTATATTCGATCTATTCACGTCAAGGCTCATTCTATGATCGAAGAATCATCAGGCGCTCGTCAAAGTCAGATGTATCTCGTCCGGGTTGATCAAGAGAAGTTGTGAAGGCAAAATGATCTCTCCCTCGCGACGGGCGCGGGCAGCGGGAAGCACCGAATTATTCTCATCAACTCTGGTATCCAGAAAAAGCGCATCGATATCAACGGCAACTAGACCCTCGATGTCGTGCAGTATCCCCATAATTTCTGCGGAAGTGGCCGGCATTGCGAAACTGCGTTCATCAAAAGAGAAGGCAGTTATGAGAGCTGTCCGGGCCTCCGCTTGGATGTCTTCGACCAGAAAAGCGGGGTCGTGGACGATGGTTGCCCGCAGACCAAACGAGAGGAACTCAGCAGGCTCAATAATGACGTCTGCGGATGGATCTCTTGCGCTATCTATGGCCGAAGCCAAATGCTGAAACAATGGATCCATGGTAGATATGCCTTCCCCTCCGGAGCCCGCGATGGTCACATGGACGAGATAGGACTCGCCGTTAAAAATGCGGGTTGCCTGGGCCTTTCCTATTCCGGCAAAGGCCGCTGCAAAATCTTCGAAATCAAGGAGGGATACGATACGATCAAGCGTCAATACCGTTAGCGGTGCATTAGAACGTGCGTCCTCAAGAGACTCGGGATCAGCCGCGCCACCGGCCTCGATCGGGTTGATGACACTGCTTACGCCGTACGGCCGGCTCAACAATAGCGATATCTGTCGTGCGCCTACTTCACCATCGAAACCGATACCGGCGCGATAAATTGCCGAAACGTTTTCTTGTCCGGTTGTGACTCGGGCACCGTGCAGGCCATCGCCGAAAATCACACTCGGCCGGGCCTCGTCATCGATGCGAACGGTATAGATGGTCTCTGAAGGATCCGCATCGAATAAAGACACCCTTTCGTCCCACAATACGTCATTTACCCGAACGGCCAGCGTATTTTCCGTGCCGCTCTTCGAAGATGCCGACACGTATGTTAGTGGAAATTTCTTCAGTACAAAGGTCTGATTTGTCTTTGACCCATCTCCGCCGCCGAGGATTTCTGCCGTTGTCTCTCCATGGGTGGCAGGGACCACGTTGCCGTACACACTGAAGGTGGTCCGGGCATAACTGTTTGACATGGGTTCCGTAAGCGTAACGGTCAGATAATCGCCGTGGTCCGAGACGTTCTGTACGACAACCACTTCACTGACAACGTCCTCATCCTGCTCGTCGCGCTTTCCACAAACGATAAGGATTTGATTTTCCGAAAACGGAACAATCAACGGGGCGAGGTCGATGACGTCCCCATTTATCGGCTTCTCGATAGGACGTTTGGACATGGCGAGCGGATCACTTTGTCCGAGTACCAGGGTTTCTCTTAGACCAAACAAGCGCATGTTTTCCCGGATGTCGACTTTGATACGTGTGGCTTTTGTCGAAAGGGTATAATCCGTTCGCGTGACTGAATCGATCTCGACGACACGATAGAGTTCGATATAATCCGGCTCGACGAGGGATATCCAGCTACCCGGAAGGATTTTCGGGTAGTCGGCATCGAGATCAACGAGGGCATCGTCGACATTAATCTTAAAATTGGGCCAGTCGTTGCAATCTTCATCGGAGTCCTCACAATACGCCTCCTGGATTTCCGACGGCAAGGCCCGCCAGTCGGGGGCATTGTGGCCAAAAAGAGATGCGCGTTGCCGGAAGACGAATAATTCTGGGTCCTCATGGGCAGGTTCCACGTGTGGTTCGACACTGCCTAGACCCAGGTCCCACGTGATGAACGTGCGGTCGTTGTCAGGGTCCGTAGTGACGGTTTGCACTTTACGCACATCCCATTGCTCACTACCGTACCAACTTCTTCGCTCCTTTCCAACGAGGAGGATGTGGTCGCCCGGTTGAATCTGGTTGGTTATGCCTTCGATATACAGGGATGTGTCGGCAAAGGCAATAGCCTGGGGTTCCGTGCGTCGCGCGGGGACGGAATTCCACTCCGTGCGGCCTGTGAAGTCTTCAGTCGTTTCGAACATCTGCGGCTTCTCGTTGCTTGTAGCCGGAATGCTCTGTGCTTTGACCCCTTTGGGTATTTGGGCGCTGTCGGGAAGGCCGGGACTGGTATCGAGGGAAAAGGCCAGATAGACTCCGGCCGCCACGCCGGGATCAAGTTCATACCCGATCCCACGTGCCAGTTCGAGGATTGATCGACGCTCCGTAGCCGTTCGGAGAAAGCCTTCATTTGCGATGCGTTCCTGGTAAAAAGTCAGCACATCGCAGACCGTTGCCCAGGCATCGAGAAAAGCAATCGTAGGATCGTCAGTAGATCGCGTCGTCAGCTGGGAAAGAGGTCTGTTTCCTTCGTGGCCTCCGTCAGGGGTCTCAAACGAAGCGATCCGGCCGACCATCCGGCGAAAAAATTCTCTGTGCGTACCCACACGATAACGAAGAGCCGGCTGCCCCGGCCTATTATCGTGCACGGGTATCGGAGATGTGTACTCACAACATCCACATGTGCCTGTTCCGTTGTCGGTTGACGTGCTCATTGCTCGTGGTATATTTATCAGGCCTCAGTTTTTCTAGTACAAGCGGATTCTGAAGGACCGAAGTGTCGGTCCTGCTGGCTAGAATTCATTACAAGCCTCCTTTCATAAAAAACTCGATTTTTCCGTTTTCTGGACGGCTGGGGTCATTGTCAAGCCTTGCAATTTCTCTGGCATCTATTTCGATGAATCCGAGATCGTATTCGCCGTGGCTTTCATTACCCCAGCGCTGAAAACGATTAGGTTTTCCGGGGCTAACCGCCGCATCTATCCATTGGACCCCGGAGATGTCCATCGCTTCAGCGATTATGGGGCTGAGGAAGACCCTTTGTCCGAAAGTGAACCGGTCAGGGTGGAAGTACCCGCGCCGACCATCGGCGAGATCAGAAGCACTAAATCGTTCGAAGAGCGCTGCCTTTATGTCACTTCTGAAAAACCTGGGTGCCACGCAGACAGTGAACGCGATATCAAGTGCGACAAAGTGCGGGCCATCGATTTCAAGGTCCTGACCTGCGAGCCGAAATTGTTCAAGAAATTCCCGAAGCTCTCGTTCAAAGTCGCCGTCGACAGGAAGGCCGCCCATGCGGTCAATGGATAAAAACATGGTGAACCAACTGCCGGTCCATCGCCGACGCGCAAAGGCTCTTTGCACTTCCGGATGGCGCCGGGCTACCACTGCGTAATCAACTTCAGTGACAGCGCGTTCTTGAATGCGAAATGCCTGCGGGGCATAAAGCCGCACCTCTTGACGGGATTCCTTCGGGCGACCCCCGGTGGCCGACATCGGATTGCGGATCCTCGTAATTCCGGGTACACTGGTCACAACATGGGCCAATGCTTCGGCACCAACATTTTGCTCGGAACCAGTGCCTATCCGATAAGTGGCCGCAAGGTCTGAAGAAGGTTTTCGACCGAATACTCCATCCCCGAATCGAATTGTGGCCCGTCCGTCATCTTCCATCTCGACCACGAATTCATTTGCAAAACGACCGCTGGCAAGTAGATCACGCTGCGGTACCCACGTTTCGCCCATCCCCGAAAGCGTAATCGCCGGGATGGCGGCTCGAGGATCTTGCTCCAGATCTTCGGTCGCGGAACGGTGCTCAACCTTTGTGTGGTCGAAAGGAACCCGGTGGGTAATGTTCAACTCCGAAAGTCGCGGCCGATATCGTGGGTTCACGTCGATGGATTTGGCTTTTGGCATTGGCGGCAAAGGTTCGATCGGGAGCGTTCGTCCCGAATCGGCCAAGATCACATTGCCCCGTGCGATCGAAAGGTCATTCTCCATATGGCCGTTGATGCGTGCCGAGAGGCATAGCGGGATCGGCAATGCGTCTCGGGAACTCCAAGAAATTTCTACGATGGGTTCCTGAGTAACCGGGTCGCGGTGAATGGTAGGATCCGGCGTACGCCTGCCGTCGGCATTGAGCACTGCCTCGGGGACTACTGTCTCAAGCCGGACGGCGTGCCTGCGGGCCGGGTCTGCGTCTTCGGAACGTCCTGTACTCGGAGAACGCACCTCTTCGAAAATGAGTACATCGCCCGTGCGAAGTCGCAGCCTCGCTGTCTCGTCGTCGCGTAAGGTTGCACAAGTGGCATTGGAGGGAAGACAGCATCCTTCGTCTGACCACGTATGAAGAACGATCTCATTGTGCGCTTCATATAGTGCCGTGCCGGTGATGGGTTCGAACACGTCCGGGTGGTGTCGGGCAAGGACCCGTTCCCAATTGGCCGGATCAATGAGAGGCGATTCCGGCATCCGCGTCATGAATCGAGGGATGAAACCCGTATCGTCGATCGAATTGAAAACGGCTCCATCGCCTGCAGCATCCACTTCCATGCAGACCCATAAGCGCGCGTTGACCCCGTCATGCATGGGGTAATCGAGCAGCCGCGCATGCCGGCGGACAGAAACGCGACGCCGTGCCGTGCCAAGATAATTTTCCGTCGCCGCGCTGTCTTGCTGATAGCTGAGCTCATCAGCTGCATACGACATTGTCTCCACAATAGCGACCCCGAGATCGGCCGGATTGCGCTCTTTCCATTCGGGCATAATCACCGACAGGCGATCGAACATCAATTGTCGGAATGCACCGTAGTCCTTCGCGAGATAGTCAATCGGAGGGCTTTCCGGGAGTTGGGGTGGGCAGACACTCGGATTCTCACAATCGAATTCGGAGGGACATTCCACCTTGAAAGAGAAGGCGACTTCAGATCGGATTGGATCAAAATCGGCCCGGTTAGTGTGGCTAGAAGAAGAAGATACAATATGAAAACTGTAGGTCGAATAGTCTCCTGAAGATGTGGTTCTGGCCAGGAGGAGGCGGAAGGGGTCCGTCTGATCGAGAAAAAAATCTCGTTCAATTTCGCTGATCAGCCCGTTTGCAAATGCATTGTCTGCTTCAGCGGCGGCGATAGCCCACTCGAACTGAATATTCGTGATCCGAACGCCCCCCGAAATGCGAAGGTTTTCCACGGTAAGGTCTGCGGGGACTGTTTTGAGTAACCGCACAAGGAGGGTACGTTGCGGCGGGCTATCGGCCGGGGCATCGCTGTCAAGCACTTCGAGGAAGTCAATGCCATTGAGGACGGGGTGATCATCGACGGCGTTTCGTCTTCGTTCGATGTGGCAGGAATAGGGTGTCGCCATGTCATACCTCCCGGGAGAATGTAGCCGTTTGCATTTCTCGGCTGTGCCGTAGCGTGTATTCAACCGTCACACGAAGGCTAGAGTCGTCACTCTCTACCGTCACCTCATTTACTTCAATTCGATCTCCGAGCCACTGTTGGAGACTGCTCTGCACGAGGTATTGTGTAGTCGCGGCTAGTTCGCGACTGTTTGGAATGAAAACCATATGCATCAAACCGCTTCCGAAGTCGGGACGATTCACACGTTCACCGGGGCGGGTGAACAGCAGTTCTTCGATCAGGTCTCGGACGTGATCCTCTTCCCGCGCCGAGGCAGTACGGCCACACCCGCCGATATGAAAAGGAAAGTCGATATTCATGATTTCGTCAGTTATATGGGTCAAGATGGAGGGTGGGATCCTGGTCTAACCGTTCTACATCGCGGTCACCCGGGGTTGTGAAGCAATGATTGTCGGTGGCCCTTGCGGAATATTTTCGGGACTTAGACAGAGACCCGAACTCGACTGAACAATGACGGGTTGGCCATTTACCAAAACACGTGCTGCGGGTACGAGCCACTGCACTTTGACACATGGCTGGGGCTTGGGCAATGGTGGCACAGTGAAGGCACAGCCCGCGACAACGTAGGTATCACCCATCGTCGCAACCGGTTGGCCGCTGACGAGGACGCGGGTATTCGATGGGATTACGGTTACTTGCCCACCATGTGGGCAGATGGCCGAAGCACCGAGATGAAAAACAGGTCCTGGCATGATTGATTTTAGATATATGTTTTTGGATTTCGGATTGATGATATGTCGGCACTCTAGCCGGTACCATTCAATAAAGTCCCCCGACGGGCCCCGGCGATGCCTTCATCGCGCGTAACCAGGCCTTGATTGAGCAAGTTCTTGGTTCGTGGCTCCACCCATCCACATGAGTGCTATCCCGACCCTGATGTCTGCGTTAGTAGGAAGTACCACATATCGAGATCTCAGACGCCGAGTTCGAGATCCTGCATCAAGTTCAGGATGACACGCCACGGACGCTGAGCACGTGACACAGATTGTGTTTAGCATGATCACTTTCTCCATATTCGCACCGTATTGGACCTGTCGGCCAATTCTACCTTCACTACTCACTACTCGCAATTCACTACTCACTACTCACTACTCACTACGCATCATCTATCAGGTAACGACGAGTGCGCCATTGTTCACTGTGACCGTCGGGCCCGACATGACGATGGTGGCGCCTTTTCCATTCGAAATTGTAATGCCGATATCATTGACGAGAATCATGGCACCCGTCGTACTCTTGAGCAGAATCCCACCCGTCCCCGGTACATCACTGATGGAGAGCGAATTTTGCCCCAGCGTTTGAAGCACGATGCTCGGCGACGCAGGCAATCCGGCCGACGCGAGAGCCGGGACCTCCGCTGCTGTACTCCAGAATCCGCCTGTCCAAATTGGGTAGTCCGGATCTCCGCCTTCGAATTCGACCCAAACCCCTGCACCAATGGCGGGAAGGACATAGACTCCCGCTTGAATTCCCGCAAACGGAATGCAAGGCATTGCCCAACTTGATGTTGATATGCCAAATACATCCGGCAGCTGCACCATCAGCCGTGCTTTCTGCATCGGATCGATATTGTTGAGGACGAGGCCCCGATATTTTCCGTAATACTTTTCCATACAAGATCAATAGAATCAGGGAATCACGCGCGGGACCGTCGAGATCACCCCATCGCGCGTGAGTGAAAAGTCCTGCTTGTATTCGCCTCGTTTGATTTTGTGGGTCACACTCTTAACGAAGTACAGACCGTCGAAAGCGATTCCGACGCCCCGTACGCCCACTAATTCTCTCGCGCGGAGCACGTGACCGTACCGGAGCACGTCGAGGGATCCGATGCCGCTCACGGTATCCGAAGTCCCCGATGCGCGGGCCAATCCAGCCAGCACTGCCTGAACAGGCGTCAGGTTGGCCGTATTGCGCATCATTTCAATCTTTGGTATTCCGGATAGTAAACCGAGTGGCGGCTTGAGAACGTCAATGCCTGGAATGGGAATGGGCAGCGGGACACGCGTGGAGGGCTCCTGAATAAAAACGATGGGAAGCACTTGTTCGCCGCCCGAGAACTGAAAACCGAGCGACTCGACATTCGTGAATTGATCCATGTTTACATTGAGTGCCGGTTGCGGCACACCAATGCGTATCTCCGGACCCCAGTACGCCACGTTTGTGCCCGGCGCGGGACCGGGCGCCATATAAAACACATAGCCGGCTTGCCGGGCCATCTCATTGATATACCTGAGATCGGTACCCTGGTGCGTGGGGATGCGATCCGTGGGAATAGGCACATCGACAAACGCCGTTGGGATGACGAGAGGAATCATCCCAAAGATGGCATACTTGGCGACGATTAGCGCCACGCGGGCTTCAAAAGGCATACCAGGGTAGGGGATACCGGTGAAATCGACCTGGTCCATCACTTCAGTGAGATCTGTCCCGCCAAGTGTCAGTGTGGCTTTGCCCGACTGTACATCGGGCGCAATATGCTGGTCTGTTACCACGCCATCGGACAGGACATGGGGGATCCCGTTTATGGTAGCGATGAGAATGGCGCGAAACGTCGGCGCGATTTCGCCGATGAGGAGCATTACCGTGGTCAGGGCCGATTTGGTGTCGAACGAAAAGGTAAGCGTGAATCCGCTCGGGCGACCCACGGCGGTTCGCACCTCCACTGACGTGAGCGCGTCCGTCACCGGTTTTGGGACGGGGATCGGCACCGTCGGTCCCATAAGGATGGTCAGATGAATACCGCCGTTCAGCATATCAAAATCCGGGGATACCTTCAGGGAGCGTAATGCGTAGCTTGCGGCCGGGCTCGGCCGTCAATTCGTCGGGATGCATGGCGAGATTGGCATCGACGATGCGCCAAGACATGGTTGGATCGCCGAGTTCACGCGCCGCAATGACGTCGAGGCGGTCTCCGTCGATAACGGTATGCTCATGAAGTACGCTAAGGGTATCGAGTTGAGGCAAAAAGCGGCGCTTAAGGTATTTTATTGGTGCGTTTCCGCCGCCCTCGAAAATGGCTTGTTCGGTACGATAATACCGGCTGTTAATAGGATATGAGGCCATTGCATTAAGAAGTAATTTGTTTATTAAAAACCGATGTCGGCAGCCCGAGTCAGCGGATTAAGGCCCGCCAGATTTTCAAGTTGTCGCTGGTATGTCATGTACAGATTGCCACCAGGGTGGTCGAATCCAAGGTCGTTTACATTAAGCACTCGTAGTCCCAAACTGACTTTTGCGCGGAGTGGGTTCAAGTTGGGGTCGAAGGCCTCTTCGGTAATACTAAAATCTGTAATTCGAACCGGTACAACGCGACGCCGGCTCCACACGAAAAGGGTCATCGGGGCTTCCACGGGCAGGATTTCGAGCGTTCCGGCATTGGCGAGGCTGTTGTTCGTCTGCATTTTGCCGCTTTCGGGATAGACAATCGATTCTAGCGCGGCGAGCTGGGGATAGATGCCGTAATCGACAACCGTCTGATTCTGGTCGGGAAACTCAAGCTGGTCGGCTGCATCGATCTCAGCGTCGAGTTTATAGCTCTCCACCGGCGGGCCGCTCAGCCGAAAGGCCTGGGATCGGCCGGCGTTCTCGCCCACACTTTGGGCCTGGAGCGTCCGGGTCAGGGTAATGGGATTGTATTGTAGTACAATTACCCGGATGACCGAAGAAGTGTCGGGATCGATTAGTACGATACCGCCCTTTAGCAATTTGGGGGAGCCGGGGAAGGTGGTCATAATGAACTCGGATCGGTTAAAAGCGGGCCGTGAGGCCGACGCCGATGAACGGTGCCGTCTCAGAGTTCTGTGTCAACGGAAAGCGGCTCTGAATGCCGGCTTCCACGACGGGTCTCTGCGTACAACTTGCCTGCGCCCGCTCTATCGCACTATGGATCTCCGCAATGCCGCCGGCAACCGAAGCAATTCGGGAGGCACGCTCGACTACCGCATTGGAATCATCCGGGATGGGGGCGTTGAACCCATTGATGGCATCTTTCAGTTTATTCCCCGCCGCCGTGAGGGAGGCCCTCACCTGTTGAGCATTCGGTGCATGACAGGTCCGCCGCGTAGAGCGGACCGTAAGGTTGGCCGAACCACTTTGCGTTGCGGCGTTGATCGTGGTCGTCGCGGCGATTTGAATATCCCTCAGGCCGTCGAGCGTCATCGAAAACGTAAAGCGCCCCGACGTCTGCGCTCGAAGGGAGAAGGTCAATCGCAATGCCCCGCGAAGTGTAATAGGCAACCGGGCACGAATCGAGCTGGGCAAATCCGCTTCAATATGGGTATCACCAAGATTGAGGGACACCTTGGTGAATCGACTCAGGTTGAGTCCCGACGACGACGGAGACGACGTCGGTGCCGGGGTGGGGGTAGTGCCAGGCGATAGCGTGCCAAAGAGTTCAGCCGGTGACATGAGTGCCGCCGGATTAAAACAGGGAGAAAGAGACGATGTGACACCGGGCCGGCATCGGCGGGTGACGCTTCGAATGCGCGTCTCCGAGACAGCACCGGGATGTTCACGTTTGAGCCGGCACAGCGCCGCAATGTCACAGCCTCGGTCGGCTCGGTCCACCGCCGTCGATGGGCCCGAAGGCGTGGGTGCATCGGGGCTGGGAATGCCGCTGTCATCCGGTTGGCGTTGAACCAGACCGGAAGGGGCGAATTCGAACGGCGCGGGGCCGGTCTGCTGGAGGACATGGGTGAGTTCATGGGCGAGAAGCCGCTGTCCGGGCCGGCTATTGGGTTCGTATTTCCCCTCGCCAAAAACTACATCGCGCCCAACCGTAAACGCGCGCGCATTGACGGACCGTGCCGCTTCCGCTGCTCGGGCATCCGTATGAATACGGACACGGCTGAAGTTATGACCGAAGCGTGATTCCATTAAGGACCGCGTGCCGGCGTCGAGCCCATGGCCGGGTAAATCGATCACATCGTGGACGGCCGCCGGTGCGACGTCGGAGGTCGAGCCTCCCGGCTCACGCTGCACCGTCGGTGTAATCTTCCCTATTCCGGAAGGGGGCGAGGGAGCACTCCCCATCACTCGTCCGGCGATGCGGTCGGCCTCCCGCTCATGGCGGTCGCCGGGGCGGTTGACGGTTAGCTTGGTCTGGAGGCCGAGCTTTTTCTTTCGACGACATGTGGCGCATTTGCCCAATGGCCCTTTGTCTCCACCACAGGCGCACTTGCGCTGGAGGATAAGACGTGATTGAGTCCTTGCGGGCGCAGTAAATATGTGAATTGGAGGCCTTGTCATCGAATCATCCCACTATAAACGGCGCTTGCGATTCGACTTGCGAGAATGTCTGGCGTTGTGCGTGCGGTAGATGAAATAATCCCGCCAACTAGACTCGAATGTTGGCCATCCACCATAAGCAGTGAGGGGATACCCTCGTCTCTAAAACGCCTTGAGAGCGCATGTTCGAGCGCTACGGACAGAACGGCCCCGACCATCCGTCCAAGTCCATCGAGTTCAAGCGTATCGATATGTATTTCCAAATTCGACTCGTTCATATCCATCCTCGAATTTCCGACTCTGTAAGTGGTTTTTCCTGTTTGGCATATTCCAGGCGTGCGGCCTGAAGTACTTCTTTCATGGAAACGGATGTATTATTCTCCGCTGCGAAAAAGGCCGCATTCATGGCGATATTTCTGATGCTCCCGCCTGTAATGTTCAGCCGGGCGATTTTGCTCATGTCTAGCCGTTGAGTGGGTGTGTCTTCAGGAAATATGTGCTGCCAGATGGCTGTCCGGCGCTGGACATCAGGGAACGGAAACGAGACGATGAACCGAATCCGTCGCTGAAAAGCGTCGTCGAGCGCACCCTTGAGGTTCGTCGTCAGGATGGCCAGCCCGCGATAGGCCTCCATGCATTGGAGGAGATAACCCACCTCGATATTGGCATATCGGTCATGGCTGTCTTTGACTTCGGTGCGTTTGCCGAAAAGGGCGTCGGCTTCATCAAACAGAAGAATAGCGCCACCTTCCTCTGCAGCATAAAAAACACGCCGAAGGTTTTTCTCCGTCTCGCCGATGTATTTGCTTACAACCTGGCTAAGGTCGATCCGGTAGAGATCGAGTCGAAGTTCGTGGGCAATCACTTCGGCGGCCATCGTCTTTCCAGTACCGCTCTGACCGGTGAAAAGAGCGCTAATACCTAGTCCACGCGCTGATTTTCGCGAGAAGCCCCACTGTTCATAGACCTTCATTCGTTGGCGCACATGGACGACAATGGTCTTTAAGGTCCGTATTTGCCGCTCGGGGAGAATGAGGTCATTCCAGCCTGCGACGGGTGGAATGCGCTGTGCCAGGTCACCGAGCCTGGGGCGAGCCTGGGTACGACACGCATCCCATAACCGGGTGGCAATGGTTCCCGGGTCGACCGTTGCAGAGGGTGGCATAGCCTGAAAACATGCGGCCTGGATAGACGACTGGCTCAAGTTGAATTGTGACGAGAGTTGTTCGAGACAGCCGTTGATGGCTGGAAGATGGGCGCCGAGGCAGCTTTCCCACAGATGTTGCTGTTCTAAGGGCTCGGGCTTCTCAACAAAAAACGTGACCATCGATCTATTTCGAATGTGCCGATGATCTCGACTTAAAAAAAGGAGCGGCGTATGGAGGCGGTCCACGAACTGGAACAATCGGGCGGATTGGTTTCCATCATCATGCCCGTCGAGTATCAGCGCGGAGCCGCTTAGGATGGCTTCTCGCTCCCACAACCGAAGGAGAATCTCAAATTCGTGGGGAGTCTGCGGGAGGACCTGAGCAGACATCGAAAACACTTGCATCCCAAGCCTGGCACAGAGAGCCGATGCTACCGCTAGTTTTTCCGATTCCGCATTCCCACATAACTCGATCACTGGCGTGGGGGTAGCGCCGGACCACAGGTGGACAGCTTCATCAACCTGAGTGAGATGGGAGGGCGATAGGGTAGATGCGTCTATTGAGACGGGTTGAACAAACCCGCATAGGTTTTCATCGAGCGGCTGCAAACCTGTCAGATAGTGCAAAATACGCTCGTCAATGCGAAGTGGGCTCGTAGTGAGGGCGGGGCCGCCTTGCACTTCAATGAGGCGCCAACGGCGCAGTGGGGCATCTGGTGTGAGCGCGCTCCAGTGGGCATGAGGCAGGGCAGACAGTGCGAGGCTAAACGTAGGGGTGGTTTGGTTCGGATCTTGGTGAGCAGCGCCACAGAGATCGGCAAAACGAGCGTCGAGTTCCATGCCGGCGCAGAGCAGGAGCACCAATCGCTCGAAGGTCGATAACTGAAATGTGTGGCAGAGCGTCTCGAGTGCAGCGGTGTCCGATAATTTGTTTGGCGTGGAATAAGGAGCCTCCGGCGCTCTCTCAGATTCGGGTGCCGTATGCCGAGTGAGGGCCAAACGTACTTCGCCGAGCGCCTCGGTGAGATAACGCTGGTTGGCTTCATGCCAGCTTAATGTGACATCCGTTTCCATGCGCATCAGGGATTGTATCTTTGCTGGAAATATTGCTCCAATTGCGTGCGCTCCGAATCATCGAGGGCGCGGTGATAGATGACCAATTCTGCGACGTCGGCGTCGAGATAAAACGAGGGGTTCCTGGTTCCGTCGAAAACGGGGGCTTCGGAGCCCACTCCCACGAAGCCAAACCGCGTGACATCTCCTGAGCCGAGATTATTTCCGGCCTGTGCATCATCAGCGGCGACCTCCACACCATCGATAATGAGTTGCCTATTTGGTGATCCTATGGCATCGAACCGACCGGCAATCACGTGCCAGCGGTCGTCGGAATAGGCTTCCGGGGAGCGAAGATCTGAAGTGGAACCGGTCTCATCAGTCGTATCGAAGCCGACATTTACATTGACGCCGTCCTTAAGGGAGAGTCGCCAGTACTCATCGCGATCAAAGCTCAATATGATTTGCCTATCGGGCGATACAGATCGGACGAGTGCGTAGACGGTGATTCCCTCAAGGGCGCCATTTGTGGCATACGATAAGTTTTCAATCGCTAAATAATCATTGTCGCCGTCAAAACGGAGGATCGGATATTGCCCGAGGCCGTGTGCCACGAATGCGGGACGACGTGTGGCATCGGCCTGAAGGGCATTATTGCCAATTTCACTTTGGTCGGCCCAGGCCGAGACGCCATCAATGTCGTACGTGACACCACGGTCGGAACGGAGCCACAAAACGAGATTAGCCAATGCATCCGGCGAGATGGAAGGGGGCAACAATGATGGTGTTACGGAGATGTCTCGGGTCTGAACCGGTAAGGTTTGTAAAGGTGTTTCGGCCGACTCGACAAACACGACCGAGCCGATAAAGGCCATTGAAAGGGTATAGGGCGTCTGGAAAAAGACGGACCAAAGTTTGGACAACTCTTCAAGGGACAGCGGAACCGGCGTGAACTTCACCCGCTCGATCTCATTCGCCAGGTCCGAACCTCCCAGGAAATGATTTTCGTCGCCGGCGACTGCTGCATCGATCGTGGCCTGGATCAGGTCCCGTGTCAGGATGGGTTGGCCGTTAAGTGTGCGGGCGACACTTCCCAGGATGCGCTGGGGTTGAAGAGTCTCCTCCTCACCGTAGAACGTCAGAAGATAATAGAGGTCGAGGGCCAAACGGGGGCGCTGGATCGTCTGCCCGGTGGACCTGCGAGTCGGGAGATCATGGTTGCGCCATGCGACGCTAGGATTGGCCTGATATAAGTAAATGTTTACGCCGAAGTTTCCAGGTGTGCTGAGCGAGGCATTGTCCGGACGTAGCGTCGTGGCATCTGCTCCGGCCACGTCGGCACTCAGGCTCGTAAGCAAAAGCTGCTGGAGTGTGGCTGTGGCGGTGGCTATGGCAAGGAAATTACTCATTGCGTTTCCTCGAGGCACGACGCTTTAGGTAATCGTCCACGCTCAAAAAATTGGCAGCTGCCGATCGTTTTACGGATTGTTTTGGGGTCGGCGCTTGTGCCCGAACCAGTACGCGACCAATGGTCACATGAATGGTGGGTGCAGTAGGCGCGGGCTGCGCGTTATACGGCGGGGGTGATGCCGGCCCAATGATCTGAGTCGGGGCCTCAGTGCCGGCCAGACGGGTTGGGGAGGAGCGGGGCCGAACGGTCGCGGCGACATCTTTTCGGCTTGTTGGCTCAGGCACGGTCCTGTCCATTTCGGCCAGAGGTGTTCCATCCGGACTGTTAGAAATCGGCGAGGGTGGTTCAGAGAGGATCGGCACGGATGAATCAGGTACCGAAACAAAACGTGGCAGTCCCTCCGGCGCGATTTCCCGATTCCGGGGGCGGGCTCGAATTTGAGGCCGCTCGACCAATGGACGCGCATCAGTCGCAACGTCGTCATCGCCTATTAATGGCGCATCGATATCCGGTACGTCATGCTCACGCGGCACCTCAGTTTTCTTTTGGACGGATGTCACGAAAGCGGCTTCGGGCACATGTTCGGAGACCGAAATATGCACCCGAGGTGCGAGTGGCTGCGGAGCAACAGGCGGGAATTCGGACGCGTGCGAATCAGGTGGGCGATGATCCGGCCTCGTGACGAACCGATGCGCAGGCGCTTTGTGATCGATATGGGACTTGACAAGCGGCTCCTGATCGACTCCGTGGGGGTGCTCATCGAAAACCTGGGAGACGAACGTGACGGAGTCGGGGGAAAGCTTATCTGTCGGGAAATTCTCCTCCGGATGCGCGATCATCGGATTTTCGAACAGGGAACCCATCCGAGGGCGAATAAACGCGCCGGAATTGTGCAACCGAGCGACGATATGGCCGAGATAGTCGCTCATTCGCCTAGCATTTGAATATAGGTCCGACGGCGCACAGGGCTCATTGACAGGATGGCTCGTTCTGTCCAGCCGTAGGCGGAGGCCAGCCAGTGTACCTCTTGCATCGTTCGTCGTGCCCATGTGTCAATTTCCCGCCACAGAAAAGATGCGATATCGAAAATCCCCTGCCAGGTGTGCGAGCAAGCAGGGCAGGTGAGTGAGATCAAGACATCCGCCTGCGGGTCCGCCTCATTCATCTCCTTCGATACCCGGTCAATAATTTTGGCCGAAAGTGCTTCAGCGGAAATTTCGGGCAGTTCGGACTGAACCGAGACCAAGCACTTCGAAACCAGCTCGGCCCGGGCCGCCTCGGGGGTGTGATCTACGAGTGGAATCAGATCGGCACTTGTAGGAAGGCGAAACCGTCCCTCGAATTCAGGCGTGCAAATTGGGAATGACGCATTGTCATTGGACGCCTTGGGAACCGTAACATCCGAGAGGAGAAACGAAAATTCGAGTCGTTCGGCACAGGCTGGACAGACGGATTCGCAGGCCACGTCGGACCCGCATAGAGCCTGGCGCAATTCAAGAAGAAGTGTGTCTCTCCAGCCCATACTCAACGAAGCAAGGTCCGCGAACGACTGATCAGGGTAGGCGGCCCGTAATAAATAAAGCGCGCGTTCGACGTTTGGGAGCAGTCTTCCCCGTTCCCAGACATCAAGCAATTCCACGCCGGAAAGTGATGTTTTCATATGCGACCATAGATCTAATCCTTAGGCGCGATTGCCGGGAGGCAATCCGGGCATACCGGGGTACCGAAGTAGAGGTGGCGTTGTGGTAAGGCTCAAACAAATTACGGCTCGGAAAACGAGGGCTCCGTAGGCTCCGTGACATCATAGTCCCGCTCCCAACCCTCGTTCTCGAGCTTTATCGTTTCGATGGCAACGGCGTTCGCGCTGGCATCGAGCTCAGGTAGCGCCTGATATTCGGATACCCAGCAGCGGTAGAGTTTGTAGGCTTTTACCAATTGCCCGGCCTCATTGTAGACCTCTATGATCAGGTCCTTTCGGAAGTCCTTGAGGGAGGCTTCGCTGCCAAGCCCCGATCCAAAATTCCAGATCTTGTTTGCCCACCGTTCGAACTCTTCATCGTGTGTCACCCCTCGTTCGAGAGTGACGGCCTCGTATTTTGTTTGGCCCGGAGACTTGCGCTCACTGCTCGGATCGCCTCCTTCACGATGCGTAATGGGTTCCGTAGTGCGTTTGAGCGCACCCACTTTACTCACGCCCGCGACATATCGCCCGTCCCACTTTACACGGAATTTAAAATTCTTGTATGGGTCAAACCGCTGTGCATTGACGCTAAACTGAGCCATGACGCCTCCATATTTAAAAGTGAATGCATATGAAAAAGAAACAGTGACCAGGAAATGGTTGGGTCACATAGGGCTCACGTCTCGATCTGCCCGGCAATCTGTTGTATTTTTATGATGACGAATTCGGCCGGCTTCAACGGAGCAAATCCGACGAGGATATTCACGATACCGAGATCAATGTCGTTTTGGGTCGTGGTCTCGCTGTCGCATTTCACGAAATAGGCTTCTCGTGGCGTGCTCCCCTGAAAGGCGCCCTGCCGAAATAGATTTTGCATAAACGCACCCAAATTGAGCCGTATCTGCGCCCATAGCGGCTCGTCGTTGGGCTCAAAGACCACCCACTGGGTTCCCCGATAGAGGCTTTCTTCTATGAAGAGGGCAGTGCGTCGCACGGAAATGTACTTCCATTCAGACGCGAGGCGGTCGGCACCAGCAAGCGTACGGGCACCCCAGACGACATTACCATTGACCGGGAAGGTGCGAAGACAATTTAGCCCGAGTGGATTGAGTATCCCGTTCTGATCGTCCGTAAGCTTATAGGAATAGGCTTGAACGCCGGAAAAAGATGCGTCGAGGCCGGCCGGGGCTTTCCAGACCCCGCGCTGTGCATCGGTCCTGGACATGATCCCGGCAACAGCGCCGCAGGGCGCAAAAGCTGTCACACGGTTTTCGTTGAGCGGATCGGCCATCATCAACCGCGGGAAATAGGTCGCAACGTTGATAGCCAGGCTGTTTCCCACAGCCGTTCGGAGATCGTTGACGCCCGTGGTCGCCGCGGCCACATCTACCCACGATGAAGCGGGATCTGTGATGAGGATGGCCCGGTGGGACTGGCAATACCCAGCAGCAATAGCCAGGGTCGAGTCAGGTACATTGGACGCACGGTCGAGTGGGGGAATGCAAAGCAGGTTGAAAAGGTCTGCTTCGTCAAGGGCATGGATGCCTTCTCTATCCGCACTACTCCCTTCAATTTCGATCTCAGTAATAGGGATACCATCATTTCCATCGTCATTCGAAACGAACGTGTCTTCCGCAGGGCGATCAGTGAGCAAGCTAACCCGCACAAGCCGTGACGTCTCTGCAAGGACGCTGGTCACAAAGCGAGGGTCTGCCGCATCGGTGGAAACGTTAAGGTATGTTTCTGCCGCAACCACTTGCGACCCGCCGGGTGTGTCGAGTTCTTCGACAATCAGATTGAAGAGATTGGTATCCGTCGCATCCCGCGTATCGTGGTTCACGGTTGCCCGGAGTGCATTGCCCCAGGTTCCCGGATTGGCACCTTCCAGGCGGAGCACGGTAACGGCTGGTCCTCCGCCATCCGTGAGATCAATGGTCGCCACCGGACCCGCGAGTGCTGCAACGTCGGGATTGAAGACGCGGATGACCAGGGCATCGCTGCCGCCGTGTTGGAAAAAGTGCCGAACGGCGTAGCTCATCGTACTTTCGGTCCATAGCCCTCCAAACAGGCGTTCAAAATCGGCATAACTTTGCACGCGCGTGACAATATTGACTGGCCCTCCAAGGGCACGGCCAATGAATGCGGTGATAGACGTGGCGACACCCGTGATTGTGCGGACTCCACTGGGCACCTCTTCGATATAGACGCCGGGATAGGTTGGGGCGGTTGGCATGATAAATCCCGAATTAGTGATTGGTTAAATAGAAAAGAGGCTTAGCAGTGGCCAAACAGCGCAGCGTTTGTGTAATGTCGTTATGGGATCAAACGCTTAATATTAAAGACCTTGATCCCGGGAATTCATGCACAGATTCCGGAACTTATTGCCGCGTCACTGACGAGGAACGGCAGGGGAATTCTGGCCACAATCCTTGCCTTAGCAATTGAGGAAACTAAAGGGACTACGGAAAACGAACAGAACTGCTTGAATAACCAATGGGTAGGCAACTGATTCGATCATATGATCCAAAACAATTGGGATCATATACAAAATGAAAATGCCGGTACTAAAAATAAAAATCACATCGCCGACATTGACACAACTGTATTATTTCGGGCAGCATGAGACGAATAGAACGACATCAAGAACGAACAAGCCCGATATTTACAAACGACAGTTTAAGGTGACTGCTTTTGCCACAAAAGTCAAGAAGAATTGTTATGGTGGCTAAAATAAATTGTTTGAATTCGCTCCACCATCTAGGACAGACAGGTAAATTAAAATTAAAGGAGGCACATACCGATTTAATTGGAGCCAGACCCGGAATTCAGTAGTTTACCTCCAGAGTTTTTTGTGAATGAAATCGTCATGCTAGCGTCCACGGGGCCGTTCATTCAAGTTCGGGGGCCATACGGGATAATTTGCGACAAAAGAGCCGGGAATGCTGCTTTACCGTATACGTCGTGATCGTCTGATCCGCGCACGAGCCTGCCGGGCCTCTAGTTGCCAATCTTGGACGCGGCTGCTCCGACACCCACACCGACAACGGCCCCGGTGGTCCTAGAGATCATAGCAGCAGTACTGTTTTCAATAAGCCCCCACGTGGTGGCTTCTTGAGAAAGCTCACGTATTTTTTAGATCGTCCCCTAAATAGGCCAGATAATTCATTGGGATGAATCGGGAGAAGGCCAATCTGTCACTGAGGTGATTTACGAGGTGAATAACTGCATCGACTTGTGCCTTTTTGTACCGGGCAAAGTAACGGTATTCCCGAAAATATTTTCCATAGTCAAAAACGTTGGTATGGCAGGAACACGTCCACTCGTGTACCCGATCGAATAAGGAGAGCTTGCCTTCGTGCTTCGTGAATCCACCCTCGCTTGCAATCTCAATACCAATGATTGGCCTCGCAAAAGCTACAGGTAATCCCCCCAAACCTTTTGCCCATATTGCCATGCCTTGGCCTAGGGATCAAAATATTAAAAAATAGTACCGTCGCGGCCAACCATATAGGCAGTACCTACATGAACCTGATCCGTCTTCCAATGGGTACCCGATGAAGCAGTTGAACCCCGATCGTATGATGTAGACAAATGCCTGATTTGTGTTCTTTCCTCGGGAATAATTCCTGAGTTGGTAACGAATAACTATGATCGATTGACAGTACCATAATTGTTCTCTCTTTAAGCGGTGAGTTGGGGGAGTTTCGTCCCCAGTCAACATTATTGACACGTTATCTCGATGTCAACCCCTTCTGACTAACGGTCGGATAGGAATCGATCGGAAAGGTATTTTGCTTTTAATGAAAATTTCTTAAGTACTTTTTGTCTCCACATATTGCATTGGTTACGAAAATATTTGGGAGATACAAAACATGTTTATGTGCATATAATAGATTTGATATAGATTATAAGTATATTAATATAAAGATAATATACTGTTGTATAAATTATCATAGAGTGACAAATTAATAGATAGATGTTAAGACATTATGCGGGATGATAATGTGTCATTTCGCACCTGACTGACCGGCTCACGAGCAGGTTGAATGACGAATATATCAATAATGATATGTATTACCGAAACTGTTTCACAATGAATATTAATCATCAATCATTATGTTATATAATACAATTAGTAATACGGGATTAATAATCATAATAATTAATCATCATTTATATTTAGGAGAGAGTGACTACTAGCCGCTGGTGCACGTCGAACATATTATCTGTGATTGTGAGGCAGTCAGACGCGTTTCCATAAACCTGGATGGTAGTTCAAACAACGTGGGAATGGTTTATTGATTGACCTTGACAGTGAGAAAGGATGTATCTCTGCCTCTGAATTATTTGTTGCCGGGTCCCGATTGGATTGCCCGACCCCGGACCCGGTAGAAGACGATGCGCTTCACAAAGGAAATGGGGTAAAGCTGCGCAGGAAGAGGGTCAGAAGGATAACCGAAACCCGGTGAACGGTTCGAATCGTCGCTGAACGAGGAATCGTTTGACGCGGGGTTCCGAATCAGCAATCCGCTCATAGCTATAGCGCGCGCGAACGAATACCCAGAGTTGTCCAACTACACGATAATCGGTCTGGAAGTCCAGGGCACTCAGATTTCCGACATTGTTGAACACCGTGAAAATGCTCCCGAGCCCGCCTCGATCCTGGCTAAAGAGAAGGCGAAAACGACGGGTGCGAAGGAAAAGTCGGAGATGGAACGTGCTTAAGGCCTGGTCCCCATAGGTTCGGTTGAATGCCATCCAGAATTCAAAGCTGTTGAAGATGAGCACACGAAATTCAGTGACGAACGTATTGTCACCCTTCCCATTTTCCAGTTCAATCACAGCCACCTCGGATTGGTCGCCGTCAGGCCCAGAAAACCTCTCAACCTGCGCATGGGCATTTTGGACGGGATAAAACGTGCCGACGTAACCAGGTATAAAGCGGTGTCCGTTGAATTGAAACCCGATCCTGAGTTTTAGCCGAGCAAGGTCGATAAAGTTGTTTGAGAATAGGTCCGCGCCCACGAAGACACCAGTGCCCTGGTGTCTTACGCGCCCCCAGCTGGCGAATGGGGAGAAGAAAAACGCGCCGGAGCGGAGTGCGTCGAGGCGGGCTTCCACATTCATGGCTTGCAATCGGTGAGTGCTGTCGGGGAGTGCAGCGAGATCCCTGACGTAGTTTATGCCGAGCCGCAGGGAACGCAGACGGGCATTGCGCAGACGCAAGAGAGGACTGAATGCAAAGCGGCCACCAATGATACCGTCAAAAAGAACGTTATCGGTGAATGCGGCAATCTCCCAGCTTCCACCCTGCCACATCATTTCAGTACCTACGGTTCGTGCATCCCAGGCTACCTTTGAGCTAAAAAAGTCGACGAGATGCCCGGTTCCGAGGCGCATGCGTCGAATGGGACCGACCCGAAAATACATTCGCGAGCGGGAGGCCGCGTTGAATCTTAGATACGACAGAACGCGAAGGAGGTCATACGATTCATTGACGTCGGGCCGATAGGTGCCATAAATTCCGGCGCGTAGAGTGGCATTGAGATGGGCAATGAATGGGCCGGTACGTATCTGTGCCGACAGGTTGCCTGCCGTACGCCATTGAGCCCCGATGAGGGAGAGCCCACCCATCATGTCTAGATTTTGCGTCTCATTCCATCGTACTTCGCGCACTTGTTCATCGGGAGCGTCGCCAGAACCGAAGAAGGGCCGTGGCTGGGCGATGGAGTACCTCGCCTGCAAGAGAATACAGAGCAAGAAGAGACCGATGGTCCGCAATACCATTAAGCTTGATTTTTCGGGCCCAATGGACACTGTCTTCTTTGCCGGGAGGTGAGTATGTTCAACGCTCGACAGGCCGCTCTCGCCCGGCTGCCGTTTTGTATTGTGCCAATATAAACTTCCGCATGCAGTTTATTGACTGGTTGATTGTTTTCCTCTATATGGTGACAACCCTTGGGATCGGTGTCTATCTCGCGCGCCGTGCAACCGGTTCGATGGAGGCATTTTTTGTCTCGGGACGATCTCTGCCGTGGTGGTTGGCAGGCACATCTATGGCTGCCACAACATTCTCCATCGACACGCCGCTCTACATCGCTGGCGTCGTAGGGAACCGGGGTGTCGCCGGAAATTGGGAGTGGTGGTCGTTTGCCCTGAGCCACGTCGTGCTCATTTATATTTTTGCTCGAATGTGGCGGCGGAGCGAAATACTCACTGATGCGGAGTTAATCGAAATACGATATGGTGGCAGGCCGGCTGCAGTTTTGCGGGCAGGTAAAGCATTTCTTTTCGCCGTACCCATCAATTGTATCGCCATTGGCTATGTAATGCTTGCGGCCGTAAAGGTAGTCGGGGCGCTTGGTATCTGGCAAGACCTTGGCTTCGGTCCCGACGAGCATGTGATGGGTCTTGATCCCAAACTGCTAACCGTACTCGGCATGTCACTCCTGGTACTTGTTTATGCCGGCTTCTCCGGGCTTTGGGGGGTTGTGGCAACGGATTTCTTTCAATTCTTTCTTGCCCTTCTCGGTGCCCTCCTCGTGGCTTACTTCGCCATTAGGAGTCCGGATGTCGAAGGGCTCCGCGGGCTTGTCGATAAAGTACAACAGGTTACGGATTTTGATGCACTGGCGTTCATCCCCTTCACGACGGGTGCCGAAAATTCGTGGTTGGGCATCGGTTGGAGTGCCTTCGCGGGCATTTCTGCCAGTACATTTATGGGGTATGTGTTCCTTCAATGGTGGAGCTTTCGGCGGTCAGACGGTGGCGGTGAATTCATACAGCGCCTCGCTGCCTCGAAGGATGAGGACGAAGCCGAAAAAGCGGCCTGGTTTTTTGCCATTATGCACTACGTGGTTCGGACGTGGCCCTGGGTTCTCGTAGCGCTGGCGGCCATGGTGATTTATCCAAATCTAAAAGATCGTGAGCTGGGTTACCCCATGCTTATGCTCGATTTCCTCCCCCGTGGTGTGCTCGGCCTTGTCGTTGCTTCGCTGGTAGCGGCCTTCATGAGCACTGTCTCTACGCTTATCAACTGGGGCGCTTCGTACCTAACGCACGACCTCTATCATCGCTTCTTTCGCCCAGAAGCATCTCAACGGGACCTAATCCGTGCAGGGCGTGCCGCCTCCATATTGATAACAGCGGTTGGTGCCGTGGCAGCCTTTTTCGCGCAAGATGTAGCCACAGTATTCCGCCTTGTGATAGCCATCGGGACGGGGCCGGGAGTGGTATTGATTTTGCGCTGGTTCTGGTGGCGAATCAACGCGTGGGCCTAGCTCTCGGCGATGTTGGCAGGCTTTGTAATCGGTCTCTTTACCACGATTGTTCCGCAATTCTCCATTTCGGACTTTGGTATACGTTTGTTTGTAATCGTGCTTATCACATCGGCGATATGGATAACGGTCATGATGATGACTGCACCCGAGACGCCGGAGACGTTGACGCGGTTTTACAAAAAGGTGCGCCCCGGCGGACCAGGTTGGCGCCTGCAAATGGCGTCCACGGGTTTACACCCGCTCCAATCACTCGGAGACGATTTACTTCGCGTTCTGGCAGCGACGCTCTTGCTCTTCGGCTTGATGTTTGGCGTCGGAGGCGCACTTCTTCTACGGTGGGATGTTCTACGCTGGATGGTGGTGTTGGCGTCGATGGGTGGCGGGGGCTTACTCTGGTTGCGAAGACGCGAGCATTCCAGAGGCATCTCCGACATCACTACGGCTTCACACGCAGAGGGAAACACCAACCGTTAGGAGACATTTCAACTTCCTTTGTCAGGGTATCTATCGGATTATTCATTTCACGCAATAGGAGATCGAATTCAATTATGTCTCGGCCGATTCCGCTCTTTCCGCTCGGCGTGGTGCTCTATCCGGGGGAACGACTTCCTTTACACATACATGAGCCACGCTATAAGGAGATGATAGGATATTGTCTGGAGAGAGAGGATCCTTTCGGCGTGGTCCTACAAAACGAAGGCGTAATGGCTGAAGTAGGATGTACGGCAATCATTCGTCGGGTATTGCATCGATATGATGACGGAAGAATGGACATCCAGGCCGAAGGGAAACTTCGATTTCGAATTTTACGCGTCTCTCGTGAGCAGTCGTTCCTGACGGCTGATGTTGAATCACTTTTGGATACTGAAGAAACCATTGACACACATGCACGAGAACGGGTAATAACGCAGCACATGAAGCTGCTGGAGCTGGCAGGTCGAGCGGTGAGGCCATCACTTTATGAGGAGGTGGGACTGGTCTCATACCTCATTGCTCATAATGCCGGGCTGACACTGGAACAGAAACAAGACGTACTCATCTCCTCTGCGGAGAACGAACGGATCGCCTATCTTGTGAAGCACCTGGAGACGTTCATTCCCCGCCTTGAACAAATGGAGGGACTCCGGAAAAAGGTCCGGAGCAACGGCCATATCCGGGATTTTCCGCCTGCCGCCGATTCCTGACGAACACGTCGATCGACATTGTTCGACCGTGTAATTTAAATATAACATTCCGAATACCGTCCACAATTGAAGGCGAAATCAATGCCTCGAATCGGCCCATATACGTTGCATACTATTGAAACCGGGCGCTTTCGGCTCGACGGTGGAGCGATGTTCGGTATCGTGCCGCGCCCGCTATGGGAACGCCGTATTCTACCCGACAGTCAAAACCGTATCCCCTTAAATATGCGGTGCCTCCTTCTTGAAAGCAGCGACAGGCTAATTCTTATTGACGACGGCCTCGGAGACAAATTCAACAAACGCTTCGAAGAACTGTACGGCGTCGACTACAACAACTTTGAACTGCATGCATCACTGAAGACCGCCGGGTTCCACGCGGATGATGTGACGGATGTGGTCCTGACCCATCTTCATTTTGATCATTGTGGCGGAAGTACGCGCCGCGACGGGAATGAATTGAAGCCTACTTTCGATCGGGCTGTCTATCACGTGCAAAAAGGTCACTGGGATTGGGCCACAAACCCGAACGTGCGAGAACGCGGCTCTTTTCTGAAGGAAAACTTCATACCTCTGCAAGCGGCGTGTCAGATCGATCTAATCGACGGTGACACGATGCTTTTTCCCGGAATCGAGGTGATCAATATCCATGGTCATACGGAGGCACAACAGATGGTAAAGATTCGTGGAGAGGAGGGGACACTGGTCTATGTCGCCGATCTTCTTCCCACGCACGCGCACCTTGGGCTGGCCTGGGGTATGTCCTACGATATTCGCCCGCTAGTAACTTCGGAGGAGAAAGCCCGATTTCTCGATGAGGCCTGCGAAGGAGGCTGGCATCTCTTCTTTGAGCACGACCCCAAAGTGGAGGTTTCGGGTCTGGTTCGTACTTCGAAAGGGGTCTTTTCACAACATGAGCGTACTCTTCTAGACCTCTAAGAAATGGTGTTTCGTGGAGGATGTCATCTGCTCAAAATTGCAAAATCGATGACGCGACGAAAAATGGTTCGGCGCTAGAGTGGGAACCAACGGCAGATAATTGTATTTTTACGAATGGCTAAGGGCCGCAAGAAAAACCACAGTCATTCGAAAAGATCAAAACCAGCGTATTATGCCGCAATCGACTGATATAGATCAGGAAAAATTGGGTCAGACCGGCGTCGAAAAGCGCTCTCGAGAAGAAATAGCGCTGCTCTTAAACTCAATTCGCATTAATATCGCTCGAGTTCACCATGATCTCAACAACCCGCTTTCTATTATAGCGGGCAATGCGCAGCTTTTGATGGAACTAGCCAAAGTAATGGACCTGGGCGATGATATTCTACTTCCTCTCCAGGATATCGATGAAGCCGGTACCAAAATGGCAGAGTCGCTTCACAAATTAATTGTTCTGAAAGACATGATACCGCGAAAGAGCGCCTGAACAAAGCGCTTTCGGTCGTCCTCATTAGAGCCGGAAAATTGAATTAATTGGCTTCAACGCTTAAATTTGGGAGAATTCAGTCCGATTATTTACGTGTGCATAGTTGTGCGCACCGCAATTACCCTTGTGCGCGAGCCTTGCGGACGGTATCTTCCGTCCGTATCTATTGAGCTACTATCTGATCTTATTCAAAGCGACATTTCATCTGAGGCCTATCGAGCGGAACGGTTACGAAGTGAGTCAATAACCGACGGAATGGCCGATGCTGTGGAGGGACTGCAGCGAATGCCCCGGGTCTTGTTCCCCCCACCATCTACGGTGCGGTTCCAACTATCCCTTGTATGATCTCGGTATGATCAGATTGTTTCGCCACGTTCCGGTGATAATAGCGCTTATGGCCGTCGGGTTGTGGGTAGACGGTCCTGTGCATGCGCAGCGTGCCGAAGTACGTATTCTGGAGGATACGCCCCGCCGTACGGTTGTCGAGGTCGTCGCATCATGGCCAAACACCTTACGGGCATCTCTCGATTCCGCCCGGGTTACCCGACTGAGCTCCGCCTTCATCAACGGGATCGCGAAGGGTCTTCCGTTCACTTCCGAAACGATTCGGCTGAACACACTGACGCCACCTCAGGTGCATATTGAATCATCCGAATTCGATGAGGTCGCGATTCCATGGGGCAAGGGGAAACCCGGTAATGAATGGACCGCCGCGCCTGCTAAAATTGAAGGTATCGGCATGGAGCGCAAACACATCGTGGGAAGCCTGAAGGTTCGCCTCTTCTCCTATGACGATTCCGGGAACACGCTCCGCCGTTATCGCCGCATTCGTTTGGCCGTGGAGAAGGGCAGTGGCGGGGGAAAGGCACTTTCTCGGTCATTTCTGAACCCTCATTTACAAATATCGAAAAGTATCCTGGCTGATGGGATTATCTTTAAGATCCCTGTTCAGGCGACCGGCATTTATCGTATTGACCGTCAATTACTTTCGGCCATTGGTTCGGAAGTGGGTCTCAATCCGGACGATATAGAGCCTGATGATCTTCAGATATTTGGCAACGGTGGGGCACCGTTGCCGGGAAAGAACGACGATCCTCGTGTGGCCGACCTCGTAGAGAACCCCGTGTTCGTGCGCGGGGGCGGTGATGGATCGTTTGACGACGGCGATATACTATTATTCTATGCAGCCGGGCCGATCGGATGGAAATATGACGATGTCCTGGGGGAATGGGTACACTACGTGCATCCATTTTCAAATAGTAATTATTATTTCCTTAAGATCGGGACGGGTCCGGGACAACGGGTTGAAAAACCGGCTTTCCCCGGGATCTCGGGCGTCACTACCGTCAACCATGTGACGGGTCGCTTTGTCGAGGATGTGGACGAAATCGTGTGGAGCAAGGAGCGAGGCTCGGGGCATACCTGGGTAAGTACTCAGATCCGCTCCGGCGGTAGTCGCGATATATTGACCGGTCAAATGTTGCCGGGTCAAATGAATGGAGACGCAGAGATCAGGGTTCGTGCAGCGATCGGATCTAACCCCGTGGCCACACTGGCGATTTCTGCGAATGGAGCGCAAATCGGACAGCTTCGGGCCCCGTTTCCCATTGGTCGTGGCGCCGAGGACCCGACTGCCGTTCCAGTGGAGGCTGTTTTTACACAGAACCTGACGGCCGGTGCGCCCCTCGATTTGTCGATGCAACTTTTGCAGCAGATTAACGAACCTCAGGCTGCCATCGACTGGGTACGAATTTTGTATCCGCGGGCACTACGGGGTGAGAATGGATACCTGCGTTTTGCGACGCCAGCCGGATCATCGGGGTGGCTGGAGATGAACATCGAAGGTTTTAGCGGGGAGCCTCAGATCTGGGATGTGACACGACCGGGTGCCGTCAGGCGGCTGGGCCTTCAAAAGAACGGGAACAACTATCGTGTACAGCTGCAGGTAGATGATCCGGATGCTCCTCACGAACTGGTAGCCTTTTCGGAATCAGCGGCATCGAGCATTGATCCGGGCACAATCAAACAGGTGCCTAATCAAGATTTGCATGGCATTAAGTTTTTCCCGGATTTCGTTATCGTTGCTCCTGCTGCCTTCTTGAAACCCGCCAACGATCTTGCGAAAGCCCGGCGGCAAGAAGGGCTCCGAGTGGCCGTCACACCGATTGAAGAGATTTACAACGAATTTTCGGGCGGGGTGCCCGATATGAGGGCCGTCCGCGATTATCTCAAATTTATCTATGACCGTGCGCCATCGGAAGACCGACTCCTCAAATATGTGCTGTTCATGGGTGACGGCCACTTTGACTTCCGGGAACTCGAAGCGAAAGAGAATGAAGCGCCTAACTTGATTTTCCCCTACGAGACCGTTGAGTCTTTTGTACCAGACAGATCGTTTACCAGTGATGATTACTTTGGGCTCCTAGATGATTCGGAAGGTGCCTGGGTCTATTCGGGTATTCGTAGCGTCAGCAATGAGCGACTCGACGTGGGGATCGGTCGACTGCCAGTGCAGTCGGTCGAAGAAGCTCAGATGATGGTCGATAAGATCCTCCATTATGAAAGTCCCGAAACGCTGGGGCCATGGCGCTCACTCTATACATTCGTTGCCGACGATGGCCCGAACGGGCTTGCCGGCATCAATCGAGATTTCGATCTCCACATGCAGAATGTGGATCAGGTGGCTGAACTGGTGCGCGGTGGCCTCGCACCATCGCTCAATGTCAAGAAGATTTATGCCGAGTCGTTTCAGCGAGTTTTTCTCAATGGCTTCCGGATACCCGGCGCTAAAAAGGAAATTTTCGATGCCCTAAATCAGGGTACACTGCTCTTCAACTACAGCGGTCATGGTGGTCCGGAGGGGCTGGCTCAGGAAGAACTTTTTACGAAAGAAGATGCGGTGGCACTGACGAACAAGGACCACCCAGCCATTTTTGTCACGGCAACATGTTCGTTTGGGTGGTGGGATATTGAAGACGAGCAGAGCGGTGCCGAAGTGCTCTTGCTTAATCCAAACGGCGGAGCCGTTGCACTCATGACAACCGTCCGACTTGTTTATACGTCGAGCGACACAACGTCCTTAAATGCCGGCTTAAACCGCGCCCTAAACCAAAAATTACTCACTATGGATGAAGATGGTATTCCACGCCGCCTAGGTGACGTGATGCGACTGACCAAGAACACGAGCGTTGGGCTGCAGGGTAACAGCCGTAAATTCAATTTGCTCGGCGATCCAACCATGCGCCTGGGGATACCTTTTCGGGACGCCCGAGTTGAGAAAATAAATGGCGTCGATATACAATCACAGCAGGGGCAAATGCGTGCTCTCGATCGCGTAACGGTTAATGGAACGGTCCGAACTCAAGGAGGAGATTTGGACGACAGCTTCGACGGCACGGTGGACGTAACGGTATTTGATGCCAGCCGCCGAGTGTCCTTGTTGCGACAAGTCTATATGCCCAATCCATACTATACCGTTCGCGAGGATCTGATCTGGCGCGGGGAAGTGCAGGCGCAGCGTGGGCAATATTCAGCCACGTTCGTCGTCCCTAAAGATATTTCGTATAGTGACCAGCCCGGGCGGATATCAGTCTACGTGTCATCAGGAACAACGCAAGCGGACGGCTTTAGTGAAAACTTTATTGTAGGGGGGACGTCGGCCAAACCTCCCAATGATTCTGACGGTCCGCAAATCTCCTTATTTCTCAACGATACGACGTTTGTTTCGGGGGGCCTTACGACTGCGGACCCGGAACTCATCGTAAAACTGTTCGACGATAGTGGAATTAATACCGTCGGGGCCGGTGTCGGACACGAAATGTTGCTCGTACTCAATGGCGAAGAAGGAAAGGCCATAGATATCAGCTCTGCCTTCCAAAGTGAGGAAAACTCGTATCAGCGAGGCGAAGTCCATTGGCCTCTGCCGGATTTAAATTCCGGCGAAAATCAATTGTCGGTCAGGGCTTGGGATGTATTAAACAATTCGGGCACGTCCGATTTGCAATTTGTGGTCACGCAGGATCAGGCTCTCGAATTGCGAAACGTTTTTAATTATCCCAATCCCATGAGTCGCCGGACGCAGTTTGTGTTCGAGCATAATCAGCCGCCGGGTACGGAAGCACAGGTTCGGCTTCGTATTTACACGCTGGCCGGCCGGCCTGTTCGTACCATCGATGGAGATGAGGCCTTGCCAGGCGGGGTGCTTCCAGGCGGGCCAGTACAGATTCCGTGGGACGGTCGAGATGAAGATTTCGACCGGGTTTCAACCGGTATTTACCTTTACAAAGTACGGGTAGAAGTGGAGCGGGGAGATGGTCAGCGATCGGTCGCAGAACGGATCGAAAAACTAGCAGTTATACGATAATGATAACCAGGAGATTATCATGTACTTAAGAGAAGGATTTGTTGTCCGATCTTCCAGATTGACCAGCACACATTTAAATACAGAAAGCAAAACAATGCCAATGACTAACATTATTAACAAGTGGGGCACACGGCTATGTGGGCTGGCCCTCGTCACGATTTTTGTTTTCGGATCGGCCGCGAATGTCCGTGCTCAGGTCGGGGGAGCAGCCGTTGTGTTTCTCAAAATAGAGCCTGACAGTCGTGCGGCGGGTATGGGAAATGCCGGCGTGGCATTGGCTGACAACGCAGCGGCCTCGTTTTGGAATCCCGCCGGCCTTGCTTTCCAGAAGGGGACTGAATTGGGTTTGACGCATTCGAATTGGCTACCTGAGTTTAATGCTGGATTGTTTTACGAATACTTTGCTGCCAAACATCATGTATCAGGCATCGGCACCTTTGGCGCCCACCTGACATATCTCTTTCTCGGCGAGCACGAAGGACGTGACATTCAAAATAATCCCACGGGTACGTTCAAATCCTTCGACCTTGCGCTGGGCCTTTCCTATGGTTTCAAGGTCACCAAGCACCTCGCTCTCGGCACCAGCGCTCGATTTATTTATTCTAATCTGGCACCTGGGCAAGTGCTCAGCGGCTCGCAGGAGACAAAAGCTGGCGTTACCGGGTCTTTCGATCTGGCCGCGCTGTACCGAACCTCTAAATTCAGTTTAGGGGCGGTACAGACAACTTTCGCTGCCGGTTTTAACGTAGCAAATATGGGCCCGACGATTCGGTACTCCGATAATAATCAGGCCGACCCAATCCCTACCAATATCCGAATCGGATATGCTTTTACCTTTGAGTTCGACGAATTCAACAAAATCACTCTTGTAAATGATTTTAATAAAGACCTGATTCGCGTGCGAGTCGATTCAACGGGCAATCATCCGGATTCATGGTCGAAGGCCATCTTTTCTTCATGGAAACCGGTAAGCGTTTGCTCGACTACGGTTGACGAATGCGCGAAAGATCCTACCAAACTCTCGACACTTAGCGTCTTTGACCAGTTCACCATTGGGACCGGGATGGAGTACTGGTATAATAATCTTTTTGCTATACGGGGCGGATATTTTTATGAGAATCCGCTTAATGGCAATCGAAAATTTATGACGCTTGGCGCGGGAATCCGGTACAATATTATTGGCGTTGATTTCTCTTACATATACGCATTGGAAGAAAATTCGCCGCTTGCCAATACGATGCGATTTTCCCTCTTGCTCAACCTGGGTAAATAACGCGAGTCGGATTTAAAAGTAACCTGACAGGACGACGATCCGCCTGGCCGTTTGACGGTGGAGGCGGTTCGTCATTTTTATTGCATCGGAAAGCGGCTGAATGACGGAAACCTTCACGGGTATTGTCATTGGAATACGTAACAGCTCATCGTATTTTGGGGTACGCGAAGCCGGGTTGCCAGCGCAAAGGTGCCCCCCGGCGATTAGCGTAAACTATCCGTGTGGATCGCTATGAGTCTAACACTTATATACTCGGCTGCCCTTGTCATGATAGTCGCTGGGGCAGGTTTTCTGTATATGCTTTTCGGTCGAAATCCAAAACGGCGACCTCAGAATGCTATCGAGTGGCTGGGGGCATCCATGTCCGTCTTGTTGGTTGGATGCGCAGCTCTTTTGCTCGTCCTTGCCATGCGGATGCAACCGCGCGAGGAAAATATAGAAGGGCGAACAGCAATAGAAGATGCCATGCTGAATGAACCAGCCCAGGATTTTGGCTTTCGCCTCATTGCTGACAATTCAGAGACGACGCTAAATACCTATAGAGGAAAAGTGGTTCTGCTCAACCTCTGGGCAACCTGGTGCGGTCCGTGTCTGATGGAAATCCCTGAGCTCAATCGCCTACAGGCCGATTTCGAGGATCGGGGCCTTGTCATCCTCTCCATTTCAGACGAAGACTCTGATTTATTGCGAAACTTCGAAAAATCTACTCCCCTTCGAACCGTTGGGGGTTATGTGCCCGGAGAGAATGCACTACCCAAACTGTTTCGGGGTGGCTTCACGGTTCGACCCACCTCTTATATTATTGATCGGGAGGGGACTGTGCGTCGATACATGCTCGGGGCTGGTAACTACGGTCTCTTCAAAGAAGCCATTCTTCCCTATCTCTAAGTATCGTCGAACAGGACAAATCTGACGGGGGTTACGCTGCATCGTCATAATGGCGCATACCGTCTCACGGCCCTTCATTCCGCAAAAATGAATAGGACGCTTATCCCCCCTTGCATCATCGAGCAAATCTGGCTTTTATTGGGACACAGAAGAGCGGGAGTTCATTCGTGCAAATGCGATGAGAACCTCCCTTTACGTCGTAGGAAAAAAATTAACGTTCGAGGAATCACCGTATGCCGTGGTACAAGAAGTTACACTGGCAGATCATTATCGGACTGGTTCTTGGCCTAGGATTTGGGATTGTGGCTGCGGCAATGGGATGGGGAGCGTTTACGGAGAACTGGATCGCTCCGTTCGGCACCATTTTCATCAATCTTTTGAAGCTAATCGCGGTTCCGCTGATTCTTGCTTCGCTGATTACCGGTGTAGCCTCGCTCTCAGATCTAAAAAAGCTCTCTCGCATCGGAGGGAAGACGATCGGTATCTATATCGGAACGACCGTCCTTGCTCTGATTATCGGACTCTCGGTCGTGAACCTCATGAACCCGGGTGAGCGGGTTCCGGAGGAGATGAAGCAACGCCTGGTGCAGACCTATGAGGGAGATGCCTCTTCCCGCCAAGAACAGGCGGCAGCTGCCCAAAGGCGCGGGCCTCTTCAGCCCATCGTGGACATGGTGCCCTCCAACTTATTCGAATCCGCATCGAGCAATCGCAATATGCTGCAGGTCGTATTCTTTGCGATTTTCGCCGGCATCGGCCTGTTGATGTTGCCATCTGAGAAAGCAAAACCACTGCTATCTTTCTTTGAAAGCCTGAATGATCTGGTCATAAGGCTCGTCGAAATCATAATGATTGTTGCCCCCGTGGGCGTATTTGCCCTCATGGCCGATACCATCACCTCCATCGCCGGGGATAGTCTGGGGCAGATTGGTGAGTTGCTCGCTGCTCTCGGGTATTACTGCATCGCTGTGATCTTAGGGCTGATCCTCCACATGGCTATCACGTATACCGGTATGCTCAAATTGTTAACGCCGCTTTCCATAAAGAAATTTTATTCCGGCATAAGCGCTGCGCAACTTGTGGCTTTCTCTACATCATCAAGCGGCGCCACGCTACCCGTTACCATGGAGGTCGCCGAAAAAAATCTCGGCATTTCTGAGGAAGTTTCCTCCTTCGCCTTGCCACTAGGGGCGACCATCAATATGGACGGTACGGCATTGTATCAGGCTGTGGCGGCGGTCTTTATTGCCCAGGCCCTTGGCATGGGATTGGACTTCGGCGCGCAAGTAACGATCGTGCTAACAGCGGTCTTGGCGTCCATTGGAACGGCAGCTGTACCGAGCGCGGGCATTATTATGCTGGTAATTATTCTTGAAGCCGTCGGAGTTCCAAGCTCCGGGATTGCTTTGATTCTAGGTGTCGATCGGATTCTCGACATGTGTCGCACGGTGACCAATGTCACAGGGGATCTCACGGTTTCTGCTGTGGTGGCCTATAGTGAAAACCAACTGAATCCGCCGGGCGATGAAGTTACAGTCGGGTTGCCGGTGCATGGTCGCATCGCAAATGTGGGTTCGTAATTACGCTGAGCCCATCAACGCGACGACGGAATCAAACGCCCCTTCTTTTTTTGGGGTCTGCTTTGCACATTGGAGCAGTCCTATTTGGGTCTCATTTCAAAACATTATTCAACCATTTTGCCGGCTTAAGAACATACGAACAGGGGCAAAAGGGGCATAATCTCAAGGATCAAGTCTTTATTGCGAGATTGGCATCATCTTCGATAATGGAGTAACTGTTGTTGATGAATGCTCCGAATCGGTTTCTATCCTAACGTAGAAGGGCCCGGTAGCATCGACCTGCTATCGGGCCCTGTGCGCTTGGAGGGAGTCGAACCCCCGGCCTTTGGAACCGAAATCCAACGCTCTATCCATCTGAGCTACAAGCGCGAATAGTTGAAATATACCCACGTCGCTTTACCGTGTTCAAGTGTGTTCTAAATGACGGGACGAAGTTTACGCAAATACGTTTTGAATCCAACTTGTATCGGGCTCCATGGCCATGTTATGGAATGGTTTCCGCCAAGGACTCGTGAAGAAGTTCTAAATAGTGTAACTTTCGCATGGAATTCAGTTGATCTCTATGAGCGTTGATTCCGCTTTGATTGAACGATTTGAGCAGGACCCGGAAGGGGCCTACGCCGAACTTCTCGAACGCTTCACCCCGGTCATGTTACGCATGATTCGCCGCTTTATGAGCGATCCGGACGAGGTGATGGAAGTGTATACATCCATCTGTGAGCGATTTAGATCCAATGGATTTAAGGCGCTCCGGCGCATTCGTCTAAACAGTGAGTTGGCCCCATGGCTGAGTGTGGTAGTCGCAAACGCGTGTCGCGACCGTTTCCGAAAACGACGCATGACGTCCGCCCCGCAGTCGGTCCTCGACAAACTCGATGAGCGAGAAAATCTCGTCTTCAAATACTATTATCAAGACAGCCTTCCGCACGACGAAATAGCAGAATTGATAAAAGGGAAACACGCAACTGCTTGTACTCCGCTTGATGTCGTGCATGCCATCGAGAAAATTAATGACCTTCTTACCGCCAGTAAGCGGTGGCATTTGATCGCCGCACTCAATGTAAATCAGCAGCATCTTTCGATAGACGACATGAGTGCGAAGGGCTATCAGCCCGTATCGACCGATCTGTTGGAAACGGAGGATGAGGACCGGAGATATCTTGTCGGAAGGCTAAATGAAGCCCTCCAACATCTCGACGATGAAGATCAGCTTCTGGTGCTACTCCGGTTTGAACACGGCATGCGGGCGCAACAGATTGCCCAAGTGATGCGATATGACAACCATAAGTATGTCTATACTCGGCTGCGAACGATCGTCAACAGGCTCCGAGGCGAACTGGCTTGAGTCCCCGGGGGGAACCCCCCAATCCAAATCGGGTTTGGCAAAACGATCTTGAAAAATTTCGTCGATTGTAACCCACGTCCTATTCAAGCCACTGATCCGGGGTCAGCGCGTCCCCTTTCTGAATGATCTCCGAATCGAACGATTTCATTACGAAGGTCTCGCAAACACCTGTTTTGCCTGATAACTGGGAGCGCCTTGGGACCATTCCCCTAAACGGTGTACTTGAACGCAATCAATTCGCGCCGTTGCTGACAGCTCTTCTTGGGCTGATTCTTGTCTTCATTCTGTTTCAGGTCGTCATCGCACCCATCGCTGTTGTCTTTCTTATGTTGATCGGGGGTACGCCGCCTCATGCATTACTGGATGCCTTCGTGAACCTGGTTTCCGAACAGCCCAAGACGTTGCTCGTGGCCAATACAATTGGTCAGGTTTTGGGCGTGGCTTTGCCTGCTCTATTTTTGGCCCGGCTCCATTCCACTCGAAGGTGGGCCTTTCTTCGAATGCGGAAGGTGGATCCAAGACTATTCATTATATCCCTAGTAAGCCTTGTTGCCCTTATTCCGCTCGTACAGTGGCTTGGGCAAGTCAGCGATGCACTTCCGTGGCCAGAATTTATTCGTGCCTTCGAGAAACCGCAGTTGGATCTTATCGAGAAGGTGCTTGGGCAGGGGATTGGGGTGGGCCCAGGTCTGCTCATGATGGCGCTTACTCCGGCGTTGTGTGAGGAGTTACTTTTTCGGGGATACATTCAGCGCCAAGCGGAACGGAGTCTGGGTGTGGTCTGGGGGATCGTGATCACGGGTCTGATCTTTGGCCTGTTTCATTTACGGCCCACGCAGGCAATACCGCTCTCCGTCCTCGGGATCTATCTTGCCTATATCACCTGGCGTACTGGTAGCTTGTGGCCGGCAATGGCGGTCCATTTCGCCAACAACGGATTTGCCGTCATCCTAGGCGCCTATGTAAAACCCGGGTCCGGCATTTCCCTACCCGATATCGACAAGATGACGATGCCGTGGTATCTTGTGGTCGTGGCTCTTGGTATATTTGTCCTACTCATCATAGTGATGAACAAAGAGGCCCGCGAAATCATAGGTGCCTTGCCATCAACAGAATGTCCGGGATCGAATGAATCCCCAGTCTCCGGAGGACCGCATCATGGGTGATACAAAGTATGAGGGCTGGATATCAGTCTATTCGAGTGGTACCGATTACGAGGCCGACCTCGTGCGGCACCGTTTGGATAATGCCGGAATCCCTGCCGTCGTACTTACCCAGCGCGATCACGCTTTCAATCTCACTATCGTCGCTGCATTTGCGACGGTCCATGTGATGGTTCCACCGGAACACGAAGCCAATGCCCGGAAGATTCTTTCCGCGGAACCGTTCACGGACAAGGAACTTACTGAGGCCGCCCTAGATGCCGATCCAGACGCGCCTGACGCCCATACGGAAGAGGAGCGCCCCATGCTTGACACAGGTATCGAGGCAATCCGTTTTGGGAAACCGGATGACAACGACAAGGAAGTCTAGTTATTTCGTCCCGGCTCGACGCGCGTCGACCCGAGATCCCTGCCCAATTTACTCCTTTGTATCCCGTTCATGTCAAACGCGATCCTCCGGTTGCTTACCGCACTGATCGGTATTCCCCTTGTGCTAATCGTTGCGTATCTCGGTGGTTGGTGGTTTGGTGGTCTACTCATGGCGGCCGTCCTAATGGCGCAGTACGAACTGTACCGCCTAATGGAAGCAGGCGAGGTCTACCCGCTAAAAGTGCCTGGAATGGTCCTCGGAGGATTATTTTTTATCGGTAATGCGCTGCCTATCGGTCATCCCCTCTTGGTTTTCTTGATCCTTGTTCTGATCGCCTCGGCCCCACTATTTCGCAGGAAAGGAAATGTGCTCGAGAATCTAGCCGGAACCGTGTTCGGGGCCGTTTATCCAACGATGCTGTTGGGATTCCTCTGGCATCTTCGCGTGGCACGGGGACCGGGCATCGAAGATCTGCAAGCTTTTTATCTGACCGTTGTCACGCTAGCGCTCGTATGGTCCACCGATACGTTCGCATACTATGCGGGCAGGACCCTGGGAAAGCATCCGCTTGCACCTAGGGTTTCGCCCAGGAAGACGTGGGAGGGCGCAGTCGGGGGGGCGATAGGTGCCGTGCTTGTTTCCATCGTCTTCAAGCTGACCTTGCTTGAATTTTTGGGCTGGGGGCACGTGCTGGTCATGGCCCTAATATGCGGCGTGGTTAGTCAGCTTGGGGACCTTGCGGAAAGCCAAATGAAGCGTGCAGTAGGCGTCAAAGATTCTGGTGGTATTTTACCGGGGCATGGGGGGTTGCTCGACCGATTGGACGCCCTCATTCTCGCAGCACCCCTTGTCTTCTTGTATCTCAATTCCGTTGCACGTTTGTTCAATTAGCGGTCATTTTAGCTGGCATGTGGATGAATTGTGCGCAACATTCAATGAAATAGCTTGTCCATTGGGGGCGTCCTCAGAAGCTCATTCGGGCAAGTCGTGAAGGAACGATGTCTCGAACGGGGCGGTATAATTATTTTCTCGACGAAAGGAGCAAGATACATTATCGAGGACAGGCGGCATGGGTATCTTCGTACCGACAACGAAGCGAGTGAAAAACAGGCGCTTCTCGTATGAGCCCCGGTTTTATAACCCGGAAAAAGAGGAGTCGCTCAAACGGCGAATGCGGATCAAAACGCTCTCGAAGACGCGTCGTCGCAATCCCACTGGGCTCATATTTTTCGCCTTGCTACTGGCCATGGCCATCTATGCGTATATCCAATTGACCTAATGCCAACCGGTTGCAATCATTGAATCCGGCGTCCCAATTATCGCCATAGGAGTAAGAGGTAGTGTGTGTCCGAGTTGGTGGAATCGCAGCGTATGATTCGGGTGATGCCCGAAGGTCTTGCCAACAAAATTGCAGCAGGCGAGGTTGTCCAGCGACCCGCTTCGGCGGCCAAGGAGCTTATTGAGAATGCGCTCGATGCCGGTGCTGATGACATCACGGTTCGGCTCAAGTCAGCTGGTCGCGACCTAATTCAAATCATTGATAACGGGTGTGGCATGGGTCGTGAAGACGCCCGCGCCAGTTTCGTACGTCATGCGACGAGTAAAATCAGATCCGTCGAGGACTTGGAACGTATTTTCACGCTCGGATTCCGAGGGGAAGCCCTGGCCTCCATTGCCGCTGTGTCACAAGTTGAGTTGCGGACGAAACGAATGCAGGATGAAGCCGGATTCTGTGTTCGGATGGATGGTGGTCACCTGGTGTCGAAAGAACCCTGCGCTACGCCCAACGGTACATCCGTTTCCGTCAAGAATCTTTTTTACAATGTCCCGGCCCGGCGTAATTTTCTTAAATCACAAGCCACTGAATTCAAACATCTCGTCGAAACCTTCCAATTTCTTGCCCTGTCATTTCCGAAGGTAGGTTTCAGCCTCATGCACGACGAAAACGAGGTCTACCGGTTATCGGCGTCCGAGAGCGAAAATACAACCGCAGCCCTGCGACGCCGCATTGGGGCCCTCTTTGGTAAAAAATATGAGACTTCACTTATCCGCGTGGAAGAGACGACAAGCTATTTATCGGCTATAGGCTTCGTGGGAAGTCCGGAAATCCATCGGCGGCGCCGCGGCGAACAATTCTTGTTTGTCAATGGACGATACGTAAAGAATCGTTATCTCGATCACGCTGTTTCGTCAGCATACGAGCGTTCCATGCCGGAGGGGAGTTTCCCATTCTTTGCGTTGTTTATTGATCTCGACCCGCGCCATGTAGACGTAAATGTACATCCAACAAAGGCGGAGGTGAAATTCGATGACGATCGGGGAGTCTATGGATTTCTAAAAGCTGTCGTCCAAAAAGCGTTGGGAACGGCAAATCTGACGCCGAGATTGGATCGTGGCTTTGGTCTGGCAGACAGCGAAACCGGCCCGGTTTCTGTTCAGCCGTTTTCTCCTGTTGCGCCAGACTGGCTCGCGTTATCGACCGATGAACCTCGAATGGAGCGGGCGACAACCGATTATAAGTCGACCTCTCCCGGCGCATTGGCTGGAATCCGAGCGAAAATGGATCCGAGTCCGAATGCGTTTTCTGAAAGTTCTTCTGCGTCATTGTCATCTTCCGATCTCGAAAGACCCGTCGATTCGCTCGGACAACTTGTTGAGTCTGGCGCGACCGTGATGCATGTGGACAGTGACGTGACGTCCGCTCGCTCGACCCTCCTGTGGCAACTCCACGAGGCTTACATTTTGACGCAGATCCATTCCGGGCTTTTGCTTGTCGATCAGAATGCGGCCCATGAGCGGATCCTTTATGAGCGGGCCATACATAGCCTGGAAGACGAATTCGGCCTTTCACAGCAATTGCTGTTTCCACATACGCTCGACTGCGATCCTGTAGACCACAAGTTGCTCGAAGAATTACTCCCTGATCTTCATGCCCTCGGATTCGATCTCGAACTTCTGAGTGGCCGCACCGTGATGGTCCGTGGCGTTCCGGAGGATATTCGCACCGGGGGTGAGCGCGCCATGCTGGAGGACGTGATTGAGCAATACAAGATGAACCTCGACCGTCTTCGCATACCCGAACGCGATAACCTGGCCAGGAGCATTTCCCGCAGGAGTGCAATAAAACAGGGCGTGAAGATGTCCACCAAGGAAATGCGTACGCTTATCGATCAACTCTTTCTTTGCAAAATGCCCTATCATTGCCCCGATGGGCGTCCTACCATGATCCGCTTGACACTCGAAGAACTTGAACATCGGTTTCGCCGGTAAGGCCTTAAGCATGATGACCGATATAGGTTTGTGTCCAAACGCAATCTTTGTCTGTCCATGAACATATTCTAGCTTCATGTCCAAGCTGGTTAAGTCAACACGCGCATTTATCGAGACGCGCCAGTTGCTCTCGCCCGGAGAAGCAGTCGTCGTGGGTGTGAGTGGCGGAATGGATTCAGTGGTATTAATGCACGTCCTCATTGCGCTCGGCATTTCACCCATTATTGCACATGTCAATTATAAGCTTCGTGGGGAGGCTTCGGACTTGGACGAAGCGTTTGTACGAAATTCTGCCGATGAATTAGGCTTGGCCTGCTATGTGGCGTCCCACGATACGGCAACAAAGGCCCATGAAAGCCGTCGTTCGATACAGGACCTGGCCCGGTCGCTACGGTATCAGCACTTCAGTCGGGTCGCAAAAGCATGCGACGTCTCGCGCATTGCCGTCGGCCATCATCTCGATGATCAGGCGGAGACGGTACTTCTCAACATTTTTCGAGGTTGCGGGATAGAGGGGCTCGCCGGAATGTCCGACATGCGTCCGCTCGAACCCGGAAGCGCCGTAAGAGTCGTTCGTCCATTTCTTCGTGTGGGCCGTGCCGACATCGAAGCTTTCGCCCGTGGACAAAGCCTCCGGTGGCGAGAGGATGCGAGTAACGCTGGAAGCAAATACCGCCGCAATGTTATCCGCAACGAGATCATGCCCCTAATTGCACATCACTTTGGGCCGTCAAGTTCGGGGCGCATTGCTCACACGGCGGGGTTGGTGCGAGGCTACATCTCCGGGGGGCTGGTTGCGAAAATAGAAGAAGCCTTCGCCCTGATTAGTCGTGAAGAGGGAACGGGCGGGCGATTGTCGCTTGATGGCCTCGCCGGTTTCGATATGACGTGGCGTAGGCGGCTCATCCTTGAGGGCGTGAAGCGGTGGATACCGGGATTCCCTTATCGAGAAACCGTGGCTGAATCCATCGATAGACTGCGCGGTGCACAGCCCGGCCGCCGTGTTCTTTGTCCGCACGGCGAAGTTTGGAGAACACGTAAGAGCATCCTGTTCATCCCGAAGAACTACAGCACCGGGGATCGAACGTCGGATCCGCCTGAACCGGCCGTGTTCCCGGAAATACCGGTTCATTGGGCAGCGGGTACGCTGACCGTTCATCCCCTTGCAGGCGCACCGGAAGAAGACCTGACAGCAACCCCTTCTCACCTGGAATTTATCGATGCTGAGACCTTGCGTTTTCCGTTGACGCTTCGTCCTTGGCGACCGGGTGATCGGTTTCAGCCACTCGGTATGTCACATTCAAAAAAAGTCAGCGATTTCCTCACGGATCGAAAAGTGCCCGTCGAGAAAAGGGGGGAAGTTTGTGTGTTGTGCTCGGAAGAGAGTATTATCTGGGTTGTTGGGCACCGGGTGTCGCAATCGGTTCGTGTGGGGCCGGAATCACGTCAATTTGCGCGACTGTCCTTCGAGCCCGGACGAGATTGAAAACCGTAGGCCCGATGGCGGCTGCAAAGATCCTGTTTATTCCCAGTGAAATGGGCGGGATGAGTCAAGGCCTGCTACCATCGTTGCGGAGGAGGCCTTATTTTCTCGCCGAGTTCAGAAGCCCCCTCCATCTCACCGCTCAACCCTGCCCCCGTGGAAAAATCGGTCACCTGCCGCGACGAGCGGTTCCGCCTCTACCTCGATCGTGCGACCCTCCAAAAACGCGTCCGCGAAATTGGCGCGCAAATCAACCAGGACTACGACGGCAAAAGGCCGATCCTCATCGGGGTGCTGAACGGCGCTTTTATGTTTTTGTCTGATTTGATGCGCGAGATCACGATCGAGTGTGAGGTCGACTTTTTGAAGCTCTCGTCCTACGGCGCCGAGAAGATTACAAGCGGTATCGTCCACGAATTAAAAAAAATTGACGCCCCCATTCACGGACGCCATATCATCGTGGTCGAAGATATCGTCGACACGGGGCTTTCGATGCAGTATATCATCGACAAGATGAAGGAATACGAACCCGCTTCGATCCGAACGGCCGTCCTGCTTCACAAGCACGATGCGACGCGGGTAGACGTGGAATTAAATTACGTCGGATTCCCGATCGACAATCTATTCGTGATCGGATACGGACTTGATTACGGCCAACTCGGTCGAAACCTGCCTCAGATTTATATCCTCGACAAATAATTTGGACTGGGCCGGGCCAAAGCATCCTCATGCAACCGGCAACGGCGTCGTCGATTTTGGCTTGGCACTTACATGCTCCCGTACAGCAAGGGTGTGGTCACCGGTACGGACCGGAGCGGCAGGCTTAACCCGGACCGGCGTCGTTTGGTTTTCCTCAAGCGCATCGTGGAGAAGCCGGGTAAAACTGGCAATGGCCGGCTGGCGGAACGAGGCGAGGTGGATCGGGACAAGAGGCTTCCCGAAGGCTTTCACAAGGAAGATCGGAAGGGTTGTCTGCCGAATGATCTGCTCCGTGGTTCGCCCCATGGCGTAATGACGAATCCCCGTAAGGCCGTGCGTGGAAAGAACGATGAGATCGGGGTGGTCGGAAACCAGAAATTGAAGGATACTCCGCAAAACCGGCCCATTGACGACGCGAAAGCGCATCTCAACGTCGGGACCCGGAATATGGCGGCATATTTCTTTCAGCGGAGCAACATAGAATCCCGGGCGAGTGGTATTGCTAATAAGGTTTTGAAGAACCGGATTGTCGGCGCCGTGCAACAATGATTTCTGCTGAATGGAATGAAAGACCGTTATGCGCGCACCGATAAGATTAGCAATTTCCCGCGCGTGCGCAAGGGCGTGCTGGGAGCAATCGGAGAAATCGGAAGGAACCAGAATGTGCGGTCGCCTCGCAAGGCCGGCCGGGGGATGCTGGTGGTTCGAATAAGTAATCACAGGGCACCTGGCATCACTGATCAGTCCCATTGAAAGGTTGGGGGTGATCAGGCGATCAGGATGAGGATGCCTTACTACGATCATCAAGTCGATGTTATGCTCCTCAGCGTAGCGAAGAATCGCCGTTTTCGGAGGTACCATCGAGACGTCGACGAATGTCGTCGTGACTTCACCCGGATCCTCCACGCACTGGGCTCTCAATCGAGCCAACGAGTATTCAATTTCTACCGCAGCTGGTAGACCTGGCGGGGTCTTCGATGCCAGTATTAATGCGTGGATGTGGCCGCGAAACGGGGCAGCCAGAGAAAGGGCTTGCTGAAGTTCAGCCTGAGAAGAGCCGTCCGTCAGGAGTAAAACCTCTGGGGTTCGGATCATGGTCCCGATGGGTTAAAGATGAGCCAGGCGTCGGTAGGTGAGACCGAAGGGGTGGTGGCTCCGTTATAAACGCCCTCGCTTTCGCTTATATTACGCCTATAACGTTTCCGAATTCACCTTTTCGCTGGTTACTCGCCCGAAGGCAAGAACAGGTGTGCGGTGATCCTCACTCGCCTTAACGACTAAAGTATCTCGCGGTTCTGCCGGGGAAAGACAGGATGACCCGCGTCGATGTGTAGGTGTTTCCCTCATACTCGATGAAGCACCGAACCCCGTTGCGAATCAAGAGCGAAATGGCGCCGTCGCTCCCCACGTAAGGACGATTCCAAAAATTTAATCTACGGGAAACGGCTACTCGCTTCATCCCGCCGGCTCGTAGATTATCTTGGTACATCTAAAACGGAACGCAACCAACATGAACGAAGAGCCGATTTACTACGCCGACTATCTAGGCCTTAATCAATTACTGGGATGCCAACGCCTGGAAAGCGAGAAGCACGGCCGCACAGCCCACGACGAGATGCTTTTTATCATCGTCCACCAGGCCTACGAGCTCTGGTTTAAGCAGATTCTCTGGGAGCTTGACGCCTTGTTGCGGCTTTTCGATTCCGATGCCGTGGACGAAAGAGACGTCGGCCGGGCGGTGGGCCATCTCGCTCGAATCGCAGAAATACAGCGGGTGCTTCTTCAGCACATCGACATTCTTGAGACCATGACCCCGCTCGATTTTCTCGACTTTCGGGACGACCTCATCCCGGCTTCGGGCTTTCAAAGTGTTCAGTTCCGAATGATCGAAAACAAGCTCGGCATGCGCCCCGGCGACCGCGCCCGCTACAGCGACGCACACTATACCTCACGGCTGGAGCCCGAGCATCGGGCCAGTGTAGAAGCCGCCGAGGCGACGCCGTCGCTCTTCGACCACGTCGACGCCTGGCTCACGCGCACGCCCTTCCTTCAATTCGGGGCCTTCGATTTCTGGCAGGCCTACCGCGCGGCGGTGGATCGGATGCTCGACGCGGACGCCGCCCATATTGCCGACAACCCGATGCTCACGCCGGCCGAGCGGCAAAAACAACTCGAAAAGCTATCGACCACCCGCACCTTTTTTGATGCCCTTTTCGATGCCGACAAACACGACACGCTGGTGAAAGAAGGCGCCCGGCGTGTCTCGCATCCGGCCCTCCAGGCGGCCCTCCTGATCCACCTCTACCGGGACGAGCCGATCCTTCACCTGCCGTATCAGTTTCTCAGCCTCCTCGTCACCGTCGACGAGAACTTTACGACCTGGCGCTACCGCCATGCCCTCATGGTGCTCCGCATGATCGGCACGAAGATCGGCACCGGGGGCTCATCGGGGCACGAATACCTCCGGCAGGCCGCCGAGAAAAACAAGGTGTTCACCGACCTGACCAACCTCTCCACCTACCTCATCCCACGCTCCGCTCTGCCCGTGCTCCCCCCCGAGGTCCGGCGGACGATGGGGTTTCATTATTCGGAGGGGAGGGGGGGTGGGGTTTAGTCCTCCCCCAATTCCCGGCATGTTTTGCGGTTTCCGCGCCCAGACGATCTTGCCGGCATGGATGCGAGAGATCGTGGCATTATCCCGTCAGAGGCCGCTGCCGGATAGGTCTAGCACCACGCGACCCCTCACGGCACGCCGCTCCACGGCTTCGTGCGCCCGGGCTATTTCCGCGAGCGGGTATTGCTTGCCGATCGGGTACCCCGCCCAGCCGGATGCAAGCAACGAGGAGAGATCCGACGCAGCCTGCTGCTTCCGGGAAAGGGTAAAGTCGTCGCTGCCCAGAAAGAAGAGGCTGACGTTTTTGAAGACGAGCGGCCAGAAAGGAATCACGGGATTGGCATCACCCGTCGCATACGTGGCGATGGATCCACCCTGCCTCAGCACCTGCTCATCGACCATTACGTTGGCGTGGAAAGCGACCTCGACGACGTGGTCCACGCCCGTCGGTGCCGCGTCTCGCAGCCGAGCGACGGCCTCATCCGGGGAAATACCGTCGGTCCGGACAACGACGTGCGCCCCGGCCGACGCCACGACAGCCTCCTGTGCTTCGCTGCGGACGGTGGCGATCACGCGGGCGCCCGCGAACCGGGCCAACGCCACCGCCGCCATACCCACCGCCCCCGCGCCACCTTGCACGAGGACCCGATTGCCTTCGGGTGACCCGGCTGCATGTACCGCGCGATGGGCCGTGATGCCGGGGATCCCCAGGCAGGCGCCCTGAGCGAATGCAACGCCCTCTGGTAACGGAGCGACATTCGTGGCAGGTACCACGACGAATTCGGCGGCCGTACCGAACGGCCGGTAACTCTGGGCGCCGAAGCACCAAACGCGATCCCCGAGGCCGACCCCCGAAACACCCTCCCCTATCGCATCGATGACACCACTGCCATCGCTATGGGGCACGACGCGCGGATAAGGCATCCCCACGCCGAAGGTGTCACTGCGCTTCTTCACGTCGCCCGGATTGATCCCGGAGGCTATCACGCGCAGCCGTACTTCCCCGGGGCCGGGCGCCGGATCCGGCATCTCGCCGACCGTGAGCACGCGCGCGGCCGGACCCTGCGACGTATACCAGGCTGCTTTCATAATTTGATTTGGAAAGGACCTCCGGCGGCAGAGCCAAAGGCGTTCATCGGTCTCGGCGGGTTTTGGCGCCGCAACTCAAAATGTTGGTCTGTAAGGTACCGTGCCCCCCTCACGACGGAAGACCACGAGGGTACCTACTGCTGCTGACCTGCCGAGAGTACCCAGTATGATAACGGGGCGATCACGTGTTGAGCCGGCCTTTTGAACGGACTCCGGCGGGGACGGGAATAATTCCAGGACGCTTGTCTGCTCAGTAAGGCCTGACGGCCCTGCGAACCGGCACCCCCGGATCTGGCTTTTTGGAGAGCCCGCCACGGGGTTGATCCTCAAAACGTGTTGGGTGCAGCGGTGGTTTAAGACCGCCTAGAGGCTGCCAAACCAACGACAGAAGTCTCCCGCACGAGTAGAGTCGCTCGCAAAGGCGGCATCAAGTGGGTGGGCGGATTGTTCAATCGCCAGAGTATGTTTTTGTGCCATTGACATTAGAGGCCATAAACGTGTTGTGCAGGCTGAATAAGAAGCACGATTTACAATTCTGAACATCGTAGCGACAAGAGTTCGTCTAGATGCGAGGCAACTCCGTACAACACCTGCTCAACATGGTCCATCGAAATCTTGAGATTCTGAAGACCAACCCAGATGTTCGGCAGAAGAATCGCGGCACCGTCTGTATCGACCGGATACCTGAAATTGAATGACTTGGGGTCGACCTCACCGAATCGAACGATTGTTGCCTCAGCCATGTCAAGATACCCCGTCGTGTCTGGATCTGGGAATGCCTCGGTGATGTACTTCTCCGCCTCTGCCCAAAGCAAGTCGATGCGATGGTTCTTGTATGGATTGACGTTCCCGAGCTTTCCATATAGCTGGCGACCGAGAATTATTATGTCCTTAAGGGCGAGCTCGAGATAGTGGCGGTAAAGAAAGACAACGGGGTGAGCCAACAAATTCTTCGAGCCTGGACTTTCCATCGCTTCTCGTAGAACGGCATCTGCGGCGGTTTTGTAGCCGTCTGCGTAGGCGTACAGATCGTGACTAAGTAGGCTGAGTGGAATCGCGGCCTCTTCACGGCGTGCTGTCAGGGGATCGGTTGGATCAACTCCATCTGGAACAGCCCACCAATTTTCATTCGATTGACTCATTCTAGCAAGTGTAGAGAGATTGATTCGGCGGCAAGTGTGTGCGATTCAGGCTGCATAACAGTTTGCCGCTCACGCGCGGAACGCACCGTAGCGGTCGGGCGTGGTAGTTTAGATGCTGGTGGTCATGCGAGGCAAGGCAGCCTGGCGTTCCGTCGCTTGCAGCGGCGGGTTATACGGCGGTGGTTTGTCGTCCTTTTTTAGCGTGTATGCGTGATAGCCGCAGAGGCCAGTCTCGAAATGGACTTCGCGTTCGCCGTAAGGTGGAATCTCGCCGCAGACGGCGCATGCGTATCCCTCGCGTCGAGCAACGTGGTTCCACGCTGCATCTCGGCGCTCCAGGTCGTCTTTGTTCATCATTACAGATTCAGTATTTATGGCTTCAGTAGAGGGTTGATGGGCGATAGGTTTCCTGGGTTGGTACCCCGGCTTTCATTCCCCGACGATATCACTTGCGGCTAAATCGCCTGTACATCTCCATCTGCTCGTCAATCGTAAGGCCCGTCGCCTTCCGAATCTCTACCGACTTGCGAGCCGAGTAGATCGAACCGAGGATGATAGAAGCGACGACTACGAGCGGGAGTGCATACCACTCCCAAACAACCCAACCAATGATGCCGAACACAAGGGCAACGACATTGAACGTGCAGCCCATCTGTTTTGCTTTCTCACGCTCAGCGATGATGTAAGCCGCCTTGCGCTCGAAGTCGTCGCCGTGATTCGGTGGCGCTTCGTCTCGTGAGATCATTGAACCCAAGATCGGATCAGCCGTGATGACTTCGTGGTGGCCGTAGTGGGTACAGATTCCGTTACCCCACATCAGCGGTGTGTCCTCCGAATGCAGACGCTGGCTGAGGTTGTCATAAGTTGCCTTGACTCCATCAGTAACGATGGGCAGGTTACATCGGTCACACGCTGGCGCGCACTCATCGCAGACGGGGAAGTTGCCTCTGATAGTGCCACGGCTAGCAGACATAGGCACGAAGCCCTCCGGAAGCGGAGTAGCCTCATCTTGGGCATACTGCATGACATGGTAAGCGAGCGGCCTCTGGTCAGTACCGCATACAGCGCAGGCGTTTCCGTCCGGCGCACGGTGCATCCATGACTGCTTCAGCGCCTTAGAGAGATCGTTCATGTCATGTCTCTTAGCCGTATAACAGGTGACCGTTATACGCCGTAAGGTTTGAACTCTTGGCTAGCTTCATAAGCGGCGATTCCACCCGCAACGGACATAGATACGATTTCGAGTAGAGAAGGATCGCCAGCCTCGCCCAAGAAGGGAGGTGCCACGATCAGAAAAACGACTTCGATGACATAAATCACTACAAGTCCGATTGCAACGCGATACTTCCAGCTTGGAGCGATGGTAGCTCCGACCCAAACAAGAGCAGCTGCGCTCGCAGCGGAAGCCATAGCAGTCAGAATGACCCGCCCTAGGACTGTGCCTGCCAACCATTGCTCGAAGGGTAGGAGCTGGTTCAGGTAGAACACGAGCGAGTAGACTACCATCGAAGCGATGAACGCCGCCGGGAGGAAGACGAGCCACCGTAAGGCACTCGCGCCGGTGTTTGAAGTTTTATCGCTCACTGTCGTTGGTGGTGCAGCCGTATAACCATTGATTATCAGGTCGATTTGCCCTGATACCTTGATATTGATCGCGTTTTCGGGCAGATTTGCCCTGATAGCTTGATATTGACCGGGTTTTCGGGCACATTTGCCTTCGGCCCCTATAATCTCCGTATGAATGTAGACGTAATCTGGCCGCCTGTCAACGTCCCCGGTCCAAATCAAGACATCCGGCGTTTCATGCATCGGTGCCACTCATCGAGCCATACCAAACAAGCAAATTGCGTTTGTATAGCTTCGTAAATATGGTGGGTTAAGGAAAAGGGCCGTAGGAATAATCCCATGTTTCGCCCTGATGCCGGTCCGGAAAAACGTTGCCCCGCCTTCAAGAGGCTGTCATCCCCGACTGGAGTTGTTCATTCCGCGGCGTGCTTGCCCGCGCTATGGGGATATGAGGGCTGGATCTGTCGACGAGCGTCGGTTATCAATATAGCATACGGGCGATGAAGGACAGTGCAATCCCCCAACGGCCCGTCGGCATCAGAGCTGCGTGAGCCGCGTGGCCACCATCCGGTCCGCTCGGTACCAGTCGACGTCGCCGATGTCGAATCCGTGGCTGAAAGCACAAGGGCTAGTCTCCGTCAGAGAGCTATGAATAGCGCGTGCTCCACTACGGTGAACCGCCCTGTGCGGACCCGCATGCAGGGTGGTGTGGGAGGGGGGCGCTTCTAGCGCCCCTCGACCCGATTAGCGGTTAATGAATACAGCCCAGCCATATACGACCTAATTTGGACTCAACAGCTTGGCGAAGATTAGCCTCCGCTTCTGGCGCAACTTGCACCCCCCATCCAAGCAATACTGGATGTTGTCCAAAATCAACAGGGTCATCATTAATTGGATCTAGTATAACGGGATCACATTCTGGTTTGTATTTTTCCCCATTGTGCACAATGGGCCGCGTAAAAAGCGCATAACGGAGTGACATCAATAGAGACCAACCTAACGGCGCTGTTTCGCCTTTAAAATATCCTGTGTTGGTGCCACCTATGTCAATTATTTTTTCTTGTCCTGTAAGGGCTGCCTTAATTATTTGTCCAAAACTATGGGCTACACAGTCGGCAACTTGAATTCCGACGCGGGTACAAGAATTTTCTACAGCGTATAATTTGCTTCCATCAAGGAAGTGAAAGAGTGACTGGAGTCGGTTAGCCTCAGACTGGGATGGAAACATTTCTTGGTCAAAATAGATTTGGAGGTTTGATGGATCGATTGCATTCCTTAATAAAACTGACTGGGCTGCCTGTAATGACTGGCGCCCTAGCCGAGAACGGGAAAAAGGACCAAAAAATACAGCAATCTTAGATTTGTTTCCCGCTAGTTCAAGTATTTTTCCTCTCGCAATCGGCATGCGTTTATCGGTATCCATTCGCGCACTGCTCTTGAATTCTTCGTGCGGAGTATCTATTTCAGCTTCTTTGAGTACGTCGGTAACGCTCTCCTCAAAGCCTATTTCTCCGAACACGAACGCAGTTACAACGATTCCAAGGTCATCGTAAATACTCTCATCCACGAAGCACTGATTGTATGCCAACGGGCGGTTCTCCTTTGTTCTTTCTGCTAACTTCAAATTCAGTGGCCGCTGGCAGATGTTCACTGAACTCTGCTAGCACACTGAACTATGATAAAAGATGACCTTTGAAAAAAAATTGCGCTGCCAGCGGTCGATTGGAATTTATTGTAATAATGTTTATGAAATGTAAGGGTCATATTTCTCGTTTTTTAAAAAATCAAAAGATGATTCTAAATTCCATAATGTGGCTAAAATGAAACCACCTTGTCTCACAGAATTATATATATTTTCTATAGCTGTTTTGTCTAAATCGACTTCAGGGTTTATCTGGGGTATTTTGCCTATCCATTGCCCATCCGAATTGGATAGGCCAATATACGCTTCTTTATTGTGAGCTAACCAGTTTCTTAATTTTATGAGTTTTGTTATATCTTGCCATGGTTGACTTCCCCAGTCGATTGTTTTTCCTTTTAACTCATGTAAAGTTGTAATTTTTGACAATATTCTTAGTTCATCCCATGTTGATATAGGGTTTGAATATTGAAATACTTTATTTACTATTGCTTCAAGAGCTGATGCACAACAAAGAATACACGCTGAACCTTGAGCCAAATATGCAAACGGTATTGTGTGGTCTGGAAAATTTTCAATCGAATATCTAACATGCCATAGAGCAGCATGTGCTTCATGAAATTCTACTTCAAAAGTCATGTTAGCTCAAAAATTATAACCATTGATTATCAGGTCAGTACGCCCTGATACTTTGATGTTGGCCCAGATTTCGAGCACGTTCGCCCTGATAATACCCCATTCGCCGCATTATCAAGCAAACGGCCCGCCCTCGGCCCTTATAACTTCCGTATGAATGTAGACGTAATCCGGCCGCCTGTCAACATCCCCGGTCTAATTCAAAACAACCGTCGTTTCATGCGCCTGTGCTACGAATCAAATCGCAGCAAACGTGCATATTTCGATTGCATTGCGTTGCAAACAGGGTAGGCTCAGGAAAAGAGCCGGAGGAATGATCCCCTGTATCGTTCCGATGCCAGTCCGGAAAATCGTCGCCCAGCCATCAAGGGACGGCCATCCCCGAACCGAGATGTCGCTTAGGCGTGGTGCCTGCCCGCGCTATGGGGAGATGGGGGCAGGTTCCTGTCCACGAGCGTCGGTGCTCACGGTCGCATTAGGGCGATGAAGAACCGTGCAATCCCCCAACGGCCGGTCGGCATCAAAGCTGCGTGAGGCGCGTGGCCACCATCCGGTCCGCTCGGTCCCAGTCGACGTCGCCGATGTCCGATATATCAGCGAGCAATTCGGCGAGGATTTCGTCCTGAATATCGCCGCGGCGCAAGACTTCGGCGTATGGAATACGGTGGAAGGAAACCATGGAATACTGCGGAATGAAGACATCCGGGTGACGGCGTTCGAGCGCGAGTTCGATGAGCTTGCGGAGCATGAACTTGGGGTCCGCCACGCGGTCCCGCATTTCGAGGAAATTCTTGCGAGACAGTTCCGCAATCGCATCGGCATTCGGCTTTCGCTCCGCCTCGAACGCCGCGAAGATCGCGCCCCAGTCGCCGGGGTGGGCGCCGAGG
>Ga0114931_10000145_pt1 | contig 79077 bp, 67 predicted proteins | sample 2SBtaG_FD_89579 | JGI IMG/M metagenome (GOLD analysis project Ga0114931, IMG submission 89579) | Deep subsurface microbial communities from Kolumbo volcano to uncover new lineages of life (NeLLi) - 2SBTROV14_V59a metaG | ecosystem: Environmental > Aquatic > Marine > Volcanic | place: Kolumbo...
CGGTCGGCCGCGTACCCCATGCTCTGTGCCCGGGCCAGCGATCGCTCATCCAGTGGCGGCGCCAGGTCTTGCAGCGTCGCGCACCCCGAAATCAACGCCGACAGCGCGGTGATCGCAAGGATCAGCTTGCACGCGCTGGATGGGCGATTTGTGGATGCGGGGGCGTGGGATGGTTGGTGTTTCGGGGTGATCATGGTGTTGGTTCGGCGCTCTAAAAATCGAATCCGACGAGCAGACGGGTCTGAAAGTCCGGCTCGGAATCGACGGACGTCACCTGGATCAGCGGGGCGATCGTGAACCACCACCCCGAAGCGCGGACCGATATGTTCGGGCCGACGTACAGGACATCATCGCCGGCGCCGGCCCAGTCTTCGAACTCGATCTCGTGGAGCGCCTCGATACCGACAAGGAAATGAGGCTCGATCTGGTAGCTGGCGCCGAGGGTCTGCTCGAAGACGCCGTTGTCTTCGGTGAAGTCTTCGCCCTCCCACTCGGCCTCGATCGTGCCGTTCCAGGCGAGCGCCCACTTGCCGATGTTTTTCTGGAGGATGAGCTTGCCCTCGAGCTCGAGCAGCTCGTCCCCGAACTTGACCTCGCCGTAGATCGCCGAGCCGAGGGCGTCCCGGGTGGGGTCGGTCAGGTTGTAGATGAGCTCGACGCCGACATCGCGCCAGTCGGTCGAGCCCCCGCCGTCGCCGCGTTCGTACCGCCAATCGCTGAGGTAGAGGCCAACCTGGAATCGGTCGGTGACGCCGAACTCGAGTTCGTGGCGAAAATCGAACCGGTTGAAGCTGCTGTCGTCCACCTTGTCGGTTTTCCAGGTGACCCATTGCTCGAACTCGACCTCACCCTTGGCGTGGGTCGTCGCCTCGTAGCTGTACGCGAAGCGGCGTTCGGAGGCATTGGCGCTGGATGCGGTCGAGGCGACGAGCAGCAGGGCTGGTAGCACGCCGACGAGGACGCCCCGGATGGACCCTGAAGGCGTCAGGGGGAGGACTTGGCGCCGCCAGCGATCGTTATTGATACTGAGTCTCTGTCTCATTGCCGGAGAATAGCAAGACGACAGAGCCTGTCAACCGGACGCCGCCGGTCGCCATCTGGCGCTGTCAGGGCCAGGACGATGGCGGCTGCGGGCTCGGCCCACAGATTCACCGTCGCTCATTGTCATAGATTTTGAACGCTCGCAAGCCACCGGAGTTGCTTCTGTTGCGAGGCTTGACGACTCGTTGCGAGGCCGTGCGAAAGTGGAGCGGAAGGGGCTCGAACCCTCAACCTCTGGCTTGCAAAGCCAGCGCTCTCCCAGTTGAGCTACCGCCCCGTGAGCGCCGGTGATTGCCCGCCGGCGTTGGGTGTTGATCGATGATAGCCGGGCTATCGGCGGCTGGTCCGCAAACCCCGATCAGCGGAGTTGCCGGGGCGTTGCGCTGGCGATCAGGCGCACCGAGTCGGGCATCTCCGCGACGGAGGAGTTGGCCGCCAGCTCCGGGTCGGGGTCGAGTGTGAGGTCGATTTCTGCACGGTCGAGCAGCCAGGTCTCCACGTCGAAGCGCAGCGCGAACTGCACCGATCGGACGCCCGAGAGCAGGGGGCGTTCCTCGAGCAGCGCCGCCGGGTCGGTGTCGGCGTTGAGCAGGACGTACCAGAGCACGCCCGGGAGCGCCGGGTCGGTCGGGTCGGGGCGGTACTCGAACCGCGTGACCCGGTTGAGCCCGGCGGCGCGATCGGCCTCGGTGATGAACTCGATCGTGTCGGACACGACCGGGTTCTGCGCCGGGTCGAGCACGTCCGCCGGGATGGGGCCGAAGGTCGTCCCGGTGCGGATCTGCGACAGGATCCGGTGCGTGACCAGACGCCCGACGACGTGCATCTAGGCGGACTCGGACGTCGCCTGGTACCGCTTGAACGTGAAGTCCAGCGCCACGAGCATCGCCGTCAGGAGCGTGGACGTGATCGTCAGCGCGATGAGCATCTCGACAAGGCTGAAGCCCCGGACGCGGCGTGGGGTCGTGTTGTTGTTGCGCATGCGTGTGTCCATTGCTCTCGCTTGTTTCGGCGGGACTCTTGCCCGTTACGGTGTGGCGACGGTCGCGTTGAGCCGGCCCTCGCGGTAGGTGTACGAGATCGGCTCGATGTCGATCGGCGCGATGAGCCCGTTGGGCATGGCGATGTTGGGGTCGAAGTTCAGGGTCACCTTCCCGTAGCCGTTGAAGGGCACGGCGACCCCGCCGTCGCCGGGGTTGGTGGTGTCGGGCAGACCGTCGCCGTCGAGATCGAATCCAACGATCTGCTGCCCGTTGTATTCGAAGATCGAGTACCCCTCGAGGTCGCCCTGGTCGGGGCTGAAGTAGCCGAGGGTGATGTTGAAGTTCGCGGGGTTGCCCACGGCCTGCCCGAAGTGCTGGAGCGCCGGGTCGGTGGTCCGCGGGTCGAAGGTCAGCAGCAGCGCGCCGTTGAGCGTCGTGTTGCCGCGGATATCGAGGATCCCGGCGATGACCAGGCCTTGCAGGTTGACGTCCTGACTGGGGCTGGCGTTGTTCGTGCCGATGTCGACGGAGTATTGGGGAAGCATCAACGAGCTCTGCAAGATCAGCGGCAGATCGTCCTCGTCGGGATTGAGGCTCGTGTTCTCGGGTTCGTCCGGGTGCTGGGTGTAGAACTGGGTGGCGCCGGTGAATGCGATCTTGTTGCGGATCGGGCTGAACACCTGCGGCTTGTCGGCGACGATCGACCCGACAAACAGGCAGTCGTTGAACCGGATGTTGTTCGAGAGGACCTTGGTGTCCACGTAGGGCGTGCCGCTGATCTGGAGTCGGGGCACGTTGAACGACACCGGCTTGATGATGGTCGCGTCGTAGTAGTCGTTGTCGAGCTGCGCATCGCTCTCGTCGGGAAGCGGGGGGTACTTCAGGGTCAGGTCCTGGTTCTGCACGCCGTAGTAGCGCCAGGCGTCGTGCGTGTTGTTGGTGTAGGTCTCGACGTAGGTGACGCCGACGAAGGTGCAGTTCTCGAAGAGCGCGTTGGTCCCGACGGGGATGTGCACGTCCTTGAAGACCTTGTTCCGGATGACCGGGCGCTCGTACCAGTCGGCGGCCGCCGGCGCGCCGTAGGGCGCGCGCTCGACGATCCGGGCGAAGTCGTCGGTTGGCCCGGCGCCCGAGTCGAAGACGGGGTTGAGCGTGACGCCGGTGACCGAGCCGTCCGGCGCCGTGTCGAGGGTTGAGATGTACGCGAGCCCGACCTGCGAGAGGAAGCTCCCGCCGTTGGACGCGGCGGCGAGCGCCGTCTGGGCGGTGTCGAAGGTGTCGAACTCGATATTCGGAAGCGTGTCGTCGTCCTGATCGAAGGCGACCGGGGCGTCCCCATCACCGGCGCGGATCGCGCCCTTGAGGATCTTCTGGTAGTCGTCGAGCGGGTTCCCGTCGGCGTCGAGCTGGTTCTCCCAGTCGTCCCGGTTGGCGCGGAGCGCGACCGAGCCGCGGATCTTGGCGTACCGGTCCTTCGCGTCAAGGGCGCCGTCGCGGTAGCCGAGCGCGGTGTCGCGCGCATCGACGTAGCCGTCGCCGTTACGGTCGGGCAGGGCCGAGTCGATCAGGAAGGCGAGGTCGTCGTCGATCCCTCCGAACTCGGGGCTGAGCAGCTCGTTGGGCGTGCCCGCGACCAGGATCCCGTCGAGCACGACCTTGCCGTCGCTGTTGTCGTCGTAGAACTTCAGGAACAGATCGAACTCATCGAGCACCCCGTCGGCGCTGGAGGCGATCTCGGTGAAGGCCCCGTCGGGCGTCGCGTCACCGTCGTAGTCGTTGTTGTTGAGCGCCCCGAGTGCGGCGCCCTCGATGGTGTGGTCGATATACAACCGGTTGTCACCGTTGGTGTCGCTGGTGAGCACGGCGGTGTAGAAGTCCTCGATGATGTCATCGAGCGTGCTGTCGAGCCCGTAGAAATCGCTGCTGACGACGATCGGGTGCCCGTCGACCTCGTCGACCTGGTCGTAGCGGGCGCCGATCGGGCCGTTGATCTGCACGTTCTTGCCAACCATGATTTTGCTCGGGCCGAGGATCGCGTGCTTGATGCGCTTGAGCACCAGGAAGTCCTGCTGCGCGGTCCGGGTGATCCACGTCCCGGCGATGCCGTCGTAGGCGTACCCGGTGACCACGGCGCGGAAGTCGCCCGAGCCGAGCGGGATGTAGGTGATCTGCGTCGCCTCGATGGCGTTCCCGTTCGCGTCACGCGCGAGCACGATCGGGTTGGTGATGAGCCAGCTCCCGTCCGTTGCATATTCCACAGGCAGCGAGATCGTCGAGTCGAGCATGTGCATGTCGGTGAGGATCCCGGCCACACCGCTCGTCGCGGCGGCGCCGGTCGGATCGAGCACCTCGCCGTCGGCGTTCGACCAGGTCCCGTTCCAGAGGTCATCGGCGTACGCGTCGTCCACGACGCCCTTCTCGATCCGGAACCGCGCCGAGGCCTGCGCCAGGCGCGAGCGGGCGATGTCCAGCCCCGTGTCCACGGCGCCGAGCGATCTCGTCACCAGCAGGTGGCTCGACGCGGTGCGCAGATTGCCCTGGCTGACGATCGCCATCGCCGCGCTGAGCGAGCCGAAGAGGACGAGGAACATCATCGCCAGCACGGCGGCGACGCCGCGCCGTTGGTTGTTCGTTGTGCGTTGTTTGAGTTTGGTGTTCACGCTGTGTTCCTTCCGTCCACCGCCTGCCTGGTCGTTGTCGACCCCCGTCCTGTCGTCGTGTTGCTTCTTGTCGCCCGGGTTTGCTCGCCGTCAGGGTGGCGCGATCCACGAGACGGTCGCGACCTCACTCGCGGCGTCGTCGAGCGGGCCCTGGTAGAGCACCGTGACGGTCACGCGCAGCGGGAACTCGTCCACCTCGACCTCCGGGACCCCGGGGCCGGAGGGTGTGAACTGCGCATCGGGCAGCGTCATGGTGAAGTCGTTGAAGTCCACTTTCTCGACGCGCACGAGCTGCGACCACTCGGTCATGGAGAACGTCTGTCCGTCCGCGTCCATCGCGAGATCGCCGGTCCAGTTCATCTGGTTGATGAGCTGCCCGAAGGCGTCGATCGGACCGTCGAAGCGCTGTGTGAATGGCAGCGTGGTCGTGGCGTTGCCGAAGAGCGCGCCGTCGAAGTCGTCGAGGTCGTCGAAGTCGATCCCCGTGATCGCGAGCGTGACCGGGTCGACGAGGATCTCGTTGGTCTCGGGGCCCCAGCCCTGGAACCCGGTGTGGGCGACGGGGTCCTCGAAGTACAGCCCGCCGGTGAACCGGTCGTGCCTCGGGAACCGGCGCATCATCTCGCGCAGCTCGTTGGCGAGGAAGGTGGCGGTCGAGGTGTTGGTGGACCAGGCGTTCTTCTGGAGGAACGAGGTGTTCGCCTCGATGGAGGCCAGCACACCGACGCCGACGATCACCGTCGCCAGCGCCGTTTCGATCAGGGTGAAGGCGTGTCTTTGAGAACTGATTCGGCGCCCTCGCCTGTCGGTATGCAGTGCCATCGCGTGATCTCCTCCGCGAGCGCCGATCGGTCAACCGGCGCTGTGTACGGAGAGAGCATCGGTTACCCCACGATCTGGCTCATCTTGAAGATTGGCAGGATGATGGCCATAGCGATAAAGCCGACGATCGATCCCATTATGATGATCATGATGGGCTCGATCATGGACGTTACGGCCTTGATGTTGTCCTTGAGCTGCTTGGAGTAGAAAACCGAGATCTCCGCGAGCACCTCGCCGAGTTTCCCGGACTCCTCGCCGGCGGCGATCATCTGCACGACGGCCTTGGGCAGCAGGGTGGACGCCGCCAGGGGGGTGGCGATCTTCTTGCCCTCTTTCACGTTGGCGTACACCGTTCGCCAGAGCCTCCGGTAGAGCCGGTTGCCCGAGATCTCGCTGGTGATGGCGATCGTGTCGAGCATGGGCACGCCCGCGTTGATCAGCTCGCCCATCGTCTGGAGCGACCGGCTGATGTACAGCGAGCGGAACATCCGCTTCATGATCGGGACGCGCAGCTTGGTCCGGTCGAGCCATTCCTTGCCGATGTCGGTCTTCAGGAAGAAGAACAGCGACAGGAACCCGCCGACAACCGAGGCGATGAGGATCGGCCACTGCGTGACCATGAAGTCCGAGAGCGCCATCAGGAAGATGGTCTGCCCGGGCAGCGCGTCCTCCTTGCCCTCGAACACCCCGGCGAACTTGGGCAGGACGAACACCATCAGGAAGATCGTCACGCTGATCGCCATCGTCCCGATGATCGCCGGGTAGATCATCGCGCCGATGACCATCTTCTTGGTCTCGATCTGCTGGGCGAGGTTCTGCGCGATCCGCTGGAGCATGTGCGCAAACGAGCCGGAGACCTCCGACGCGCGGACCATGTTGACGTAGAGCGGGTTGAAGAGCTTCGGGTGCCGCTGGATCGCCTCGGAGAACTGCCGCCCCGCCTCGACGTCCGACTTGAGGCTCTGGATGACCCGCTTGAACGAGGCGTGCGTCGTCTGGTCGACGATGCCGTCGAGCGCGGCGCGGAGGCTGATGCCCGCGTGGATCATCACCGCCAGCTGCGTCGTGAAGTCGAGCACGTGCTTCATGCTCGGCTTGCCGTTGTTCAGCTCCTTGAGCCTCCGCCCCAGCGCCGAGCCGCCCAGCCCGGCCTGGATCGGCGTCAGGTCGAGCACGTGCCCGCCCTGGCTGCGCAGCGCCGCCGCCGCGTTGACCGCGGACTCGGCGCTGACGACCCCCACGGTGATCTGCCCGTTGGTGTTGCGGACCTGGTAACGGTAGTTCGGCATGGTGTGCTCTTGGCTCGTGCTTCGGTGAAGAAAGAGTTCGTGGAAAGAACCGGATCAGGCCGCGAGTTGCCGCTGGAGCTTCTCCGGGTACGCCGCCTGCGCGATCGCGTCTTCCCTGCTGATCATCCCGTTCAAGTGCAGCTCGGCGATCTCCGTGTCCAGCGAGCACATCCCGCTGGCGCGGTTGGTCTCGATGACGTTGGGGATCTCGAACGTGCGGGCCTCGCGGATGATGTTCCGCACGGCCGCCGTGCACAGCAGGATCTCAACCGCCGGGACCATGCCCTTCTGGTCGACCCGCTTGAACAGCGTCTGCGAGACGACCGCCTGGAGCGTGTTGGCGAGCATCGAACGGATCTGATTCTGCTGCGTCGCCGGGTACATGTCGATGACACGCTCGACCGTCTGCGAGGCGTTGACCGTGTGCAGCGTCGAGAGCACGAGGTGCCCGGTCTCGGCGGCGGTGATCGCCAGCGCCGCCGTCTCCAGGTCGCGCATCTCGCCGACAAAGATGATGTCCGGGTCCTGGCGCAGCGCGTGCTTGAGGCCCGACGAGAAGCTGAGCATGTCGGCGCCCAGCTCGCGCTGCTCGATCAGCGAGTGCGATGATTCGAAGGTGTACTCGATCGGGTCCTCGAGCGTGATGATGTGCTTGCGATAACGCTCGTTCATCGCCTGGATCATCGCGGCGAGCGTCGTCGACTTGCCCGAGCCCGTGTCGCCCGTGACCAGCACGAGCCCGCGGGGCAGGTACGTCAGCCTGGCGATGACATCCGGGAGGTTCAGGTCGTCGAGCGGCGGGACCTCGGTCTTGATCATCCGCATCGACAGCGCGATCCCGTGCCGCTGCTTGTGCGCGTTGACACGGTACCGCCCGAGCCCCTCGATCGAATACGAGAAGTCCGCGTCACGCACCTTCTTGAACGCCTCGATCGAGGTCGCCGTGGCGATCTGCTCGAACATCCCCTTGACCGTCTCGGCGCTCGAGACCGGGAAGTCCATCGGGGTCATCACCGTGTGGATGCGCATCACCGGGGGATGCCCGGCGGCGATGTGGATGTCGCTGGCGCCGTGCTCGTCGGCCTTGTGCAGGATGTCGTCGATGTTCATTCCGTCAAACTCCCGGTGGCGAGGGTGTGGGCGGATCGTGGATCAATCCGCATCAAGCGGAATATCGACGATGACAGGGGGCGGGATGACGCGCGATCGGCATGGCTGGATCGGGGGCTCCGGTCACGCGGACTGTGCCGATTGTGGCCCCGGATCCGCACTCGCGGGCCCCTGGGCAGGGTCCAGCGCCGGGGCGGGATGAAATCCCCGAATCGGGGGAACAGACCCGGATGTCGCGCATCTCTATCGGACGTCGCGAACCGGGCCAGCCGCGGAGCGTGTCCGGGAAACACCCCAAAGGGGGGGAGTTGCAGGAATGTTTGTGGCTGATAACTTAATGGTGACCCATGCCGATCAAGCCGGGCCGGCGCCCGGGTGGCCGATCACCTCCCCGCACCAGTTTCGTGGAAGGGAAAAGCATTGTTGGCATCCAAAGCATCGCTGACGCCGGCGGACTCCCGCATCACGGGTGGTCACCGTGTCGATCAACCGGTGGTTGTTTCAACGCTGAATCGGCGGTTCGGCCTCCGGGTCGAGGAACGGAAGCACCTGGCCAAACGATTGGATCGGCTGACGCCCCGCGAGCGCGAGGTCGCGTATTCAGTCTTTCTGGGAGGAGATAACGAGGCGCTCGCGAGCCGGTTGTGCGTGGCGATGCCAACGCTCCGGACGCACCTGATGCGCATCAATCAGAAACTCGGCACCACGAGCAAGAGCGACATCGTGCAATATGTGGCGCTGTCACTGCTCGATGCCTACCGGAATGGGACGATCACCGCCGAGTCGGCGTGAGCGGGAACCCGGTGGCAAGGCAAGATTTGCGCATCGGTGGAGAGGTGCAAAACTCGAAGCAGCGGGGTGAAAATCATCTATTCCGATGACGACAAGCCAGTGCTGATAACGACAATGCGGTTCAAGTTTGTATCCACACAATCGGCAAGGGAAGATCGGGGGCTCCCGAGCCGTGATGGCCGGGGTGTGCTCAGGCAGTCCTCACCGCGCAGGAACTGGAATGGAATGAGCAGGCGAATGCAGTGACGGGACCTGATCGTCCGATAACACGAACAGGTGCAAGGAATCGATAAATCGGCGCAGAGAGGGAAAAAGGGAAGACGTATTGAGAACGGACCGATAGTCGGGTCCCGGAATCAATGCCGCAGCGCCGCCTGATGGAGGCGCCGTTGAGTTGAGATTCGTGAGAATGGAGATCGCCCAAGCCGGACGACGGTTTGTGGCGGGTGTTCGGGGAACGACTCGCTAACGATTGTTTCGTCGCGGGGGAGCAAGGATTCGGAGGCCGCGTCGCAACGTACGAGCGACGCTCGCCCCCAGGGAACGATACGCGGGGTTGCGCCGCAACCCTCTATTCAGCTTTGAGAAAGGAAACTCAAATGAAGTGGAAGACAGCTACAGCGACCTCGCTGGCGACCTTCGCCGGTCTGGCGTTGACGCAAATGGCGCTGGGCGCTGCCGGCGATCTCACGCCGGTTCAACCCGTTACGGGCAACGCCGAGGCGGTCAGCGCCGGCGAGACCGGTGACACCGCACTGATCCTCGTCGCCCCGACCGCGGTCGGTACGAATGTGGTCGGTGGCTACGGGATCACCGGCACGTTCCAGATCCAGCTTCTGGATAACACGGGCGCCAACATCGGCGCTGCGATCAACATCCCCGCTGCGGACACCACCGAGTCCGTCGATGCCGGCGCCGCCGGTGACGTCGAGACCGGTGATGTCGTGCAGATCAACGTCGGCCCGACGCTCCAGCTCTTTGGCGGGGCGGCGTACGGCTTCGACATCATCCTGAACGACGGCGACGCCTCGCTCGATTCGTTCACCATGAATGTGGACGGGTTCCCCGGCCAGGGCGACGACACCGACACGCTGGACATGACCTACGAGATCAACCGCATCGGCGCTTCGGTCACGCAGGTCCTCAGCAACGATTCGAACATGGATGGCGACATCGACGAGCTCTTCATCGTGGTCAGTTCCAATCCGCTCAACCCCGACGGGTCCGGCGTCAACAGCCTGGTCTTCCCGACCAATGCCGGCGTTGCCAACCCCAACAACACCACCAACGGCGCCCTGAGCGTCGCGGACTTCGAGTTTGACGATGGCGCGACAGGCACGTTCGCCAACTTCGGCGCTGACGAGTTCGGATCCGCCGACGCGCTGGCCAACAACCAGACCTTCATCAAGATCAACATCGGTGATCCGACCATGTCCGCGCTGAGCAACGGCGACGTGGTCCGCATCGCGTCCGGTGGCGACGTGCACGACGGCACCGGCACCTTCGCTGGTGGCGAGGTCGCGGTCACCTCGCTGACCGCCCTCTCGGTCGATAGCGCCGAGTGGATTCTGGCCGTCGGCCAGGGCGCCACGGTTCCCGCTTCGCTCCAGGTCTCCATGAACCTCGCCGTCAGCGCCGCTGGCGATGCGACGTTCTGGAACAATGGCGGCATGGCCCTCATCCGTTCGAGCGGCACCGTGTCCGACCTGACCGTCACCGCCGCCGCCGTCGATGGCGCCGACAACTCCAAGATCAACCTGACCGTCATGTCCGGCGGCACCGATGAGATCGCCGCTGACGGCCTCGAAGGCGACGGCACCGCGATGGATTCCGGTGACAGTTTCGATCTCGAAGTCGACGCCGCGGTTGGCACGCCCCCGTCTGACATCTTTGGCAACGCCCTCACTGGGACGTCTGACACCGATATTACAGACGGCATCGCGCCGACCCAGTCCGGCGCCCTCGTCGGCCTGGACCTCAACGCTGATGGTCAGCTCGACGCGTTCGCGATGGGCTTCGATGAGCCCATGGATGTCTCCGGCGGCGCTCCCGCTGGCTTCACGCTTACCAAGCTCGCCGCTACGGTCCACCCCTATTCGCTGTTCCTGACCAACCTCGCCACCGGCGAGTTTGATCCGACCGCCACGGCCAACGAGGCCACCATCGTGATCGCCGGCGACTCGACCGACGAGTTCCCCGCCACCACGTTCAGCGTTGACAGCGACGACACCACGAACCGCCTGACGACGAACAACCACGTCATCGTCTCGTTCGATCCCGCCGCCGCCGCGTTCCAGGATGCGATGATGGCCGACGCCACACCCGGCACGTTCGATGTCAACTGGGCGACCGCCGCGTTCGACGCGACGACCGCCGGCTTGGCCGACGGCTCAGGCAACGCCCCCGGCGCCAACCTGGCCACGACCAACATCTCACAGGAAGAGGCCTCGCCCCTCCTGTCGCAGGTCAACCACAACACCGGCGACAACGAGACCGGTGGCTCGCAGCGGATCACCGAGCAAGACGGAACCGCCGGTGACGCCGCCAACAACAACGTTGGCCGCTTCCTCTTCAACGAGCCCCTGAACGCCGGCGCCACCGCCGCGAACATCGACGAGACCCGGTTCCGCTTCGGCACCGGCCCCAACGATCTCTTCGCCGGCGGCGATTTCATCAGCGTCAGCGGCGCGGGCACGAACATCGTCGCCCTCGCCGACGGCTCTGGCTCCGGCTTCGATGTCGGTGACTCCGCCACCATCCTCAGCGCCAACGGAGTCGAGGACGCCAACGGCAACGAGTTCGGTTCGACGACCAGCGGCACGACCGTTGGCGACGCGACCGCACCGTTCATCCCGCTCCAGCTGGATGTCAACGGCGCCACCATCCTCTCCGCGTTCCTAGTGGATCAGGATTCCGATGGCTTCGCGGACATCATCCGGATGTTCTTCACCAAGGACGTCGCCAGCATGGTTGATAATGCCGACTTCTCTGTCGCCGGTGTGGCCCAAGCCGACATCAGCGTCGCGGTCAGCACGAACATCGTGACGATCACGCTCCCGACGCTGGCGATCTCCGCCGCATCACCGGTCAACGTGACCTACAACGGCGCCGCCGCGATGGCCCCCATCGCCGACGCCAGCGGCAACGCGGTCGACGCGGTCAACTCCACCTTCGCGGTTTCGGCGATCCCGACGCCCAACACCGACGGTGAGTTCACCGCGGTGATGAACATCGCCGGCACGATCACCGGGCCCGACGGCAACCCCGCGCAGGCGGGCACCAAGGTCTTCGGCTTCATCGCCGTCCCGGTGATCAAGTCCGTCAGCGGCTCGATGAGCAGCATCAACTTCACCGTGAGTGACAGCTCGACGCTCGAAGCATGGACCAACTGGGTCCTGGGCATCGAGAGCGACCTGTATCTCTATGATGATCAGGGCGACATGTACTTCGAGAACGAGAAGTTCAATGACAGCCAGGATTCGCTCCAGTTCGTCAGCGCCAAGTTCAACGCCACCGGGTCGACCTGGACCGCCAAGGGCACCACGACCTCCAGCGGCGTTGATTCGCAGCCCGATTCGGTCAGCACCACCAACGGCCGGACCACCTCCGGCTGGGACGTTCTCCGCTCGAGCGACGGCACCGCCCGCTCGCTCATCAGCAACGGGTTCTCGGTTGGCGGGCAGCCCATCGCCTCCAGCGCGGTGCTGCTCGATGACAACGGCGGGTATCTCCTGCACATGACGGCGCCCGAGTCCCTGTTCAACGGCTCGAGCCGTCTGAACGCGGAGGGCTGGCCTGTCATCATCGTTGTTGAGCTCACCACCGGCGAGCGCTTCATCTGCTCGAGCCTGACCAACGGCGCTGACAACCTGGGCCCGATTCCCTTCGGCGCCTCGCAGCTTGATCAGACCAACTCGGGGGCCGCCCTGTCGGACTTCCCCTTCAACATCAACCTCGCGACCAATGTCGGGAAGAACCATGCCTACCCGGGCTGGAACCTGATGGGCATCGGTCGTGACACCGGCTTCGCCGACAAGAGCAGCGATGTCCCCGACATCCTGCCTCGCGGCGTGGACGAGAACAATGTCGTTCTCGGGACCGATGTCGATCTCGACAACATCTTCGCGCTCAACCAGTTCCCGTGGTTCGTTGACAGCAACGGCGATGGCGACTGGACCAGCGCCGATGATGGCGATCCCTTCGACGGCATCCGGGTTGATATCAACTGCCTTGACTTCATCGCTTTCACGATGACCAGTGACGGTGTCCAGGTCGCAAGCCCGGCGACGCCCGCCGGCATCACCGCCTTCACCGGCGGGTACGGCTACGGACTCTTCAACGGCAGCAGTAGCGCCTGGGGCATGTTTATGTTTGGCCCGTCTCGCGGCGCCGGCAACATCTTCAACAGCGCTGATATCGCTGACCTCAACAACAACGCCACCCTCGGGTGGATCCTCAACACCGCCTCGAACTCCGAGACCGCGGCCCTGTTCCTCTCGAACAACCAGGCCGACTTCAACATCGAGTTCAACCGCACCGGCGCCGCCGCAGTCGACATCACCACCGCCGCGACAGGCGGGGGCGATCAGACCAGCGTCAGTAGCGGTCAGGCCTACGTGACCCACTACCCCGAGCAGTAAGCCTGCTCGTTCCCTCTACCTCCTCTACCAACAACTTGTATCGAAGCTGAATGCACGGGGGTCCGCGAGAGCGGGCTCCCGTGTTTCTTCCATCGCCCCGGTGAACTCCCCCGGCCGTTGGGCGTCACAAGCCATGGGGCGCCCGGGCGCGTGCTTGACGACGGCCCTGGCGGCGATCTTTGCACGCGAGGGCGCCCGTGCGTACGCTCATGCCCCGGGGCTGTTGGTCGGGCGCGATTCACCTTGCGAGGTTCACCCCATGCCGCGACTGTTCCAATCCGGATTCAAGACCACGCAGGGCCGTGGTTGGGTCATCGCACTGGCGCTGCTCGGGGCGGTTGGCATCGCCGACTCGGCGGCCGCGCAGCTCGCCTCCCCGCTGGTGACCAACACGCGCATCCGCTACCTCGGCTCGGTGCTGGCCGAGCCGGGAGAGCCGCAGCCGGAGGAGGGCGACCAGATCGGGGTGTTCTTCGGAGAGCAGGTCATCGGCCGGTACACGTTCACGCTCGGGCAGACAGACCCGATCGCGTTTTCAATTTTCGCCAGCGGCGACGACCCGCTGACCGACGCTGTCGAGGGCCCCGCGTTCGGCGATCCGATCTCGTTCCGGTTCTTCGACGCCAGCACCAACTTCCTCCGCACGGACATCGTCCCGGTCAACAGCGGTGGCGAGATCATCAACGTCGTCTTCGAGGGACAGGTCGGGATCGACATCCCGATCATCGACCTCCCGCCCGAGCTGCTCTTCCCGACCGCCGATCCGCCCTTCGATCTGCGACTGGGCGTCGTGCCGCCGAACAACAACAACGACAACAACAACGGGAGCGACGGCGGTGGGGGAGCGCCGGCGCCGTCGGGCGACCCCGACGTTGACAACAACGGCAAGGTGACACGCGAGGACGCGGCGCTGGTGATCCGCATCGTCACCGGCTCGGGCCGAGGCGTGGACGCCGCCACGCGGGGCCGGGCCGACGTCAACGGCGATGGGCGCGTGACGACGGCCGACGCGATCGAGGTGCTCCGCAGGAGCCGGGGCGGATGAGCGGGCCGTCGGCTCCATCGCGCGCGTTCACGATCCTGGAGATGGTCATCGTGCTCACCGTGCTCGGGCTGGTCGTCGGGGTGACGGCGCCCCGGTTCGCCGGCGCCGGCGTCAGGGCGCAGGCCCGGACCGCGGCGCGGGGCATCGTTGATACACTCACCGCACAGCGGGCCGAGGCGATCCGGTCGATGGCGCCCTTGCGCCTCTATCTCGTCGGGGGCGGGCCCGAGCCGGGCGTCCTCCGGCTCATCGGGCCGGGCGAAACAGCAGAGATCAGCGAGGCGACCGCCGAGGCGCTGGGGGCGATGCTGACCGAGCGAGGGCGGATTGCTGAACCGTTCCTGGAGCTGGGCGTCTGGAAGGGGGCCGATCTCGCGCACCCGGACCGACCCGGTGGCGAACCCGGCGATGGGCCCGGCGCCAGATCCGGAGGCTGGGAAGTTCGCGCGATTCTCATGGAGCCCACCGGCCGGGTTCGGCTCGATGGCGACGGGACCGATCTCGCCTTGGTCGCCCGGCGGGGCGGCGATACGATCTGGCGGATCGGGTTCGACCCGATCTCCGGCGTCCCGGGCGTCCGGACGGAATAACCGGGGCAGGCACAAAGGGCGGACACGAACGATGGAGTCGTTCAGGAGCGAAGGAATGGAGTCGAACCGAATCATCACGGCGCGCCGCGCGGGTTTCACACTCTTTGAGATGATCATCGTCGTTGCGATCCTCGGGTTGCTCGTCGCGCTGGTCGCGCCCCGGCTGACCGGGAATCTTGAAAAGAGCAAGGTCACGGTGACCAAAACCCAGATCGCAAACCTCTCGACTTCGATCGAGCAGTTTTATCTGGAGGTCGGCCGGTACCCGTCGCAGGAGGAGGGTCTCGAGGCGCTCGTCGAGCGTCCGCAGTCGGTCCCCGAGGAGAAGTGGAACGGGCCGTACACGGAGAAGGACGTCCTCCCGCGCGACGGCTGGGACCGCCCCTTCGAGTACGACCCGCCCAACGACGAGAACCACAACCGGTACATCGTCCGCTCGCTGGGCGCCGACGGGCAGCCCGGCGGTGAAAAAACCAACTCCGATCTGACCAACCGGACGTGAGCGCGATCCCGACTCAACACGACGCGGGCGCGATCGAGCGGGCGTGCGCGAGATTCGACACCGACGCGTTCGGGCGGTCGCTCGTCGGGACGAACCTGCTGCGCGACGTGGACTGGCAGACCGCCCGCGCGGTGTCGCAGCAGGGCGAGCAGACGCCGCTGCGCGCGATCCTTGACCTGGGACAGATGAGCGAGGACGACCTCGCCGGCGTGATCGCCGAGTCGCTGGGCGCCGAGTTGTGGGACTTCAAGAACGAGCGGGCGTCGATCAGCCCCGCGCTGCCTCGCGCGTTCCAGGCGAGCAGCGGCGTGCTGGCGCTCGAACCGGCGTCCGAAGACGACGCCCCGACGCTGGTCCTGGTGGATCCGTCCGATCGGTTCGCGGTCCGCAGCGCGCTCTCGCAGCTGGGCGTCATCGCGCCCGACGGCGTCCGCGTCCGCATCGGGACGCACCGCGACGTGCAGGCGTTCCTGGCGAGCGTCGCCGAGGAATCCGAGCACGCCCCCGACGGCGTCGGCGCCGAGACGATCGATGTCGCCGGCGAGATCAGCCACCTCCGCGACATGGCCAGCGAGGCGCCGGTCATCCGGCTCTTCAACCAGACAATCGAACGCGCTATCGATCTGGGCGCTTCGGACGTGCACTTCGAGCGGTTCGATCACCGGACCTCCCTGCGCGTGCGTGTCGACGGGATGCTCTCCGAGCAGCCCCCGCCCCCGGCGCAATCCTTCGATGCGCTGCTGTGCCGGATCAAGATCATGGCCGGGCTCGACATCGCCGAGCGCCGGCTGGCGCAGGACGGGCGGATCCGGATGCGGCTTCGCGGCCGGAGCGTCGACCTGCGCGTCAGCCTGGTCCCGACGATGTACGGGCAGGACGCGGCCATCCGCATCCAGGACCGCCAGCGGCTCGGCGACATCGGGCTCGCAGATCTGGGCTACGAGCGGGAGCAGATCCGCTGGTTGCAGGCGACGGCGGCGCGCAGCCACGGCATCCTCCTGATCACCGGCCCGACGGGCTCGGGCAAGACGACGACGCTCTACGCGCTGCTGCGCACGCTCGTCGGGGGCGAGCGCAAGATCGTCACCGTCGAGGACCCGGTCTAGTACGCGATGGAGGGCGTCAACCAGATCCAGGTCAACCCCGCGATCGGGCTCAGCTTCGACAACACCCTCCGGCACATCCTCAGGCATGATCCCGACACCATCCTCATCGGCGAGATCCGCGACAAGGAGACCGCCCAGATGGCGTTCCAGTCGGCGCTGACCGGGCACATGGTCCTCTCGACGCTGCACACCAACAGCGCCCCGGGCGCCTTCCTGCGGCTGATCGACATGGGCGTCGAGCCGTACCTTGTCAACGCCGCTCTCGAGGGCGTCACCGCGCAGCGGCTCTTGCGCAAGCGCTGCCCCGAGTGCCGGAACGAACCGGGCCGGCGCGGCTCGTGCGAGTCGTGCCGGGGCCTCGGGTATCGCGGGCGCATCGCCGTGATGGAGCACGCCGGGTTGTCGGCGCCCGTCAAGCGCGCGATCGCGCGCGAGGACGCCGACGAGCGGGTCGTCCGCGAGGCGCTCGAGTCCGCCGGGTTCGAGACGATGCGCGCCGTCGCCGAACGGCTCGTGCGCACGGGCGTTGTCGACGACGCCGAGGTTGTCCGCGTGCTGGGACTCCGTGATCCGGATCCGCTGGCATGAGCGCCTACGCGTACAAGGCGGTCCCGGCGCGCGGCGGCGGCGCGTCCGCACAAGTCACCGGCTCGCTCGACGCCTCCACCGAATCAGCCGCCCGCGATCAGCTCCGCGAGCGGGGCCTGATCGCCCTCGAGGTCCGGCCCGAATCCGCGGGCGACGCCTTCAAGGCGCTGGTCCGCTCGCGCGACTCGGTCACCCGGAAGGAATCCGCCTGGTTCTTCCGCACGCTCTACCGCATGCTCGTCAGCAAGGCGCCCATCGAGTCCGCGCTGACGACCATGGAAGAGCTCGCCACGACCGACCGGATGCGGGCCGCCTGCGCGAAGATCCGCGACACGATGCGCCGCGGCGAGCTCCTGCATGACGCCGTCGAGTCGGTCCCGGGCCTCGCGACCCCGGCGATCGTCTCGCTGCTGCGCGTCGGGCACGATTCGGGCAGGCTCGAACGCACGTGCGGGCTCATCGATCGTTCGATCCGGACGCGCGAACGCCTGCGCCGGGCCGTCACCGGGCAGTTGACGTACCCCGCGATCCTCTTCGTCGCCGCGGTTGCCGCCGTCTGGTTCCTGTCGTGGTTCGTCATCCCGCGATTCGCGTCAACGCTCGAGGGCGTCGGCGCCAGGCTGCCGTGGAGCACCCAGTTCACGCTCACCGCCTCGCACGTCCTGATCTGGGCGGCGCCGGCGGTGATCCTGCTCGTCGCCGGCGCCGTCTGGTCCAGGGGGGCGTGGCTGCCCGAGCGGCTTGGCAGGTGGTGGGGGGCGCAGTCGCTGAAGCTCCCGATCGTCCGCACGCTCGTGTGGACCTCGCAGTCGGCGGTCGCCTGCGAAACGATCGGGACGATGATCGATGGCGGCGGGGACATCCTCGCGAGCCTCGAACTCGCCGAGGATGCGATGTCGAGCGAGGAGCTACGATCCAGATTGGCAGAGGCCCGCCGGATGGTCCGTGAGGGGCACGATCTGGGCGATGCGCTGCACGAATGCCGGGTCCTGCCCCCGGAGGCGGACGCGATTGTGCGGATCGGCCTCCGCAGCGGCGACCTGCCCGAGGCGCTCGAGACCGCCACGCAGCGCTGCCTGGAAGAGCAGGAGGCCCTGACCGACCGCCTGACGACGATGATCGAGCCGGCGATGATCCTGTGCATGGCCGGCGTGGTCGGGTGGGTAATCTATAGCCTGATTTCCGGGATGTTGTCGATCAATGATATCGGCGCCCTGTGATCGGGCTCGATGTGCCGTGCGCGGAGCGCGAGAGACAAACCGGGGGATGACCGGACCGGACGATGCGGTGGCCGAGGAGCGGCCAGGAGTTCACAGATGATGATGCAACAAACCAGACGGACCCCCCGGATGAACACGCTGGCGCCGATCGTCGCCTCGGCGGCGTTGACGCTCCTGCTCGCCGTCGGCACGACCGGGTGCCAGTCCGAGGAGACCGCCTCGGTCAGGCCCGGGGTCGAGCCGACACCCTTCCACCCCCAGACGCGCCCGATGACCGAACCGCTCGCCCGCGCCGGCGGCCCGCTCGACGTCGCCTCCACCGCGGCGCTCATCGACAGGCAACGGCTGGCCGCCCCCCGCCGGGGCCCCGAGCGGACCGGGCTGAGCGCCATCGACGGCAACGCGGTCGAGGCCAGGCGTGTGCACTACGCCGTGCGCGGCGCCGCCGCCGACGACACGCTGCGGGTGCTGATCAACGAGACGCTGGGGCGGTCGTACATGATCGATCCCGAGGTGGCCAAGGACACCTGCACGCTCGACATCGACGCGATGATGACCGACCAGGACATCTTCGATCTGCTCGATGCGCTGGCGGTGATGCACGGATGGACGATCGAGACCTCGGGCGACGTCGTGGTTGTCTCCAAGAACGCGCTGGAGATGATCCGCTCGACGGCGGCGCCCATCCTGACCGACCGGACCCTCAGCCCGACCGAGGCGCCGGGCGTGCGGGTCTTCAAGCTCGATTACATCGGGGCCAAGGCGGCGGCGGACGCGTGCAAGGACCTGTTGAGCAAGGGCGGCAAGGGCGTGGCGGTGGGCAACCTGCTGATCCTCGCCGATCGGATCCAGAAGCTCAACCACCTGGGCGAGCTGATCCGCGCGCTCGACGCGCCGGCCTTCGAGGGCGTCGAGGTCTGGACCTATCTGCTCGCCAACCGCCGCCCGGAGGACGCCTCCAAGACGCTCGACGCCATCGCCCGCGCCTCGGGGATGAGCAACGCCGACGGCGACCCGATCGTCTCGTTCGTGCCCATCAACGGGACCAAGCGCCTGATGGCGCTCAGCCGCGACCCGCTCGTTTTGGAGCAGGTCCGCAGGTGGGTGGACCAGGTGGACCGCGCCGCGGATCATTCCCACCGGCAGACGTACCTCTACCGCATCCAGCACTACGCCGCGGGGGAGCTGGACAAGCTCATTCGGGGGTATCTCGGGCCGCGCTACATCGCGCCCAACGAGGTGCTCGACCCGGCGTCGAACCAGGTCCGCGTGGTGCTCTCGGAAGAGGAGGATGTGATGCTGATCGACGCGACGGCCGAGGACTACGCCGACCTGATCGCGCTGCTCACGCGCGTCGACGTGCCCCGGCAGCAGGTGCAGCTCCAGTGCATCATCGCGGAGGTCACCCTGGGCGGCTCGCTCCAGTGGGGCGTGGATTATTTCCTGACCAACTCGACGGGCGAGGGCCTGCTCGACCTGACCGGCTCGCTGACATCGCTCGGGCCGCTCAACCCGGCCGGCGCGGTCTCGTTCACCGCGACCGACGGGTTCGCCGTGCTCGAAGCGCTCGAGGGTGAGAGCGAGGTCGTCGTGCTCTCGACGCCCTCGGTGACGGTCCGCGACAAGGACGAGGCGGAGTTCCAGGTGGGCGCCGAGGTCCCGATCCTGACCGCGAGCCTCGACAGCTCGTCCCAGACCGGCGGCACCACCGGGATCCGCAACGAGGTCGAGTACCGCGACACCGGGCTCATCCTCAAGGTGCAGCCCACCATCACCGAGTCCGGCGAGGTGACGCAGCAGATCAATCTCGAGATCAAGGACGCCGCGGTGAACTCTTCGAGCGGCATCGATTCGCCGTCGTTCACCAAGCGCATGATCAAGACCACGGTGACGGTCCCGCACGGCAAGACCCTGCTGCTGGCGGGCATCGTCTCCAAGGGTTCCTCGGACAGCGTGAACAAGATCCCGATCCTGGGCGACGTGCCGATCGTCGGGATGGCGTTCCAGAATATCTCCAAGTCGACCAACCGCACCGAGTTGGTGCTGATGATCACCCCGACGGTCATCAACGACCCGGGCGAGGCCCAGCAGCTCGCCACGGCCTACACCGCCGGGCTTGAGGGCGTCCGTCGGGCGCTCAACGACTTCGACGCAAACCTGCCCGTCGCGCTCACGAGCGCCCTGGACCCGAGCTGGTCGCGCCGCATCAACATCATCGAACCGACCCTCGACGATCCCGAACCCGACACCGGCGTCACCGAGCCCGGGGATCAGGACGACACGCTCCTGGGGCTGGCAGACGTCTTCGCCGCGAGGCTCGAGACCGATCGCCGGGGCGTCCGGGCTTCGAGAGAATCCGAGCGGGAAGTCGCCCGGTTCATCGGCCAACTGCTCGCGGCCGCCGACCCGGGGCAAGGCCGAGAGCGATGAAGGCGCCGAGCGCGCCATTACGAGCGGGATTCACGCTGCTCGAATCGATCATCGCCCTGGCGATGATCGGGGCCGTCGCCGGCGCGTGCCTCCAGGTCCGCGCCCAGGGGCTCGCCGGGCGTCAGCGGCTGACGGTCCGTCAGCGCACGGACCGCGCGATCGACACGATCCTGCGACTGGCGCAATCGGGCCTGCTCGTCGGTGGCCAGCCCGAGCGCAACGAACAAGGGCAGACCACCCGGATCACCTGGACCGGCGAGCACCTGGGCGAGCCGTTCACGTGCGAGCGCGAGCGCATCAGCGTCGCCAACCCGATCGAGAACGCCGGTGATGAGTCGTTCCCCGGCACGATCACCATGTGGAAGTGGACCGTCGAGATCCGGGGCGAGGTCGCCGAGGTCTTCACGCCGGTGCGGGGAGCGCGATGACGGCGCGCCCGACGAAACCGGCTCGCGGCATGACGCTGCTCGAGGTCCTGATCGCCACGACGATCCTCGCGTCGCTGACGCTGATCGTCGCGACGCTCTGGACCCAGACGAAACAGTGGACCGACGAGGCGGCCGATCAGGGCTCGGCGCTGCGCCTCCAGCGCGCGCTCGACCTGCTCGACCGGCAGTGGGGGGCCCGCCTCCTGGACGCGACACTCCCAGACGGGCAGGCGGGCGTCGCCCTGGTTGATGAATCCCATCTGGAGTTCATCACCACCGAGAGCGTGCTCTTCCCGCTGTGGCCGATCGTCAAGGCGGCGTACATCGCGACACCGATCAATACGGGCCCCGCCGGCTCGACGCCCCGGTGGCGGCTGGTGTACGAAGAGACCCGGCTCGGGACCACGACGCCGACCGATGCGGGCGCCACCGGTGGGATCAACCTCAGACGATCGACGCTGGTTGATTGCGCCGAGCGACCGGTGTGGTCGGCGGTGCTGACCGAGGCGCAGATCGCCGAGCTCGAATCCGATGCGGGCCCGGCGTCAACAGACCCGGCGGAGCCGGGCCTGCCCCGGTGGATCAACTTGACCGAGGGCCCGGACCGGCGATGGGCCGGGCTCACCGCAGCGACCAACCCCGAGTCGGTCCGGCTCGACGGGATCACGGCGGAAGGAGGTTTCCAATGGGCGCTCGTCGGCCGGCCTTTGCGCTGATGCTCGTGCTCGCGGCCTCGGCGATGGTCTTCGCGCTGGCGATCTTCGGCGCGGTGGCGATCCGATCGGCGACGATCGAGGCCTCGTCCATGCACGACCGCGGCGCCCTCACGCGCGACGCCCGCAGCGCCATCGCGCTCGTGCTCGCCGGGCTCACCGCCGCCAGCGGCGACGCGGACGACCCGCTGGTGACGTCCGCATCTCAAGACGGCGCCGCCGGCGGCGACGAGCCATCAAGCGTCGACGACCTCGAGCTGCCCCCGTTCCCCTCGGGCATGCCCTTCAACCTGGGTTCGAGCGGTGACGACAACGGCGCCTCGGGCGCGGGCGCCGCCGGGACCGGCTCGGGCGCCACACGGCAGACCAAACCACGCGGCGCCTTCTCGGCGCTGCGCGCTCTCGGGTTGCCGACGGCGCCCGTCACCATCGAGATCAACGGCGCCGAGTATGTGGTGCGTGTCGAGGACGCCCTGGGCGGCGTGGACATCAACCGCGCCGACGAGCAGCGACTCATCGATTACTTCCGGCTCGTGGGCCTGAGCCGGGGCACAAGCGTCGCGATCGCGCAGCAGATCGTCGACTGGCGCGACGCCGACGATTTCCGCCGTCCCCATGGCGCCGAGCGCGAGGACTACCGGCGCCGGGATATCCGGATCCGCAACGCCCCCTTCGAGACGGTCGACGAGCTGCGGTTCCTCCCGTCGATGACCGGCGAGATCTACGACCTCGTCCGCGACGATCTGTGCGTCGGGAGCGACGGCAGGACGTACGTCGGGGCCTCGCACGCCGCCCTCGCCGCGGTCCCGGGGATCTCAGGATCCGCGGTCCGCGCGATCGAGGCCCGCCAGCGAGCCGGCGGGGTGATGTCTGCCGCGGAGCTCGGGGACCTGCTGGGGCTGGCCAACGACGCCGCCGGGCCCAATCTCAGGACGACCCCCTCGGACCGGCTCCGGGTGATCGTGGAACCGCTGGCCCGCCCGGGCGTCCGCATCGTGGGCGAGGCGTCGGTCACCGACCGCCGGGGTGTCCGGATTGGGGCGGTGGCCTTGCGATAAACGATGGATAGGGTATGAGGCAGCAGACTCTCTTGACCGACCGACTCCGAGTCACCCCCAGAGCTTGACCGTGCGATTGCGAACCAGGACAACCATCAGTTGTGTGATCCGGGGTGACGATCTGTTCGTCGCCGTCGTCCGGCTTGGCGCGGGGTTGATCGGCCCCAACGCCTCGGCGCCCGGGCGCCAGGCGATCCGCGGATTTCTGCAACTGGACCAGGCCCGGCGCCGGGCCGAGCTGGCGCCGATCATCCGGTGCGCCGGCGACGCCCCGCGTGTGGTTCTGACGGCTCCCTCTTCGTGGTGCGCCCTGCACCCGATGGCGATCACCGGCGCCCAGTGGGACTCGGCCCGCGACGAGATCGTCCGGTCCATCGACCGCATGCTCCCGCTCGACCCTTCCGACGCCGAGGTCGGGCTGATCGACCTGGTCAGCGCCGACGCCCAGCCGGCGGACCCGGCGCTCACGGGCATGCTCGTCGGTGTCGCGCGGTCCCGGCTTGAGCCGTGGCTGGCGGCGATCACCGAGGCGCTGGGCCGACCCGTCGAGAGCGTCCGCAGCGAGCAGATGGCCGCGCTGGGGCTGGGGTTGCAGCACGAGGAGCGTGCGAGCGTGATCGATTCCGACGGCTCGGTCCACACGCTGCGCTGGGGCCGGATGACCGCCATCGGCGAGCTGCTCGATGAATCCGCGTCGGGTGATGGTCGCCGCGTCCGGCTGACCGACAATGAAGAAGACGCCGAGGGCGGCCCGCTGGCGCTGGCGATCGCTTCGGCGCTGACCGACGTGGCGGCGCCGGCATCGTTCCGGCCGATCACCGGGCCCGCCGCGAGACAACCAAGACGGTGGGTGGCGCCGGCCGCGTGCCTCGTCGGCGCCGTCGCGCTGCTGATGCTCGCATCGTTCACCGGCGAGCGCCGCTACGAGCGCGCCACCGCGGCCCAGCAGCAGCGGCAGGCGGAGCTGAGCGATGCGCTCGCGCAGACGCAGCGGCTCCGGCTCGAAACAGAGCGGCTCACAAGGCTGCTCAACGAGGGCGTCGCGAAGACATTCGGGCAGTGGGAGGCCATCACCCCGGCGCTCATCGAGGCGCACGCCGCGATCCCCGATGACGGCACGCTCCACCGGCTCGATCTGGATCGCGACTCGATCGCGCTCCGGGGCCAGGCGGGCAGCGCCGGCGAGGCGCTGAAGACGCTCGAGGCCTCCGCCGCATTCACCGGGGCCGCGTTCACGGCGCCTGTCTCGAAATCCCCCAACGGCGACGATTTCTTCGAGCTCCGCGCCGACCGAACGAAGACAACAGGCGGGGGGGCGGACGAATGACAGGCAAGGTCAACGCCAAATCCGTCGTTCTTGTCGCGATTGTGGCGGTGCTGCTGATCCTGGTCCTGCGTGATCGCACGTCCTCGGCGAGCGCCGACACCGTGGCGCCGGCGTCCGCCCGGCAGTCTTTTCTCGACGCCAGCGCGGTCACGCGCAGCGCCGAGACGCTCGTCGCCCAGCGCGATGACTGGGTCGCGGCGAACGACACAGCCCGGCGAGCCTGGGACGATGCGCTGACGACGATCATCCGGGCGCCGAGCGTCAACGTCGCCGAGTCATCGCTCCGCGCCGTCCTCGAGGAGGCGATGGGTGACGCGGGGCTGACGCTCAGCGTCTCGGCGCCGATGCCCAGGCAGACGCCGATCGCCGGCGAGCCGCTGCGTGTGATCGGTCTGACGCTCGATTTCGATGCGCCCAACCCGGACACGGTGTACACGCTGATCGATCGGATCGAGAACGCGCCGTCGCCGCGGATGGTCATCTCCGATCTCGAAATCCGCGGCCCGGGCCGGACGGGCCGCAGCGGGCTGCACATCAAGATGGACGTCGCGTCGATGACGTGGATCGGGGGCGCCGATGGCTGATTCCACGAATCGCGAGCCAACGCCGATCGCGCCCGAGCGCTGCACGCCCGCCGGTCTCGCCGGCGCCGACGCGATGGACTGGCTGCGCCGCGCGGGGTTGGCGCTGCTGGCGGTGAGCGCAATCTGGTTCTTGTTCGTCGTCTTTCGGCCCATGCCCGTCGGTCAAGCGTCCCGGGCGCCGGAGATCCCAGGCATCCGAACGATCGGGAGCGCCGCCGCTTCCATCGAGCAGCGTCAGGACCGGCTCGCGGCGCTCAACCATGGCGGGAACATCTTCGCTTCCGATCGGCGCAACTGGCCGGTGGAGTCAAAGATCGCCGCCGCAGTTGAGGACGCCGCAGAGACCAATAACGGCCGATCCGTCACGTCAACTCCGACAACCGTCCCGGCCGGTGCGGCGGATATCGACAGTATCAAGCTCGCCGCCGACGCCCCGACGGCGATCAAGAAGCGGCTCGAGCAGCTCCGGCTCCGCGGCGTCTACGTCGCCAACGGGCAGCGCGCCGCGATGATCGGCCAGAAGGCAAACCAGAGGAGCGAGAGCTACCGCGTCGGCGACAGCTTCGGCGACGGGGAGTGGCGCCTTGTAGCGATCGATGAGACGCGCGACCGCGTCATCCTCAGCCGGTCGGGCCTGAACTTCGAGCTCGCGCTGTACGACACCGGGACCGAACCCGACGCCGAGCCGCGGGCGTCGATCAACGCCACCAACACGCCGGGCGAGGTCGAGGTCGGGTTCACCTCGCTCGACCGGGTCGCCACGGAGCTGCGCGACGCGGGCCTGCCCAGGGAGCAGATCAACGAGCTCATCACGCTGGCCCAGCGACAGCCGGACGAGGCGAACACCAAAGACACCGGCGCCGACGCCGATCCCGGCTCCGACTCCGACGAAGGTCATGACAAGCCCGTCACCGTTCCCCCGGCGATGCCCCCGGGGATGATCCAGCTCTTCAAGGCGATGGCGGAAGGATCGCGCGACGTTGTCACGCCGCCCCCGGTGACGATCCCGGCGGAAACTGACAAGCCGGACAAGGCGCCCGAGAACAGCGCCGACAAGCCCGACACGAACAAGCCAGACACAGCCGGGGACGACGCTTCCAACAACAAAAAATAATCGGCCCAGGGACAACCGGGTCGGCGCCGGTCAGTGCCCGGATTCGGTGACGCGCCGGATTTCCTGGACGGTTGTCAGCTCCTGCGACACCTTGAGCATCCCGTCCTCGCGCAGCGTGTTCATGCCGCGTTCGAGGCACATCCTCCGGAACTCAGAGACGTTCGGGTTGCGCGCGATCGCATCGCGCAGGGAGTCATCGACCACGAGCAGCTCGTAGATCCCGAGCCGGCCGGCGTACCCGGTGTTCCGGCACTGCTCGCACCCGGCGCCCTCGACGATCGTCTCGCTGGGCAGGCCGTGCATCTCCAGGAACTCCGCCAGCTCTTCGATCGGCTTGATCTCCGCCTTGCAGTTCTGGCAGACCCGGCGGACCAGCCGCTGGGCCAGCACGCCGTTGAGGGCGGCGCCGACGAGGAACGGCTCGATCCCGATATTGACCAGGCGAGTCACCGAGCTGGGCGCGTCGTTGGTGTGCAGCGTCGAGAGGAACAGGTGCCCCGTCAGCGCCGCCTGCACGGCGGTCGTGGCGGTCTCGAGATCGCGGATCTCGCCGATGAGCACCACGTCCGGGTCCTGCCGGAGCAGCGCCTTGAGCGCCTTGCCGAAGGTCATCCCGATTTTGTCGTGCGTCTGTGTCTGCGTGACCCCGTCGAGGTGGTACTCGATCGGGTCCTCCACGGTGGAGATGTTCATCTTCTGCTTGTCCATCTGGCGCAGCGACGCGTACAGCGTGGTCGTTTTGCCCGAGCCCGTCGGGCCGGTCACGAGGATGATCCCGTTGGGCTCATTGATCTGGTTGTTCCAGATGTGCAGGGTGTTCTCGTCGAGGCCCAGATCCGAGAGCGGTACGTTGATCGACCTCGTATCAAGGATCCGGAGCACGATTTTTTCGCCGTACCCGGTCGGGAGCGTGGACATGCGCAGGTCCAGCTTCCGCCCCTGGATGTTGCAACGGATCCGCCCGTCCTGCGGCAGGCGCCGCTCGGCGATATCGAGGTTCCCCATGATTTTCAGGCGCGATGCGATCGCCGCGGCCATCGCCGCCGGCGGGTTCATCGACTCGAACAGGACGCCGTCGATGCGCAGCCGGACTTTCAGGCCCCGCTCGCCCGGCTCGATGTGGATGTCCGAGGCGCCCTCTTTCGACGCGGTCTGGAGGATGTAGTTGACGTATCGAATGACCGGCGATTCCGCCGCCTGCTGTTCGAGATTCAGCTCTTCGATCTCGTCCTCGGCGACCTGGACGTCGTCCTCCTCGATGCCGCTGAGGATGTCCTCGAGGTCCATCTCCTGCTGGTCGGGTTCTCCGAAAATCTCCAGGACCCGGGCGAGATCGCTCCGGGAAATCACAACCGGTTTGATCGACTGCACGCTCAGCCGGCGCTTGAGGTCGTCGAGCTGGAAGACCTCGTCGGGCTCGATGACGCCCACGACCAAACGCATCCCCTCCTCGCGCAGCGGGAGCAGTTGCTGCTGCTTGCAATAGCCGGTCGTCAGCCGCTGGATGTGCTTGCCGCTGGCCGACTGCCGGCCCGCGTCGGGGTCGATCTGCTCGAACGGCAGCCCCGCCATCTCGGCGACGATCCGCTGCACGCCGATCTCGTCGGCGTCCTGCCCGACCAGCACGTCGATCAGCTTGGCGCCGGGCGTCTGCGCCAACACGCTCCTGGCCAGCGACAACTGCGCGCCGGTGATGATCTCGCGATCCACCAGCGCGGACCCGATGTCGAGTTTTTCGTGCGGCGCGCGGTTCTTCGGCGTGTAGATCTGCGTCAGCGCGTCGGGCAGGTCGGCGTCCGGGTCCGCCGGGGCCTCGGGGGGGGCGCCGTGCGGGTACGCGGGTGTTGACGCCGGCATCGCGTTCGGCGTCGGGTCAGGCTCGCTGCTGTAGTCGATCGGCGCTGACAGCGAGAGGTTCGCGTCATCATCCCCGGGGTCGAGATCAGCCGGTGCGCTCGGTGGCGAGTCGTTCTCGTCGTCTTCGATCCCGAGGTCCGACAGCAGGTTGTCAATATCGATGGTGCCCAAGGGCCACGCTCCGGTTCCGGTTATTCGCCAAGGCTCAGGGTGTACATCTTCCCGTCCACTTCGAGATCCACCGCCCTGGCCGTGATCGTCCTGACGTGGAACAGGCCATCGACCAGATCGCCCACACGGACCGTGTTCCCGGAGATCCGCGCCACCGGCACCGTGCCGAGCAGGATGCTGTTGAGATCAAGGCCCGCGTACGCCCGGACGATCATCTGCTGACGCTCCATCACCTGGCGCCGGCGCTCGGCCTCGGCCGCGTTCTCGCTCCGGGGGCCGATGGGAAGCTCCGCCACGGCGTGCCCGTCGTCGATGAGCTGGAAGGGGTTCTTCTGCACCTGGCTGAGCGGGACCTGCTCGATGTCGTTGTTGCGCAGATCCTTGAGCAGGTCGTCCTCGTCCCCCGTGTGGGCGTTTTCCTCGATTGCGTAATCGATCGTCACGCTCGCGAACTGGAGCTTGGATCCCAGGCCCAGCTTGCGCATCGTGAACAGCCCGCCCCCCGCAACGGCGATCACCAGCAGCAGCAGCGCCACCGAATCCGGGATCGGGCGTTTCTTTTCGGGGAGCGCCTGGTCGATCGTCGAGCCCCCGAGCAGCTTGATCGCGACCGTCGCCGAGCTGTCATGCTCGGGCCCTTCGTCGGTCAGCCCGTCCGGCATCGAGGCCATGGCCCCGACGCCCTGATCATCATTGAAACTGCTCACGAATCGGCCCTCCCCAGCTTGCCCTGCTCGAAGTAGATGCTCAGGGTGAACTCCGCCTCGATCATCCCATCCTCGCCCTGTGATCGTTTGATCACCATCTCGGGCATCCGCGTGATGCGGTCGAGCCGCTCGACATCGAGCAGGAACGTATAGAACGCGTCGAAGTCGCCCTCGATCTTCATCTCGAGCGGCTGCTCCATGTAGGTGGCCGCCGTCACCGGCTTGGCGGACTTGACCTTGGGCAGCCGCAGGTTGTTGTCCAGCGCGATCTGCGCCACCTGCTGCAGGATGACGTCGACTTCCTTGTCCGAGGGCAGCCTCGACTCGATCACCTGGATCTCGTTCCAGATGTCCTCGTTGACCTTGGCGAGGTCATCCGTCTTGGCGGTCGCTGAATCGAGTTTCTCGAGCATGGATTCCTTGTGCTCGATCTCCTGATTCGCCTGCGAGATCTCCTCGTTCTGCACCTTGAAGACGAACCACCACGACGCCAACGGAACCGCCATCAGCACCAGGAAGAACACAAACTCACGGGCTCCGAATCGCATATCAGTGCTCCTTCCCGCTTGTGAGCGCGTCGGCCACGGCGTCGAGCACCGTGCGCGGGCCCTCACCGATCTGGTTCAGTCGGGGCGCCTTCAGCGGTTCGATCCGCCGAGCGTCCGCGTCAGGGAGCAGCCCCGCCTCCAGGCGGAACTCGATCAGCCCCTGGTCATCGATCACGGTTGATTCGCTGTATTTCAGATCCACCGAGCCGAGCAGCTCGAACTCCTGCAACGCCTTGAGGTACTCCGACACCTGCTGGTGCGTCGAGGCGGCGCCGATGAGCACGATCGACGTCTCGAACCGCGGCGGCTTTGGCTTGGCCGCCTCGGCCTCGGCTTTCGCGTCCTTGGCGTTGGGCGAGCGCGTCAGGCTCCTCGGCTTCTTGCCGCTGGCGGGCTTCGCCTTCGCCGCGGTCTCCTTGATCCGCTTGCTCTCGAGGTTGAACTCGAGCAGCGTGGTGTCCTCGGGCATCCGATTGATGAACTCGGCGAGCAGGATCGAACGCGGGACGCGCTCGATCAACGCCGTCGTCAGGCTGGCCTTCTGCACCATCTCGCTGCGCTGCTCCTCGAGCACCTTGAGGATCTCGATGTCCTTCGCCGCCTGGACGTACCGCGTGTTGATCGCTTCCTGGTGATCCTTGACAGAGGTCCATCGCTGGTTCGTCACGAAGAAGGCGCCGACGACGCCGATCATCACGATGAAAAAGAGCGACAGGCAGATCGCGCTCGTCCGCCGCTCGAGACGCTTGGCGATCACATCCTCGGGGATGAAGCTCGCGCCGCCGTTCTGGAAGGGGTTCTCGTGCATTGCTGTTTCACTCCGTCGGCGGCGATGGTGGCGCCGCCGGTTGTGTTCCTTCCGTTGAGGTTCGGGTCAGCCGTTGCTCGGCATCAGACAGAGCCCGAGCGGCGTGGCCCACCCCGGCTGTGGTTGCTTCAGGTCAACGCCGAGCGCGCCGTCGGCGCGGCCCTTGCCCAGCCTCGCGAGCGGGTCGGCGATCTGTGTCGGGAGCCGCAGCGAACGCGCCACCGCGTGGCACAGCGACTTGCTGCGCGTCTCGCCGCCGAGCAGGATCGCCCGGCACACGGGGTCGTCCGGGAAGAGCTGCCGGTGGTACCGCAGGCACATCGAGATCTCATCGGTCAGCGCCTCGATCTGTTCGGCCCACTGAGATTCGACCTCCCGGGGGTCCGCCACCGCGACGGCCTCGCCGTCGTCGCCCACGCCTTGCCCGCCCGGCGCCCCGACACGCATGACGTGCGCCGTGACCTGCCCGCACCCGCGGCTGCGGGCGATGGCCTGATCGAACGAGGCCCCGCCGATCCCGATGGTCTTGGCGAAGACGAGCTTGCCGCTGTGCGTGATGATTGCCTTGGTCGAGGTCGCGCTGATGTCAAGGTGCAGCGTCGGGAAGGCCGCCTCCTTGCTCTTGTCGGTCATCGCCCGGCACGCGGTGTGCATCGCCAGGTGTTCGCTGAACACCCCGAGGGTTTCGATTTTCAGCTTCTTCAATGCCGCGATCTTCTTGAGCACCAGATCACGCGCCAGCGCGATGCAGATCGTCTCGATCCGAGAGGAGCTCTGGACCGCGCCCTTGACCGGGATGCTCCGGAAAACCACTCGCGACGGGTCGCAGTGTGTGTGCGCGAGCAGCTCGGCGCCGACGGCGGTGTCCAGCGGGACGTCGTCCTGCTTGGGGACGCGGAAGTGATGCGTAAAGGTCTGCGCCGCAGGCACCGAGCAGACCGCCCGCTTGCCCTTGATCCCGGCGCCGCGCAGAAGCTTGGGCAGCGCATCACACTGGAACTCGAACCGGCGCGAGTGCTCCAGGCGGAGATCGCGGGGCGTCTCCACCATGGCGGCGGCGGCGACCTGCTTCGAATCCCCGCTCAGTTGCAGCACCTTGAGCGAGGCGACACCGAAGTCCACCGCAAACACGGGCGTTGTGCCGATCATTCCAAACGCCATCCGTTCCTCGCTCCTGGATCCATGCACCGGCGCCGAACAATGACCGCGGACGCAACGGCGCGTCCAAACGGCCGGTCATGGACACCATCGACCACTGACAGTGGGGGGATTCGCCCGCCTCCCCGGCAGACGCCAGTGCGGGCGGAACAGACCGAACAGACCGATCGATCAGCGCAGACTGAGCCCACGGCGCGACGAGGCCTGTTCATCGGTTTGTTCTCGGAACGCCGCGCTCAGCCGCCAAGGGCGCCGGCGAGATCGCTCGTCAGGGCGGATAACCGCTCCAGGGCCCCGGCCAGATCCCAGCGCTGCGTGTGGCGGTCACCGGTTGTGTTGCTGATGACACGAGCCTCGACAAACGGGATCGCCGGGACATCGCCAGCAGCCGAGACGCAAAGCGCTGTGAATCCGATCGCCGCGCCCTCCATCGTCTCGGCCACCGCGCCGGTGCGCGCCACGATCTTCCGTGCGTTCAAATCCGTCCCTGCGCACGTCGAGACCGTCGCGATCGGCCCGACCCGGTCGGCGATCGGCCGGAGCGTTTCGAGCAGCGCCGCGTCCGCCGGCGCCGCCAGCCCCATCGCCTCGAACCCGGGCGGCGCCGGCGAGAACCCCATCGACGCCACGTCCTCGAACCCGCCCGGCGTCTCGATCCCCTCGTCGCCGTACACGCTCTGGTCCGCCAGCACCACGTCCAGCAGCCCCGGACGGCGCCCGATTTCACCATCAGCCGGCAGCGCCCCGGCCACGCCCAGGTTGATCACGCAGGCATGTCGTGATGGATCAAGAACCATCGCCACCGCGCCTGCTGCACACGCCTTGCCCACGCCCGTGACGAGCACCTCGAAACCGGACCGGGCGGGGATCGCCTCCCACCGGTGGAGGCTCGGCTTTGTCGCCGGGGCGCCACCGAGACCCACCAGGACAGCCCGGGCTTCCTTGGGAGCCGCGACGACCAGCAACGCGGGTCGCCCGTCGGGGAGCCGGAATGTCTCGGGCCCGGGCATCGCCCGAGCGTACCACCGATAGCGTCCGCCCGAGCGAGCGCCGCCCGGCGCGTGTTGGTTCCGGGCCTCCGCCGAGACTAGGCTTGTCGCTATGCCCGTCCCGCCCGTGACACCCCGCCCAGCCGACGCCGACGCCACCGGTTCCACCGTGGTTTCCATCGGCAACTTCGACGGCGTCCACGCGGGACATCAGGCCCTGCTCCGGGCCGCCCGGGCGCGCGCCGACACCAACGGCGCCCGGGGTCGGGTCATCGCCGCGACCTTCACGCAGCGCCCGTCAGCAATCCTCGGCGATTCTCCCGACGTCGCCCCGATCACGCCCTTCGATGAACGGGTGTCGCTCCTGCGCCGCTCGGGAGCCGATGAGGTCCTCGAGATCGAGCCGACCCGGGAGCTGCTCTCGATGACCCCCGAAGCGTTCCTCGACGCCTTCATCAGCGAGCACCAACCCGACGCAATCGTCGAGGGCGATGACTTCCGTTTCGGCGCCAATCGCGCCGGCGACATGGAGACGCTCAGGGCGCTGGGCGCGAGCCGGGGCGTCGAGACCATCGCCGTCGAGAAGGTCGATATCGGCCTGACCGATCAGCTCGTCGTCCGAGCATCGAGCACCATCACGCGGTGGCTGCTCGACCGGGGCCGGGTCGCCGACGCCGCGATCGTCATGGGCCGGCCCCACCGTCTGTCCGGGACGATCGTCCGGGGCGACCGCCGGGGCCGGGAGATCGGCTTCCCGACGGCGAACCTCGAATGCTCGGCGTTCATGCCCGCCGACGGCATCTACGCCGGGTTCGCGACGCTCGAGGGCGGGCAGGTCTGGCCCGCGGCGATCAGCGTCGGGACAAAGCCCACCTTTGATGGAACGCACCGCGTTGTCGAGGCGTACCTCTGCGGCTGGGACGGGCCGGAAGGCTCCGAGTACGGCTGGGAGTGCGCCCTGGACTTTGTCTCGTGGATCCGGGAACAGGTCCGATTCGCCTCGATCGCCTCGCTCGTGACACAGATCGAGCGCGATGTCGATCACATCCTGCGCTGTCTCGATACCCTGACCTCATCCACGACCGTGAAGCTTCCGAAAGTGATGACATGACCAACCCAGGGCAGGAAACCACCACGCACGCGAGCACGGAGTGGGCGACCTCCATCGATGTCCCCGCCATCGCCTCGCGTCTGAGCAGCGCCAGGCGTGTCGCGATCCTCACGCACACCAAACCCGACGGCGACGCCATCGGGTCCACACTCGCGCTGGCGCGCACCCTGGCGAGCATCGGCGTCGAGGGCACGCCCTTCTACCTCCCGCCGTGGCCGTACCGGTTCGATCAGGTCGTCCGAGACACGCCGGTGGTCCATCTCGACGCCGGTGACAACAAGCACATCATCCCCTGGGAGCCCGACGCGGTCGTCGTTCTCGACACCGGCTCGTGGTCGCAGCTGGGCGGCGTCGAGCACTGGCTCCACGATCACACCGACAAGACCATCGTCATCGACCACCACCTCCACGGCGATGCCGACACCGCCCCGGCCAAGCTGATCGACACCGCCGCCAGCGCCGCGTGCGAGATCGTCGCACGGCTCGCGGTCGAGCTGCTGGGCGTCGACACCGCCGCGAAGCTGCCCAAAGAGATCGCCGAGCCCATCTACATGGGCATCGCCACCGACACCGGCTGGTTCCGCCACTCCAACACCAGCCCGGCGACGCACCGCCTGGCCGCCGACCTGCTCGACGCGGGCATCGAGCACGACCGTCTCTTCGCCATCATCGAGCAGTCCGACAACGAATCCCGGCTCCGCCTGCTCGCTCGCGCTCTCGCCTCGCTCGAGATGCACGCGGGCAGCCGCGTCGCGATCATGTCCCTCCGCGGCGCCGACTTCGAGCGCGCCGACGCGCAGCCGGGCGACTCGGGCGGGTTCGTCGAGGCCCCGCTCGCCATCGCCGAGGTCCGCGTGAGCGCGATGGTCACCGAGACCGACTGGGGCGCCACGAAGATCTCGCTCCGCTCCAAACCCGTGGGCGATGAAGACGCCATCGATGTCAACGCGATCGCGCGCGACTTCGGCGGCGGCGGCCACGCCCGGGCGGCGGGCCTGCGCATCGCCAGGCCATTCCACGAGGCGCTCCAGATCATCACCGATGCGCTGATCGAGCGCGTCGGCTGAGATGCCCGCGCCGCGCAACAAGGGTCGCTCACCCGCGCCGCGCCGCGGGCCGAACCCCGGCAGGGGCCAGCATTTCGACAAGCCGCCGATCACGGTCTTCCCGACCACGCTCTGGACCTACCCAAGCCAGCACTACGGCAAGGCCGAGCAGGGCGACAAAAACTACGCCGGGGCAACGCCGAGCTGGGTCATCTGGCAACTGCTCACCAGGTACACCCGCAAGGGCGACCGCGTGGTCGATCCCATGTGCGGCTCGGGAACAACCATCGACGTCGGCAACTACCTGGGCCGAACGCCCCGGGGTTTCGACATCAACCCGACGCGCGACGACATCGAGGGCGCCGACGCCAGGCAGCTCCCGCTCCCGAACGCCTGGGCCGACTTCGTCTTCATCGACCCGCCCTACTCGACACACATCGACTACTCCGACGAGCCCGGCTGCATCGGCAAGCTCGACGCGAGCGAACCCGACGCCGACGGCGTCATCGGCGGGGACTACTACCGGGCCATGCACGGCGCCATCAAGGAAGCCCACCGCGTGCTGAAGAACCGCCGCTACATGGGGCTGTACGTCTCCGACTCATTCAAGAAGCGCAAGCCCAACGCCGGCCGACCGGCGTTCTGTCCCGTCGGCTTCGAGCTCTTCGCCATCATGCGCGACTACTTCAAACCCATCGACATCATCGCCGTCGTCCGCGGCAACGAGAAACTGACCCGGGGCAACTGGCGCAAGACCGCCATCGAAGAAAACTTTTTTCTCCGGGGATTCAACTACTGCTTCATCATGAAGAAGGAAGACGACAAGCGGCGACGCCCGGAGTGATCGACTCAGAACCGGAACGACACGCCGGCCCCGGTGAACAATGAGTCAGAGCGACCATTCAGCCCGGCCCCGACCCGGAAATCCAGCTGCGCGTTGTTGCTCACCAGCCAGGTCAGCCCCGTGTTGAAGTAGTGCTCGGGTCCGCTCGCGGCGCCGTTTCGGTAAAACCCGAAATACTCCGCAAAGAATCCCAGCTCGCCGGTCACCGCGGCGCCAAGAGCGACCGAGGCGCTGAACTCCTCCGAAAGGTCCCCGCCCCGGTCTTCAAGAAACGTGACGCCCGCGTTGCCGGCGATCGACCAGCCGGTGTCCCCCACGTCGTACGCCCACGCAAGGATCGCCGACGGGTCCGCCCGATCGCTGGTGAACGCGTCGGCGCCCGTCGGGATCGAGAGCTGCCCGATCACAGCTAACGACGGCGCCGCCCCGGACTGCTCGCCGAGCTCGAGCTTGAATCCAAGACTCGAATCGGTCAGGCCGCGCTCCGTGCCGGGCCCGCGGTCCTCCCACGCGAAACCCGGCGCCCCGATGCGCAGCTCGAAACCCGGCAAGACCCCTACCCGCAAGAGCGCCTCGGGCGCCCCGAACGAATCCGCATCAGTTCCGTGATGCGTGAACGTCAGCCCCGCCTCGATCTGCGCCCGCCCGAGCGGGACCGCCAGCGTGCTCTCGGTGAAATCGGGGCGATCCGTCACCAGCGGCCCGTCGATGGACGCCGCCCGGAAATCCCGCAGCCCCGCCAAGGCATGGGCGTCGGCGCCGCCCCGGGCCAGCGCCGCCCCGGCGGGGGTGAGCGCGAACGTCAGCATGGCAAGGTGTCGGGTCGGCATGGCGGCGGCTCCTGAAATGTAGCAACAGCTACAAATAATGTAGCGAAGGCTACAGGGCGAGCAGCGTCCGGTCAACCGCCCCGGACACCCGGTCAACCGCACTGATTGCTGGTCTCGATCACCCGCCGGCGATCACCTTCGCCGCCCGGAAACGCCCCCCGAGCGCCGCTCGCGAGTCCGCCTTGAGCCAGTCCTCAAGAGCCCCGGCGTAGACGCTGCGGAAATCCACCTCGAACTTCAGGTCCCCGTTGTCGTCGAGGTCCGTCAGCGATGGGTGCTCGTTGAGCACGCCCGCGCGGACCATCGGGCCGGCGAGGAACATGGGCGCCGCCGCCCCGTGGTCGGTCCCGTTGGACGCGTTCTGTCCGACGCGCCGCCCGAACTCGCTGAAGCACATCGTCAGCACGCGCCCGTCGTTGCGCTGCGCCGCAAGCTCCGCGTAGAACGCCTTGAGCGCATCGCCGAACTGCGCCAGCAGGTTCGCGTGCTTGCCCTGCGCCCCGCCCTGTCCCGCGTGCGTGTCGAACCCGCTCATCGTGACGTAATAAACCCTGGTCGACATCCCCGCGCCGATCATCCCCGCCACCATCGCCAGCTGCTGGCCGAGGCCGGTGCGCGGGAACTCCGTCACCGGCTGGCGCTCGACCGCGTCGCGGATCATCGCGCTGCTCAGCTGCGCATCCATCGCCGTGCGCATCAGGAACGCCGCCGGCGAGGCCGGGTCCAGCCCGGGTTTCGGGAGGATCGCCTCGTCGTAGGCGTTCTCCAGCGCGCCGCCGTCGGCGCCCGTCCGCCGGTACAGCTCGGGCGACTCGAAGCTCAGCGGGCGGACCTCCCGCCCCTCCATCGCCAGCGGCGTCTTGCGCCCGAGCGACAGGCCCATCGCCGGGTCCGGGTTCGGCTCGCCCTGGCACTGGTTGTCGAAGTACCGCCCGAGCCACCCACGCCCGACCCCGCTCGTGTCGGCCGTGTGCCAGATGTCCATGGACTTGAAGTGCGACCGGTTCGGGTTCGGGTACCCGACCCCCTGGATGATCGACAGCGAGCCCTCGTCGTACAACGACTTGAGCCCGGTCAGCCTCGGGTGCAGCCCGATCGGCTGGCGCCCGTCAAGCCGCAGCGCCTCGTTCGCCTTGATCCCGATCACCGGGCGCGCGTTGTGGTACGCGCCCAGATCCACCGGCGCCACGGTGTTGAGCCCGTCGTTGCCCCCGCCCAGCTGCAGCACGACCAGCACCCGCTCGTCGGGCCTGCCCGGAACCGACGACAGCCCGCCGCTCGATTGCGCCAGCGCCTGCGCGGCGCTCTGGACAAACCAAGGCGCCGTCCAGGCGCACGACGCGAGCGTCACGCCCGTTTGCAGGAACCGCCGCCTCGTGAACGTCCTGGCGTTGTGCAGATCGATGCTCATGCCCGTGCTCCTAACAAAGCTGATTCTCCGGCAGCGCCGCGATCAGCGACACGGCGTCTCGCAGCGCCCCGGCCCGGCGCTGCGCGCCATCAGATCCCAGGACCCGGGCCACGGCGCGCTCGCGATCGGCCCGGACCGGCATCGCGGACCCGCCGAGCAGGTGCTCGAGCAGCGCCGACGCCAACCGGGGGGCGTCATCGGCCGGCGCCCCAAGGCCCGCGCCCAGCGCCGCGGCGTCGAACGAGCCGCCGCCCCGGCCCCGGCGTTTCTTCTTGTCCCCCGGGCGGGCGCCCGTGAGCAGGTACGTCAGCGTGTTCTGCCTGGCGAAGAGCGTCGAGGTGTTGATCCACGCCCGGCCTCCCGACCAGCCCGCGACGTTGGGCGGGAAGAACAGATCCTGCCCCATCAGGTCGAGCGCATCGATCAGCGTGCCCGGGCTCCGCGCCGGCGCCCCGATCGATCGGATCGCGCCCACCACCACCTCGACGGGCGACTTGATCTTCGCGTCCGAGATCATCGGGTCGTAAAAGTGCTCCGACAGGAACAGCTCGCGCAGCGTCGGCTTGATCTCGAAGCGCTCGCGGCGCAGCGTCCGGGCCATCTTCCGGATCACACCCATCGCGTGCTTTGGCGCCCGCTTGAAGTCCGGCGGGATGTCGGCGACGAAGAACCGGTACAGCTTCCAGCAGATGAACTCGGAGCAGCTCTTCTGGCGCAGGATCGCGTCAACCAGCCCGTCGCCGTCGAGGCTCCCGCGCACGCCGAGGATCGTCTTCGTCCCCGAATCATGCTGTTTCCTGTTGAAGACGAACGAGTCGCCCTCGAAGGAATACCCCGTCAGCGCCCGCGCCCCATCCTTGATGTCGCTCTCGGTGTACGCGCCGACACCCAGCGAGAAGAGCTCCATGAGCTCCCGCGCGAGGTTCTCGTTGGGCGCCTGCCGGCGAGACCGCTGGTTGTCGAGGTACCCGAGCATCGCCGGGTCGCGCACGATCGCGTGGAGCAACCCGGCGAAACTCCCGAGCGCGTGCGTGCGGAACAGGTTGTTCTGCATCAGCATGTGACGGCTGTTCTCGACCGCCCGGTATCCGCTGACAAAGTGCCCGTGCCAGAAGAGCGTCATCTTCTCTTCCAGCGGCTTGGGGCTCTCGATCATCCGCGACAGCCACCACCGCTGGATCGCCGCCATCTGCTTGCGGTCCTTGCGCTGGGCGCTCTGGCGGCGCGACCGGAACCTGGCGACCGTTTCCTCGTCGCCCGTCTTTCTCGCCCGCGCCAGCGTCTGCCGCTCGGGCTTGGTCAGCGGGACCATGATGTCGCCGGCGAACGACCCGTCGCCGGGGTGCTCGTACCTGATCGAGTCCGTGTCGAGCAGGAAATCCACCGCCCGCGCCGGGCCCCACGCCGCCAGCGTCCGCATCTGCTCGGGCGTCCCGCCGAACCCGGCCCGCCACAGCAGCGTCCGCGCCTGCCGGTGGGAGAACCGCCCCGGGCTGATCGCCCGCATGGACTCGGTTGGTTGTCGGTCGGTCGGTGTCGGCATCGCTTCACCCTACGCGGACATCACCACGACGGATTCTCAACAGGCAGCGTACCACAACGGGCGCGCCCTCCCGGCAAACGCCCGGGCGTACCGGAAATTGCATCGCATCATCGCAGAATCCGCCGACGACCGAGAACCCGGGCCCGATTGACGATAGTCTGGTGCTCCAGGAACAGGGGACACCACCAATGCTCGATCGCATCATCATCGGTTACGACGGCTCGGACCTGGCGCGCGAAGCGTTCAGCTACACCCTCGCGCTCGCGCAGGCGACCGGCTGCGCCGTCGAGGTCATCCACGCCCTCGAACCGTCGCCACCGCCGGTCGTCATCGACCCCGCCATGGGCTTCGACGCCGGGCCCGCGATGGCGAGCATGCAAGAGGCCACCGATGAGGAGCGTCAGTGGGCCGAGCAGACCCTCGCGGACCTCAGGCGCCAGGGCGAGGCGACAGGGGTGGCGATCACCACGCGGATCGAGCTGGGTCGGCTCGTCCCGCTGCTTTGCGACTCCGCCGGCGCCGGCGACCTCATCGCCATCGGGCACAAGGGGCGATTCCACGCGGGCGGCGTCGGCTCCTCCACCCGCGCCCTCGTCGAGCACGCGCCGTGCCCGGTGCTGATCGTCTCCGCCCCGGCCAGGCCCATGGTCCGCGTTGTCACGATCTTCAACGGCTCCGCGCCGAGCAAGAAGGCCATCGCCTTCGCGTCGGCCATCGCCCGCGACACCGGCTGGCCCCACGAGGTCCTCGCGATCGAGGGCCCGGTCCTGACGATGGAGGAATCCGCCGAGCGCGCCGTCGAACTCGCCCCGGACGCGAGCGTCGTCCCCATGTGCGAGAAGGACCTCCACAAGCACGACACCCTCTCCGGGCACGCCGTCGCCACCGACGGCTACGCCCTGGTCGTCAAGGGCGCCTACGCCGAGAGCAAACTCCACGATCTCATCTTCGGCGGAACGACCGCCAAATATCTCAAGGCCCTCGCCGCCCCGGTGGTGCTGGTGCACTGATCATGGCGCCGGGGATGGACGCCGGGTCTGAGCGCAGCGAAGGCTCGGATCTGGCGTCCACGTCCATCCCCGGCAGCGACACCCCAACCCGCCACGACAACCGCGCCGCCGTCAGATCCTTGAGTGAATAAAACGTCTCCCGCCACACGATCCCACCCCGCCGTCGCGTCAGCGCAACCGATCGCATGAACGCGAACCAGATCAGCGGGAACCCCAACGGGGTCAACAACGCGGCCCCGAGGCTCGCGCCGACACGCCGGCTCAGCCGCACCGCCGGCGCCGACGAAACCGCCAGCGCCCCGAACGCAACCCACCCCGCCCACGCCCCGGTCGTCAGCGCCATGACCGGCCCGAGCAGCGCGCCGCCAAACACCACCAGCATCACCCCCGACACGGCGATCAGCAGCGGGTCGCTGTAGTTGAGCGCCGCGTAGCCGTTCTTCTCGAAGAGCCGGATCACGCTCGGCAGGTCCAGCCCGTACTCGATCTGCGCCGACTTGAGCCCATCGAGCGCCCGCGTTGTGCCGCCGATCTTCCGCACGCACAGCCCCAGCACCATGTCATCGAGGACCTGCATCCGCAGCCGTCGGTGCCCGCCAAACCCGTGATAGGTGTCCGCGCGGACCAGGTTGAACGCCCCGATCCCCATGAACAGCCGCGGGTGATCGCGGTTCACCTTCATCGCGCGGTCCGACATCATCCCCATGAACCCGCCCAGCGCCACCTGCCCCCAGAACGTCGGCCGAACGACATCGGGCAGCATCGTCACATGATCGGCCCGTTCGCGCAGCGCCACCGCCACCGCGCCGGCCACCGCCCCGGGCTCGAGGTGCGTGTCCGCGTCGAGAAACAGCAGCCAGTCCCCTTGCGCCTGCTCGGACCCGCGGTGGAGCGCGTGGCACTTGCCCAGCCAGCCATCGGGCAACGCCTCGATGTGCTTGACATGCAGCGACGGGCTCGCCCCGGCCAGTGTTTCGAGCGACTCGCCCGTCCCGTCCGTCGAGCGATCATCCACCGCGATGACCTCGAACCGCACGCCCTCCTGCGCCAGCGCCCGCGCAATAGTCTCCTCGACCCGACCGATCTCGTCCCGCGCCGCGACGATGATCGAGACAAAAACGCCGTCGAGCTCGTCGGCGCCGAGATCGCCAAGCGCCACCGGCGTCGGCATCGCCCGGCTCGCCAGCAACCCCTTGATCCCCGACCACGCCCACAGCGCCGCGACCAACCCCAGCGCGATATTCAGCGACAGAACCATCAGCGGCTCGCCGCCAGCTCGGCGCCCGAGGGCAGCGTGATCTGGGCCCCATCGTCCGATCGCAACCGGAGGCGCCCGTCTTCCGCGAGCCCGAGCAGCGTCCCTGAAATCACGGACCGATCCGGGAGCGTCACCGCGGCGCGCTCGCCGACGCCGTGCAGCCGGCGTTGGATCTCCGCAAGGGCGCCGCTCGAAATCCCGCGCCCCATCAGCGCCCCGGCGAGCCGGGCAACCAGATCATCAACAAGCCGATCAAGATCAACGCGCTCTCCGATCTCGTCGAGGAGCGTTGTCGAAGCCGTGCGGAGCCCCCCGGGCAGGCCGACGACCGGGAAGTTCCCGTTCACCCCGACACCAACAAGGACGCACGTCGTGGTATCAACCGTGACCACCTCGCACAGCGCCCCGGCGATCTTCCGCCCGCCGATGAGGATGTCGTTGGGCCACTTGATCCGTGATTCATTGGCGCATTGGTGCGCCGAAAGAGCGTCGTCGATCGCGCGCGCCAGCGCCAGCCCCACCCGCAGCCCCAGCCCGTCCACCACGGCGGGCGCCGACGCCGGCGGAGCCACCGGCCACCCAAGCGTCATCCACACACCGCCGGCGGGTGAGGCCCACGCCCGCCCGAATCGCCCCACGCCCCCCGTCTGCTCCGCAGCGACAAAGCACCGCGCAAGCTCGCCAAAGCCGCCCGACTCGACCAGCCGCCGAGCGTGCTTGCTGGTCGAATCGATAGCCCCCAGGCGTTCAACAGCGATCGACGGCGGGTTCTCGGTCCTGTTCAAGGCGTCATCTCCGGTCGCCCAAAGGGGCTCTGGGGCAACAATAGAAGGGGTTGACCCCGGGCGCCGACCCCGATGGGCCTGATTCCCGCCCCTCGTCCTTGCCCGGCGCCCTGCGGCGGTCGATACTTCCGATGAGCAGATGACCACACGAGAGCACCAGAATCCGGATTCCCGCACGCTGCCGGCCGACGCCCCGGGCGCCGTCCGTCCGTTGTCGCCGGGCATCCTCGCGGTGGCCCTGCTGCTGGCGCTGACCGCCTCGGTCGCCACCGCCGGTGTGATCGAAGGCTCCGACCCCGCCCGCTTCGATCGCCGCGAAGCGCCCCGCGAGCTGACCGTCCGCTGGCTCTCGAACGCCGTCGCCAGAGCCGCTCGGGACCTCGCCTCAACCGAGGCCAAGGCCGGCGCCGCGACCGCTCCGATCAACAACGTGTCGATCTTCACGGTCGTCTCGATGGCGTCGCCCGTGGCGCCGAGCCGAGGCGATCGACCGGGCGCCTCGGACAACCCGACCCCGGACGGCTGGCCCGCCCAGGGATTGCTCAACCTGCCGCCGCCTTCGCGGTGCTGAGCGAACGCCGCCGACACCGGCGCCTTTCCTGACAAAGACAATCTCAACAGGCAGCGTGCTCCGTTCGGGCGCCCTGCGTTCGATCCGCGCAGCCAGGCCATCGCCCCGCCGCGCACCACGACAACAACCAACCACGAAGACCCATCGCGCCGCAAAGCAGCGGCCCGAGCTCGAGTGAATCAGCATGAACCAGGACATCCCCGTTATCGGATTTTTCATCCGCAAGATCTTCGGCGCCCGCAACGAGCGCGTCGTCAAGATCTACACCCGCCGCGTCGAGGCCATCGCCGCGATGGAGGCCCGGACCCGGAAGCTCACCGACGAGCAGCTCCGCCAGAAGACGGTCGAGTTCCGTGAGCGCGTCACCAACGGCGAGAAGCTCACCGAGATCATGAACGAGGTCTTCGCCGTCGGACGCGAGGCCATGGACCGCTCCGTCGGGATCCGCAACATCTTCAACCCGGACCACGCCGACGCGTTCGACCCGGATCGCCTGCCCGACGAGGCCCGGAAGCTCTACGACGAGACCCGGGCGAGGATCGAGGCGACCGAGGACACCGATCCGGTCGGCGAGTTCCTCGGCTGCACCGAGCCGCAGCCGGGCTGGCTCCAGGTGGACATCCCCGTCGAGCTCTACGAGGCCGTCCGAGAGCTCTACCCCGAGAGCAAGCCGCCCTTCCGCGCCCGCCCGTTCGACGTGCAGCTCATCGGCGCGATGATCCTCTCGCAGGGCAAGATCGCCGAGATGAAGACCGGTGAGGGCAAGACCATCGTCGCCCCGCTGGCCGCGCACCTCGCCTCCCTGACCGGCGACGCCGTCCACGTCGTCACCGTCAACGACTACCTCGTCCAGCGCGACCGCGACTGGACCTACCCGTTCTTCCGCGCCGTTGGTATGACTGTCGGCGCGATCCACCCGATGCACATGCAGCCCGAGCAGCTCAAGCGCATCATGTACCACTGCGACGTCGTCTACGGCACGACCAGCGAGTTCGGCTTCGACTATCTCCGCGACAACATGAAGCGCTCCCTTGGCGAGCAGGTCCAGCGCCGCCGGGACTTCGCCATCGTCGATGAGGTCGACTCGACGCTCGTCGACGAGGCCCGGACGCCGCTGATCATCTCGGGCCTCGCCCACGACGACGCGCCGCGGTACGCGCTGGCCGACGAGATCACCCGCAAGCTCGTGGAGATGAACAAGCCCTGGGCCGACGCCGACAAGGGCGTCGAGGCGTGCAAGATGCGCATCAAGGGCATCGAGGGCGACATCCGCAACGCCCGCGACAAGTCCGGCGTTCCCGCGATGCAGGCCGAGCTCAAGCAGCTCCGCGAGAAGCTGCCCGTGATCGAGGCCGACCGCGACCGGCACACCCAGTACTACGAAGTCGAGATGGACAAGAAGCGCGCCGCGCTGACCCACGAGGGCATCGAGGCCGCCCAGCGCATCGCCGACGTCGGATCGTTCTACGTCGGCGAGAACACCGACCTGCCCCACCTGCTCGAGCAGGCGATCCGCGCCCACGTCGTGTACCAGCGCGACCGCGATTACATCATCATGCCAACCCCCGATCCGCACACCGGGCAGACCTCCGACGCGATCATCATCGTCGACGTCAACACGGGCCGGCCGATGGTCGGGCGGCAGTGGTCCGAGGGCCTGCACCAGGCCGTCGAGGCGAAGGAGGGCGTCCCGATCAAGCCCGAGACGCAGACCGTCGCCACCGTCACCATCCAGAACTTCTTCAAGATGTACAAGCGGCTCGCGGGCATGACCGGCACCGCCGACACCGAGGCCCAGGAGTTCCACGACATCTACAAGCTCGATGTCGTCGTCATCCCGACCAACAAGCCCATGATCCGCAACGATCACAACGACACCGTCTTCCTCTCCGAGAAGGACAAGTGGATGGCCATCGTTGACGAGATCAAAACGTTCCACGACACGGGACGGCCCGTGCTCGTGGGCACCACCAGCGTCGAGCACTCCGAGATGCTCAGCCGCATGCTCGCCAAGGAACACCAGATCAGGCACGAGGTCCTCAACGCCAAGCAGCACGAGAGCGAATCACACATCATCGAGGGCGCCGGCGACCTCGGCGCCGTCATGATCGCCACCAACATGGCCGGTCGCGGCACCGACATCAAGCTCCCGACGATCACGCGCGAGCAGCTCATCGAGCACTGGCAGCGCCGCAACCTCGCCCCGCGCGACCTGACACCCGAGGACACCGACGAGCAGCTCCGAGAGAAGATCTTCAGAAAGATCGCCCCGCGCGAGCTCGGGATCAAAAAGGCCGAGGCCGAGTCGATGGACCCGGCGCAGCTCGAACTCGAACTCCTCCGCAAGTGGACGACCGACCACACCTGGCTCGACACAAAGAAGATCGGATCCATGAACGCCGACCAGCTCCGCGCCGAGCTCGACGCCCAGGGCCGCTTCCTGCTCCACCGCATCGGCTGGGTCAGCACCGTCGAGGAGCTCGGTGGCCTGCACGTCGTCGGCACCGAGCGCCACGAGTCGCGCCGCATCGACAACCAGCTCCGGGGCCGTTCGGGCCGCCAGGGCGACCGGGGCTCGTCGCGCTTCTTCGTCTCCATGGAAGACGACCTGATGAAGCTCTTCGCCGGTGAAACCACCCTCCGCATCCTCGCCAAGCTCGGCATGAAGGAGGGCGACTCCATCGAACACCCGATGATGAGCAAGGCCGTCGAACGCGCCCAGCGCAAGGTCGAGGAACGCAACTTCCAGATCCGAAAGAACATCCTCGAATACGACGAGGTGATGGAGGTCCAGCGCCGCGGCTTTTACGGCCTCCGCCAGCGCGTCCTCGAAGGCCGCAACGTCAAGGGCCTCATCTTTGGCTACATCGACGACGCCTGCATCGACGCCGTCGAGACCGATCTCGACAAGGACTTCCCGTACGAGCGCGTCGCCGAACGCGCCAAGACCATCATGAACACCTCGATCCTCCCCGAGCGACTGCGGGGCCGGGCCGCCGACGAGATCGAAGAGCGCGTCAGGCAGGTCGCCAACGAGGACATCGAGGGCGAGGTCAGCGTCACCATCGGCGAGTACATGCCCGACGACGCCATCCCCGAGGACTACGACCTCAAGGGCCTGAGCATCTGGGCCAGAACCCGTTTCGGCGCCGATCTCAAGCCCAGCCAGCTCCGCGAGATGTCGCGCCGGGAGGTCATCGACGCCCTCAGCGAGGCCGGGCGCCGGCAGATCAACTCCGCCGACATCAGCGAGGTCCGGGCCTTCCTCACGCCGGACTTCGGCGCCGAGGAGCTGCGGCGATGGATGAAGTCCCGCTTCGAGGTCGACGTCCCCGTCGAGCGCATCACGGCGCTCGAGAGCAATGAGGAGGTCGCCGACATGCTCGCCGACGCCGCCGAAGCGAAATACATCGAGCGCGAGATTACGCACCCGGTTGATTTCAACCTTCAGATGACCATGGCGCTCATGCGGCAGAGCCCCAAGGACGCCTCCGCGCGTCTGGCGACCTGGGCGAACCGCCGCTTCGGCCTCGGTTGGGAGGACTCCATCGTCCGCACCCGCATGCCGCAACAGCTCCGCGAGGAGCTGCTGGCAGCCTCGAAGCGGTTCGTCGAGGAGGGTGTTGTCGAAAAGACACTCGACGAAGCCATGGCCATCCGCGATGACAACGAGGCGCTCAACGAGTTCATGCAAGAGCGTCTGGGCATCGAGTGGCCCGAGCCGCTGCACCGCCTCGAAGACGACGAGCGTGACAACGCGATCCGCACCCGGGTCGAGGGCGTGCTCCGCGCCGAGATGATCCAGTTCGAGCGGTACGTCCTGCTCGAGGTGCTCGACACGACCTGGAAAGACCACCTCGGGACCATGGATCGCCTCCGCGACGCGATCGGTTTCCGCGCCTTCAGCCAGATGGACCCGCGCATCGAGTACAAACGCGAGGGCTCGCGGCTCTTCGAAGAGATGCAGGTCACCATCCGCGACCAGGTCACGGACAAGGTCTTCAAGCTCCAGATGGTCGCCCAGGTCGCGCCCCAGCAGCAACCCGCCCAAGCCCCGCCGCCCGAGCAGGCCGACGGGGACGAGCCCGATCAGGCCCAGGCGGCCGACCGCCAGCCCGCGCGTCGCCTGACCACCGCCGCCGGCTCGTCCGCCGCCCTCGCGGGCAAAGCGTTCGGGACCAGCTCCATCGCCGGCCCGGGCTTCGCCTCGCAGCCGCCCGCGGGCAAGCCCAGGCCGAAAACCAACGACGACAAGCCGTCGGACGGCTGAACGATCCACCGGCGCGGCGTCGGCGTGAACGGGTGACAAGGGCCACGCGCGGTGTGGCCCTGTCGCTGCGCACAATCCCGGCCCGGATCAGGCCAGGGGACGCTCAAAGATGATCATGTTCTCGTTCGTTTCGCCGTCGAACCGGATCCCGACGATGTTGTAATCCTGCTCGATCCCGAAGTGCAGCATCGGCCGGTGCTGGTTCGTGCACTCGAACCGGATCGTCCGGTACCCCTCGGCCTTTGCCCAGTCGGCGGCCGCACACATGAGCTGCGTCGCGATCCCCATCCGCCGTGCGTCGGGGAAGACCCCCGTCACCCACGAGAAGTACACGCCCGGGCGCAGCTCCATCCCGACGAAGAACCCGACCGCCTCGTTCTTGATCCGCGCCACGAGCACCAGCGGCGAGTTGCGGTTGCTCAGCCGGCGCACGAAGAACGCCTCGTCCCGCTCGGGCTTGAACACCTGGTTGTACAGGTGCGCAATCGTCGTCGAGTCGTTCGGGTCGATCCTGTCGATCACCGCGTCAGCCATCAAGATCCCTCCGCGTTCGAGACCACCGGCCCCGACTGTTTATTCCGAAGCCCGTGACATGTACGCGCCGTCCGCCGTCGAGACCTTGATCTTCTCGCCCGGCTCGATGAACGGGGGCACCCGCGTCTTGAGACCGGTCTCGAGCGTCGCCTCCTTGAGCTGGTTCGTCACGGTCGCGCCCTTGATGCCCGGCGGCGTCTCGGTCACCTCGAGCACCACCGCCCCGGGCAGCTCGACCGACAACGCGCTCCCCTCGTGGAACAGCACGGTCAGTTGCAGGTTCGGCGTCAGGTAATCCTTCGCGTCGCCCAGAAAATCACCGTCGAGCTCCACCTGGTCGTACGTCTCGCTGTCCATGAACGTGTACGCGCCCGCCGCCTCGAACAGGAACTCCATGTCGCGCCGGTCCAGCGTCGCCACGTCGAGGTCGTCCGTCGATCCGAACCGCTTCTCGATGTGCCCGCTCCCGCCGACGCTCTTCATCTTGAGCTGCACGTACGCGGGCCCCTTGCCGGGCTTGACGTGCGAGGTCTTGATGACCGAGTAGAGTCGGCCGTCGAGCGTGACGGCCATGCCTTGTTTGATGTCATTGACGCGCAAGTGTGGAAACTCCAGTGGTTGAAGACAATACTTAGGCCCCCGAGACCCGGGCCTCGCCGCCCGATCGAGCGTGGCTGGTATTGTACGCCAGACCCGGCCCCGGCATCGGAACCCGGGATCGGACCCTGATCCGGGAACACCCCGATGGGAGCCAGAGGAGACCGACATGCAGATGACGCGCCGACAGTTCGCCCAATCCACCGCCGGCGCGATCGCCGCCACATCGCTGACGCCGCTGCTGTCACGCGCGTTCGCACACCAGCAGGGACCGCTCGACTGGCGGCGGATCAGCGACGACGCCCGCGTCATCGAGGGGATGGGCGGCAACGCGATGATCCTCACCTCGCGCAAGGATGTCCTGCTCATCGACACCAAGGTCGCGGCCGTCGGCAAGATGGCCCGGGGCTTAGTCGAGTCGGGCCGCTACAAGGTCACCCAGGTCGTCAACACCCACCACCACGCCGACCACACCGGCGGCAACTTCGCCTGGTCCCCCGACACACCGATCCTCGCGCACGAGATCGCCAAAGAGCGGGTCCTCAAGCAGCATAAAATTTATGCTGACTCGATCAAACGTCAGGACCCGGAAGCGCCGATCCCGGACGCCGAGGCCTTCGCCCCCACCCAAACCACCCCGGGCGACACCGAGATCACCATCGGTAACTACAAGGTCATCCTCCGGTTCTTCGGGCCGGGGCACACCGACAACGACCTCGCCGTGTTTATCCCGAACGAGAACATCCTGCACGCCGGCGACCTGCTCTTCAACAAGATGCACATCTTTGTCGATCTCAAGGGCGGCGCCTCGACCAAGGGCTGGATGGCCAACGTCGAGGAGCTCATCAAGCTCTGCGACAACCGCACCACGGTCATCCCCGGGCACGGGCCCGTCACCAATGTCCGCGGGCTCGAAAAACAGCGCGACTACATCAAGCAGCTCCGCGAGATCGTCACCGAGGCCATCGCCGCCGGCAAATCCAGGGAGGAAACCTACCGCACCCCCGTCCCGGGGACCGAGAAATACGAGTTCGCCCGGGGCCTGCCTAACGCGCTGAGCGCCATCTACACCGAGATGACCGGCGAACCCGACAACAAAGCCGGCGGCTGACCCCGGGCCCGCCGCTAAATCAGCTCCACGTCCGTCGTCACCTCGACCGTCGCCGGCCCGTGGTGCTCCAGCGCCCGCTTGATCGCGCCGTCGAGATCGCCCGCGTGCTCGACCCGGATGCCCAGCCCGCCGCAGCCGGAGACATACTCGGCGATGTTCGGGTTCGACAGCCCGGTCTCCCAGACCTCCCAGCTCCCGGCCTGCTGCTCCTTGCTGATCTTGCCCAGCTCGTTGTTGTTGAGCAGGACGTGCGTGATGTTCATCGAGTGCCGGACGGCCGTGTTGACCTCCCACGCGTACTGCCCGAACCCGCCATCGCCGGTCACGCACACCACCGGGCGCCCGCGGAACCGATCTCCCCAGCGCCCCGGGACGCGCGTCGCCGCCCACGCGCCCATCGCCGCCGGGTAACCGAACCCGATCGAGCCCAGGTACCCGCTCATCAGCACCGCCTGCCGCCCCGACGCCTCAAAGTACCGCCCGAAGCTGTACGTGTTGTTGCCGACGTCCACCGCGATGATCGCGTCATCGGGGATCAGCCGGTTCATCGCCTCGAAGACCGCGATCGAGCTGACGCCGCGCCCCTGATCATCGCGTAGCCGGCTCGCCTTCTCCTCGCGCCACAGCGCCCAGCGTTCCCCGACTTCCTGCGTGTGATCAACACACACGTGCGAGCCGCGCAGCGCCCCGAGCAGCTTCCTCGCCGTGACGCCGATCTCGCCCCACACCGGCGCGTCGATCGCGTGGAACCGCCCGAGCTGCATCCGGTCGAAGTCAACCTGCACCGTCGGCTTCTTGTCCGTGATCCCGGTGTGGTTGCTGAACGACGCCCCGAACACAAGCAGCGCATCGGATTCGTTCATGAACCACGACGCGATCGGCGTCCCCGACCGGCCCAGCACGCCCCCGCCCAGCGGGTGCCTCGGATGATCCCCGATCTGCCCTTTCGCCTTGAACGTCGTCACGACCGGGAGCCGCAGCTCCTCGGCCAGCGCGATGACGGCATCCATCTCAAACCGGGCGCCATGCCCGACGATGATCAGCGGACGCCTGGCCTTGCGCAAGATGGCCAGCGCCGCGTCGAACGCGTCGCGCGAGGGCTCGATCGTGTGCCCCGCAATCCGGCCCTCGGGCGACCCCGCGCCGGCGCCCTCGGGCGCCAACTGCGTCTGCACATCATCGGGAAACACGATGTGCGACACGTCGCGGTTGATGACCGCGCTCTTGATCGCGAGCCCCATCAGCTCCGCGTGGTTCGAGCCGGGCAGGCACAGATGGCTGAACGCCGCCACCGCGCTGAACGCCTCTTTGAGCGGCAGCTCCTGGAATGCCCCGGGCCCGAAGACCTGCTGGTTCACCTGCCCCGTCAGCGCCAGAACCGGCGCCCGGTCGACCTTCGCGTCCCACAACCCGGTGAGCAGGTTCGTCGCCCCGGGCCCGGCGATCGTCAGGCACGCCGCCGGATCGCCCGTGAGCTTCCCGAACGCGCTGGCCGCAAACGCCGCGGCCCCCTCGTGCCGGATCCCGATGTACTCCATCTCCCCCGCATCACACCGCCGCTTGATCGCATCGGCGAGCCCGAGATTCGAGTGCCCGACCATCCCGAAGACGTGCGTGATCCCCCAGTTCACCATCGTCTGCGCCATGATGTCCGTGACGGTCGTCTCGTGCGGCTCGGAGCGTTCGAGCGCCACGTACACGCCGTCATCGCGCTCCTCCACCGGATAGGTCGGGACACCGTCGTCAAACCCGCCCGGTGGCTTGCCCGTCAGCGGATCGAAATCCCACCCGTGCCACGGGCATCGCAGGCAGCCGTTCTCGATGCTCCCCTCGCCCAGCGGCCCGCCCTGGTGCGGGCACGCGTTGTCGAGCGCGCCGTACCGCCCGTTGACATGCGTCAGGCACACCTGCGTGACCCGGCCCTCGTGCTCGATGAAAACCGACTTCACCCGCCCCTCGGGCAGCTCATCGGGGGCGGCGGCCTTGTGCCAGATCAGGTTGCTCATCGAATCATCAGCCATCGGTCGTCGCCTCCGGGAGTTCCTTGATCTCTCGACCCAGCGCATACCCGGTGACAATCCGGATGAGCGAAACGCCGCCGAGGATCGCCATATTCACCACCCCGCCCCCGCCGGCAACGCCACGCCGCCGAAGCGAACCCCGGTCAGCCACGCCATCTCCGGCTTGAACGTGGTCAGGTCAGCGATGTTGAACATGGAGAGATCCGAATGCCCGCACGCCCGCGCGAGCAGCGCCATCAGCTCAGTCGAGGCCGTGAAGAAGTTGTTCAGCCGGCTCGCCGATTCATCGACGATCTGCCTGGCGCGAAGATCCTCTCGCTGCGTCGCGATCCCCACCGGGCAGTTGTTCGAGCCGCACGCCCGCATCCCCAGACACCCGATCGCCTGGATCGCCGCGTTCGACACCGCGATCGCGTCGGCGCCGAGCATCATCGCCTTGGCGAAGTCCGCCGGCACGCGCAGCCCGCCGGTGACCACCAGCGAGATCGGCCTGTCGCTCCCGCGCCCGACACCGAGCCCGTCGAGATGCCGCCGGGCCCTGGCCAGCGCGGGGATCGTCGGGACCGAGATATGGTCGCGGAAGATCGTCGGCGCGCTGCCCGTCCCGCCGCCACGCCCATCGAGGATGATGTAATCCGCCGATGACTCGAGCGCGAAATCGATGTCGTCCTCAATGTGCTGCGCCGAGAGCTTGAACCCGATCGGGATCCCGCCGGTGGCCGCCCGCACCCCATCGGCGAGCGCGCGGAAGTCATCCGAAGAAGACAGATCCGGGAACGTCGCCGGGCTGATCGCCGTCTGACCGACTTTGAGCCCGCGCACCGAGGCGATCTGCTCGGTCACCTTCGCGCCGGGCAGGTGTCCGCCGGTGCCCGTCTTGGCGCCCTGCCCGCCCTTGAAATGGAACGCCTGGCACCTGGCGACCTTGTCCATCGAGAACCCGAACCGCGCGCTGGCGAGCTCATAAAAATACCGGCGGTTGGCCGCCTGCTCATCGGGCAGCATCCCGCCCTCGCCCGAGCAGATCCCCGTCCCCGCCATCTCGGCGCCCTTCGCCAGCGCCACCTTCGCCTCCTGCGAGAGCGCGCCGAAGCTCATGTCGCTGACGAACAGCGGGATCGCAAGCCGCAGCGGTCTCTCCGCGTTGGGCCCGATCGTCACCGCCGTGCCGACCGCCGCATCATCGAGCAGCGGCTTGCGCGCCATCTGCGCCGTGACCACCTGCAAATCATCCCACGAGGGCAGCAGCTCGCGCGGCACGCCCATCGCCTCGCCCGGACCGTGATGGCCGTACTTGCGAAGACCGTCCCGCGCCAGCGACTGAATCAGCTTCACGTGCGGCTCTTCCGGCGCCCCGTGGATGTCCTGATACGCCCCGAGGTACTCGTCCCGCTGGTAGGGCTGCGGATTCTCCAGCTCCCACGCCGCGATCTCGTCCTCGTCAACAACAACGCTCGCAACGCCGTCGACATCCGCGATCCACGACCGGAACCGGTGCAGCCGCTCGGCGTTGTTGTACTCGCTGACCCCCGTGTCGTAGCGGTAGTCCCACCCGTGCACGCCGCAGATCAGGTTCTCCCCGACGACGCTCCCGTCGGCCAGCAGCGCCCCGCGATGATGGCACCGCCCAAACAGCACGCTGACCTGATCACGCCCGTCGCGCTCGTAACGCACGATCACCAGGTCGACATTGGCGACCAGCGCGGACACGGGGCTGAGCAGCGGGACATCAATCAACGCGGCGACCGGGATCTTCTTCATGGTTGCTCCGTCGTTGCAGCGCCGCGCCCAATCCGGCGCCGATTATTCAGCGCCGGTCGTCAACTCAACCGGCGCCGATTCCGGATTATTCACGGCGCCCTCGATATGCAGCCGTTTCGCCCGGTGCGCCGACCAGTCCGTCACGCGCAGGTCCGGGCTGTCAGCGCCGGTGTGGATGCGCAGCAGGTCGTACCCGTTGTCGCGCTGCGCCGGGGTGAACCCCGCCTCACGAATCAGTCGGCACAGCACCGGCTCGTCGAGGCAGTACGTCGTCCCCGCGGCGCTGACCACGTTCTCCTCCATCATCACGCTGCCCATGTCGTTGGCGCCGAACCGCAGACCGACCTGTCCGATCGACGGCCCCATCGTCACCCAGCTCGCGCCGATCGAATAGACATTGTCCAGGTGGATCCGGCTCAGCGCCTGCGTGCGCAGGTACTCGGTCGCGCCCGCCAGGCGCGCAACCCGCCCGAACCGCGCATCCGATTTCGCATCACCATCGCCGGTCAGGTTCGCCACGACATCGCCAGGAAACGCAAGATCAAGCTCCGCCGGGTCATTGCCCCAATCGGGCAGCCGCCCCAGCGGGGTGTTCTCGCGCTGAAATGGCCACGAGATGAACGCCTTGTAATGCCCCGCCCCGTCAACGCCCGGCTCGTCCCGGGCGCCGAGTTCGAGCAGCGCTTTGTCCTGCCACGCGCGCACCAGCTCGAGATGGTGCACCCGGTCGGCCAATCCCTCGATGTGCCCGAACATCATCGTTGCACTCGTGAACATCCCCAGCGCGTGCGCGACGTACATCGTCGTCAGCCACGCCTCCGAGTCGCACTTGCCCAGCCCGATCTTCCGCCGCACCGGGTCCGCGAAGATCTCGCCGCCCCCACCGGGGATCGAGTCCAGCCCGGCCTCGCGCAGCCGGACCATCACCCATTTGAGCTTTGATTCGAGCGTCGACCCGGGCGGATCGAAGTACTCGACGAACTCGATGAACTCGGGCGGCGAGAACGCGTGGATATGCACCTCCGGGAACTGGTCCTTCAAGCGGCGCAGCAGCGTCTCGTACCACGACAGGGGCAGCGCCGGGTTCATCCCGCCCTGCATCAGGATCTGCGTCCCGCCGATCGCGACGAGTTCCGCGACCTTGTCCTCGATCTGCGAGTGCTCGAGCGTGTACGCGTCATCCTCATCGCCGTCACGCCGGAACGCGCAGAACGTGCACCGCGCCGAGCAGACGTTCGTGTAGTTGATGTTCCGATCCTTGACATACGTCCGGATCGTCGGCCCATGCATCCGTGCGCACACCGCGTCGGCCACACGACCGAGCGTGTGCAGGGGCGCCCCGGTGTACAGCGCGAGGCTCTGCGCGCCGGTCAGCCGGACCTCGCCGCGCTCGACCGCGCCGAGGAACCCCGGATCCAGCGCGTCGGCGTCGGGGCAAGTCGCAAGTGGCTGATAAATCGTGGTCATGGTGCTGCTCGGGCTCCGCCCCGGGTCGTCCCGTCTCAGGGCCGGGAGCCATGGTAGCGCCGATGCCGCCCTGACGGAGCCCGCCCGCACAACCCCCCAAGTGGCGGGCTCTGGAGCGCCATACGGGCCGGGCGTCCCCGACACACCAACCCAAACCCCACAAGAACCAACCGGGGACCTTCAGCAGAGCCCCGGCGCCTCCGATAGCCCAAGCGAAGCGCCCTGCGCGCGTCCCACGGAGCCACTTCCAATGCCCAGGCAGCACCGCCCGCACATCTGTTCCTCCTTGCAGCACCTCCGATCCGGGGTTGTTGTCAGCGCGCTGGTCCTCGGCGTCTGCGTCGGCATCCACCTGCTGATCTGGGCCTTCGTCCAATACACGGACGTCCGCTGGACCCAGTCCGTGGGCTCGGCCGCCGAGCAGACCTTCACCGTCGTCGAGGGAAAGGCCCAGCCCCAAACCAGCATCGCCACCCGCTCGGCCCCGGTCTCGACCATCGCCATCGATCCAAACCGCGTCCCGAGCACCGCCAACAGCTCCATGTCCCTCGTCGTCACGCTGGTCGACGCCATCGGCGTCGTCGCGTGCATCGTCCTCGTGGGCCTGATGCGGCAGACCGTCGCGATCGCCGCAGGCGCCGGCGCCCCGGGCGTTCAGAAGCTCGTCAGCGCCTCCAGTTGGACCCTCGTCCTCGCCCTGATCGGCGTGCCCCTGACCGGGCTGATCAACGGATACCCGTTCCCGGGCGTCTTCGGCGGCTACGAGGCCATGACCAGCGCCCACGACGCCGTCGTCGCCGGGGCCATCGGCGCCGCCACGTACTACGCCACCGCCCTCATCATCCCGCTCGTCTTCGCCGGTGGGCTGGCGCTCGTCGTCCTCCGATACATCCAGGGCGTCGAGGAAGGCGTCATCGCCACCAGCATCAGCGATCTCGATGACAAGCTCGCCAAGGAAATCTCCGGCATCAAGATCGGAGCCAACGCCACCCCAAGAGTGGTGGGGGCCCTGAACTCGGCCATCGGGGCAAGTGCATCGGATTCCCAGGTTGACCCCGTCGAAGACGCCCTGGGCCGGGAAAGAGGCCGACCCATGGCCGAGACAACCCCGGGTGAACCCCTGGGTCGACCGATCTGAATCGGCCGTCTATACTCCAAAAGTTAGGTATTTATCTGGTATTGGGTGACGGCTGTAACCACACCTTCCCGGATCCCTGCATGGAGCAAGACTATCAACGCCGTGGACTGCATCCGGATGACCCTCGACATGGGTCAGAACATGACCATCAGCCTCATCGACGACATGAGCGATGCCCCCCTGACGGCGCCCACCGCAATGGGCGGCAATCACCCACTCTGGATCCTCGGTCACCTCGCCTTCTCCGAGGGCTCCATGGTCTACGGCATGATGCTCGGCGAGGAGAACCCGCTCAAAGACTGGGAATCAATCTTCGGCATGGGCGCCGAGCCCTGCGGTGAGGCGGACAAGTACCCGCCCTTCGACGAGGTCCGCGCCAGGTTCGACGAGATGCGAGCCAACACCCTCAATGTCCTCGACGGGCTGACCGATGCCGACCTCGACAACAAGTGCCAAGCCTGCCCCGATGAATGGGTCGACTTCTTCGGGACCTACGGCCAGGTCCTCAACGTCCTGGGCGTCCACACCTTCATGCACCACGGCCAGGTCGCCGACGCCCGCCGAATGGACGGACGCAAACCGAAGATGTGACGCCAAACTCTGGTTTTTGGCTATCCCCGCGGGTGAAAACGCTCGTGCACCTCTTTCAGGCGCGAGCGGTCCACGTGCGTGTAGATCTGTGTGGTCGTCACGTCCGCGTGCCCGAGCAGCTCCTGCACGACCCGCAGATCCGCGCCGCCGATGAGCATGTGCGTCGCGAATGAGTGCCGGAGCGTGTGCGGGTGGACATCGTCGAGCCCCGCCGCTTTGGCGTGTTTTTTGACGAGCTGCCAGATCGCCACGCGCTCCAGCGGCCGGCCCGTCCGCGAGAGAAACAGCCGCCCCTTATCACGATTGCCCGTCCGCAGCAGCCGGGGCCGGCATCGATCGAGGTATTCGCCCAGCGCGATCATCGCCGGCTCGCCCACCGGGACGAGCCGCTGCTTGTCCCCCTTGCCCGTCACCAGCACCACGCCCAGCGTCTCGTGCAGATCCCGGAGCTGCACCCCCGCGGCCTCGCTCGCCCGCAGCCCGCTCGCGTACAGCAACTCGAGCAGCGCCCGGTCCCGCAGCCAGTAGGGGATAAGCCGCTCGTCGGATGCATCCCCATTCGGCGCCGGCGCCTCGATCAGAGCCCGCACCCTCGCCGGCGAGAGCACCCCGGGCAGCTTCTTCCACCGCGTCGGCTGATCCAGCCAGTCCGCGGGGTTTTCCTCGATCTTCCCGTTGGCCCGGAGCCATCGGAAGAGCGTCTTGATCGTCGCCAGATGCCGCGCGACGGACGCGGGCGACATCTTCCGTTCCTTGCGGAGATTGGCGACGTGTGTCGCCAGGGCCCTCGGATTGATCGCCTCGATCGACCGGACGCCCTGCCCGACGAGCTCCTCGAACAGATCCCGAAGGTCGCAGGCGTACGCCGAGACCGTGTTGGCCGACAACCCACATTCGACACGGATAAACGCCAGGTAGGCGGTCGAGGTCGAGACAAACTCGGGCGGGAGCTGTTCGGGATCGGTGATGGTGGTGATGGCTCGTGTCATGGATCGAGTCTGGTCAGGTGTCATGCCCGGTGTCAGGCCCAGTGTCCGGGCGTTGGGTCGGCGTCCAGCCCGGGGCCGACCCTCTTGATCGGCCAGCACAGTCCATCGGTGGCAGGATTCGCCACTTGGCAGCGACGCTTGCGTGTCGCCGCGCAACCGGTGCGCCACGCTCGCCGCCGAACCGCCGATCCCGCCACCTCGCTCCGGCGCGCCCGTTGCGTACTGCCCGGGACGATGACCCCGCGCACCGACCCAATCACGCCCTCGCTCACACGCCGGGGCGCCCGCCAGGACCAGGCCGTCCCGGGTGAGCATCCCATTGCGTTCGCGTCGCGTCCCAGCCTCGGCGAGCGGATCATCGCCGCCGCCCGGGTCGCCGCCGCGATGCACATGACCGGCTCGGCCCTGATCGAAGCCGACGAGGCCGCCATCGATGCGCTCGATTCCCGGGAGGCCTCGGCATGAGCGTGGGGATGTACGTCTCGGCATCGGGGGCGCTGACCAACATGAACCGGCTCGACGTGGCGTCGAACAACCTCGCCAACGTCAACACCACCGCCTTCAAGCGGGACTTCGCCTACCAGGTCCCCCGACAATCCGAGCGCCTCGAAGACTCCCTCTACAACCTCGGCTCGGACGAGCTGCTCGACCAGCTCGCCGGCGGCGTGCTCAACGGCGACACCCGGACGGACTTCTCCCCCGGATCGATCAGCGTCACCAACAACCCGCTCGACGCCGCGATTGACGGCGAGGGCTTCTTCGCCGTCGAAAACAGCGATGGCGATCCATGGCTGACGCGCGACGGGCGGTTCACACTCGCACCCAACGGGACGCTCGTCTCGGCGACCTCGGGCCAGCCTGTCCTGGGCGACACCGGCAACCCGATCAGGATCGACCCGAGCCAGCCCGTGACGCTCTCGCCCCGGGGCGATGTCGTCCAGGGCGAGCGAACCGTCGCCCGCCTCAAGCTCGTCACCGTCAACGACACGAGCACTCTCAAAAAGACACTCGGCGGCTTCTACGCCTCCAGGACCGGCGCCCCGCTGAATCTCGACAACAACCCGGATGTCCGGATCCACCCCGAATCCATCGAGGATTCCGGGGTCGACCCCATCAAGGCGCTGATGGGCGTCACCAGCGCCGGCGGCGGGGTGCGCAACAACCTGCGTCTGATGCAGCTCTACGACGAACTCGACAACCGCGCGATCAACCGGCTCGGGAACGTCACCGGGTGACCGCATTGACGCACTGACCAGACAGACCACCCTCCGCCCCGGAGCGACCACCCGATATGGCCATCCTCGCACTCCACTCCGCCGCCACCGGCATGTCGGCGCTGAGCACCAAGCTCGACGTCACCGCCAACAACCTGGCCAACGTCAACACCGACGGCTTCAAGGGCAGCCGGGTCAACTTCCAGGACCTGCTCTACGTCGAGAAAGCACAGGCCGGCGTCGAGAACGCCAACGGTGACCAGCGCCCGATGGGGACCTACGTCGGTCTGGGCGTCAAGGTCAGCGGGACGCAGCTCGATTTCAGGCAGGGCCCGGTGATCGCGACCGGGCGCGAGCTCGACATGATGATCGAGGGGCGCGGGTTCTTCCAGATCCAGGTCGGCTCCGACGAGGCGCCCAACGGGATCGCCTACACCCGCGCCGGGAACTTCACACTCAACGAAAACGGTGAGATCGTCCTCGCCTCGGACACCGGCCGGCGGCTTGAGCCGAACATCACCATCCCCAACGACGCCGAGGGGATCACCATCTCCATCGACGGCCGCGTCAGTGTGCTCCAGCCGGGAAACACGCAGCCGAGCGAGATCGGACAGATCCAGATCGCCGACTTCGCCAACCCCGGCGGTCTGAAACAGATCGGCGAGAGCCTCCTTGTCGAGACCATCGCCACGGGGCCTGCCCTCACCGGCGAGCCCGCGCAGCAGCAGTTCGGGGGCATCCGGCAGAGCATCCTCGAAGGGTCGAACGTCGATCCGACATCCGAGCTGATCAACCTCATCCGGACCCAGCGCGCCTTCGAGATGAACAGCCAGTCCATCCGGACCGCCGACGAGGTCCTCCAGCAGGTCGCCTCGCTCCGCAGGTGACCGTCCGACTGAACAGGTGACCTGATCATGCGTTTCCAGACGAGCCGAACCAGATTCTTCCTCCGATCACTCGCGGGCGCCATCGCGTGCATCGCGCTGACGCCCGGCGCCAGCGCCCAGGTCGGGGTGATCGACCTCAACCCCACCGCCAGCGTCGAGCCCGACGCCCCGGCGCTGCTCGGCGATGTCGCAACGCTCACCGGCGAGCCGGCGCGCTCGCTCGCGGGGACGCTTATCCACGGACGCAGCGCCGGCGCTGCGTCCTTCGAGATCACCACCGCTGACATCCGGGCCGCGCTGACCGCCCGGAACGCCAACTGGGGCCGGCTGACGCTCCGAGGCTCGACATGCCTTGTTCGCGTCGGCGCCCGCGTCAGGCGCCCGATCCCCCAGAGTAACACAGGCGATTCCGCCCCCGCGACGGTCGATCTGACCGGTCCGCGCACCGTCCGTACACGGCTGGCCGAGCTGGTGGCGCGGATGTTCAATGTCGAAAACGAGCAGTTGCGGCTTCGCTTCGATCAACGCGACCGCGCGATCCTCAACCGAAACATCAACGAGCACACACGCGTCGAGATCCAGCCCGCCTCGACGGCGTCCTCCTCCCGGCTCTCGCTGGTGGTGTGGGTCTACGAGGGGGAGGCGATGGAGCCGACATCATCGACGATCCGGGTCGATGTCCTGGTTCAACAGCCGATCGTGACCGCCACGCGAGAAATCAGCCGCGGTGAAGCAATCGCTTCGGGTGACGTCACGCAGTCGGTGCGCTGGGTCGCGCCCGACGGGTCGGCGCCGATCACCGGCGATGCGCAGGCCATCGGCATGCGCGCCAGGCGGAAAATCCCCGCCGGGACGATGATCCGGGCCGAATCACTCGAAACGCCGATCGCGTGCGAGCGCGGCGACCTGGTCAAGGTCCACTGCGTCAGCGGCGGGGTCGTCGTCAAGGCCTGGGCCCGCGCCCAGGGCAAGGCGCGCGAGGGCGAGTTCGTCGAGCTGCGCATGACCGGCAGCGAGAAGACCTTCCAGGCGCGGATGACCGGCCGGGGCATGGCCGTCATGAGCCTCGGCGGCTGACCAACAACGTCGTGCGTGGTCCGCGGATTGCGTGGTGTCTCCCGGAGATATCACACATGCGCAAAGTCCATCCCATCGTCGTATTCACCCTGGCGTTTGTTGCGCTCACCACGCCGGCGCACGCGCAAAGCCTGTTCCAGGACGAGCCCGCAGCGCCGCCGGTCAGGGCCGACGGCGACCGAAGCGCCCACGAATCGATCTACGCGACCAGCCTGATCGCGATCAAGCCGCCGGACCCCCGGGAGTACCACGAGAACGACCTGATCACGATCGAGGTCGCCGAGATCAGCAACATCAAGCGCGAGCAGACGCTCGACACCGAGAAGAAATACGACAACGACGCCGCGATGGCGACGCTGGACACGATCCGGCAGTTCATCGAGCTCCGCTCCCCGCTGGCGGCGGTGAACCCGAGCAAGTCGAACGTCGCCGACACCAAGGCGAAGTTCGAGGGCGACGGCGAGTACGAACGCAAGGAGCGCATCACCGCCCGGATCACCGCCCGTGTGCTCGAGGTCAAGCCCAACGGGACGCTCCTGCTCGAAGCGAAGACCTCCATCCAGACAGACGAGGAAACGCAGACGATCCTGCTCGCCGGGCTGTGCCGGTCCGAGGACGTCTCGAAACGCAACTCCGTCAGCTCCAGCCAGCTCTTCGACCTGTCGCTCAACATCCAGCACTCCGGGCAGATCAAAAAGGCCGCGAACAAGGGCGTGATCACCAGGGCGCTGGAGACGATCTTCAACTTCTGATTCTTGTCCCGCGCACGGAGGGCGCCCGAATGCGTTTGAGAACAACAACCCTGAAGATCGCGTGCCTGTTTGCGCTCGCACTCACGACGGTGCGCGCCCACGCGACGTCGATCCAGGAACTCGTCCGCATCCAGGGACAGGGCGACACCATCTTGCAGGGCTTCGGGCTCGTTATGGGCCTGCCCGGCACCGGCGACACCGGCGAGAACGCCATGATCGCCAAGCCCATGGTCGCGCTGCTCGAAAAGCAGGGGCTGCCCATCTCGGTCGCTGACCTGACCGACTCCAAGTCCATCGCCATCGTTGAGATCACCTGCCGGATCCCCGAGCAGGGCGCCCGATCCGACGACCGCTTCGATGTCACCGTCATGGCCGTCAACAACCCGCAGAGCCTCGCCGGGGGGCAGCTCTTCCTCGCGCCCCTGCGCGGCCCCTACGCCAGCCACGGCGTCTACGCCATCGCCGAGGGCCCGATTGAGATCGAGGGCCTCACCCCGACCACCGGCAGGGTGCGCAAAGGCGCGCGCATCGTCGAGGACATCCTCGCCCCGTCGATCTCAAGCGACGGCTCGCTGACGCTCGTCATCGAGCCCAACATCGCCGGATGGACCACGTCGAGGCTCATCGCCAGCACCATCAACCAGGACCGCCTCGGGTTCGACGACGACGCCGAGGAGATCGCCTTCGCCCTCGACGACCGGACCGTCCGCGTGCGCATCCCGCCGGTCGAGCAGCGCGACCCCGCCGCGTTCATCGCCGACATCCTCAATATCCGCTTCGACCCGTCGCTGCTTGCGCTCCCGGCCCGGGTGGTGATCAACGAACGCGAGGGCGTGATCATCGTCACCGAGGACGTCGAGATCAGCCCGACCATCCTCGCCCACGGCGATCTCATGATCACGACGATCTCGCAAGCCGCCGAGCCCGGCGCCGCGACGACTTCGCGCTGGGCGACCCTCGACACCACCTCGGAAGACGAGCAATCAACGCGCCTCCAGGACCTGCTCGCGGCGTTCAAGCAGCTCGACGTCCCCATCAACGATCAGATCGCAATCCTCATGGAGCTCCACCGCAGCGGCGCCCTGCACGCCGAGCTGGTGATCGACTGATGCCGACCATCGATCCGACAAGCATGACCACGCTGAGCCCGAAGGCGACACAGGGCCCGCTCAACAACCCGGCGATCTTCCGCCAGGACCTCAACGACCCGGTCGGTGACCGTTTCGACTCGGCGCTCCGCAGGGCGCTCGGTGGCGACCAGAAGACCAGGCAGACGCCCCGCCAGGCCGCCGAGGAGTTCATCTCGATGGCGCTGGTCCAGCCCATCCTGGCGCAGCTCCGCGAGACGAACCAGGCCGCCGGGCCCTTCGCGCCGGGGGATGCGGAAAAACGCTTCGGCCCGATGCTCGACGCCGAGATCGCGCACCGGATGGTCAAGAGCGCCGGGTGGGGGCTCGTCGACGCCGTCACCACACGACTCGAAGGCGCCGGGAGCGACAACGCAACCAACGCACCAGGAGTGAACACCGATGCCTGACGATCACACGAAACAAGCCATCCAACAGGCCGCGGCCGCGCTCGAATCCACCCTCGCCGAACTCGCCGCTGAATACGACCGTCTCGAACGGGTCGGCGCCGACAGGCTCTCGGCGATCCGGCGCGCGGACATGCCCGCGATGGCCGAGACGATCGGGATCGAGAGCAAGCTCGCCGCGCGCATCGCCGAGCTCGACCGGCGCCGCGCCGAGGCCGCCCGCGACCTGGGCGTCGCGCTGGGCCTGACCGATGAGCACACGTCGGCGTCGACGCTGGCGCGGCGCGCCGCCGGGCGTGTCGGCGATGCGGTGCTCGATGCGGCGGGTCAGCTCCGCGCGGTGATCGACCGGGTGCAGCGGCAAAACGCCCGGGCGCAGATCACCGCCCAGACCCTCGCCGCGCACATGCAGGGCGTGCTCCGCGCGGCGCAGGGCAAAATGAATCACAGCGGGGCGTACGGCTCGCAAGGCGTCGTGGCGCCCGGGCCGGCGGTGGTCTCGATGCTGGACATGGTGAGCTAAGGGGATCACGCGATGAGCCTGACATCATCACTGCTGATCGGACGCAGCGCCCTGGCGGCAAGCCAGATCGCGATCCGAGTGACGGGCGACAACATCGCCAACGCCGCCACACCCGGCTACCACCGGCGCGTCGCGACCCTCGACCCCGTCCGGGGCCAGGTGACGCCCAACGGGCTCTACCTGGGCAACGGCGTGCAGGTCTCGTCGATCAACCGCCGCGTCGAGGCGGCGCTGAGCGCGCGCATCCGCACGAGCGTCTCGCAGGAGGAGGCGTCGCTCGTCAACCAGGACCTGCTCTCGCAGATCGAATCGCTCACGTCGGACCTCGACGGCACGGGCGTCTCCGGGCAGCTCGAACAGCTCTTCGATTCCTTCAGCGAGCTGGCGAACAACCCCGCCTCGACCGCGACCCGGTCCCTGATCGTCGAGTCCGCCAAGACCGTCGCGCAGTACATGCAACGCCTCCGCCTCGATCTCGTCGATGCTAGGAATCAGATCGACGTCCAGGTCGGCGCCAACGTCGAGCGCGCCAACGAGCTGCTCGGCGAGATCGCCTCGCTCAACGAATCGATCGTCACCAGCGAACAGGGACAGACCGAAAACGCCGCCCTGCGCGACCAGCGCGATTCGCTCGTCGGTGAGCTGGCTGTCTACATGGATGTCTCCGTCACCGAGCAGGAGAACGGCGCCGTCGACGTCTACGTCGGTTCGACCCCCATCGTGACCGGGACGATCCCGCGCGGGCTCAAGACGCTGACGGCCGATGTCAACGGCGAGCCGACCCTCTTCGTCGCGACCGTCGACCGCGAGACCAAGCTGAACATCACGTCGGGCCGGCTCGGCGGGCTGCTCGACCAGCGCTCGGGCAATCTCGACGAGACCATCACGAAGCTCGACGATCTCGCCTCGGGGCTGATCTTCGAGGTCAACCGACTCCACAGCCAGGGGCGCCCGTTCAAGGGGCTCGACTCGACGCTGAGTGAACGCCGCGCCGCGGGGCCCGACCAGACGCTCGCCTTCAACGACCCCGCGAACATGACCTTCGCCGACCTGCCCTTCGCCGCCTCCAACGGGTCCTTCGAGGTCATCGTGCGCAACACCGCGACCGGCGGCGAGCAGCGCGTCCGCATCGATGTCGACCTCGACGGGATCGACAACACGGGCGCCGCCGGGTTCGCCGATGACACCACGCTCACCTCGCTCGTCTCCGATCTCAACGCGGTCGCGGACCTGAGCGCAACGCTCACGCCGTCGGGGCAGATCCAGTTCGACGCCAGCGCCGGGTTCGAGTTCAGCTTCGCCAACGACACCTCGGGCGCCCTGGCGACGCTGGGGATCAACACGTTCTTCACCGGGGTCGACGCGCAAGATATCGGCGTCCGCCAGGAGCTCTCCGATGACCCGTTGTTGCTGGCGGCGGGCGAGACCGAGGGCTCCAACGAGGCGGCGCTGGCGATCTCGCAGCTCCGCGACACGCCCGTGGATTCAACCGGCGGGATCAGCCTCACCGAGCACTGGCGCCAGACGACCGAGCGCGTCGCCGTCCAGACCGCCGCCGCCGGGACGCGCGCCGCCGCCGCCAGCGATGTCCGCCTCTCGCTCGAATCACAGGAGGCGTCCATCAGCGGCGTGAGCGTCGACGAAGAATCGATCAACCTCATCACGTTCCAGCGGCAGTACCAGTCCGCGGCGAAGTTCATCAACGTCATCGACGAGATGACGAGCATCCTGCTGTCACTGATCTGATCCGGAGGCGAAACGATGTCACGAATCCCCGCCAGCGCCACGCGCATCCCGAACATCCTGACCGCGCGGATCATCCGCGATCAGATCACCGGCACGAACATCCAGATGGCCCGGCTCCAGGAGCAGATCTCCTCGGGCCTGCGCATCAACCGCGCCAGCGACGACCCCGTCGCCTCGTCGATCGTCGGCGTCCTCGACGCCAGGATCGCCCGCTCCGACCAGCGCCTGCGCAACTTCGACCACGCCAACGCCGCGCTCTCGACGCTCGATCAATCCCTGAGCGAGTCCGAGTCCCTGCTGCTCCAGGGCTCGGAGCTGGCGTCGAGCCAGGTCGGCGTCGGGTCCGACACACAGACCAGGCTCGCGACCGTCGATGTTGTCGAGAGCATGATCCGGGAGCTGGTCTCGCTCTCGAACTCCAAGTTCACCGACCTGAACCTGCTCGGCGGCAACCGCACCGGAGCAACCCCGATCCAGGGCTTCTTCGAGGGCTACCGGTACGCCGGCTCCGGCGACGGGCTCCGGACAGACATCGGCGCCGGGCTGGATATCCCGATCACCATCGGCGCGGAGCGCGCGCTCGGCGCCCTCTCGGCGCGGGTCATGGGCGATGTCGACCTGGACCCGGCGCTGACCAGAAACACGCCGATCGCTTCACTCACCGGCGCCACCGCCTCAGGCGTGAGCCTGGGGCAGGTCTCCGTCGCCGTGGCGCCGGGCGGGACGTTCACCGTCGATTTGTCCGGCGCCGAGACGGCGGGAGACGTGGCGGACCTGCTCGAATCGGCGATCCGCACACAGACGCCGGGCGTGCTCGCCGGCGCGTTCCCCGGGGGCGTGGATGTCAACGCCGCCGGGACGGGCTTCGCGTTCAATGTCAACCCGGGCGTCACGATCGACATCGCGGAGGTCGGCGGCGGCGCCACCGCCGGGGACCTCGGGCTCACGGGCGTCACCTTTGACAACGCAACCCCGACCGACCCTGCTTCGGACCTGGACCCGAAGCTCGACGGCTTCACCACATTCGGCGACCTGGGCCTCGCGCCCGGGCCGATCCCGGGAGACATCGTCTTCAACAACGGCGGCCGCTCCGGAACCGTGACGGTCACCGCGGGCATGACGATCGCACAGTTCCAGTCCGCCGTCGATCAGCTGAACCTGGGGATCCGCGTCGAGATCAACGACGCCGGCGACGGGATCAACGTGCTCAACGAGGTCTCCGGGTTCGATTTCTCGATCGAGGAATCGGGCGGCGGCACGCTGACCGCCTCGGCCCTGGGCATCCGGACCTTCCAGGGGACGACGCCCACGAGCGTCTTCAATGACGGCCGGGGCGTGGAGATCGCCGACGGCGCGGTGGACCCGGTCACCGGGCTGCCCGATCCGACCCGGGATCTCGATTTCCAGATCACCCTGACCGACGGGACGCAGTTCAACGTCGACCTGGCCCTCGCGGACATCGTCGATGTCGCCGGCGTCCTGGCGAAGATCAACGCGGACGCGGCGTCGGCGGGCGTGGCGGTGCCGGCGGATTTCCAGGCGGTCCTGGCCGACGGCTCCAACGGGATTGTCTTCGACGACAACACCGGCGGCGCGGGAACGCTGACCGTGACCGCGCTCAACGGGCGGGCCGCGGAGGACCTGGGGTTGCTCAGCGGGGTCTTCACACCCGGGGCCCCGGCGACACTTGCCGGTGAGGACCGCGCACTTGTGCGCGTTGATAGCGCGATCACTGCGCTCATGGACCTGCGCGATGCGCTCCAGAGCGATGATTCGGTTGGCATCACCCTTGCTGGTGGTCGTCTGGAGACAGCCTACGAGAGGCTGTCGTCAGCCCGTGCGGTCGTCGGGGGGCGCACCACGCGGTTGTCGGCGATCCGCCGGCGTGAAGAGGACTCGCGGTTGCTCGACCAGGGCATCCGCAGCGGGCTCCGCGACCTCGACTTCGTCGAGGCCTCGTCCCGGTTCGGGCTGCTGCAGGTCGTGCAGCAGGCGGGCCTGCAGACGGCTGCCGCGACGCAGTCCTTGTCGTTGCTTGATTTCCTGGGCTAACGCCCCGGGATCAGATTTGGAGTGCCTGCGCATCGGCCGCGCAGTGTGCTTGACAGGACGTCATCCGCGGCGGAGCGCCGCGGCGTTGACCGGGACATGGTTCGGCCGAAATAGATGGAGCCACCGATGGAGGTGCGCACGACACGTTTCGGGATGTTGGAGATCGCGGAGGACCGCGTAATTCAGTTCCCGAAGGGGCTGCTCGGGTTCTCACAGTTCAAGCGGTACTGCCTGCTCGAGCCCAACGACGACGCCTGCTTCTTCTGGCTGCAGTGCGTGGACGAACCCGGGCTCGCGTTCGTGGTGACGGACCCGTCGCTGTTCGTCGAGGGCTACGACGCCCCGATCCGCAAAGAACAGATGGAGGCGCTCTCCATGACGAACACCCAAGACGCCCAGGTCTTCGTGATCGTTAACAAGGTCGGCGCCGAGCTGACCGGGAACCTCCAGGGCCCGCTGGTGATCAACACGCTCAACCGCGTCGGCGAGCAGCTCGTGCTCGCGGACAAGCGGTGGGAGACGAGGCACAAGCTGATGGTTGTCGCCCAGGATCAACAACGGGCGACCGCGTAGGCAAAGACGCCGCGCACAACGCTGAGTCAGGGACGACGGAAGCGATCGTCGGGTCCGGTGAGTCGCCGGGGCCGACAAGGAAGGAGCCAACTGCAATGCTGGTGCTCTCACGGCAGCGAGACGAGACAATCATGATCGGCGACGAGATCGAGATCACCGTCGTCGACATCAGGGGCGACAAGGTCCGCCTGGGGATCTCCGCGCCGACCAGGATCGCCGTGCACCGCAAAGAGGTGTACGAGGCGATCAAGAAAGAAAACGAGCAGGCGGCGACGCTCAACGGCGTCGCGCTCGGCTCGATCCCGAACAAGCTCTCCCCCGGGCCGCAGCGAAACAGATCGGTCGCGGCAAGCCGGCTCACAACCAACCCACCCAGCCCGGATCGGTTCCCGGGCGACACAGACCACAGTGAAGACGCGGGTTCCGACCGTCGGACCGCGTAGGCGTTCTTTCGTCACCACCAGCAGACGGGCGTGGATCAGCGCCCGCAAGCGCAGCAAACGCCTGAAACACGGCGCAGAGCAACAATCACGGAGGATTGTCCATGGCGCGGATCAACACCAACATCGCTTCACTCGTCGCGCAGCAGAACCTCGGGCGAGCGAACGACAACCTTCAGGTCAGGCTCCAGCGCCTCGCCACCGGGCTGCGGATCAACCGCGGCGCCGATGACCCCGCCGGGCTCATCGCCGCCGACCGGCTCCGCGCCGAACTCCGGGGCGTCGAACAGGGGGTCAAGAACTCAGAGCGGGCCAGCAACGTCATCGCGACCTCCGAGGCCGCCCTCGCCGAGGTCTCCGACCTGCTCAGCTCCATCAAGGCGCTCGTGGTCGAGGCCGCCAACTCGGGCGCCGTCTCGCCCGAGGAAATCGAGGCCAACCAGCTCCAGATCGACTCGGCCATCGACTCCATCACCCGGATCTCCAACACCGCCTCGTTCGCCGGGCTCAAGCTCCTCAACGGGGAGCTGGGGTACACCCTCAGCGGCGTGGACTCGTCCGAGCTGCTCAAGGCCAACGTCAACAGCGCCTCGTTCGGGACACGATCGACCATCCCGGTCGACGTCGAGGTCATCTCCTCGGCCCAGCAGGCGATGCTCTTCCACCGCACCGACTTCTCCAACGACGTCCCGCCGGGCGTCGACGGGCAGCTGACGTCCTCGGTCACGCTCGAGATCGCCGGCCCGCTCGGCGTGCAGGTGCTCACCTTCCTCTCCACGCAATCCATCAACGAGGTCGTCACCGCCGTCAACGCCATCTCCGACGCGACCGGCGTCCAGGCGGCGCTGCACAACGGGAACATCCTCTCCGGCCTCCGGTTCAACTCGATCGAGTACGGATCGGAATCGTTCGTGTCCGTGACCAAGCTGGGCAACTCCGGCGCGTTCTGGGACGCGGTCAAGCTGCCCAACGACGCCCCGGAGTCCTCGCTCGTCTGGGGCACGCCCTCGACCTTCGTCTCCGCGCAGCAGGACAAGGGCAAGGACGTCGCGGCGCTGGTCAACGGCGCCCTGGCGACCGGCCGCGGGCTCGACCTGGGCATCAAGACCAGCGAGGTCGCACTCGATCTGACGCTCGACGAGACCTTCGCCACAACCATCAGCGGCACGCCATCGACTTTCGATATCACCGGCGGGGGCTCGCTCTTCCAGCTCGGGCCGCGCGTCAACTCCTCGCAGCAGGTGAGCATCGGTGTGCAGTCGGTGGCGGCGTCGCGCCTCGGCGGGACGGTGATCACCGATCCGAACACGTCCTCCACCGAGCTCCAGTTCATCAACAGCGTCAAGAGCGGCCAGATCAACTCGCTCTCTTCGGAGAAGTTCCAGAACGCCAGCTCGATCATCGACACCGCCATCGACGAGATCGCCAGCCTCCGGGGCCGGCTGGGCGCCTTCGAGCGGAACACGATCGAGACCAACGTCCGGTCGCTCCAGGCGGCCACCGAGAACATCACCGCAGCGGAATCCGACATCCGTGACGCGGACTTCGCGGTCGAGACCGCCGAGTTGTCCAGGGCGCAGATCCTCGCGTCGTCGAGCACCAGCATCCTCGCCACGGCGAACGTGCAGGCGCAGAACGTCCTCCAGCTGCTCGGATAAACAACCCGGACCGGGCGCCGACACGCGTCCCGATTTTCGGACTTATTAGCAGACCGTTTCTGCGGACCAACCGCCGGCTACGACCGGCGGTTTTTTCTGCGCGCGTCCCATAGTTGTTGACACTCCGGCGTCGGTTCCGTCTGTGCGGTCTGCGCGCGGACGGAGTTGCGGATTGTGTCGCTCTCGCGCTTGACCGAATCTCCGGCCACCCCGATACGCAATGCCGCCACAGACCGCCGCACGGAGCGCGCACTGTGGGGACAACCAATGGTCGGAGCTCTGGCGATCGCACCCGCGGCGCCGAGCCCCAAGCCCGCGACGACGGTTGTCGCCACGGGCGGTCGGAATCACGCAACGGGGTCGCCATTGAGGGCGGCACTCAACTCAGTCACGGAGGATTGCACCGATGAGTCGGATTAACACCAACGTTCAGTCACTGATCGCCCAGCGTGTGCTGGGACAAAACAACAAGGCGCTGAGCACGTCGCTCGATCGCCTGAGCACCGGTCTGCGGATCAACCGCGGCTCCGATGATCCGGCCGGCCTGATCGCGTCGGAGAACCTCCGCGCCGAGAAGACCGCCATCAGCTCAGCCATCAGCAACTCCGAGCGCGCCGCGCAGGTCACCTCGATCGCCGAGGGTGGCCTCACCGAGGTCGCCGGTCTGCTCAACGAGCTCGAAGGCCTCGTCACCGGCACGGCCAACGACGCCGGACTGAGCCTCGAAGAGAAAAAGGCCAACCAGCTCCAGATCGATTCGATCCTCCAGACCATCGACCGCGTCTCATCCGCCACAAGCTTCCAGGGCACACGCCTGCTCAACGGCAACTTTGACTACGCGACCACCGGCGTCAACGCCGAGGTCGACAGCTTCAAGGTCAACGGCGCCAAGCTCGACTTCGGCGGCACCCTCGACGTCGACGTCGTCGTCACCCAGTCCGCGCAGGTCGGCGGCTTCTTCCTCTCCTTCGGCGCCGCGTCCATCGATCTGGGCGCCGGCACGAACGAGGGCTCCAGCTTCGTCTTCGAGATCGCCGGCTCCGTCGGCAACCGCGAGCTCAGCTTTGCCTCGGGCACCACGCTCACCAGCATCGCCTCGGCGGTCAACACCTTCAGCGACATCACCGGCGTCGAGGCGACCGTCTCGGGCACCGGCATCCGCCTTGACAGCACCGAGTTCGGCTCCGACGAGTTCGTTTCCGTCAAGGTGATCGACGACGGCACCATCAACGCCGGTGACGGCCTCCACAACTTCGCCGCCACCGACACCACGACCGCCAACACCACCGTCGCTGCGGCCTTCAACGCGACAGCAGCCTCCGACGGACTGACCGACGCCGGGCAGGACGTCGGGGCCACCGTCAACGGCATCCAGGCGACGACCAAGGGCTCGAAGGCCTCCATCAACACCGACTTCCTCAGTGTTGAGATCGACCTGACCACCGCCGGTACTGCCACCAACTCGCAGAATCTTGGATCCATCAGCGCCTTCACGATCACCGGTGGCGGCGCCGACTTCCAGCTTGGCTCCAACGTCGACATCGCCGGCAAGGTCAGCCTCGGCATCCAGAATGTCGCGGCCCGCACCATCGGCGCCCTGACGCACAACCTCAGCGGGACCGACACCAAGGTCGCGCTCTCTGATCTGGGCAACGGCTCGAACCTCAACGTGGTCGATGGCGACCTCTCCGGCGCCCAGAAGGTCGTCTCACGGGCCATCAAGGATGTCTCGTCCCTGCGTGGCCGGCTCGGCGCCTTCCAGAAGAACACCGTCGGCGCCACCATCCGGTCGCTGGGTGTCTCCCTCGAGAACACCACCGCCGCCGAGAGCGCCGTCCGTGACGCCGATTTCGCCAAGGAGACCGCGTCCCTGACCAGGGCCCAGATCCTGGTTTCGTCCACCACCAACATCCTGGGCATCGCCAACTCGCAGCCCCAGAATGTTCTCAGCCTGCTCGGCTAAACCCGGGCGAGCGAGGGATCGGCGGGCGAACCGCTGATTCCGACAACGTGATCCGACCATCGACCCCCGGAGGCCATCGCCTCCGGGGGTTCTTTGTTATTGGACCTCATCGCGTCTGATAACGATTTTTTTCTCGGAATCTTTGTTCTCGGCTCAATCCCGTTCTCGGAACGTCCGAAACCCTCACCTGGAACGAATCGCGTCAGATTGCGTCCGGATCGGATTCGGACGCGGCTGGCGAATAACTCACAGCCGTCTCGCAGGTCACGGAGGATCTCATGAGCCGCATCAATACCAACGTCCAGTCTCTCGTCGCTCAGCGTGTGCTGGGTCAGAACAACCAGGCCCTGAGCGTCTCGCTCGACCGCCTGAGCACCGGCTTGCGGATCAACCGCGGCGCCGACGATCCCGCGGGCTTGATCGCCTCGGAAAACCTCCGCTCTGAGAAGGTCGCGATCGGACAGGCCATCAGCAACTCCGAGCGAGCGGCGCAGGTTGTCTCGATCGCCGAGGGCGGCCTGACCGAGGTCGCCACGCTCCTCAACGAGCTCGAATCACTCGTCACCGGCACCGCCAACGACGCCGGGCTCAGCGCCGAGGAGAAATCCGCCAACCAACTCCAGGTCGATTCGATCCTCCAGACCATCGACCGCGTCGCCAGCGCCACGAGCTTCCAGGGCAACCGGCTCCTCAACGGCAACCTCGACTACTCCGCTTCCAACGTCTCCAACAATGTTGCGGACTTCAAGGTCAACGGCGCCAAGCTCGAGTTCGGCGGCACGCTTGATGTCGATGTTGTGATCACGCAGTCCGCGCAGGTCGGCGGGTTCCTCCTGTCCTTCGGCGGGACGAGCATCGACCTGGGCACGGGCTCCAACGAGGGCTCCAGCTTTGTCTTCGAGGTCGCCGGCTCCGTCGGCAACCGTGAACTCAGCTTCGCCTCTGGCACCACGCTCACCGCCATCGCCGCAGCCATCAACACCTTCAGCGATGTCACCGGCGTCGAGGCCACGGTCTCGGGCACCGGCATCAGGGTTGATTCCACCGAGTTCGGCTCCGAAGAGTTCGTCTCGGTCAAAGTCATCGATGACGGAACCGTCCAGAACGCCGACGGGATCTTCAACTATGTCGCCAACGACACCAACACCTCGCTGACCACAGGCGCCACCGCCTTCAACACACAGGCCGCCTCCAACGGACTCAACGACACCGGGCAGGACGTCGAAGCAACCATCAACGGCATCCGGGCCACCGCTCGCGGCGCCAAGGCCTCCATCAACACCGACTTCCTCAGCGTCGACCTCACGCTCGAATCCACCGGTGCGGGCGCCAACGCCCAGACCCTCGGGTCACTCTCCGCCCTCACGATCACCGGCGGCGGCGCCGACTTCCAGCTCGCCTCCAACGTCGATATCGCCGGCAAGGTCAGCCTCGGCGTCGGCAACGTCTCGGCCAGAACCATCGGCAGGTCCGTCCAGGACGTCAACAACATCAGCACGGCGCTCTTCCTCTCGGACATGGCCAACGGCGCCACGCTGAACCTCGAAACCGGCGACCTCGTCGGCGCTCAGAAGGTCGTCCGCGGCGCCATCAAGGACGTCTCGTCCCTGCGTGGCCGGCTCGGCGCCTTCCAGAAGAACACCGTCGGCGCGACGATCCGTTCACTGGGCGTCTCGCTCGAGAACACCACCGCCGCCGAGAGCGCGATCCGTGACGCCGACTTCGCCAAGGAAACCGCCGCGCTGACCAGGGCGCAGATCCTCGTCCAGTCCACGACGAACACGCTCGGCATCGCCAACTCGCAACCCCAGAACGTGCTCTCACTGCTGGGATAACCCCGAACTCCTCACTCCGGGGGTGACGAGGCCGACACCACCCCCCGAGAATCCTCCGAGACCCCCGCCAGCAATGGCGGGGGTCTTTGCATGGCGTGACAGTCAAAAGCGCGCCACGGCCACTGCCCTGCGTGGCCACGATTCACCGCTCAAACCGTATGCGCCTCCGGCGCATCCTCGACCCGTTCCGCCCACGCCTCAAACCCCGCACGCCCCATCAGTCCGAACGTCGCCTGCTTGCCAAGCTCCACCGCCGGCTGGTCGTACGCGTCGATCCCGAGCATCAACCCCGCGAACGCCGTCGCCATCTGCCAAAGCTGAACGAACTCCCCGATGTGGTGCGCATCGACCCTCGGGAACGTGATCGTCAGGTTCGGACGCTGTGATTCCGTCAGCGCGTACGCCGTCGCCCGCCGCTCGGCGTCGAGCAGCGCCCCGAGCGTCGACCCCTCCAGGTACGACAGCGCCTCCACGCCGAGCCCCGACGGGATCGCGACATCATCGCCGAAATCCTCGACCGCCAGCAGCGCGATCACCTTGTCGTTGGGGCCCTCGCGGTAGAGCTGGATCTGCGAGTGCTGATCCGTCGCCCCCAGCGCCTTGATCGGCGTAAACCCGGCGAACACCTCCTCCCCGGCGTCGTTGACCCGCTTGCCCAGCGACTCCGCCCAGATCTGCCGGAACCAGTCCGCCATCAGGTACAGCCCGTTCGCGTACGGCATCATCACATGGTTCGTCTTGCCGTTTTCCTGCCCGAGCCGAACGAAGATCGTTGCGAGCATCGCCGCCGGGTTCTCGTCGAGCGCCAGCTCCGAACACCGTGAGTCCATCGCCTCCGCCCCGTCGAGCAGCCCCGCGATGTCGATCCCGCACATCGCCGCGCTGAAGAGCCCCACCGGCGACAGCACGCTGAACCGCCCGCCCACGCCGTCTGGCACGGGCAGCGTCGCGTACCCGGCCTCGTCGCAGATCGACCGCATCGTGCCCTTGACGGGATCGGTGATGGCGACGATGTGCTCGTGATGCCTGTCTTTGCCGACCGCGCGGATCAGCGCCTCGCGCAGGACCATGAACTGCGCCGCCGTCTCGGCCGTTTCGCCCGACTTGCTGACGACGTTGACGAGCGTGCGTTCAAACCCGCCGTTCGCCTCGATGAACCGTATCGTCTGCGCCACGTGCGCCGGGTCGATGTTGTCGAGCACAAAGAGCCGGGGCCCATGCCGCGATTCATTGCGCTGCAGATTCCAGGTGGACGGGTTCAGCGCCGACTGGAGCGCGATGTTGCCCAGCGCCGAGCCGCCGATGCCCAGGACGACCATGTTGTCGAACCGACCGCGCAACCCGGAGACGATCGACTCGATCGCCCCGAGGTGCTCGCCCCGCATCGGGTCAAAGGGCAGCCCCCGCCACCGCGTCCAGCCCGACTCGCGGACATCCTCCAGCCGCTCGGTCAGTTCGCCGGCAAGCCGGTCAGAATCGGACCCCGGAGCGAGCGAGCCCGCGTCGAGCCCGTGCCCGCCGACGCGATCGCTCAGACAGTTCGTGTAATCAATCGTGAGCATGCCGATACGGTAGCGGGTCCGAACCCGCCGGGGTGGCTACGCTCTGCTGATCGGCAAGCGGCGGACCAACAGCACTGCACAACACCACAGCGCGAGGGCGGAGGCATGACCGTGAAGTTCCTGGAAACACCGGGCAAGGTGCTCATCGATCGAAAAGACATCGCGACGCGCATCGCCGAGCTGGGCAACGAGATCGCCCGCGACCTCGTCGTCGATCTGCAGACCGAGGGCCTCGGCGCCGACGCCAGCGACCGCGTCGTCCTCCTCCCCGTCCTCACCGGCGCCATCATCTTCACCGCCGACCTCGTCCGGCACATGCCGCTGAACCTCTCCATGCGGATGGTCACCGTCAGCAGCTACCCCGGCGCCAGCAAAATGAGCAAGGGCGCCAAGCTCCGCTCCGAGCTGCCAACCGACCTCACCGGGCGTCACGTCCTCGTCATCGACGACATCCTCGACACCGGCCAGACCCTGGGCCTGCTCCACGACATGATCAGCGAACAGAACCCCGCCTCCATCCGTATCTGCGTCCTGCTCGATAAACAAGGCGTCGAGCGCAAGCACGAAGTGAAAGCAGACTACGTCGGCTTCCAAATTCCCGACGCCTTCGTCGTCGGTTGCGGCCTCGACCACGACGGCCTCTACCGAAACCTCCCCGACATCGTGGCGCTCGACGACTGATCGCTAGTTGCAGCTCGTCCCGAACGCCCCGATCAAAATCCCCAGATCCGCCGTATCAACAACGCCATCGCCGTTGATGTCCGCGAGCGAGTTCGCCGTTCCAAACTGACCCAGCAGAACTCCAAGATCAGCGGTGTCCACAATCCCATCACCATTGAGATCGCCCGGGCAGCACGCGAGCAGTGAACTCACATACACACCCCGCCCGTATGTGAACGCGACCAGCGTGTTTTCGTCACGAAAATCAAGCGACTCAACGATCACGTTCGGAAGCCCCATCCCGCCCGGTGTCCAAGTCGCACCGGCGTCATCGCTGACGAAAACGCCGAGTTCGGTGCCCAGATAAAGTTGATTGCTGTCGCACTCGCGGATCGCGATCCAGTGCGCCGGGATGTCGGGGAGCGCCTGGTCGATTCGCTGCCAACTGCTGCCGCCCGTGGTCGTCTGGTAGACGTGCGCGACGCCGAAGGTTGAGAGCGTGCAGTAGGCGGTGTCGGTGTCGTTGGGATCGACGGCGATGCTGCTGACCCAGGCATTGCTGGGAAGGCCTCCGCCGAAGGGCCCGCTGATGGTTGTCCAGACGGGAGACGGATCCAGCGCATTGGTCGAGCGGTAGATTTTCCCATTGTTGTACCCCAGGTACACGGTGGCGCTGTCGCTCGGGGCGATCGCGATCGCCGAGATCTGGTTGGCGTCCGCGGGGATCGGCCCGGCGTTTTCCCAGAGCGCGGCGCCGTTAACCGTCCGCCACGGGTTGTGCCCGCCGGTCCAGAGGATCTCGGGATTGGACTGGTCCATCGCGATGGGGACGATAAAGATCCCGTCCGTGTCGGTGATCCCGTTGACCGCAAGATCAAACGTCGCGCCGCCATCGGTGGACTTGCGGATCTCGGGGAAGAACTGGATCTCGGCGTAGATCGTGTCCTCGTTGGTGGGGTCGATCGCGACGTAGCCGCCGTCACCACCGAAGATGTTGGACCAGTTGTTGATCGTGTCCACCGCGCTTACCTTACTCGTCCCGTTGTCCTGCGCGCCGCCGACGAAGACATCGGCGGTTCGTGCGGCATCGCCGTGGTAGTACTGGGTCACGGTGTACCCGGAGTTGAGTTCGGCCCAGACGATCTCGGGCTGCGGATCGAACGAGGAGGTCGGGCAGTCGTTGCTGCTGGTCGCGGCGTCGGCGTTGAAGGTATGACCGATCCCGCCATCGGACCCGATGAACATTTCCTTGTTGGATGGTCCGTAGTCGGGGTGGAAGACGATAGTGTGCTTGTCGGCGTGGACGTAGGTCGGCGCGGTCTCGGCGGTGAACCAGTAGGCGGCGAGGTCGAAGGTCTGCCCGCCGTCGATTGATTTGAAGAGATCGATCCCGGCGATCCAGACCGCGTCGGGGTTGGTCGGATCGACGGCGATGGCGTTGTCGTACCAGCCCTGTGAGTAAACTGGGAATCCGCCGATACAGCCCGTTGCCAGGGCGAGGTTCGAGAGGAGCCACGGACCGAAGGGGTGGGCGAAGTCGCTGCGCGATTGCCAGGTGTCGCCGCCATCAACCGAGCGGAAGACGCTCACGAGTTGCCCGATGTCGTTCACCGAGCCGTTGTCCGCCATGCTCAGGTAAATAACATCGTTGTCGCTGGGCGCAATGGCGATGGAGGTTCGACCCTGGTTGGAGGGCGTATCGAAGAAGGACCAGTTCGCGCCGCTATCCACTGATCGGTAGACGCCATCCTTAAAGACTGAGCCGAAGGTCGCGATGAGGGTGTCGGCGCCCGGCGCGGTGTCGGATCGGATGGCGAGATCAAGGCAGCCGAGCAGGGTAGAGCCAGCGCTGGCGGAGGCGCCGCTGGAAATGTACACCGGGTTGCGGAGATACACCTGCCACGTGGCGCCGGCGTCATCGCTGCGCCACACGCCGGTGCGAGCGCCGGCGTAAATCCTGTTTGAATCACTGGGGCTGATGACCATTTTGTTGACGAATGTCAGGTTGCTCGATGAGGTCAGGAGCGTCCAACTCTGCGCGCCGTCGGTCGTCTTGAAGATGCCCGCGCCCCTGGTGGCGTCTCCCGGGAAGACACCCTCGCCACCCCCGGCGTAGAGCGTGAGCGGGTCGTTCGGGTCCATTACGAGCGCGGAGAACGTGAGGTTCTCCATGCCGTCGCCGGTGGGGATCCAGTTGGCGCCGGCGTCGGTGGACTTCCAGATCCCGCCAGTGACACCGACGGCGTACATCGTGTTGGTGTTGACCGGGTCGATGATGATCGCGCGCGTACGACCTCCGATATTGCCCGGGCCGATGTTGGTCCAGCCGACGATGTCGCCAACGGCGCGCGAAGATCGCGAAGCGGCGTTGACCATGGCTCGCTGCCGGATCGCGATGCTTTCCTGATAGAGACGCAGCGCCGGGTATTCGGCGCTCTCATCGGTGAAGCGTTGATCACGGAAGAAGTTGAGCCGATCGCCCTGCTGCGATTGGGGAATGGTGATCGGATCGACATCCGGCGTAACGTGCGCGATTGCAATGCCGGAAGGCGGCACGGTGATCGCGCCGGCATTGGTAACGACGCCGTGCCGTGGCGCCGATGGTTGCAATGAAAGGGCGCCGATCAGCGCAATGGCGCTGAGGGCTAAGAGCACGATCGATGCGGATCGGCAGGAAGAAACCGGATTCAGCACGGGAACACTCCAAATGACAACCAACGCGGGGGGCCAGAGCGCCCCGCGTTGGTTGTCGTCTTAATCACGGCTGATTACAAGAAGAACCTGCCGAGGTTGGGCGTTGCTCACGGGCAAGTCGTCCCGAACACACCGATCAGGATCCCCAGATCGGCCGAGTCGACGGTGTTGTCATTGTTGAGATCCGCCAGCACTCCGGCGGTTCCGAACTCGCCGATGAGAATGCCAAGGTCCACCGAATCGATGACGTTGTCACCATTGAGATCGCCCAGGCACATGACGCCGGGCAGCGTGAACGAGATGTCATCGACGAAGTAATCATCAACAGCGCCCACGGAGCCCTGGAGGCGGTGGAAACGGAAACGGAAGGTCGAGTGCAGCGCATCGGCCGGGAGCGTGTCGCTGAACGCGGTGTACGCGGATTCATCAGGACCACTGCCCGAGATCGTCCGCAAAACAACCCAGTCCAGCGCGGTCGACGACCAGTACTCGATCAGAAGGTCATCCTCGGCCTTGGGCGAATCGCCACCGCCGGTCCGCTCGACCGAGTAGTTCAGCATGACCGGACCGCCGCCGCCGGCGAAGGAGGACAGATCAAAGAACCGTGAGCGGATCTCACCGCCGCCGCCCCGCCGGCGAGCAGGATCATCGACACCGCGGAGCCGGCGCAAAGCAGCCGGCACTGACTAATAGTGGATTTCGTCATCGTTTATCCTTTGCTACAGTTACGTCAAGAGCC
>Ga0114931_10000146_pt1 | contig 78462 bp, 64 predicted proteins | sample 2SBtaG_FD_89579 | JGI IMG/M metagenome (GOLD analysis project Ga0114931, IMG submission 89579) | Deep subsurface microbial communities from Kolumbo volcano to uncover new lineages of life (NeLLi) - 2SBTROV14_V59a metaG | ecosystem: Environmental > Aquatic > Marine > Volcanic | place: Kolumbo...
CATGTGCCGTTCGGTGGCACTTTCCTAGTGTTTTCCGACTATGCTCGAAATGCCGTGCGCATGGCGGCACTGATGAAATTACGTAATATCCTGGTGTATACCCACGACTCGATCGGATTGGGTGAAGATGGTCCTACCCACCAGCCTGTGGAGCATACCAGTTCATTGCGACTGATACCGAATCTAGCGGTTTGGCGTCCCTGTGACGCGGTGGAAACGGCCGCGGCCTGGATGGATGCCTTGACGCGTCGGCACGGCCCGACTGCCTTGATTTTAACGCGCCAAAAGGTACCCAATCAAAGCCGTGACTCTCAGGTTCTGGCGAATGTCGGTCGTGGCGGTTATGTACTCAAGGACTGTGACGGCGCGCCTCAGGCTATCATTATCGCGACCGGATCGGAAGTCGAGCTGGCATTGAAAGCCGCCGACGAACTGAGTGCGGAAGGTAACAAGGTCCGTGTGGTTTCCATGCCATGCGTTGAATTGTTTGAAGCACAGGATGCCGGGTATAAGGACTCGGTATTGCCGTCCACGGTGAATGCGCGGGTTGCCATTGAGGCAGGCGTTTCCGATTTCTGGTACCGCTATACGGGTCGTGAAGGTGTGGTGATCGGTGTCAACCGGTTTGGTGCTTCCGCTCCCGACAGTGTGTTGTTCGAGAATTTCGGCATCACGGCGGCAGCGATAAAAGATGCGGTTACAAGCTTAGTATAGATTTTTTTACCACAAATCTGGAGAGTAGTTATGGCGATTAAAGTAGCTATCAACGGTTACGGCCGAATCGGTCGTAATGTGTTGCGCGCTCTGTATGAAACGGGGCGAACTTCGGAAATCGAAATCGTAGCAATCAACGACCTGGGTGACGCCAATACCAATGCGCACCTGACCCGCTACGATACCGCACACGGTCGATTTAATGCGACGGTGTCGGTAGACAATGATTTCATGATTGTCAACGGCGATAAAATCCGTGTATTGGCGGAACGCGATCCGGCCAAATTGCCCTGGGGTGAGTTGGGCGTGGACGTCGTGTATGAATGCACAGGTATTTTTACCACCAAGGAAAAAGCCAGTGCCCATATTACTGGCGGCGCAAAAAAAGTCATTATTTCCGCGCCCGGCGGCAAAGACGTGGACGCCACTATTGTTTATGGCGTCAATCACAGCACCTTAAAAGCCAGTGACACGGTCATTTCCAATGCGTCGTGCACCACCAATTGCCTTGCGCCCATGGTCCAGCCACTGCACAAGGAAATTGGTTTGGTTAACGGTTTGATGACCACCATCCACTCGTATACCAATGACCAGGTACTTACCGATGTTTATCACAAGGACTTGCGTCGCGCCCGTTCCGCGACCATGTCGCAGATACCCACCAAGACCGGCGCTGCTGCCGCGGTGGGTTTGGTGCTGCCGGAACTAAACGGCAAGTTGGACGGCTTTTCGGTTCGTGTGCCGACCATCAATGTATCCGTGGTGGATCTGGTATTCCAGGCCGCCCGTGAAACCAGTGTGGACGAAATCAACGGCATCATGAAGAAAGCGTCTGAAGGGGCTTTGAAAGGCGTGTTGGGCTATTGTGACGAGCCTTTAGTGTCTATCGATTTTAACCACGTTCCTGCATCATCGACGTTCGATTCAACCTTGACCAAGGTCATCGACGGAAAACTGGTGAAGGTGCTGTCCTGGTATGACAACGAGTGGGGGTTTTCCAATCGTATGCTCGATACCACCGTGGCATTGATGAGCGCCAAGTAAAAACCGGCTTGGCGCCGTCCGCTTCAGGCGGACGGCGCAAGGTCACTGATATTAAACCGTGCACAGGTACTGTTGGGGTTTAACATCAGTGACTTATTTATTTTTAGGAGCCCATCCATGAAAGTTTTGCGTATGACTGACCTGGACCTGGCAGGCAAGCGGGTCCTGATTCGGGAGGATTTAAACGTTCCGTTGGCGGACGGCAAAGTCAGCGACGACACCCGTATTCGTGCCTCCTTACCTACCATTGAGCATGCCATGAAGGCTGGTGCCAAGGTTATGGTGATGTCCCATCTTGGACGTCCTGAAGAAGGCCGGTTTGAAGCCGAGGCGTCAATGGCGCCGGTGGTTGATAAATTATCCGAGTTGTTGAAAAAAGCGGTTCGGCTGGAGCGCGGGTGGTTGGACGGTGTGGAATTGAACGACGGTGAAGTCGTGGTTTGTGAAAATGTTCGCTTTAACGTGGGTGAAGGCAAAGACGACGAACAGCTGTCCAAGAAAATGGCGGCCTTATGTGACGTGTTTGTGATGGATGCATTCGGTACCGCGCACCGCGCTCAGGCATCCACCCATGGCATCGCAAAATTCGCTCCTACCGCATGCGCGGGTCCGTTGCTGGTTGCAGAACTGCACGCCTTGGGCAAAGCCCTGGAAAATCCAGCCCGTCCCATGGTGGCCATTGTGGGTGGTTCCAAGGTGTCGACCAAGTTAACGGTGCTTGATGCGCTTTCCAAAAAAGTCGACCGTCTAATATGCGGTGGCGGTATAGCCAACACCTTTATCGCCGCCAATGGGCATGACGTCGGCGCCTCGCTGTGTGAAAATAAATTAATTCCAGAGTCTAAACGTCTGATGCAACAGGCAAAATCGCGAGATGCCGATATTCCTGTACCATCGGATGTCATCGTGGCCGAAACACCCAAGCCGTTTGATTTCAAGCTGCTGGCTGAGGCAAAAGCGACATTGAAACCCGTCGACGCCATCGCCGACAATGAAATGATTCTGGATGTGGGGCCGGATACATCAGCCAAGTTTGCCGACATTCTCAAGTCCGCCGGCACCATTGTATGGAACGGACCTGTTGGTGTTTTCGAATACGATCAATTCGCCGACGGCACCAAAGCATTGAGTATGGCGATAGCCGAAAGCAACGCGTTCTCCATCGCCGGGGGCGGGGATACCCTGGCTGCCATTGCAAAATACGGCGTGGGCGATAAAATTTCTTATATCTCCACGGGTGGTGGTGCTTTTCTGGAATTCCTTGAAGGCAAGACTTTACCCGCGGTAGCGATTCTGGAAGAGCGCGCAAAAGCGTAAGTTTGTCCAGTAGGAGTCCGCATTTGTTGCGAAGAACGAAAATAGTCGCCACCTTGGGGCCGGCCACCGATAATCCCAAAGTACTGGATGAGGTTATTGAGGCCGGGATCGATGTGGTACGTCTTAATTTTTCCCACGGGACCTGCGAAGAACACCTCAAACGGGCGGAAACGGTTCGCAAGCGCGCCCGTGCCCATGGTCGCCAGGTTGGCGTGTTGGCCGACCTGCAGGGTCCGAAAATCCGTATTGAACGGTTTAAAAAGGGAAAAGCCACTCTGGTGGAAGGTGGACAATTTTGTCTGGATCGTGAATGCGGACCCGATGATGGCGATGAAGCCCGTGTCAGTTATGCCTATGAAAATCTTCCTCAGGACGTTAAACGCGGTGACACGCTGCTACTGGACGACGGCCTGATTTGCCTATGGGTTGAGGAGGTGCATGGCAATAGCATTCGCTGCAGGGTAACGATTGGCGGCGAATTATCCGATTGCAAGGGCATCAATAAGCAGGGGGGCGGGTTGTCAGCCGGCGCGCTAACCGAAAAAGACCGCCGGGATATTCGCGTGGTGGCCGAAATGAAAGCCGATTATGTGGCAGTGTCGTTTCCGCGCAACGCCGGTGACATATTGGAAGCCCAGGCGTTATTAAAGGATGCCGGTGGCGAATCGTGCAGTATCGTGGCCAAGATTGAACGAGCCGAGGCACTGGAAAACCTGGAAGAAATTATAAGTACTGCCGATGTAGTCATGATTGCCCGTGGTGACCTCGGTGTTGAAATTGGCGATGCCAAATTGCCTGCCGAACAAAAGCGCATCATTCAACTGGCCCGGGATATGAATCGAGCGGTAATTACCGCCACGCAAATGATGGAGAGCATGCGGGAAAACCCCATTCCCACTCGGGCGGAAGTGTTTGACGTGGCCAATGCCGTACTGGACGGAACCGACGCGGTGATGCTGTCGGCGGAAACAGCCACAGGGAAATACCCTGCCAAAGTCATTTCCGCCATTCACCGTATTTGCCTGGAGGCGGAAAAACAAAGCCAAGTGACGGTTTCCAATCACCGTATCAACAGTCGATTTGGACGACGGGATGAGGCCATAGCCATGGCGGCCATGTATACCGCCAACCATCTGGATGTTAAGGCCATTGCGGCGTTGACCGAATCGGGCTCAACGCCGTTATGGATGTCACGAATTAATTCAAGTATCCCGATTTATGCACTGACACGCCATGTTTCCACGCGGCGTAAGGTCACTTTGTACCGGGGAGTTTATCCGGTAAGTTTTGACGTTGACAGCAAGGATCACGCGGTGGTCAATAAAGAGGCCATCGATGAATTGGTTCGTCGAAGCGCCATTCGGGAAGGTGAACTGATCATCATCAGCAAGGGCGACTTTATGGGAGTACACGGAGGCACCAATGCCATGAAGATCTTGCGTGTTGGCGATGAGATTATTTCCAGTGCCTAAACACGCTATAATGGCGTATTGTGCCAAATTTCATGTATTTAAATAGTTAGACGGGAGATTAACATATGGCTCTGATATCACTGCGCCAACTTCTTGATTATGCAGCAGAACATAGTTTTGGTATGCCTGCGTTCAATGTCAACAACATGGAACAAATGCAATCGATTATGCAAGCCGCTGCCGAATGCGACAGTCCGGTCATCGTGCAGGCATCGGCGGGAGCCCGTAAGTACGCGGGAGAAGCTTTCTTACGCCATGTCGTGATAGCGGCTGCGGAACAATATCCGGATATTCCCATTTGCCTGCATCAGGACCACGGGGCGTCTCCTGCGGTATGCCTGCAATCTATCCAAAGCGGATTTACCTCCGTTATGATGGACGGATCGCTGAAAGAAGATATGAAAACCCCATCCAGTTACGAATACAATGTCGAAGTCACCTCGACGGTGGTCAAAATGGCTCATGCTGGCGGGGTGTCGGTGGAAGGTGAGCTGGGTTGTCTGGGATCATTGGAAACCGGGCAAGCCGGTGAAGAAGACGGCTCCGGCGCCGAAGGAGTGTTATCCCATGACCAGCTGCTCACCGATCCGGCGGAAGCGGCGGATTTTGTGGCCAAGACCGGCGTGGATGCACTGGCCATCGCCATCGGCACCAGCCACGGTGCTTATAAATTTACCCGTCCTCCCACCGGTGATATTTTAGCTATTGACAGGATTAAGGAAATCCACACTAAAATCCCCAATACGCACTTGGTGATGCACGGTTCATCATCCGTACCCCAGGATTGGTTGAAGATCATTAATGATTTCGGCGGTGCCATGGGTGAAACCTATGGTGTACCGGTTGAAGAAATCCAGGAAGGTATTAAGCACGGTGTACGTAAGGTCAATATCGATACTGATTTACGTATGGCCAGCACTGGCGCCGTGCGTAAGTTCCTGGCGGAAAATCCCAAGGACTTCGATCCACGTAAGTTTTTAAAAGCATCGACTGCCGCCATGCAAGGTATTTGCAAAGCCCGTTTTGAGGCGTTTGGCAGTATCGGGCATGCTTCCAAGATTAAATCAATGTCCTTGGAAGAAATGACGAAATTTTACAAATAGCAGGTTTTGAGGAGAACGATGGTGTCTTGCTGGACATCGTTAAGTCATAAAGGGCGCGTATAGCGCCCTTTTTTATATTCACATGCCGGGAATTTAGGTAAACTGGCAATCAGTCGACTACATTCAGTAGCTCGGCGTTTTCATATGTTTGTGGCCATGTCAGTGCCCAAAGGGGTGGTGTGTATGAGCCGGAGAGTCGGAATCGCGGTAGTACAGAGGATATAACCAGGCTGGCCCGGGTGCACCGGGCGGAAATAACTCATGGAGTTACGTCACCTTGCAAGGCCTACGCAAACCCCATATTGTCATGCTGGCTGGTGGTTCCGGTATCCGCCAAATTCATCTTCAGTTAACTCGCAATGCCAAAATCACCCGTGTCGTGCCTGTATCGGATGACGGCGGCAGTTCAAAATCCATTCGTGAACACTTCCATGTATTGCCGGTAGGTGATATTCGCAACGCCTTGATGACGGCGGCCATTGCTTGTCCGCATGGACGAGCAGCAGTGCGTTTATTTAACTGGCGTTTACCCGCGCAGGCGCCTCAGCGTGACTTGGTCAGGCAGATGCAATCCATGCATGAAGGTGAACATAGTCTGGTGAAGAAACTGCAACCGGCAATACGGCAGGCCGTCAAAACCTATTTGGCGGCCTTTTTGCGCTTGTCACGGGGTATGTCCCTGCAGGGAGGCTGTATCGGTAATTTTATACTGGTTGGCGCGCTCAAGTTGCATGGCGACATTAATACCGCGATCGCCGAGCTTGGCCGGACCATGCTGGTTGACGACAGCGTGTGGCCGGTAAGTGTCGAGCATGATCTGCGCTTGGCCGCCACCCTGGGCAACGGATCTCATGTCATCGGTCAGGCCAAGGTTACCGCTATCGACAGGCACCTGATTACCAACAAAATCATTAAGCTGACATACCTGCGCAGTCAAAAAATACCGGTGGTCAATCCAAAAGTGGTTGAAGCCATTGCTGACGCGGATTTAATTGTATACGGTCCCGGTAGTTTTTTTACCAGCATTTTACCCCATGTCATGGTGGAAGGCATTGTGCCGGCCATCGCCGCGCGACATTGCCGCAAAGTCTTTATTGGAAATCTGGTCGAAGGTAATGAGTGTTTCGGCTACCATCTTGACGAATTGCTGCGTTATTTTATTAAAACCGCAACCTTGCATGCGGGTGGGAAACTGCAACGGGACGGATTGTTGACCGATGTTATCGGTAATCAGTGCCCGGCCGAGCGCAGCTGTACCCAATCGTATCTGCAACCGGGGCGGGGATTGCGTCGACTGGCCAACAACGGAGTCGGAATTAATCTGCAGGACTATGAAGACCCGTGGCATGCCGGAGTACATGATGCCAAGCTAATCGGCGAAGAGCTGTGGAGCATGCTTGGTCTGGGTAAATCGTCTATGCAACATGCCGAAATGTCATAGGGCCGAAATGTCAAAGGGCCGGAATGTCAAAGGGCCGGAATGTCAAAGGGCCGGAATGTCAAAGGGCCGGAATGTCAAAGGGTAGTCGTAAACGTTCGCATGTTTATTTGAACCGATAAACGGCGCTGTTGTTGATTCGCAACTTAACATTCGACATTCGTCTAATTGTTATATTATCTTTAGGTGCGTAGGGATTGTCAGATTCCTTCTTCCCACAAGAAAAAGCCCTTCGGCGCTGAACAAGTTCAACCTGTTTATCCACCCTAAACAAGTATGCCTACGAGTGGGACAAAGGCCGGGCTTGTGACGGGAACGTATATAACCCCACTATACATTTCAGAAAAAACGCTTACAAAACAAGCAAAATTATTACAGCGAACGCTGCCGGTAAAGCAGTTAAAGTACTGCTACTGCCATTGTCGAAATATATTGGCCAAATTTTATGGCTACCGCGATGATCACGCTTATCGCAGGGCTGTAAAAAACACATCATCCGTTCTCAATCCGGAACGTATTAAAAATCAGTTGTCTGATTTGGTTAACCGTTTGTCGGCGATTGCAGCCATTGAAGGTCGTCTGGCTAAATAAATATGTAATAAAAAATAAAAGTAACTGCTCAGCCGTTTTGGTGCCAGCGGCCCTTGTAGGGCGAGTTAGCGATAGCGTAACCCGCCTTGGGTAGAAAACCGTTGCTCATGTATAGCGCCTCAGCAGGGCTGAATAGTTACAAATAAAAAATAAAAACATTGTGGCCGGTGGTTGCCGGCAAGGCATTTGAGCAATGGCGGCAGCACCAATCTGAATTCACGTTTTACGGTCAATTGAAAGACTTTATTAAAACGCCCCATACGAATTCGGATTACCACCGTAGTACTTACCGTTACAATGGATTACCCGCTATCAAGGATGCCATAGAGGCGCAAGCCGTTCCGCCGGGGATCCTTTTCGTCACAGGGCGTGCTGGATTGCTGTAAGCAAGGTCTGGGTCCGCCGGATGCCAAGCGGGTGATGCATGCTCTTAAAAAACAACCCAAGGATCAAACATATTCTATTTGGAACGGACGCTAGGATTTTTCAATGCTGGTATGAAACCAGCGGTCTAACAGCGGCAGTGAGAAGCCGTAATTGCCGCGGCTGCGGGAGTGATGCAAGGCATGCCGTTCGCTGGCGCGGGCCAGCCAACCCAACCAAGGCGATTGCGGACGCCAGTTGCTGTGGCCGACCACATTCCATAGCAGCGAAAGAGGCGGCAACCATAACAAGGACCACACGGAAAAGGTGTGAAACAGCATGACCAGCGGCATAACGGCACCCAGCCACACAGCTTCGAACCAATGAAATCGCCAACTGGCAAAGGGCGTGACCACGATGGAGTGATGGTGTACCGCGTGTACGTTGACAAAAAGAAATTTGGTATGAAACAAACGATGGGAAAAATAAAAATGCAGCTCATTCCATATAAACAGAACTCCGACTTCCACTACCCACCGGGATATATTTACCGGTCCATCGACACGCAGCCAATGCCGCTGGATAGCTAAGAATACGGCGCTGGTAAGCACGCTGAACATTGCCATGGAAACGATGGAAGCATGTATTTCATGGCGAATTTGACCGGCCCGCAAGGGCCGCGAATTGATAAGTTGTTGAGTCGGCTTGGCGCGTAAAAAAACGTATCCACCGAGTACGAAAAGCATATACATGCCGGCAAATCCGCCCAATGAATATAACATGGCAAGCCACCAAGTGGCGTGGGGATCGCGTGCAAACACGGTGTCCAGATAATGGGTGGTAAAAGCGGTAAAGAGATCCATGGCGGTACAACCGGTATGGTTTGCCGTATTCTAGTACAACACCCTGCAAATAATCAATAAATTGCTGAACATTACGCCCTCCATTTGGCATGCTTGTGCTGGACAAGTACGGTAAACGCAATGGGGGGGTATGAAACGACAACGAAAACAGCGTATCAAACGGAAAGAAGACGAGCGCAAAACACTTCAACAACGTGTGTGCAGGCATACAGAAAAGCAGGCGATAGTTTTACGGGCAAAAATCCTATTATTGGCGGATTAGGGGGGTACAACATCTATTAGCAACATCTAAGTGAAAGCAACCAACATCTATGGGCCATAAAATATAGTACCATAAAGTGATGCTGTTAACTGGTCGGTTGTTTGAAAATTTGATGGGTGTCCACAGATGTTTTCCACAGATGTTTAAAATTTGATGGGTGTCCACAGATCACACTTCTCCTTGCCTGCTCTTTAATTTATCCCGGCCGAGAGTACCATTCTGAATGACTTAAGTCAGGGGTTCGGAAAACCATGTTTATCCATTCATTCAAAGTGCCTCATGTCAACCTTGGTGTCTATATTTTCTTGCGGTCGCTTTTTTCCCTGTTCCTGGATTTCCGATTTCCCTTAAGACTTTCGCCGCGGCTTTATGACCTTGTTCGGCGGCTTTGCGAAACCACGATTTTGCCTTGCCGACGTCTTTGTCGGCGGGCGGCGTTTCATCCATTTTCCATTTTTTTGATGTGCTGCATATAATGCAGAAACAAATCGGGGTATTTGTTTTTGATATGTTTACGCGTGCTAATCTTCCGCTGCATACTTACCTGTTGTTGCAGTTCCATCACAAGCACATAGTGCGTCGGATAGACTACCTGCGGATTGACACCTTCGGACATCAACTTTTCCAACTCGGGTTTTTTCAGCAACAGCCAGGTTGGAAAATATTCGAGCGCCAACTCGGGTTCAAGCGCTTCGAAGGCGTGCCAATCACGTGCGAGTACAGGATCGTCTTCTAATATAGCCGACTCCCAATCCGTTGGGCAACACCAGCACAATAAAAATACCGCCATTAGCTTTTCCCGCAACCACCGAAGCCGGTGACACGCGGCAAAACACCTTTTGATCAATACCGGCTGCTGATGCCAACCCGGTTCACTGACCACAGCCTTATATACAGCCTCCCATTCCAGTGCCTGGGCCGCGGTGAAACTTGTATGAACCCGTGGTTGATCGGGGTCGAAACGCCGGTCGCAAAGGGCGTCGCCCAGGTGGCGCCATAGCGGCACCATTAGGTTGCGACTGTCTTTTCCGAGTATGTCATCGGCGAGTGGCGCAATTTCCTCGTGCAGCCATCGACATTCCCCGACCGGATCGTGCACACTGCCCTGCAGGTACTCCGACGCTTCGATAAGACGTTCCAACCCGCCAAGACGAACGTGGTCCGGCGCCTGGTTAAACAACTGATGCCACTGTCGTCTTGCCTGCCCGGGTTGGCGGTTTACCAGACTTTGCATGATTGCGTTGACAAGAATCGTGGCCGCCGAATCGAGAAATAAATCCAACTGGGGATCGGTGTCGTCTTTGCGAAACAGCCCATGAAAAAGCCGGTTGAATTCGGCATCGCTGCTAAAACGCAGCAGCGCGTGGTTATCGTTGCGCCATGCGTGAATTTCCAGGCTATGGCGAACCAGACCCAATTGCTGCACATAATCTTCGGCCAGTTTTAACTGCGTTTTGATGTGTGCGATGTCGCCGAACAATGCCTCATCCAGCAAGTCAGTGTGTTGGTTGCGCCATGCTTCGTAGTCGGCATAGGTCAGCCTGCACTGGCGTAACAAGAGTTCCAGAGGCTGGTATTCACCTTGCTCCATCAATAACCGGTCGATATGGCAGTGCAGTTCAACAAGATCCTCGTGGGTCATGAGCGGTATTCCTTCATGTGTCGTTTGTCGCCGGACAAGATCCTGCTATGCATCAAGCGGCGCCAACAATTGCTCAATATCCTGTTCGCTCCATTCGGGTTCCTGCATGCCGCCCGGTGCGAACACCTGCCGGGCCAAGGAGTCCTTGAACTGCTGCATTTGCAGTATTTTCTGCTCCACGGTGCCCTCACAAATCAATTTATATACAAAAACGGACTTTTTTTGACCGATCCGATGAGCCCGGTCCGTCGCCTGTTTTTCCGCGGCCGGATTCCACCACGGATCATAGTGAATGATGGTATCCGCGGCGGTCAAATTCAGGCCGACACCGCCGGCTTTTAAACTGATCAGGAATAAAGGCACTTTTTGCTGTTGAAACAGCTCGATTTGTTCTTGCCTGTGCCGCGTTTGGCCGGTTAACTTGGCGTATACGATTTGCAGCCGGGTAAGCTCTTTCTCAATCAGTGCGAGCATGGCCGTAAACTGGGAGAACAAAAGGATGCGCCGGCCTTCGTAAAGCAGATCGGGTAAAAGGGTGACTAACCATTCCAGTTTCGCCGACTCCGTGATGGCTTTTGCCTGATCCATTTTTACCAGGCGCGGATCACAACAAACCTGCCGCAATTTAAGCAGCGCATCGAGTACGATCAATCGGCTGCGCGCCAAACCCCGGCGCTGGATTTCACGCCGGACCCGCTGATGCATGGCCAGGCGAACCGTTTCATACAATTGCCGCTGCCCGCCTTCAAGGCTGACCCTGTGTATGATGTCGGTTTTTCCTGGCAGTTCCTGTTCGACGTGTTCCTTGTCGCGCCGCAACATAAACGGCCGGATTCGGGCACGCAGGCGGTCGGCGGCCGACGCGCTGGCGTGCTTTTCGATGGGAGTTCGAAACAGCGCACGAAACTGTTTGGCGTCGCCCAGCAAACCGGGCGCGATGAAGTCGAATAACGACCAAAGCTCTCCCAAGTGATTTTCCATGGGCGTGCCGGTCAGGCAAAGCCGGTGGCGGCTTCTCAGGCTCTTTACGGTACGGCTGACCTGTGTGCCGGCGTTCTTGATAACATGGGCCTCGTCCAGGATAAGATAATAAAATTCCTGTTGCAGCAGCCATTGCCGGTCCCTTACCACCAAGGGATAGCTGGTGAATACCAGGTCATGGTCTTTGACCTGCCGGTATGATTTTTGGCGTTGCGCCCCATGCAGGGTTAAGGTTTTGAGCAACGGGGCAAACCTGGCGGCTTCGTGGCGCCAGTTATGCATCAGGCTGGTCGGCGCGATAACCAGGCAGGGTTTTAACAGGCGTCCGGCTTGTTTTTCCACCAGCAAGCTCGCCAATGTCTGCACGGTTTTGCCCAGGCCCATATCATCGGCAAGTATGCCGCCAAATTCGTGACGACGTAGAAACTGTAGCCAGTTCAATCCCTGCTGCTGATAGTTTCGCAAATGGGTTTCCAATCCCGCCGGTGTCACCACCGCCGGTATTTCCCGGGTCCGGCGCAGAGCCTGCAACTTATCCTTGATGTTGTCATCGCCCAGCCAACGCATGGCGTCACCGCCACCCGGCTCCAGGCCCACCATGCGTAGCAACTGTGATCGTGTGACGGTTAAGGCCGTATTGTCACCGACCGCGCCCTCTTGATGCAATTCGTATAAAATATGCAGTAAAAAGCGCATTTTTTCGGTTGGAACGGGTAAATACCTATGCCCTTGCAGGTGCATGACTATGGTTTCGCCCGGATAATCATCCGCAATACCATGGGGAAATTCGCGTAAGACATGAAGCAACACATCCACCAAATTAACCCGCTGGCCTTCTATGTCGACACCCAGTTCCAAATCAAACCATTCGTTGTCTTCGATTTGGCGGACCTCACCAAACCATACGTGTTTTTCCGCTGCCTGATAGGGAAACTCCTCATCGACTCGGATGGTCCATCCAGCGGCTGTTAATTGCGGGCCGCAGTTGGACTGAAAAACCACCCAGTCTTCGGCCTGGCTTAACGTAAAGCAGTCTTTTTCGTTATTCCTGCAAATGCCCGTTTTCTCACCAAAACCGAGTTCTTGCAAACGGCGCACCGCCGCCGCTTCCGCATGTTCGTTGCGAACGATTTCCACGACTTTGTCTCCGTCGTAGACAAACGGGGGGTCGTCGCGCCGGTATGACAGTCCCGCATAGTTAAAGGTTAAACGTGCCGCCGCCCGGGCGTGATCGTCAACTATCGGCCCGCAGCGTTCCAATGCAAGACACGGCGCTGGTTCGGCAACGGCGGATTTTATCACCGGTATCCGGTTGAGCGTGGGAATCGCACAATCTGAGAATTGTTCGCGGAGCCGGGTTTGCGCCTGTTCTATGCCGGTCGGGTCGATAGGTGCGTGATTGAGCAGATGATGCACGACCTCAGCCGGTAAGTCACCGTTCATGCGACCGCACAGATTTGATCCGCAATCCACATACCATAGTGCCGATAAACACAGTAGATATTCCACTTCCTCATGGCAGCGCCAGGCGAACGTCTGCCTGCCGAATCGGTCAATGTTCTAACTGTACTCGATCCGACGCGCCTCGCCCGGACTCAAGCTGTCGCCGCTGAGATCGTGAACAAAACAACGTTCTGTTCGCAAAAGTTTTTCCAACAACCAATCACCTTCTACACCCTCCAGTTTAGGTAATGGCTCGTCAGGCCCTACCATCATTCGCGCAAGGATGCTCAGATTTTCAATATCGTCCCGGGAAAGAAAACGGGCCGGATTAGCACGCATCGCATTGCCGGGCGTGAAATAATCCACCACCTTTATCGAACCCGAAGGGTTGCGCCGGGCCGCGAGGCTGGAGACCAACACACTGCCGGAATTTGGATCCGGCCGCAGTCGATAAATCAACAAGGGTTCGGACTTCGGTTGCGAATCCGCCGCATGAAGGGAATGTGCCGGCTGAACATTCGACTGCGAAGGGTGCCCGGGCGATTCACCGATCTCGCCCCGCTCACGCAATGCCTGCATGAGTACCGCGACGACGTGCTCGCAGTTACTGCGTGTGCCGCAGGAGCAATCGCCGTTTATTCGAACCCGGCCGTCTTTTGCAGTCGTTCGTATATACACCCTGTAGGGTTCGGTTCCGTACTCATAGAACGCGGCGGTAATCAATGCACCATCCCGCGCGATATTTGGCGACTTGATTAATCCATGCTCGTACAAGTGCATACCGAGCTGGTAATTTTCATCCGAGCACTGAAATTCGACGTCCTGTTGACAATACAGCATGGCTTTCCGCATGACCTGACTACAGCGGACTATTGTAGTTACCGGCTCGTCAATTGTGAATACGGCGTTTGCCGGACAGTCGCTGGGATTCATTTCCGCCGTCGTTGCTACGGCAGGGTGCTAAAAAGCTTGATTGTATTGGAAAATCCGGTTCAACAGGACTTAACCTTTATTGGATCCAAGCGTTGGTGTAAGTTTTTCATCGCTCCTGCGAGAACTGCTGGTCGGGGGTTTTGGTGAAACCACAATGTTTATAAGGGCTAAAATAGGAATGGGAATTTATATGAATAACAACTCAACTGTTGACGCCAATCATTCCCGCTCCTGCGCGGTAAAACTACGCATGCTTGCCGACAGTGTGATGTATGCTCGGTAATGGGTCCGGACTTTGTCGATGGCAGCACTGGTGAGTGCATAGTGGGCGGAGCCGCATAACCTTGTGTGGCCTGAAACAGGGCCTTAATGGCGGATGTCTCACGAGATTGACCTCACAACCTTTGAAGTATTCGGGGATCAGTCTCTTGAGTGCGATCAACAAAAGATGGATAGCCTTAACCCGTCGCCGGATCCAGCGCAGGGCTCCCGGCAAATCGATGTCGATGCGCAGTTCCTCGCACGCGGCCGCCAGGGAACGGGCCTGTTGCCTCACAAATGCTCGTTTTTCGACTCACCTGCGCAACGGATAGGGCATTCGGCGGCATCATCTTCCGGTGTTGGGGCTCTGACCCGTCACGAATTATCATGGAACATGTCGATGATGATTACCCACCCCTTGGCTAACAATAGAACCGCGCGGATTTTCATTTTATGGCTGGTGGTTTGTTTGGATGGTGGCCGGGCGAATTCATGCCAAGCAGCAAACGGAAGCGATAAGATGAAAACGCCGATGTCACCGCCAGGTCGTGGGTGTTACTGAAAACTGATACGTCGGCGTTTTTGCCCTATAAATAAAGTCGCAGTGCTTGTCAATTGTCAACGGAAATAAAACAAATTGGGTCTATCCGGGTTTCCCAACGGTTTTTTTGCTAATTTATTTTAGGTCATTCATTCATCCTGTACTGTACGGTAGATGATTTGATGATTTTACATTGTACATTGTAGTTTGCCTCTTTTTTTTCTATTTAAAAAAACTATTATTATTGCGCCGCAGGCCCCCGTCACACCACTCACCTTTGGGGACCTCAATATTCCTGCGCAGATTCCAAGTAATTTACGTGCACAGTGAGAAAGGCTAAAACCTCTATGCAACCGCCACTTTATTGCATTTGGATGTTGGGAAATCCGGATAATGCCGATTAATTAGAAATGCATTGGATGCCCAAGCAGACCAGCAAATAAATCAAATGGAAGCGGATTTAGCCGACGAACTTAAAGTTAAAGCATTAAAGCAAATAAGCATAGATTATTGATCATTCGCGTCGAGCACGCCCCTCGATTAAATCAATGCACTGCTCCAGTTTATTAACCAGTAGATCTCTGAATATTCGCACACGTGCAGTGGTTCGTACATCGACATGGGTCAACACCCACAGACCCCAGCCTGCTTCCACAAAGGCCAGGGGCAAGCGGTGCAGCATGGGCTGCTGATCACCGAATACACAGGGAATTTGCGCAATACCAATACCCTGGCAGAGCATTTTTAACATCAATCCTAAAGCGTTGGTTCGATAGACTCGCCGGGTTTCAGGGAAATTTTTTTCAATCCAGGCGGGACGGGCCGATCCGTCGCCGAGCCATGTAATACAGGGAATTTGATCATCCGCGGTTTTTTTTAAGTTCTCCAAGGTTTCTTCAGTCCCGTATACCGCATAAGCAAGCTGGGCAATGCGTTTACCCACCACATTCGCCGGTGGTGCGTCGGTGGTACGCAAGGCAATATCGGCTTCCCTCGCGGCAAGATCCAGTTCGTCCCAACTGGCAATGATTTCCAGCTCCACTTCAGGATACGCCCTGGTAAAGTGTAAAAAAGCGGGCATGGCTAAGTCCTGGGTGCAGGACTCGGCAACGGTGACACGAAGTTTGCCCCGCAGTTCATGGCTGTCCGCGTGAACATGCCTTTCGATGTTTTGTGCTTCCTCCTCCATATGCTCCGCGGCCCGGATCAGTTGCTCTCCCACGGCCGTAAGAACCCAGCCATTGACCAGTCGTTCAAACAGTTTTTTACCCAGATGTTTTTCCAGTGCGGAAATTCGACGTGACACCGTGGTCTGGTTGACGCCGAGTTGTCGGGCGGCTTTTGTCACCGAGCCCGAGCGAACCACATGTAAAAAATGATGCACATCATCCCAATCCATATTCTGCATTTATGCACCTCCTCAATGCAATAAGCTATATGTACATGCGAATACGCATATCATAATCTAACTCCATCAGTTGCACAACGCGCTAAACAAACCAGGAGTTATGTAATGAGTATCGACTTTATGTTTTACAGTAAAGACAATGCACCCACGCCTTCACGTGATCTTCTCAAATCCGTTGAAAACAAGTTTGAATGGGTACCCAATGTTCTCAAACAGATAGCTTTGTCGCCGGTGGCCCTGGCGGCCACATTACAACTGATGGAGAGTTTGGAAAAAACCTCGCTTTCCCTTCAAGAACAATGGATCTGCCTGTTGACCGTGGCCTACCAAAACAGCTCGCCATACTGCGTGGCCGCCAATTCCACCATCGCCCGGATGATGCAAGTACCACTGGACATTATCCAGGGCCTTCGAGGAGGCGATCCACTGCAAGATCCACGGTATGAAGCGTTGCGCTCTTTAATCCGGGAAATGATTGAACACCGAGGTGGTGTATCCGAAAAGGCCCTTAAACAGTTTTTTCAGGCAGGATTTTCCAAAGAGCAATTTTTCGAAGTGGTCATAGCCATTGCTTTGGAAACCATCGCCAGTTTTACCGCGCGGGCTTTGGCAACGCCCACCGATGAGCAGTATCGGGAAAACTCCTGGGCGCCGGTCGCGTCAAGCCAATAACAATGTATCCGAGGATAACGCCGTTTCGGCATGGTCGGCGGTATCCAGCCTTGTTTGAGGTGTAGTTATGACAAGTGAAATTTATTGGTTGTTACTAACCACGGTTTTAACCAGCCTGCTGCCTGTTGCATATGTCGTCAATGTTGTCGTCAGGCAATGGCCCGGAAAAGGATTAAGGGTGTTGGAAAGTCCACCTGGACCGGGTCAGGATCGATACGCATGGGCCTGGGGGAGACAGGGCGTATGCCGCGTATATGAATGCAGTGGAAAGCCTGGTGGTATTTGCACCGTTAGTGCTTGCGGTTCAGGTCAGCGGTGCGGCTAATGACGCAACGGCGACGGCCTGTGCCGTGTATTTTTGGGCCCGATTGATACACGCGTTGTTTTATATCGTGGGCGTTCGTTATGTTCGCACCCTTTCGTGGACCGTTGGCTTCATGGCCTCATGGGCACTGGCCTATGAGCTGTATTTCACAATCAGCTGAATTAGTAAAAACTCATTTTTTTATTATGGAAAATGCAGTGAAACGACCAATATTACAAAACCAGCAAAGGAGAGAACATGAAAATAGATGCCATTGATGTCGCCGATCATTACGGTGACAGTGAATTGATCAATCGCATTTTCGACGGATTAAGTCGTGCCGGAATCGATCGTAACGAATTGCCGGCCGATGCATTGTCGCCGGTGGAAGAGTTTCATATCGGTGGGCGCCAGGCTACGATTTATGCGCTTTCAAAACTGGCACTTGATAAAAACCAGCATGTGCTCGACGTGGGTTGCGGTATCGGCGGCGCGGTGCGATATCTTGCCCGGCATGTAGGTTGCGATGTCAGCGCCATTGATTTAACCCCTGAGTATATCGCCGCTGCCAAAGTGCTTACCGAGATGACCGGCCTGGATCAGCGTATTCGTTATCATGCGGGCAGTGCTTTGCATATGCCGTATCAGAATGAAAATTTTGATGCGGGCATCAGCATGCATGTGGCTATGAATATCGCGGATCGCCCGAGCCTTTATGGGGAAATGGCGCGGGTATTAAAACCGGGTGCGGCATTATGTATCTACGATGTAATGAAAAACAATGACCAACAAATAAGTTTTCCACTGCCTTGGGCGGAGTCGGAAAAAACATCTTACCTCGTTTCAGCTGAGTCCATGCACGGTTTGCTGCAACAGGCGGGTTTTGTTATCGATGACATCGAGGATCGAACGGATTTTGCCCTGGAGTTCTTTCGCGACAATCTGTCTGCCGTTCCAAAGCCGTTAGGCATACACATCGTCATGGGTGAAAATGCCCGGGAAAAAATGCAAAACACGTTGGCAAACATCAAACGTGGATCGATTGCGCCGGTTCAAATAATCGCAAGGCGAGTCGGCCTGTAAAAGTTTTGCCATAGCTTCTCGAGCACAGCGGTCGGATTTAAATATACGGAAGCGAATTTATCGGTCAAGAACATAAAATGGGTGTGATCAAAGCGACTGCCAGAATTCCCTTAACAATATTATTCATTATTATTCATTGTTTAAGGTGTTAGCATAAATTCAACAACCACTGGATCATGATCAGATGCACGAAAAGCATCCTGATGATATAATTTTGTCAATTGATTTTTTGTTTTATATTCCTCGTTATAATCTAAAATACGCGGTTCATCTGCGTTGATATGCCATATAGTGACCCCCGTCACTTGTGATAACAAGCTCGCACTCGTCAATGCATAATCGAGATTACCCGATTGGCCCTTATAATTATAAGAGTAGGCACCGTTTCCAATATGAGAGGTTATTAAATTAGTGTATTTTGCCGACTCAAAGGCTTTAATGGGATCTTCTTTTGTATACGCATTCAAATCGCCCATAATCAGAACATCGCTGTCGCTACTGGCAGTGGGGTCTGCGACTAACCATTCCGCAATGGCTTGTGCAGCCAGTGTTCGAGTTTGATTACAGTTGCCTTGTCCATCTCCTGTGTCTGGGTCTCCACTACTGACGCAACTTGAACCTTTGGATTTGAGATGATTTACCGCAATGGTTAATTGACCACCAGAAGATTTTTCCAAAAAAGTCTGGGTCAACATAGGGCGATTTTTTTGATCGTTAAAACGTGAGTCTACCGAGGAATCGAGAATGGCGGATTGACCCATAGGTTGAACAGTCTCAATGCGATAAAGTAGACCAACGGCTATCGCGTCAGTTCCTATGACTGATACGCCCGGTTTAATAAATTGGTAGGAAGTGCCAGCAGGTGAAACCGCATTTAAACCGTTGACTAAATCCTGTATGGCGCTGTTTGGCCCATAACCATCATTTTCAATTTCCATTAACCCAATAATGTCAGCTTGCATCTGGCTGATAGCGATAATGATTTTGTCACGTTGCCGAGTAAACTCAGTCATTGAGTCTGCGCCGCGCGCGGCAGTAAAACCACCGCCTTGACCATCCCCATTAAAATAATTCAATACATTAAAGCTCGCCACGCGCAAACTGCCAGTGCCGGCTATTGTAAGTGCGATATTTCGGGGTGTACTCGCGACAAACAGCAGTGGTTTGACGGGATGTACTCGATAGGTGTTGGCCCCATAACTCATTACGCCTATAATATCCGCTACGGTATATCCGTTACGTAGGGTATTTAACGCCGTTAAACCTGGCGCCGGATAGCTTATGGGGTCCTGATTTTCCATTGCGCTGCCATCGTCAATGACCAAACGGTTTAGATCATTCAACTCTTGTTGGGCAATGGCAGTTGCTCCCGGGTTGACAATGTTTGTCGGTATAAACAAGCGACCACCTGATGAAACAACAATTTCACCATATCGTCCAAGTTGATAGTTTTCGGTGACGGTTAGTGTTTGGGAGAATTGTACCAACATACCTTCGTAACGTTCCAAATCCGTTTTGTTTTTAAAAGGTAGTGATATACTCGCTGTAGGCAGATCAACACCGGAATGACATACTTCGACGGCAGTTATCTTGGTAAGCTCCGCTAATCCTTTATATTCTGTCACTGTACCTGAAACACGCGCGACATCTCCACATTTAACACCAACATCAAAACCATTATCGTTAATGAATAGTCCCTCTGAGGTCGCAGAATCATTATCAATATCCGCAAGCTCTTCTTGCACAAAGAAACCAGACAAACCCACCGTCGTGCTTTGGAAATCACCTACAACCACTGCTTCAATAGTGACTACTTGTGTGACCATTGGGGTGCTCACATTATCACCCTGAATAGTATGGACGAGTGTGGCGGGTGAACCACAGGCTGCCTCTGGTGTGTGAATAGCATTTACTGAGGGTTTTTTCGTCGTATCTTGGCATCCTGCTAAAACGAGAAATAGAGAGAGTACAGCGACTCGACAATCAAAAGTATTCATACACAGACCCGGTAAGTTTGCGGAATAACGAGTATCCTATCCTATCATACAATTCGAAACCAAACGTTCGTCTTTAGGTTAATTCGACACAACCATTATCGCCATCAACCGGCAAAGTCTGCTCATTGTTGATGAGTTTTAACACTCCCGGCACATTGACTACGGCGGGAATACCATATTCTCTGGCAACAATCGAACCATGTGAAGTGTAGCCACCTGTTTCCAAAACGATACCCGCTGCATGAATAAAAAATGGTGTCCAAGTTGGATCAGTGATGGCGCAATCATTATTTCTCCTTGTTTGAGTGCTAAACCCTCGGTCGGGTTATAAATACATCTGGCAGCCCCTTCAATTTTTCCAGCGGACACACCAATACCCTGATAATTTTTACCGCCCTTTTCGTTTAGCTTGTACAACACCCGGCAAATAATCAATAAATTGCTGAACATTACGCCCTCCATTTGGCATGCTTGTGCTGGACAAGTACAGCGACCGCAATGGGGGGGGTATGAAATGACAACGAAAACAGCGTATCATACGGAAAGAAGACGAGCGCAAAACACTTCAACAACGTGAACGGCCATATTTGGCAGTATACGCTACGGTCGCTTATTCTCAATCAATCCTGCTAGCGATTTAATATCTAGGTGTTGCCAGGCCGGCGCAGCCTGACAGTACGGAATGCTTATGACAGGTAAGCGGCAATAAGCGCGTAGCTCCTGCGCATTGTCCATTGCCTAGGGCTGTTGGGCTTGTGTTTGATTGAGTACTACCGCAACACAGGTCAGTTTCCGCTGTCGCATGGTTTCCAGACACAGCAATATATGATTGATGCATCCCAACCGGTCCGCTGCCACCAACAATACCGGCCAGCGCAATAGTCCGGCAAGATCCGCATTCAATCCATCCTTGGCTATGGGTGAATACCAGCCACCGGCCCCTTCCACGATCACAAAATGTTCGCTGTGACAGGCGTGTTGTAGCATACCGAGAAGTAGTGAATGACCGGACAATTCCGATGCCCTGGCCGTGGATACGGCCGACTCAAATCGGTAGGGGCAAATGGATTCGGTTGACGCACTTTTTGCCGCTTGGGCCAGGGTGAGGGCGTCTTGTGCCGTCAAGCCGTTGCGGGTTTTGAGGCAGGCGCTTTCCGCCGGTTTTCGTACATCGATGGGATAACCCGCCTTGACCAGGTGGTGAACGAGAGCGGCGGATATTTGGGTTTTACCAACACCTGTGTCGGTACCCGTTACAAATAATCCCTTGCCGGTTACCATGCTACGAATGGCCTTTTTCAGGTCGTCAGCATTGCCAGCGCTTCACGGTATTTTTCCGCGGTTTTGCTGATGACATGATCAGGCAGGGCGGGCGCCGGGGGCTTTTTGTCCCAATGCACGGTTTCCAGATAGTCTCGTACGTATTGTTTATCAAAACTTTCCGGATTCTGGCCGGCACGGTAGCTCGCCAGCGGCCAAAATCGCGATGAATCCGGTGTAAACGCTTCGTCTATCAATACGACTTGATTATGCTCATCCAAACCGAATTCCAGTTTTGTGTCGGCGATGATGATTCCTCGTTTACGTGCATGCTTCGCTGCCACGGCATAAATCCGCAGGCTGACGGTTTTTACTTTGTCCGCCACTTCCTGACCAATAAGGTCGACCACCCGCTCATAGGAAATATTCTCATCATGATCACCCACTTCAGCCTTGGTGGACGGTGTGAACAGCGGTTCGGGCAATTGTTCGGCCAGTTGCAGGCCGGCGGGTAATTGAATGCCGCAAATACTTTGATGGGCTTGGTAGTCTTTCCAGCAGGAGCCAATAATATAACCCCTGACTATGGCTTCAATAGGTAGAGGGCGCAATTTTTTGACCACAACGGCCCGCCGGCTTATGGCCTCGGCCACATCAGTGGGCACAAACCTGTCGAGTGTCAGATCGCTTACGTGGTTGGCGATTTCGGGTCGAAAACGCTCAAACCAAAAATTCGACATCTGGGTCAGTACTTCACCCTTGCCGGGAATCGGGTCGGCGAAAACGACATCGAAAGCGGACAAGCGATCGGTAGTTACAATTAAAAGATGATCCGTATCGGCTTGGTAGATATCGCGAACCTTGCCTCTGGCGACCAAGGGTAAATCCAGATCGCTTTGCACCATGGCCTTCTCAAACAGGGCCGTCATCAAGCTCCCCCAGCATGAAAATCGGTTATTGTAGCCGAATTGCCGATTGTGTCACAACGCTTTTCAGCCAAATTCGGTGGGCTATGGACCTCCATTGGGTTTACACAACAGCTCGCCAAACCGCTCTATCTACGGTATTTTATTACCTGGTCGTGCTCACACCGGCTGTCTCACCACTAATCGGCTACTGCATTCTAAGGTGTTGAATATACTACTCTTACTCCAGTCAGGCCCTGCCGGGCTCCCTCAATATATGTAGGTATGCCTGGGTCACCTTCCGGTCCGTGCGCGTGGCATCTTCAGCACCTTAAACCCTCGCGACGACGTTTATGAAATAATCGGGCTACGCCAAGGCGCGTTAAAAAATATCCGTGCTAAAGTCGGGAACTTCAGTGTTCCGATGATGCATTCGTCCTGTGAGAAAACGGAAAAGTGTGGATTACGGTACCCGGTTTACTTCGCTGTTCGAGTAAGGTCTGTTAAAAGAGTGTCAGTCAATTGTTGATAGATTCCTTCCTTCTTGAGCGCTTGGATCGCCGCCGCCAAGCCCGGAATCAAGTCGGCATTTTTCTTATGCAAGTAAATAAACATTTCTTTGACAACCAGCGGCGGTTCGAGTAGCCGAATTCGTGTGTTGTGAATTTTCTTCAAGTATTTTAATCCGCCCCACTTCTCATAAATTATCAAGTCCGCGTGTCCGGAAGCAAGCATGCCGAATAATGACTCGGGTAATTTGACTGTAAAAAGTTCGCTGTTTTTGGGAACATTTCTTTCGAGAATTTTCCATCCTTTGATAATGGCCACCGAATGGGACTGCAAACTTTGCCAACCGTGTTGCAGGGAAATATCTTTTTTGCTAAATACCACAAATGCCCAATCCATGATTTTTTCCGGGACGCGAACCAGATTGGTATAGGTTTTATCCAACCTCGCGATACGACTCATTTCGCCGTCCTCGATACCCGCATTGACAATGAGCAAGCCTCTCTCGGCGGGTAGTTGAATGGTAGTTAATTGAACCCCTATTTTTGCAAAGGCAAATTTGGCAACCTGGTCCATAAAACCTTTGCCGTCAGGGGTGTTAAGCGGTGGTTTACCCGTCGTATTGAGTACGATCACCCGTTTGGCTTGAGTGGAAGTGTAAAAAAGGAGCAGCATTACTGCTGTTAAATTTACGATCCTTGTTGCCATTGGTAACTCCATGTTTTGTGCGTCCGCCGACGTGTCGCGCGAATTGCCAGCCACGAAATACACCGTTGTTCCGCCGCGTCAAGCTGCCGCTGTTGGACAATGACAAAGAATCATCGCCGGCAAAACTGTTAAGGGCAACGACGTGGTTGCCGATCTGTTTTTCAAGTTTACCGTCTTTATACGACATGGGTAAAGGTGTGAATGATTCTCAAAAAAAAGCCGATTCCATGGCTTAAGTCAGACCGCAGACCGGTATAGGCCGATTGAACGCATGTCACTATACGGTAACGGTGTCTTCCTTGTCCGGTGTTGACGGCTCCCGGTAGCTTTTATAGTGGGTTGCGTAATACAACACGGGAATCACAATCAGGGTCAGCACGGTGGAAATGAAAATACCGAAAATAAGCGTCACCGCGAGCCCATTAAAAATCGGGTCGTCAAGAATAAATACCGCGCCTAACATGGCCGCTAAACCGGTAAGTACAATGGGCTTGGTACGCACCGCACCGGCGGAAATCACCGCCTTATCGAAAGCCATACCCTGCGCCAATTGATGGCCGATAAAGTCCACCAACAATATGGAGTTACGAACAATGATACCGGCCAGGGCGATCATGCCGATCATGGATGTTGCGGTAAACTGGGCTCCCAGCAGAGCATGGCCGGGCAATACGCCGATTATGGTCAGTGGAATGGGTGCCATAATAATCAGGGGAACCACATAAGAGCGAAATTGAGCAACGGTAAGCAGGTAAATAAGCAGAATTCCCACGGAGTAGGCAATACCCATATCGCGAAACGTTTCGTAAGTAACTTGCCACTCGCCGTCCCACTTTATGCTGTAGTTGTAGGGATTCTGTGGTTGCGCGATAAAATGCTGCTCCAAACGGCGGCCGCTATTCGGATTGTCCCGGTTTAGCTTGGCAACGGCATCAAACATACCATACAAGGGACTGTCCACTTTGCCCGTAACATCCGCGGTCACATAGCTTACCGGCAGTAAATCCTTGTGATAAATGGCTTGCTCACCAGTTGTTTCCTGCACACGCAGTATGTCGCCCAACGGTATGGACTCGCCGGACTGCGATTGGATGGGCATCGTAAGCAAGGCATTGAGATCCGCCTTGTCGGCCACGGCGTACTCAAGCCGAATCGGCAATGGGAATTTGACATGGGCGGCGCGCATAAACCCCACATCGTCACCGCTATAGGCGGCATGAATGGCGGAAACGACTTTGGCCTGGTTAATGCCCAGCATGTCGGCCTTGTTGCGGTCCAACAGTAACTGCCATTTTGTTACGGCTTGCTCGACACTGCTGTCCACATCAACAATGGTCGGTACTTTTTGCAGAAACACACGGAGTTGTTCGGCCAGGCGGCGTTGGCCCGGATAGTCGATACCATAGACTTCCGCAACCAGCGGCGACATCACCGGCGGACCGGGTGGCACTTCCACGATTTTAACACGGGCACCGTGTTTTTCGCCGATTGCCTGGATATAGGGTCTCGCAGAGGCAGCCACGGTATGGCTTTTCCGATGACGGTGCTTTTTGTCCACCAGGTTAACCTGTATATCGCCCATGTAGGGGCCGTCGCGTAAATAATACTGCCTTACCAGGCCGTTGAAGTTAATGGGTGAAGCGGTACCGGCATAAGCCTGATAATCGGTGACTTCGTCGATGGTCGCGACATGGGCGGCTATTTCGCTGAGAACCTGGGCGGTTTTTTCCAGGCTGGAGTCTTCAGGCATATCCACGATAATTTGAAATTCGGATTTGTTGTCAAACGGCAGCATTTTTAAGATAACCGCTTGCACCACCACCAGCCCCACCGAAACGATGATTAAAACTGAAATTGCCGCATACAGCCCAAGCCGTGGACCACGACCTTTTTCGGCGTTCAAAAAACGACCCAGAACAGCGGTGAAAAACCGTATCATGCGCGGGTCGCCTTGTTCGTCATTGGAATCCGTATGCGATTTATGGCGATGCAACAGTTTGTAAGCAAACCAGGGGGTGACGATGAATGCAATGGCCAGGGATATAAACATACCCAAACTGGCATTGATGGGAATGGGGCTCATATACGGGCCCATCAACCCGCTGACGAAGGCCATGGGTAATAGTGCGGCGATCACCGTAAATGTGGCCAGTATAGTCGGACCACCCACTTCGTCCACGGCCACCGGTATGACCTCCAGCAGGGTTTGAGTGCCTTTTTGCATATGTCGGTGAATATTTTCCACCACGACAATAGCGTCATCCACCAAGATGCCTATGGAAAAAATTAACGCGAACAGGGACACCCGATTTAAGGTGAATCCCCAGGCCCATGAGGCAAACAGTGTGATGGCCAACGTGATGATCACGGCAACTCCCACGATTATGGCCTCGCGCCATCCAAGGCTGATAAGTACCAAGACGATCACCGCGCCGGTGGCAAATATCAGTTTGTCTATTAGCGTGACGGCTTTGTCGTCGGCGGTGGCACCGTAATTGCGGGTTACGGTAACGTGTACATTGTCGGGAATAAAGGTTCCTTTTAGTTGTTCGATTCGATCGATAACATCCGTGGCGATTGTTGCGGCATTGGTACCCGGTTTTTTGGCAATGGCAATGGTGACCGAGGGAAACTCACCCTGCACGGGAATTCCCTTGGTTGCCGCTTGCGGTCCCGTGCCAAACCACGCATAACGTTCCGGCTGGTCGGGTCCCAGATGAACAACAGCGACATCGTTTAAATAAACCGGTGCACCCTGTTTGTCCATGCCGATGACCAAGTGAGCGATTTCCTCAGGGGAAGATAAAAACGCACCGGCCTGCACGGTGATGGTTTTATTGTCTCGGGTGATAGGGCCGGTTTGTAAACTGTTATTGGCAGCCTGCAAAGCCCTGCGCAAGTTGTCCCCGTCCACATTGAATCCCGCCATACGTACGGGATCCATGATGACATGGACCACGCGATCGGGACCGCCGATGGTGTATATGTCACGCGTGCCGGGCACTCGTTTTAGTTCCGCTTCAATGGCGTGGGCCACCTGTTGCAGTTCGGCGCTGCCGTATGTCTCCTGCTCGGACCAAAGGTTTAAGCTGACGATAGGTACATCATCAATGCCTTTTGGCTTGACGATGGGCTGGTCGATACCGGAGTTCGGTGGCAACCAATCCTGGTTGGAAAAGATCGCGTTATATAACCGGACAATGGCTTCGGTGCGTTTTTCACCCACCTCAAACTGTACGGTAAGTACCGAACGGCCGGGTAGGGACACCGAATACACATGTTTGACACCTTCAATTTCCGACAAAACCTGTTCCGCCGGCGTGCTGACCAGGTGTTCCACTTCCACCGCCGTGGCGCCGGGAAAGTTGACAAAAACATTGGCGAATGTGACGTTGATTTGCGGTTCTTCCTCCCGTGGTGTTACCAGTACGGCAAACACACCCAGCAATAATCCGCTTAGAGCCAGCAGGGGAGTGATTTGTGACCGATAAAAGGCGCTGGCCATTCGCCCGGAAAATCCCAGTTTGCCGGTCATCAGTGTGCCTTTCGTTGATCTTTAAGAAAAATGCCCGCTTTGATGGGATCATTGGCGATTTTTTCGCCCGCTGCCAGGCCGGATAGTACTTCAACCTGATCCTTCCATAAACGGCCGGTTCGAATATGACGGAAGATCACTTTATCGGCATCGCCGATCACATAGACGCCGGTCACTTCGCTGCGGTAAACCACCGCCTGTCGGGGTATCCGTATTGTTTGACGTTGGCCGGTGGCAAAGCGCACTTTAACAAATTGACCGGGAAAAACGCCGCTGGCCCCAGCCGGTAGGCGAACCCGCGTTTCATAGCTGTGGCTGCCGGTGCGGGTATGAGGGATAAACGTCAGTTCGGAGGAACTGAATTGATTGTCGGTGGTGATGATATCCGCGTTTTTTAGCGGCCGAATCACGTTCACCAACCGTTGTGGGATGTTGGCAACGGCGCGTAATTTATCCAATGAGTAGCCCGTCATCAGCGGCTGCCCCGGGGTCGTGGATTCGCCCACTTCCACATGGCGTTGCGCCACAATACCGGCGTAAGGGGCACGCACGGTGGTATGTTCATAGCGTTCATCGGCGGCGTCGCGCTTGGCCCGGGCGGCTTTAAGCCGGGCACGGGCGGCATGAAGGGCGGCTTTGTCCCTGTCGAATTTAGCTTTGGATACCAGTTTCTTTTGGAATACCTCTTCGGTACGCTGAAATTCCTGTTCAGCATCCTGCCGTTGTGCCTGTGCTTCTTGCAGTTTGGCGGTGGCAGCACGTAATTCGGCTTTTTCACCTCGGTTTTTGAATTCGATGATGACCGCGTTTTTTTCAACAAGGTCATCCACATCAAAATAGATGGCGGCAATTTCGCCGGCCAGTTTTGCCGAAACAGTGGACTGTTGTTCTGCTTCAATATGGCCGTCAAAAACGGCAAATTCATCTACTGTCGTGATTTTTACGTCAATGAGACCAAAGGGTAGTTGGGCCGTGACAGCGTTTGCCGAGATCAAGACAAGCAGATAAACAAGGTGTCGCATGGTTTTACCTATCATTATGGGTAGCGTAAGTTTAAGCAGCAGCCGGCGCCCGCGCAAGATGTTACGGTTGCGCCAAGTCAGCTAATCTTCCAATTTTTGTAGTAGTATTGTGAGCATGTGACGCTGGATACAGTCATTCGTCAGGTCCTGCAAATCGATGACGTGTTTTGCAAGGGCAATGTCCCGTTTGATTACATGGCTATTATACGGCGAAAAATAAGTGTGTGCGCACGACGCAAGCGTTAGTATCATCATTGGAACTGTTGAATCTCTATTGAACACCGGATTAGCCGAGCTACATCGTGAGAATGCCAAGAATTATGTTTAGTGTACTTATAATAATCATCATCATGGTATCGATGACGGCCTTGCTGGTGGTCATGGTTATGCAGCCTGTATGGTCGTCGGCAAAGCGTCAGCAATCTCAGTCCAGCCGGATTGATCAATTGCGAGAATATGTTGAGTTCCTGGCCGCTAAACTGCCGGCGCGCTCGCCACAAAGCGACGCGTTAAAGGCCAGTGCCGATTATATTCACGGTATTTTCAACCGTTACGGCAGTTCACGGTTGCAGGGCTATGATGTACCGGGTGATCAGCAACATTGCGGTGGTCGGTTTTACAATGTGGTCGTGGAATTTGGACCCGGCACCGGTCAGCCGATCATCATTGGTGCCCATTATGACAGCTTTGACGGATTACCGGGCGCCGATGACAATGCAAGCGGTGTGGCCGGATTGTTGGAGCTTGCCAGGATGTTGGCGGGTACACCGCTGCAATCACCTGTACACCTGGTGGCCTATGCCTTGGAAGAACCGCCCCATTATCGCACGCCTTATATGGGCAGTATGCAGCACGCCGCCAATTTGCACGGTAAAAAACAGGCGCCGGCTTTTATGATCAGTCTGGAAATGATCGGTTATTTCGACACAAAACCGGGATCCCAAACCTATCCGCTGGCCTTGATGGATGCCATCTATCCCAAACACGGTGATTTCATAGCAGTGGTTGGTAACATGAAGTCCTTGTTGTTGACACGTCGTTTTAAAAAAGCCATGTTGGCCTACGCCCGATTACCCGTATACAGCATCAACGCGCCGTCATCACTGGTGGGGGTCGATTTTTCCGATCACGCCAGTTACTGGGCATACGGATTTCCTGCAATCATGATTACCGATACGGCGTTTTATAGAAATCAAGCCTACCACACATCTCAGGATACGCCGGACCGACTGAACTACACCCGTATGGCGCAAGTTGTGGAGGCGGTTTTCGGCGCGGTTGTCGGTATGGCCAATGCTGGTCATTGACAAAACTAGAACAATGCATTAGTTTCGGATTCATGCTTATGTTTATCCGCGCGTCAACGCCGGTGTTTTCTCAAACCGGTATCCAAGGCTTCATTTCCAAGTGGCGCTGCTAGCGCCTATCGACTCTTTTTTCCAATTCATTTGTAATCTCGCGACCTAACATTTGGTCGGTGTGCCGCCAATTCGTGGGTTGAAGGGTTCGTTCGGTACGGCTTCATTTCGCCGCAGTCGAGGTAAAAAGGTGGGTTGCTTGTCAATCAAGTATTGTCGCCATGGTCCGAGGTAAACGTTATGCTTCTTTTAAACAGGTATCCACAGGCGAGCGCCGTGGGCTTGGCATTGTTGGCGACCTTGGGATTTGCCAGTAAAGCCATTTGGATAAAACTCGCCTACAGTCATGGCGCGGAAACCTTGAGCCTCATGAATCTACGCGTACTTTATTCCATACCCATATTGCTGGTGGTTATGTATTGGATCGGTTTCGGTTGGAAAGACTATGCACTGAGCGACCTATTGGCGGCCGCCGCACTCGGTCTGGTAGGCTATTATCTGGCCAGTTTGTTGGATTTGTCCGGATTGGCTTATATCAGCGCCAGTTACGAACGTATGGTACTCTATTTATTTCCCAGCCTGGTGGTCATTTTGAGTGCCCTGGCGCTAAAAAAGCGTGTAGGCAAGCGTCAGTGGGCAGCCATTGCAGTCAGCTATGCCGGTGTCGTGCTGCTGTTTGCCGGTTCCGCGGGGCGGTTAGGAGATCATTTTTATAGCGGTGTGGGATTGGTCTTTGCCAGTGCTGTTGCATTTGCCGTATTCATGGTTGCCAGCCCGGTATACATCCAACGCCTGGGCGCCATGCGTTTTACGTTGGTTGCGATGCTGTCATCATCGTTGGCGGTGTGTGTGCATTTTTCCATACAGGTATCGTGGGCGGTACTGGCGGCCAACAGTCTTGCCGTACACGCTTATGCCATGGGTCTTTCGGTTACCGCCAGCCTTATTCCCGCCATGATGTTATCGGCGGCGACAGCCCGTTTAGGAGCCTCGCATTCCTCAATGATCGCGACCTTGGGTCCGGTGATGACATTGCTCTTGGCATGGATGGTCTTAAAGGAGCAATTGGCATGGCATCAGTATGCCGCGGCTCTGCTAGTCATCGCCGGTATACTGTTACTGAGAATACCTTTGCCATTGCCGCGCCGTTTGAGTTTGCGAATGTTTGGCGTGCGCTTCCTGTGAGCGATGCGAATAGTCGGTTCGAAAAATCAATGGGTAAGTCCGGTGTAAGTTTATTGTAAACAGGAATGTGTCAGGATGGCGGTTCTATCAGACGTCTTTTTGGTGATGTAGGGCGGACTCGAGATGGAATACTCGAGTTCCGCCCTTTTTTGTGTGACTAACTATAACTAATAACTAATTTAGAGGCATGCTGATGCATTTTGCCGTGGACTGTGCCGACACCCCAATGGCATTGTAAGCACGTACAACAAAACAATAGTTTTCGCCCCAAGACAATGACAAGTCGCTGGTGGCTGAAAATACCGTGGCCGGCAATGACGGATTTACCAGGGAGCCGAGCGTGATGTCCCGTAGCAACGTGGTTGCGCTCGCGGCGTCGGGACCGCCGTATACACGGTATCCACTGACGCTGTCGGCGTTAGGATCCCAGGTAACGTTTAGATCCACGCCGCTGGCGCAACTGCTGCAAACCACGGTTATGGTTACGGTTCCCAGGGCGATATCGCCATCTGCGTCAACAATGCGGTAGACAAATGAATCGCTACCGGAGAAGTTACTGTTGGGAGTATAGGTAACCGTCATATTGCTTTGGACGACGGTGGAACCGTGCGTGGCAGCCGTGGCAATACTCAATTGCAGCGGGGTGTCATCCAAACCTGTGTCATTGTCCAGAATATTGATATTCACCGCGGTGTTTTCTCCGGTGGACGTACTGTCGTTAACAGTCATTGGGGTCGCTACACCACCACCACCACTTCCACCGCTACCTCCAGTGAGAATCCCGGCGGGACCTACAATAATGGTATACATGCCCTTGCCGGTATCGCCGTTGGCGCCGAGTATGACGCTGGTGCCGCTGGAGACGGTACGATAATAGAGACTGTAGGTGTGCGGTTCGTTATTGGTAAGATCCAAGCCGGAATCGGTATATTCGGCCATCCAGGCTGGTTTGACAGCAATGTCATCCCTATGGGCGATGATCAAGTCCGCGTTAAAATTAATTTGGACCGTGGCCAGATCGTCAGCTGCCAGATCGTCAGCTGTGTATGCCCGGCTGTCGTTAGCGGTTTGAATCCATGTGACACCGGACAGTTGGGCGGGTATGTTCTTGAAGAGATAGTTGCGATCAGCATACATGGTGTCACCGCTGCCCAGATTGTTTTGTACCGACCACAATGAGGCGGTGGAAGCGTGATTCACTTGTAGCAAATCCACGTTATTACCGCTGCTGCTGCCGCTACCGCCGCTGCCGCCGCCATGGGTCAATGTACCCGCGCGAATGGCATCGGTGATAGCTTGAAAGCTTTGATCGCTGGCCTGGCTTAAGGCGTTAATCGTTGTGTTGAGTTCGCTAATGGCAGTGCTGTCAATGCTGATGGTGTCGGTTCGCACGCCGTTGGTCACGCCCTGTAGCTGGGATACCAAGGTTTGCAAAGCCGGGGAAGGCGTCAATCGTTGCGCCGCACTCACACCGCTGGTGGCTAACATTAATTGTTCGCCCAGAATCGGTAACGATTGAATCGATAACGAGGCCTGTGGTTCAGCAACACGGATACCGTTGTCCAAAAGCGACATCGCTGTCTGGCTGTTGATGGTAAAATTGCCGTCGATAATTTCCACCAGTATCTGCGCGGCGGTTACCAGCACAGTCACGCTAATGCGATCATCCCCCAGAGGGCCACGGCCGTCAAAGAGACCATCGCTCATGTCGCCGCCGATGATTTCCAGCAATGCATCGGTACTGACGCTGATACCCGCATCGGCCAGCGCATCACGGCTTCGTCGCATGGTTTCGGCTAATGCGTCGTTAGCCAGTACGCTACGGGAAATCGTTGCCGTATTGATGTCGCTATGCATGGGATCGGCGACCGCCGATTCATCAATGCCGAAGTTAAATGACTGTAATAATAACGTGTTGGCGGTGGCCAGGTTGTCCGCGTTGAGGCCGCCTTGCATCTGGGATGCGATCTGTACCATCAACGAGCTGTACAAGTTGACATTGACGGTATTTTGACTTTGGTTTAGCACCACGGCTTGCAGGGTAAAATCGGGTACCAGTCCGGTGACACTGTCCAGTCCGCCGCTGGCGACAAAATAAAGAGGAAATTGGACATCGCCGGCCAGCTTGGCTTCAAAATGCGCGCTTTGATCCGATACTACGGTTGCGAGTGTTTGACGGTTAGCATCCTGTACCGTAATGACGGCACCGGTGATGGGTCCATCGCTTAATAATCCGCTGAATGAATTCAGCATGGGCGATTCAGTTTCGGGGTTTGCCGCTCCCCCGCACGCTGTCAGTGCGGCTGTCAGCAATGCTAGAAAAAAGCCGCAAAGCCGGCTTATTGGCATGGCCATACTCCTGTTCGGTTGAGTCACAAACGAGCCGCCTCAACATCCTGTTAGGTCGAGACGGCGTATCCGATGTTAATTACGGCCTGTGCGGCGATTTATGGAGAACATATAGTGAATTACATCATCGCAAATGCTGTCATGCATCACAGATTCAACATTTATTTATTATGGAAATATGCTGTTGATCAATTCCCTATGGAAAGTGGTGGATTTACCATAGTAAATTTTTGGCTGGACAAAACCAATAGACCTAAGTATTGTGCTGTTTTTATAATCAGTTTACGCATGCTTGTTGTGCAATTATTTTTTAATGGTCATTCGACGCCCGACAGCCCATGAAAATATCCGTCATCATTCCTTTATACAACGAAGAGGAAAGCATTGAGCCCATGTATCGGGCGGTGACCGATGCCTTGGCCGAATTGTCCATGCCTTATGAGATTCTTTTTGTGGATGACGGCAGCCGCGATGCCACATTCGCCACAGCCCGGGAACTGGCTGGGCAGGATCCCCGTATGCGGGTGATCAAATTTCGAAAAAATTACGGCCAAACACCGGCCATGGTTGCCGGCATCGACAATGCTTCCGGCGACATACTTGTGACCATGGACGGTGATTTGCAGAACGATCCCCGTGATATACCCATGTTCCTGGATAAAATGCAAGAAGGGTATGACATCGTCGTGGGATGGCGACGACGCCGTCAAGACAAGTTGATCACACGAAAAATTCCATCAAAAATCGCCAACTGGCTTATTGGTAAAGTAACCGGTGTACCCATTCGCGACAATGGCTGTTCCCTGAAAGCCTACCGTGCGTCAATTATCAAATCGGTACCCTTGTATTCTGAAATGCATCGCTTTATTCCCGCGATGCTGTCGATTACAGGAGTGAAAATAGCGGAAATTCCCGTCCAACATCATGCCCGTCAGTTCGGTGTGTCCAAGTATGGCTTATCGCGTACGTTTAAAGTGTTGTCAGACCTGTTCGGTATTAAGACCATCGTTTCGTTTGCAGCGCGACCGTTGCTGTGGTTCGGGGGTATAGGGATGACTTCACTGGTCATCAGTTTTTTGTGTTTGTTGTTTGCACTGCCTGGAATTTGGAGTACGGGCCCGGCGAGCGTGGTTTTACCCGGACTGAGTTTATTGTTTGCGGTGTTGGCGTTTTTCTTATTATTTGCGGGGGTGCTATGTGAACTGGTTTATAAGACAGGTAATTTAAAATTGGAAGCATTGTCGAAACTCACCGCGGTCATTGAATAATTAATCAGGTTGATGCCCATGAATGAAGCAAATATTTCGTTGACTGTCATCGTGCCGTTTACCGAGCGCTATGACGATCCCAAGGAACTCTATTGGGATTATAAGGAGGGTGTCAAAGCCTGCGGTCAAGCCTTTGAGTTTATCTATGTGCTGGATGGTTCTTTCCCGTCCGTTGCACAGGCGTTACACGAACTCAAGGAGCAGGGTGAGCCGATTACCATCATTAAAATGGCTAAATGGTTCGGCGAAGCTGCCGTTCTGAATATTGCCTGCGACTATGCCAAGGCTGACCTGATTCTGACTTTGCCGGCCTATTATCAGATTCAACCCGACGCCATTGCTGATTTTGTCAGCCAGATGGGTAAAAGCGATCTGTTGGTTGCTCGGCGTTTTCCTCGTATTGATTCGAAAATTAATCAATTTCAGAACCGACTGTTTCATCGTACTTTGCGCTTACTGACTGGACAGGCTTTTTATGATATCGGTTGCGGTGTACGCTTGATGCAGCGGCGTGTATTGGAAGAGCTGAATATCTACGGTGACCAGCATCGATTTTTACCGCTGTTGGCCTATCAAAAAGGTTTTAAAGTCGTTGAGGTGCCTGTGCGCCAATCCAAGCGGGATGCACAAACCCGTATCTACCGGCCCGGAGTATATATAAGACGGTTTTTAGATTTGTTGACAATATTCTTTTTGGTCAAGTTTACCAAAAAACCATTGCGATTTTTCGGTCTGCTTGGGTCCACCGTTTTTGTCGCTGGGTTGCTCAGTACCCTGTATTTGATTTTAGATCGTCTGGTTTTTGGGGTGCCATTGGCGGACCGGCCGGCGGTGTTGCTGAGTTCCTTGCTGATTGTGTTGGGTATTCAAATCTTCGCCATTGGCTTGATCGGCGAAATCATTATTTTTACCCATGCCAAGGATATTAAAGAATACACCATTGAGGAAATTATTAATTGACATGCTCGATCGCATGGTAACGGTCAGCGTGGCATGACAGCCCATTGAGTTGAATATGTGTATAGCGGCTTAATGCCATGCGACCACCGTACAACAAACCGCCAACCCTATACACAGTGGTATATACAGCTTGGTATCCATGCGTGCGAAGGCGGTGTTTTTGTTTTTTTTGAACATACCGATCAATCGAAAATCGCCCACAGCGCGCAGTAGCAGTAGTACCGCTAATAATTCGAGAGCTATTTGATAAACATTTTCAGCGATCAATGAGCCGATGTATCCCAGCTTTCCAATCAATAAAAGTCCACAGCCCAAAAACATGAGTGCCACCAGAAATGTTAACAAGCGAGACGGTCTGAATACCGATTGATTACCCGATGAAGGCAAGAATTTCGATTCGGCGCTGCTTTTAGCTCCATGAGTCACGGCCCAGTAAAAATGCAGTGCCGCGGCGATAAAAAAAATTGCGGCAGCGGAAAATCCTAACAAGGTAGGCATGGTTAACTCCCACGATTTTATTTGAATCCAAATTAAAGCCAACTTTTTGTTTTCGGGTAGGGGCCCATGGCTGTACCCAGTCATCCCTGGGAAAGTGGTATGCCGTGGCACGACGGTTGCTGTTTTTGGGTTTGGGACCGCACGCTTAAACCAGCACCTCCACCACCGCGGGATGGCTTAAAAATCCCGCCGGGCTGGCACTGCGCCCGTAGGCGCCGGATTGAAACACAACCACATAATCGCCAACGTCCGCTTTGGCAAGCTCCATTTTGTCGGCCAGCAAATCCAACGGTGTGCACAATGGGCCGACCACTGAAGCGATTTCACGTTGTTGGCCTTGCACTTTGTTGCCGATGACCACCGGATAGTTTTTGCGAATCACTTGGCCGAAATTCCCGGATGCGGCAAGGTGGTGGTGCAGCCCACCGTCAGTGACCAGAAATACTTCGCCCTTGGATATTTTTCGGTCGATAATTTGGCAGACGTAGATACCGGCTTCGCCCACCAGGTAGCGACCCAATTCGATGACCAATTGGGCTTGCGGCAAACGCGATTTGCTTTGAGTCACCAACTGCGCCAGGTGTTCGGTGATGGGCGACAGGTTTAAAGCGGACTCACCCGGAAAATAGGGAATGCCGAAGCCGCCGCCAATGTTTAATGATCGAACCGGTGCCGGCGCGTGCCGCGACAATTCGACGGCCAGTTCCAAAGCCTTGGATTGAGCTTCAATGATGGCTTCATGGCGCAGGTTCTGTGAACCGCTGAAGATATGAAATCCTTCAAAAACCAAGCCTAACGCGCCAACATGCGCCAGGACGCCGGGCACTTGATCGGTGTCGATGCCAAATGGCTTGGGGCCGCCGGTCATTTTCATGCCGGACGCTTTAAGCTCAAATTCCGGGTTAACGCGAATGGCGATACGGGCGGGGAGCTTGGCATGCCGTGCGATTTGGGCGATGCGCTCCAATTCATGGGGCGACTCGACATTGATTAAGATACCCGAGGCAATGGCGCACAGCAGTTCATCATCGCGTTTGCCTGGGCCGGCAAAACTGATATGGCGTGGGTCCATCCCGGTGTCCAAGGCCACGCGCAATTCACCGGCCGATGCCACGTCCAGGCCATCCAGCAGTTCCGCCATGGTATGTACCACGGCCGGCATGGGATTGGCCTTCATGGCGTAATGCAAGGACAGCCGTTGCGGTAGTTGATCTTTTAACCATCGTACCCGTTCACGCAGCAAGTGGCGGTCATAGGCATAAAAAGGTGTTTTTCCTACCCGCATGGCCAAACGTTCAAGCGGTATGCCACCCGGCATTAAGCTGTCGTTCTCCACCGCAAATGGCTGTTGAAACAGATGTACGGGCTTAATTTTACTCATGCGGTGTTCTCAAATAAGGCGGCCAGGGCATTGGCCAGAGATTTACGGTCAATTTTGCCGTTGGGATTACGCGGCAGCTTGTCCATCCATTCGATATGGGCGGGAATCATATAGGACGGCAGGTGAAATTTGCAATGCTTGATCAAACTATCCTTGTCGGCACCGTCACTGACGGCCACCACGACGATTGCCTGGCCTAATATGGGATGGGAAATGCCCAACGCCACGGCTTCTTTGATACCCGCGGCGGTATAGATGACTTCTTCAATTTCCGTTGGGCTGACCCGGTAACCGGATGTTTTGATCATGTCATCATGGCGGCCGACAAAGTACAAATAGCCTTCCGCGTCTCGCTTAACCGTATCGCCGGACCAAACGGCGATTTCCTGGCGGCAGATCCCGCCGGTTTGCATGGGCGCCGGTTTAAAGCGTTCCGCCGTGCGTTCAGGATCGTTCCAGTAGCCCAGGGATACCAGCGCGCCACGGTGGATCAGCTCACCGGGTTCATCATCGTCGCATGGGCCGCCGTCCGGTCGCACGACCAGAACCTCCGCGTCGGGAATGGCTTTACCCATGGATTCCGGTCGCCGGTCCAATTGATCCGGTGGCAAATAGGTAGACCGAAACGCTTCGGTCAGGCCGTACATTAAAAATATTTTTGTCTGAGGCAGGGTGTCACGTAATGCGCTTAAGGTGGCCTTAGGCATGGCCCCGCCGGAATTGGTGATATAGCGCAGGGATTGTACCGCTTGTTCCGGCCACGGCAGCTGGGCCAGTTGTATCCAGAGCGGTGGTACGGCTGCAAGGCCCGTAATGGTATATTTGGCGGCCGCGCGCAGCACATCCCTTGGCAACAAATAGTCCAATAAAACCGCGCAGCCACCCACATAAAATGCTGTGCTCAGTTGGCTGAAGCCATAGTCAAAACTCAGCGGCAGCACGCTGAGTATGCGATCGGATGAATTATTTTCCAGATACTGGGCGACGCTTTTTGCGCCGGCAACCATATTGGCGTGGGATAACACCACACCCTTGGGTTTGCCTGTACTGCCGGAAGTGTAAAGGATGGCGGCCATATCGGCGCTGATGACCCTGGGCGGTGATTGGTCGGAGTGGGGAAGTTGTTCCAGCGTGAGACAGTTTTGACGCAGTCCATCCATGTCGATGGCTTTGGTTAAGATCAAGTGTTCCAGATGGGTGCATGCGTGAAGTTTGTCTTCCATGGCGAGTAGGCGTTCAGGGCTGGTGATAAGGATTTTCGCGCCGCTGTCATTCACAATATGTTGGACTTGTTCACCTTTGAATATAGGATTGATGGGTATAAATACCCCGCCGCCCCGAGCCACGCCAAACAGGCAGCTCACCGTGTCCAGGGTCTTGCCCAGGTACACCCCTACTCGGTCACCGCGATGCATGCCGAGCGCGCTTAACCCTCCCGCAATCGCGGTAATTTTTTGCTCCAGAGATGCATAATTAAGTTCTTGATTTTTAAAAGCTATTGCCGGTTTGTCGGGAAACCGGTCAGCACTGGCCAAGGCGATATCGCCGATCAAATAGCTCATTTTTTACAATTGCCTCACAATCGGGCCTTTATGGTAACCTTTTAACTTGCTCTTGCAACATGGAGTTGGATATTGACGAACACAATGCGTTTGCAACTGTTATCGACACGGTTTTATGATTGGATACTCTATTGCGCCTTGAGGTTGTTCCCTGGCGTTTATAAGGAAAAAGCATTACGTTGACAACGGTAGGGAAAAAACCGGGAGACGATAGCCGGGACTTCGTTACGGATCGCCGACAAAAGCGCATACTTATTCTGATCGCATCCTGTTATGCGGTTTTTCTGGTCTATGGTAGTTTGTTACCCATGGATTTTCATCATGTCTCATGGCATACGCTGTGGGATGTATTGTCCAGGCCGTCCTCGTACCAAATTTGGCTGGGATCACGTTCTGATTTGGCGGCGAATATTTTATTGTATGTACCGGCGAGTTTTTTATGGCTGGGGGTGAATGAATATTTTACCGGCGGACGGCGGCGACTATGGGTGCGATTGATGGTATTTATTTGCCTCGTGTTACTAAGTTTCCTCATTGAAACATGCCAAATTTTTCTGCCCTACCGAAGTTTCGATATTCGGGATGTCCTGTGCAATGCCGGTGGCGCGGTAGTCGGTATTGTCGCGTGGGAACTGCGAGGCGTACGCATTATGCATCGCGTGTTCAGCCTGCAAAACCAGTTCGGCTATAACAGCGTGGCCAGAGACGTGTTATTGTTTTATTTGGGCGTGCTTGCGTTCTACCAACTGATGCCCCTGGATTTGACGCTGAGTCCGGTGGAAATATACCGTGATATGCGCACCGGCGGCTTGATTTTAATTCCGTTTGCGGCAGGCCATAGTTCGTGGCTATTGGGCGCGCACGACTTCAGCGTCGAGTTTTTTATTTGGATGATAGTCGGTATGTTGTGGCTGTTTTCGTCCCGTCGATCGGCGTTGCGTCTTTGGTTTTATGCCATTTTGTTTGCTTTTGTGCTGGAAGGGCTGCAGCTATTTGTACATTCCCGGGTCAGTGATATCACCGATGTATTGTCCGCCATGGCCGGCAGTGGTGTGGGTATCCGTGTCGGCGTGTCCTTGATTCAACGCTTTCCCATCATCGCCAGTCGTGAAGACCGGCGCTATCGGCGAGCCTGGGTTTTACTCGGCATGGCGGCATTTTGTTTATGGTTCGCCATTATAATTTGGTATTACTGGTTTCCATTTAATTTTAATTTCTCGCCTGAGTACCTCGCGCAGCGAACAGGCGACTTGCCGACGCTGCCGTTTTGGTCCCACTTCAGAAGCAATGAATTTAACGCGTTGGCCGATATTCTGCGCACAGTTTTGTTTTACGCCCCCTTGGGGTCAGTGTTGGGATTTGTAGCAGCGTCATTTGACAAGCCGCGACTCCGCCGCTATTCGGTGGAAGCAGCAACGGTTTTTTTATTGATATGCGCGTTTATCGTGGAAATGGGCCAGTTTTTTCTGCCCGGTCGTTATCCCGATCTAACCGATATTGTGTTCAGTGTCGGTGCCGGTTTGACCGGCTATTGGATTATCTTTACCATTCAATCCCGTTACCAGCAACAAATGCAGTCCACACATCCCGTTGAAGCAGATTAACCGATTTACCTGCCTTTTATGGGCGGTATGCCGCAGCATGCTTTTTCAGCCCGGTTACGGCATAAGCATCGCGAAGGTGTGACGATGCAGCGTGCACGGACCGGAAGGTGTCATCCTTCGGTCCGTACCGCACATCCTTGTGCCACGCTTGCCTCGTCCTGCCATTAAAGGATCCCGGTTAAGGGTGGCGATGTTCACTTGCCCGCAAGGCGTTCCGTTGCCGGGGGGCTGTTGTCCAGTCCGGCTATGGCAGGCGTTTTCGTACGTCCCCGAGATGCCAGCAACGGAGCCGCTCAACTCAAGGCGTAGCGGCTTTTTCATGCCAGTATTGGGCCTTTTTGGGATCGCGTGGCAAGTTTAGCCAACCGGCATCATAAGCTTTTGCCAGCATACGCTGTGCGATCTTATTGCCGTTTTTCGCTGATTTTTTTAACCACAACAAGGCTTGTGCTTCGCTTTTCATCACCCCTTTGCCTTCCATATGCATACGGGCAAGATTCAGTTGAGCGCCATTGTGTTGCTGTTTGGCGGCGCGCAAATACCACTTCACCGCCTGCGCCAGATCTTTGTCAACACCCAACCCGTTAGCATACAGGGTGGCTAAACTATTTTGTGCCGAAGCGAGCCCCTGCCGGGCGGCGGCTGTATACAAGCGCGCCGCAATTTGAAGGTTTTTTTCCACCCCCAAACCTTTGTCGTAAAGCAGGGCCAATTGGAATTGGGCATCGGCATTGCCGCTTTGCGCTGCTTTGTCAAAGTAGGTAGCTGCTTGTTTATATTTTTTATGATGGTAAAAATGGGTGCCGAGGAGCAGTTGGGCGCCAGCATCGCCTTGTTTGGATAGTGTTTTCCATACACCTAGTGCCTGATCCACTTTTCCGCTTTGATAGTACACTATGCCCTGTTCTAGTTCGGTTCCTAAACCGATCTGCGGTTGCAATACAAGTACGCAACAGCATAAAATGCTCCTTAGCATGGGTATTTCCTACGTGAAATGGCCTATAACAATTATGGTAAATATCCATGGAATCTGCAAATCAGTGATTTGCGTGAATTTCCTAGTGGTCCGTGGGAGGACGGGGTGCGCTACGAGCACTTTCCGCTTAGGTTGGCTTAAGCCATAGGCAGGTCGGCTTTGGGAAGGTAGCTTGGTCGCTGTCAACCTCACCGCTGGATAAATAATAGTTTTTATTTGGGTAATGATGGGTTCTCAAGATCCGGTAGTTGTTAACCTCCGGGGGGGTGCCGTCTTTAAGGTCGACCAATATCCGTAAAGAAGGTAAGGTAATGAATAGAATAGTCAATAGTTTAGCTCTGCTACTTTGTTTCGTGGTTTCTTTCAGTTTTGCGGCTGGGGATCCCAAAGCGGGAAAAGCAAAAAGTGAATTGTGCCAAGGTTGCCATGGTCTTGATGGTAATAGCGTGGCACCTGAATTTCCCAATTTAGCGGGTCAAAAAGCCGGTTATATCGTCAAACAGATTAAGGACTTTCAACGTGGACATCGTGTCAATGACACCATGACCGGCATGGCTGCCACGGTCACCTCGGTGGGTGACCTCAAGGACATTGCGGCTTATTTTTCCGGCCAGAAAATGAATAAAGGCGGTAGCGGGAAATCCGGCTTGGTCAACAAAGGTAAGAAAATTTTTACCAAAGGAACCCCGTCAGGTGCCTATGGATGCATCAATTGTCACGGTACCAACGGTAAAGGTAAATCCGATCATAATGATGTATTTCCCGTCATTGGCGGGCAGCATAAAGTGTATTTGGTCAGCCAGTTAAAAGCCTTCAGAAAAGGTGACCGTTCAAACGATCCGGCGGGTATGATGGGCGATATTGCCAAAAAGTTATCGGACAAAGAAATCGATGCGGTAACCGAGTATTTGTCAACACGTTAAGAGTGTAGGGCTTGACACAAAAAAGCCGGTGGGAGTCAAAAAATCACACCGGCTTTTCTATGCTTCAATGGGTGAAAAACGTCAGATTGCGTAAGACCCGGACTCAGTTTGTGGTGTCAACAATAATTCCAGCAAGGCTTTCTGCGAATGCAGGCGGTTTTCCGCCTCGTCCCATACCACGCTGTGGGGGCCTTCCAGAACCTGCGTGCTGACTTCTTCGCCACGATGCGCGGGCAGGCAATGCATAAACAACACGTCTTTTTTTGCACGGCTCAACAATTTTTCAGTGACCTGGTATTCCTTAAAATCGCTGATACGCTGCTGCGTTTCCGCCTCGTGCCCCATACTGGCCCATACATCGGTAACGATCAAGTCCGACTGCGCGCAAGCCGCATGGGGATCGTGAATGATGTTGACATGACGGCTGGTTGATGCAAGCAATTCCGGTTCCGGTTTGTAGTTTGGCGGACACGCAATGACCAGTTCAAAATCAAATGCCATCGCTGCTTTCATATAGGACTGGCACATATTGTTGCCGTCGCCAATCCAGGTGACTTTGCGCCCCTGGATGCTGCCACGATGCTCCACATAGGTTTGTATGTCCGCCAGTAACTGGCATGGATGAAAGCGGTTAGTCAGCGCGTTTATGATGGGAACCGTGGAATATTTGGCGAAGGTTTCCAGCATATCATGCCGATTGGCGCGGACGACGATGCCGTCCAGCATACGTGACATAACCCGTGCCGTGTCTTCAATGGGTTCGCCGCGACCCAGTTGGGTATCGCGGGGGGATAAGAAAGTCGTTTGACCACCCAAGTGAAACATGGCGGATTCGAAAGACACACGGGTCCGTGTCGAGGATTTTTCAAAGACCATGCCCAGCATTTTTCCAATGAAGGGGCGATGCTGACCACCCGCTTTGTGCTGAATTTTTAGTTCAATGGCTCGTTTGATAAGCTGTTGCAGTTCCGAGCTATCAAGGTCTGTTAGACTTAGGAAGTGACGTGTCGCCATGGTGGTTCAACTTCCCGCGAACGCTTTGATCAAAGTCTGAAGTTTGCCGACCAGTAATTCCACACCTTCGTGGTCGATGATCAGCGGCGGTAACAAGCGGATCACTTTTTGGGCGGTGACATTGATGACCAGTCCCTGTTCCAGCGCTTGAGTCATTAACTCCGTGCAGGGACGATCCAGTTCGATGCCCACCATCAGGCCCTTGCCGCGTACGTCTACCACGGCTTCAATGCCGCTCAGGGCGGCGCGAAGCTTTTTCTGTAGCAGTTGACCGGTAGCCGTTACATGGGCCGGCATGTCGGTATTTTGCATGGTGTCGATTACCGCCAGTGCCTCAGCACTGGCGAAGGGGTTGCCACCGAAAGTACTGCCGTGATTACCGGTTTGCAATTGTTGACTCGCCTCGCCCCGTGCGATACAAGCGCCTATGGGTATGCCGTTGCCAAGGCTTTTTGCCACGGTCAGAATATCGGTGACGATGCCGTTGTGCTGGTGGGCGAACCAGTGGCCGGTTCGGCACATGCCGGTTTGAATTTCATCGAGGATCATGAACCAGTTATTTTGATCGCAGATTTCCCGTACTTGATTTAAATAGTCGTCACTTGGCACGTTGACGCCGCCTTCACCCTGGATAGGTTCGACCATGACCGCGACGACTTTTTTATTATTAGCGGCCACATGACTGATGGCGTCGACATCATTAAACGGTACTCTGACAAAACCCTTGACCAACGGTTCGAATCCCGCTTGCACCTGGCGGTTACCGGTGGCCGTTAACGTAGCCAGGGTACGACCGTGAAAACTGTTTTCCGTGACGATGACCGTGGGTGTATCAATGTTTTTTTGATTGCCGTATTTGCGCACGATTTTCAATGCGGCCTCATTGGCCTCGGCACCGGAATTGGAGAAAAAGACATTGTCCATCGCGGTGATAGCGCATAGCTTTTCAGCCAACCGTTCCTGGTGGGGAATGCGAAACAGATTGGATGTGTGTACAAGTTGTTTGGATTGTTCGCATACTGCCTGGCTTACGGCGGGATGGGCATGACCAAGACCGCAAACGGCGATGCCGGCCAAGGCGTCAAAGTATTTATCACCCTTGTCATCCCATAACCAGATGCCGTCGCCGCGAACAAAACTGACTGGCAAGCGATTGTATGTTTGCATTAAATGGGTCATCTGTAATTTAACCACGGTATAAAAAACAAAAATGGCGACCCTGGTCCCAGGACCGCCATTTGCAAAAAATATTCTAGAGCTATTTTAGGGTTTTGGCAACGCCGGGGCGATCAGGCGAAGTTTTTAGAGGCAAAATCCCAGTTCACTAAATTCCAAAAAGCCTGCACATAGTTTGGGCGGGCATTGCGGTAATCAATATAATATGCATGCTCCCAGACATCACAGGTCAGTAACGGGGTTTTGCCTTCTGTCATCGGATTGCCGGCATTGCTGGTACTGGCTAATTCCAGTTGTCCGCTTGCGTTTTTCACCAACCAAGCCCAACCGGAACCAAAGGTGGTGATGGCGGTTTGGCTGAATTTTTCCTTAAAATCATCGAAAGATCCAAATGCCGCGGTGATGGCATCCGCTAATGCGCCACTGGGTTGACCACTGCCGCTGGGGCTGAGGCTGTTCCAATAAAAGGTATGATTCCAGACCTGCGCCGCGTTGTTAAATAGGCCGCCGGCCGGCGCTTTTTTTACGATGTCTTCCAGGGAAGCGTCTGCGAATTCGGTACCGGCAATCAGTTTGTTTAAATTAACCACATATGTGTTATGGTGTTTTCCGTAGTGGAACTCCAGGGTTTCTTTTGAAATATGCGGTTCCAGAGCGTTCATTTCATAGGGCAAATCAGGTAGTTTATGTTCCATGACGGACTCCTTGCAGACTATCTTTTAATGAGTAATTCGTCCGGGATTCTCTAAGCTCATCGTGGGTGGCCAGTCCAATGACGGTCCGTTCACGCTGAATCTGCCACGACTGTGCTGCCTTGTTCAAAAAAAGCCGGTGAGAAATCCGGACGTGGACAATTTCTGTGCCGCTAGGATAGGGCAGCTGTATGGCTAATGCAACGTTTCACAGGAGGCTATTCAACGGGGATTTATGAGGTAATTTTCACTTGTTTGCCATGTTCCACGCCTATATGCTGACAGCCATGAAAATTCGCTATGCTGACATCCCTATTACCGTGACCGATGTAACGCCATGAGTGATTCTCAGGAAACGATCGAGTTGAGTCTGTTTTCCAGTCGGGTTGACGCGATATGCGCAGAAATGGGTGCGGTACTGCAACGGGCGGCTTTCTCTCCCAATATCAAGGAGCGCCTGGATTTTTCCTGTGCCTTGTTTGATGCGCAAGGTGCCTTAGGTGCACAAGCTGCCCATATCCCCGTGCATTTGGGCAGTATGGCCTACGCCATGGGTGACTTGGTCAAGTCCAAACAGTGGGAGGACGGCGATATGGTGGTCGTCAACGATCCCTTTCTCGGTGGTACCCATTTGCCTGATGTGACGTTGATCGCACCGTGTTTTGTGCAGAATTGTTTGATTGGATTTGTTGCCAACCGGGCCCACCACGCGGATATCGGTGCACAAAGCCCCGGTTCCATGCCGTTTTCCACCAACCTGGAACAGGAAGGCATGGTGTTGGCTCCCAGGTATTTACTTAGAAAGGGTGAGCTTGAGCAGTCCGTTATGGCAAGTATCGAGCAGGCTACCCAGCAACCCTGGCAAACCCGTGGTGATTTTTCAGCCCAAATAAGTGCCAACAAAGTCGGGTTGACACGTTTGAAACATTTGGTGGAGGCGTTGTCCATCGTCGTGTATGAACGCAGGCTGATGGCTTTGAATGATTATGCAAGGCGGATGTGTCGCTCAACCCTGGCGGGTTTACAGCCGGGGGTCTACAACTACCAGGATATGATGGACGATGACGGGTGGGGTAGCCTGGACATCGTTATACAATTGCAAATGCAGGTTGAGCCGGACAAAGTGGTGTTGGATTTCAGCGGTACCGCGGATCAGGTTCGAGGCAATATCAATTGTCCTTTGTCGGTTGCCGCGGCGGCGGTTTATTACGTTTTTCGTTGTTTGATGCCGCCGCAAACACCCGCATGCGCCGGTAGCCTGGAGCCCATTGAAGTCATTGCCCCTGGCGGTTGCCTGTTAAATGCCAGGCGACCCGCCGCTGTGGCGGCGGGAAATGTTGAAACCAGCAGTCGGGTGGTTGATGTGGTGATGGGCGCACTGAGTTTGGCCATGCCAGACCGTCTGCCGGCGGCAAGCCAGGGTAGTATGAACAATTTGGCCATGGGTGGTCGAGATGGCATGGCTTGGGATTACTACGAAACCATTGGTGGTGGCATGGGTGCGGGGCCCTTGCAACACGGCCTGTCGGCGGTTCAAACCCATCTTACCAATACCCGTAATACGCCGATTGAAGATTTGGAAATGAACTATCCATTACGTATAAACCGTTATGAAATTCGCCGTGGCAGCGGCGGTCAGGGTCAGAACCGTGGCGGCGATGGTATCATTCGCGAATATCAATTTCTGTCCGCCGCACAGCTCACGCTTTTGACCGAACGGCGCCGCCACCCGCCATGGGGCATGAACGGTGGTGGTTGTGGTGCGACGGGCGAGAACCGTCTTAACGGCAGGACCTTACCGGGAAAAACGGCGGTGTCGGTAACACCCGGTGACATATTAACCATACTCACGCCCGGCGGCGGCGGTTGGGGGACTTAACAACGTGTGCGGTATTTGTGGGGAATTTCGGCTGGACGATCAACTTGCGCGGATTGACAGTGTTAAGCGCATGTTGCCGGTACTTGCGGCGCGCGGGCCGGATAATCAAGGGATATATCAGGAGGGTCCGTTGGTCATGGGGCATCGCCGCTTGGCGATCATCGATTTATCCCAGCAGGCCCACCAGCCCATGGTGGATGCACCATTGGGAATCGCTTTGGTTTTTAACGGCACCATTTACAACTATCGATCGTTACGCAGTGAGTTGGAAGCAAAGTCATACCGTTTTTTTTCCAGTGGTGATACGGAAGTTATTATCAAAGCCTATCATTGCTGGGGGCGTGCCTGCGTGGAACGTTTCGAAGGCATGTTTGCTTTTGCGCTATGGGATAAACGCGATCGTAGCCTTTGGTTGGTTCGCGACCGGCTCGGCATCAAACCCCTGTATTATTCCCAGCGCGGTGACTGTATACGCTTTGCCTCCAACAGCCAGGCATTATTGGCCGCCGGCGGGGTGGATACGTCTATCGATGCCGTCAGTTTGCACTATCAGTTTAGCCTGCATGGTGTGGTGCCGGCGCCACATACCCTGTTGAATGGTATTCGGAAATGTCCGCCGGCCCATAGCATGCTGATCCATGACGGTCGGGTGCGGCCACCCAAAGCCTATTGGTCCCTGCACGATATCGCCATTGATACAAGTCGCGATGACAGACAGTGGCGGGAGTCGGTGCATCAGGCATTGCAGGATGCGGTGGCCAAACGGCTGCATGCGGCTGACGTACCGGTCGGTGTGTTGCTCAGTGGCGGCTTGGACTCCAGTTTGCTGGTAGCCTTGCTGGCGGAACTCGGCGTGGAGGATTTGCGGACTTTTTCCGTGGGCTTCGAGGATCATCCGCAGGAAAAAGGCAGCGAGTTCGAATACAGCGACTTGGTGGTCCAACGTTATCAAACCCGACATCAAAAAATTGTCATTCCCAACAGCGAAGTCCTGCAAACCCTGCCTGCATGCGTGGACGCTATGGCGGAGCCCATGGTGGCTCAGGACGCGGTGGCGTTTTATTTACTTTCCGAACAGGTTTCACGGGAAATTAAAGTGGTGCAGAGTGGGCAGGGAGCCGATGAGGTTTTTGGTGGTTATTTCTGGTATCCGCCATTGAGCGGGCTGCCGGCAACGGATATCGGTCCGTTTGCCCAGCGTTATTTTGATCGCGACCATGAAGAGTTCGGCGCCATGATACAGGACCCGTATACCGGGGCGGACGTCACCCATGAGTTTGTCAGCGGTGAAATGGGACGCTACCGACACGGTGACTTGCTGGATCGTGTACTACGCTTTGACGCCACCACTTTAATCGTGGACGATCCGGTTAAACGGGTGGATAACATGACCATGGCGTGGGGGCTGGAGGCTCGAGTACCTTTTCTTGATCATCAACTGGTGGAACTGGCGGCCGCCATTCCCTCATCGCTAAAAATTCGTCACAACGGCAAATATTTACTGAAGGAAATCGCCCGCCCCCTGTTACCCGTTCAGGTGATTGACCGGCCGAAAGGTTATTTTCCCATGCCCGCGTTGAAGTATGTGAGCGGTGCGTTTCTGGAATTCATGCAGGACCTTCTCAATTCCACTGCTTGTCGTGATCGCGGATTATTCCGTCCCGCCTATGTGCAAAAGCTGCTGCGGGATCCCGAACAGCACCTGACCCGTATTCGCGGTAGCAAGCTTTGGCACCTGGCGCTGTTGGAATTTTGGCTCCAGCGCCATGTGGACAGTGTTGCCAGGGCCTTCTAATGCCTTGAATTTCCTCCATTCCGTCCTAATTTTGTAATATATCGTTGATTTTAAAATGCTTTGCATTTCAAAACCTTAGAATCGAACCGTTTTCTTTCGGCTGATGAGTCGTTAGACTGTGTCCAGTTTTGCAACCATTGATATAGAGGAAATTATGGAGCCACTCGAGCGCATTCGCGAACAGGTAGAGAACAACGCCATCGTTCTATATATGAAAGGCACGCCGGATATGCCCATGTGCGGATTTTCCAGCCGTACGGCGCAAGCCATCGGCGCTTGCGGTGTGGAGTTCGCTTACGTTAATGTCCTGCAGGATGCGGAGATTTTTCAGAGTCTTCCCCAATATGCCAATTGGCCGACATTCCCTCAGCTGTATGTAAAAGGCGAGTTAGTCGGCGGCTGTGATATTACCCTGGAGTTGTATCAAAAAGGCGACTTACAGAAAATGTTGCAGGAAGCGGCCGGTGACGAGAAAAAAACGGAAGAGTCCTGATTAAATAGTTCCGGTAGCGGCTTGTTACAACGATACCCGTCCGCGGGCTTATGCCTGCAGACGGTCGTCGTTATCCATATCCAGGGACGGCACGCCCACATGGGCCTGCCAGGTATTTACGATCCGGCAAAACAGTTGAGCGGTTTTATCAGCGTCGTATATGGCCGTGTGGGCATCCGCTTCATTCCAGCCAATGCCGGCAACTTTAAGTGCCTTGGCCAAAACGGTTTGACCGTAGGCCAAACCGCCCAAGGTAGCGGTGTCAAAGGTGGAAAATGGGTGAAACGGGTTATTGCCGATTTGATTGCGCACACAGGCGGCTTTGATAAATGCCAGATCAAAGCTTGGATTGTGTCCCACCAGGATGGCCTTTTTGCATTCGGCTTTTGCCAACGCCTTACGCACCCCGCGAAACATATTTCGCACGGCCTCGGTTTCGGAAACCGCTTTACGTAAAGGATGAAATGGGTCTATCTTGGTAAATGCCAGTGACGATTGGTCCAGATTGGCGCCTGGAAACGGCATCACATGATAGAAAAACGTTTGGTCCGGTTTTAGCAGGCATTGATCGTCAAATTGCAAAGTGATTGCCGCCACTTCCAATAATGCGTCGGTTTCCGAGTTAAAACCACCCGTTTCAACATCCACTACAACCGGTAAAAAGCCACGAAATCGCTTAGAAATTGCAGGTTTATTTTCGCTGTCAGTCATGGAATCCAAGCATACAGTAGATAGTCTGTTTATGCGAGTTATAACGCAAAAACGACCAATATTTTATGTTAACATGGGCATTTCGATTTACTGAAATGTTTGTAAAGACAAAAAAGATAAATAATTGCCCATGCGTGTCGTACTCTATTATCTGGTTGTTTTAACAACAGCCTTACTGCCTCGGTACAGTCTTCCGATGGATGCCTCGCCGTCAAACCACGGCCGTGGGCTGTTGTGGGAGATTTCGGCGCCGGGTATGCTTCCCAGTTATGTATTCGGAACCATGCACAGTGCCGATCGCCGTGTGATTGCCACACTGGAACACATTCGTCCCAGTTTGCACAAGGTAAGTATGGTATGTACCGAAATTCTGTTCGATTTTCGCACCTTGGGAAAAGTCAATAATGTGATGTTCTTTCACGATGGACGAACCTTGTCCCCGCTTATCGGGCGCGGCCTGTTTGAGCGTAGTGCTCAGGCTTTAACGCACTACGGTTACAACCGGGACAAAGCCAATCAAATGAAACCGTGGGCGGTTATTCTTATTCTCAGCTACCCGGATACCGAAGTCGACAGCCTGGATGAACAAATCGCCGATGAAGCCGCCCTCAGCCAGAAAAAAGTTTGTGGTTTGGAGGATGTGACCGAACAGGCCAATGCCTTTAACGGTTTAAGCATGCACGAACAGATCAGCTTGTTGCGCGAAACACTGGCGCAGTTGCCCAATTTAGAACAGATGTACCAGGAGCTTATTGGCCACTATGTGGCGCGAAATTTGGACGGTATTGTTAAACTCAGCGAAAAATATGCCTTCAGTGATAAAAAACTCATGGATAAATTTATGTACCGGTTGGTGGATGAACGCAATGAACGTATGATCCGGCGGATGATTCCCCGCATGCGTCAAGGCAGTGTACTTTTTGCCGTCGGCGCTTTGCATCTTCACGGACAGAACGGGTTGCTATCGTTGTTGGAAATCGAAGGATTTACCGTTAAGCCGGTGTATTAGTGGTTCGCCTGGCCTTCAAATATTCATCGGTGGTTTAGGTATTGACCGATTGCCAGGACAATGTCTGTCCAGCACGAAAAGGAATTACACAGTCACCCCCGTAGGGATAGGCGTCCGGCACCCGCCAGGATTGCTTTGCCAGCGTTATTTTTTCGGTATTGGCGGGGAGCCGGTAAAATTGGGGTCCACTGATTGAAGCAAACGCTTCCAGTTTATCCAAAGCATGACAGTTATCAAATATTTCGGCATACAATTCAATGGCGGCATGGGCGGTATAGATGCCCGCGCAGCCGCATGCGGTTTCTTTCCTTGCCACGCTGTGCGGGGCACTGTCGGTGCCGAGAAAAAATTTTGATTCGCCGCCGGTGGCCGCTTCAATCAGTGCCAGCCGGTGTTTTTCCCTTTTGGCGACCGGCAGGCAATAGTGATGGGGGCGTATACCGCCTTGGAACATGGCGTTTCGGTTGATCCAAAGATGATGGGCCGTGATGGTCGCTGCCACATGGTGGGAGCAGTCGCGCACAAATTGAACGGCTTGCTCGGTGGTGATATGTTCAAAGACGACGGGTAATTCGGGGAATTGCTTTACCAGCGGGGCCAACACCCGGTCGATAAATACGGCCTCGCGATCAAACACATCCACCGCGGGGTCGGTAACTTCACCGTGCACCAGTAGCGGAAAGCCACACTCCTGCATCGCGGCCCAGACCGGGTGCAATTTTTCCATATCGGTAACGCCGAATTGGGCTCCGGTGGTGGCATGGGCCGGATACAGTTTTGCGGCGAATAAGTACGTATTGGCGGACGCTGCGCGGATATCCTGTTCGGTGGTGTGATCGGTTAAATACAAAGTCATCAAGGGTGTAAAGGACGTATTACCAGGAACGTTTTCCATGATACGCTTTCGATAACTTAACGCATCACTAACTGTGCATACCGGTGGATTTAAATTGGGCATGACGATGGCTCGGGCGAACTGCCCGGCGCAATGGGCTACCGTGGTGGGTAAGGCCGTACCGTCACGTAGATGTATGTGCCAGTCGTCCGGTTTGATTATTTGCAATAGCGTCGTCATACGGACATTTTGCACCACGGAACTCAAGCGTGCAACGCGATGACTAAACGTAGCGATATTGGTCCAAAATCGCCCGCCCTTGTCGGTGGTTGTCGGCATTCACCACCGCCGGGCTCAGGCTCAGGCGTATTCGACGCGTATCGAGTACTAAAACTGCACGATTATCCGGTTACCCGCGTAGGGTATACGCGGCGTTGCGCAATCGTGATTGGCGATCACTCAACGGCGAGGAAAAACGTGACCTTAATGCGCGAATCAACGCCGGCGAAGATGGCCGGATGGCCTCGCCGCCTATCACTCGGGTACAACCTCTACCCGGATCTGAAGTGTAACCACAGTGCGTTGCTTTACCACCCCGCCGGCTGGCCGTGTATCACTGAGCCAATGCAGACATGGCTTTGTCGTAATCGGGTTCCTGGGTTATTTCGGGGACCAATTCGGTGTAAAGCACTTTGTTGTCACCGTTCGCGACAATCACCGCCCGGCCGGTGATACCCGCCAGCGGCCCGTCTTCAAGCAACACACCATAGTCTTTGGCGAAGGATCGTGAGCGCATCATGGAAAGGGTTTCGACGTTGGACAGGTTTTCAGCCGTGCAATAGCGGGCTTGTGCGAACGGTAAATCCGCCGAAATAATTAACACCACGATGTCATTTTGGTTGGCGACGAGTTCTTCAAACTTTTTTGTGGATGTGGCGCACACACCGGTGTCCAAACTCGGTACAATGCTGATCAGTTTTTTCTTGCCCGCCCATGTTTCCAATGTTTTGTCATTGAGGTCTTTGTCAACCAATCGGAAAGCAGGCAGTTGATTACCAACAGCGGGTAAATCGCCGTTGGTATGTATGGCGTTGCCTTTTAAATTAACGGTGGCCATCGTGTATTGTATCCTCCATAATTTTTTCAGGTATTCTAACCGGGTGGCCAGCTTAACGGCCTTCCCGCCAGAACATGCAAATGTATGTGAAAAACCGTTTGGCCGGCACCGGCGTTGCAATTGATTACGCAGCGGTAGCCGTTTTCGGAAACACCCAATTGCGCCGCAATGTCTTTGGCGGCTAAATACAGTTGTCCGATGATTTCGCTGTCGGTGCTCTGCAAGTCATTGACGGTCGCAATATGTTTTTTGGGAACGACCAGGAAGTGCGCGGGTGCTTGCGGATTGATGTCACGAAACGCCAGCACGTGATCGTTTTCAAAGATGGTGTCGGTGGGTAATTGGCCGGCAATAATTTTACAGAACAAGCAATCCGTCATGCGCGTCAATCCTCCCTGTATCAGTTGTGGCCGCATACGGCCGGTGTAAGCCTTGAAAGTCAGGTGACCATTTACACGAAAAAGTCGGGTCACAAGCGAAAAATTCGGGAAATTCGTTACCGAACTTTCCGCGCGGATCCCAGTGTACTGTATTAATTAAACGCAATGCAGCCATGAGCGAGATGCGGCTTTGGGATACTTTCATGCGGGCACCGCGGCCATGTCCGGCGGCCTGCACCTCCCTGTGAAGCAGGGGCGGCACTCTCATATAACCATTTAATTTAATTCAATACACTGCCCTAGTGTACTTCCTCATACCGGTTCGGTAAACAAGGGTTGTGCAAATTGTTGCCTACCCTGGCGGACTATGTGGATTGATAGCGGAGGCGGGGCCGTGCCGATTGGTTCAAGCCGGTTCAGGTCGGCATAACCAATGAAATTTTGTGTCAATCCGGCTTAGGCGTAAGTATCGATAAACCGTGCTTTTCGCTCGGGATCGGTTTGGGCGTGATCCTCGTATACGGAAATGGCCTGGACTTTGGATTGGTGGGCATGGGCGCTACGGGTGGTTTCCTGGTAAACCTTGCGCCAGTTGGCGTCACTGCTGTTGTGCCGGTAGGTATCGGCGGCGGCAATTTTTTTCTCTTGTGCAGGCGCCGATTGCGGCTTAACGGCCGTGTTGGAGCGTTTGCTCAGGGCGCCTGATTGCGCGGGGTTGTGAAGGTTTGAGACTCGCATCCGTCGTTTTGTAATATCGCCTTCGTCACGAGGCCGCTATTATAGCAAGCCTGGCGGTTTTCCGTAACTATTCCCTGCATCGGGCACAGCGCTTACGTGTTGGCGGCCAGTGCACAGAAACCTTTAATGTGTTTTAGGAAGTGTTTTGTCCATGGTGAACTCAGGAACCGATGATCGGTTGATCGTAAAGCAGGTGAGATAATTTAATAAAGAGATGAAATGATAAGCGTTTTCTGTAAAAACGGTGGGTCGGTGCAGTGCCAGCCGAGGCTCATTGAAAGGTATGCAAACCCCGTGTGCCGACTCCCGATTGCCGAAGCCCGGCACCGGAAAAGCTTCGATTTATAATTATTTCCTAACATGTTAAATTAATAGGCAACTTACAATATTACAATACAGTTGGGGGAAGAAAGTGTCGCGCGGCTTATTGATTTTAGGGGTGTTTTTACAATTCGCCAGCCCTATGGCTTGGGCAATCGTCAACGTGGAAAATATGCGGATTGGTCCGGTCGCGCAGGGGTTCTCGAGTCGGTTTTCCCTGCAGGGTAGGGGGCAGTCGGGTAATACGGATAAATTAAGCCTGGATCTGGGCGGCCGTATGCAATGGCAGCAGACCAGCCTGTATCGCTTTTTGGTGGCTGATTTTTCGTATGGCGAAAGTCGCGAGGTGAAAGATACCAGTAAAGCTTTTATCCATGGTCGCTGGGTGAAAACCTATCGTACCCATAGAGCGTGGGAAGCTTTTCTGCAAGGCAGCCGCGATGAGTTTGCACGGTTGCGCTTTCGGGGTGTGGCGGGAGGCGGGTTGCGGTTTAGTTTTCCGGATCCCGATAAAAGAGAGCTGCACCTGGGCTTGGGCGGTTTCTATGAACATGAAACCATTAAAGACAGCGGCGACCTGCAGAATGAGAATGACCAGACTTTCCGGGTAAATACCTATGTTGTATACAAAGAACAGCTCAATCGGCAAACAGCATTAAATTTTTTGCAATACTATCAACCGAACGTTGCGGCTATTGATGATTTTCGGTTGCTGTCGCAAGCCGCGCTGGTGGTCAAAGCCGCGGAAAAAATAAGCATCAAGCTTGCCCTGGACCTGACTCACGACAACAAGCCGCCGCAGGGCGTGCGGAAAACGGATTTGACATACAGTACCGCCATCGTGGTTGATTTCTAGCTGTACGGAGTTATTTATGGGGAATTGGGGATTGGCCGGCGTCTTGCTGGCGCTGCTTGCTTTTGCGCCTTTGTATGCGGACACGGCCCTGCCGAGTTTGGCCCCGATTCTGGAGAAATCCGCCAAATCCGTTGTGAATATTTCCACCAATGGCCACAACGGTTTATTTACGGATCCGTACTTCCAGCGTTTTGACAACAAGGCTGATCCCGAAGCGCAAAATCTGGGGTCCGGTGTTATTGTCGACGCGGCGCGCGGCTACATCCTGACCAATCATCATATTATGGATAAAGCGCAAACCCTGGCGGTTACATTGCTCGATGGCCGGCGTTTTGCGGCCAAACATATCGGCAGTGATCCGGATGTGGATATAGCCATATTAAAAATTCAGGCCGACAACCTTCAAGCACTGGCGTTATCCAATTCCAAGTCACTCATGGTGGGTGATTTTGTCATGGCCTTGGGTAATCCAAAAGGCGCCGGCTATACCGCCAGTGCCGGTATAGTCAGCGCGTTAAGCCGTTACGGTCCGGCGGGTGAGCGCCTGGATAAATTTATTCAGACCGATACCGTGATGCCACCCGGCAATTCCGGTGGTGCATTGCTTGACGCACAAGGCGCTTTGGTCGGCATCAACGTTTTTCCGGAAAATCCCGGCTTGGGTTTTGGTATGGCAATACCCATCCACCTGACCCGAGAAGCCATGAATCAACTGATTAAGAGCGGCAAACTTCGCACCAATTTTTCACTGCACCAGGCCGAGCATCGTGACAACGCCTTGTCGATTCTGTTGGAAAAAGCGTCCAAAGCGGTGGTCAATATTTCCACCCGTAGCTATGCGCCGGCCTCGGGTGGTCAAATGCTCAAAGACCCGTTTTTCCAAAACTTTTTCAACACCCCTGAATTGCCTGTTAATCGTGGCACCCAGAGTCTTGGCTCCGGCGTGATTGTCGATGCGGAATGGGGGTATGTGGTCACCAATCACCGTGTCATCACCAAAGCCGACGTTATTACGGTAAAACTGAGCGATGATCGTAAAGTCAAGGCCAAGCTGATCGGCAGCGATCCGGATGTGGATATCGCCGTGCTGCAAATTGATGCCCACAATTTAACCGCCTTGTCCTTATCCAATTCGGATCAATTGCGGGTCGGTGATTTTGTGGTTGCCATTGGCAATGCCTACGGCAACGGTTTCAGCGCCAGTACCGGTATGGTCAGCGCGTTGGGCCGGTCAGGGCTGGGGTTGGAGCGTTTTGAAGATTTTATCCAGACCGACGCGACTATCCATCCCGGCAATTCCGGTGGCGCGCTTTTGAACAGCAACGGAGCATTGGTCGGTATCAACACCTCGGTGGTTGCATCCGATGGTGTAGGATTCGGGTTGGCCATTCCCATCAACTTGACTCGTGATGTCATGAATCAATTAATCGAATTCGGCGAAATCAAGCGGGGTCATCTGGGGCTGCATATTCAACAACTTACTCGCGAACTGGCTGATTTGTTTGATATCGATTCGCGTGGCGGCATCGTGATTGTCCATGTGGACAAGGGATCGTCGGCGGCTAAAAGCGGTGTGCAGTCCGGCGACGTGGTGCTGAAATATAACGGTGGCAATATTCTCAATGCCGCGGAATTAGAGCAGAAGCTTATGTTGTTCGAGCGCGGTAAAAAAATTCGTCTCGACATCAAGCGGGGAAATGACATCCGGCGAGTGGTCATCGAGCTACCTGAGCAAAAACGGGTGTTCGGGCAGACGCTGCATGGCAAGCTTCAGGGCACCACCCTTGGCAGCATCGTTGAAGGGCATCCTTTTTTCGGGCAGGGCATCGAAGTATTGGGTGTCGAGCCGCAATGCAGCGCTTGGGATGCCGGTTTACGTCCTGGTGACATCATCATGGCCGTCAATCAGCAGCCCATCAACAGCCTGGAAGATGGTATTCGGGCGGCCCATATTCGTCGTGATACCATGCTGCTTAATATTCGGCGTAAGCAGCAGGTCAAGTTCGTGCTCATTCGCTAAGCCTGTGTTGTGGTAGACTTCCATCTTTTGGCAAGAGGTTGATTTTACATGGCGTCGCTTAAACAGCGTCTTAGTGCGCTGGTCACCGAGCAGATGGTGATCTTGGACTTGGATGCGGCATTGGGTCAGGTTCACTGGTCTGATCGTCCCGATTTATGCCAATTTCAATGCAATGGTGCGTTGGCCGCGGCAAAAAAATTGAAGAAAAATCCCCGTGATATTGCCACGGCCGTGGTAGAAGCGCTGAACCGGGTCACCGATCAAGGCCAGCCGGTATTTAGGACTCTGGAAATCGCCGGTCCTGGATTTATTAACCTGTCCGTAACCGATGGGTATCTAGCCGGCCATGTGCAACATATCCTGGCCCAGGATGCGTTTGGGGTACAGGTCAGCAATGCTCAGACTTTCGTCATGGACTACGGTGGTCCGAATATTGCCAAACCTATGCACGTAGGGCACCTGCGTTCAGCGGTTATAGGTGAATCATTAAAACGTGTACTACGCTATATGGGTCACCGGGTGCATGCCGATGTGCATCTGGGGGACTGGGGATTGCAAATGGGTATGATCATCGCTGAAATTGCCCATCGCCGGCCCGGCCTGGATTTTTTTCAAGACGGTTTCAATCCGAACTCCCGGCATGAGTCACCGGTTACGATGACAGACCTTGAAGAGATCTATCCGGCTGCAAAAAAACACGGTGATGACGACCCCGCGTTTTTGGAGCAGGCTCGTCGCGTAACCAAAGCTTTGCAGTATGGTCATCCGGGTTATCATGCCCTTTGGCAACACTTTATCAATGTTTCGGTCGCCGCGCTAAAAACCGACTACGCGCTGTTAAACGTGGAATTTGATCTGTGGTACGGCGAAAGTCATGCTCAACCTCGCATACCGGTCATGATCGACAGGCTTAAAAACCTGGGGGTTGCCGTGTTCAGTGAGGGCGCCTGGGTAATCGACGTGGCTGACGAAAAGAAAAAGTTGCCGCCGTTGATCTTGCAAAAAACAGACGGTGCCGTGCTTTACAGCACCACGGATTTGGCAACCATTGAGCAACGTGTTGCGGACTTTCATCCAAACACCATTTTATATGTGGTGGACAATCGTCAGCAGGATCATTTCCGGCAGGTTTTTCGCGCGGCTTACAAAGCCGGAATCGCACCCGAAGACATGCTTATGGAGCATATCGGGTTCGGCACCATTAACGGTGCGGATGGCAAACCGTTTAAGACCCGCGAAGGCGGTGTCATGAAACTTAAAAATTTGCTGGACATGGTTATCGAAAAAGCCCATGCAAACATCGATGCGGTGGGTATCGGTAAAGATTATCCTGACCAGGAGCGTCTAGACATAGCAAACATGGTTGGCGTTGCCGCATTGAAGTTTGCCGACCTTATGAATCATCGGACCAAAAATTATGTTTTTGACACCGATCGATTCGTGTCTTTTGAGGGTAAGACCGGGCCGTATATCCAATACACGCTGGTGCGGGGAAAATCCATTTTACGCAAAGCGACGGCTTTGGGTTTAAGTGGTAGCAGCATTGAAGCCGCCAGCGAAGAGAAAGAACGCAAACTACAATTGAAGATTGCGGAATTTACCGATGCCCTGGCGATGGTGAGTGAACACCGGGCACCGAATCACCTGTGTGAGTTTATCCACCAGTTTGCCGTGGAATTCAATCGCTTTTATCATCAGCACCATATTTTGAATGAAAAAGATAAGCGGCGTCAGGCCGTGTGGTTGGCATTGACGCAAGCTTGCGTGCATGTATTGGACCAAGCTCTGACCCTGCTGGCCATTCCCGTGCCGGAACGCATGTAAAGGAGAGCGTCGATGAAACAAGCCGTGGTGGTGATTGGTATGGGTGAAATGGGCAGTGTGTTTGCCAGGGCATTTTTAAAGCAGGGACATCCGGTGTATCCCGTTTTGCGCGGCCAAAATATGGAACAGGTCACGGCGTCCATTCCCCCGGTGCAATGTGTGGTATTGGCGGTGGCAGAGGCGGATTTGGCTGATACCTTGAAAAAGGTACCGCAAGTCTGGCATCACTGTCTGTGTTTGCTGCATAATGAATTGCTGCCGCGGGACTGGAAAACATTAAGCTTGCCGCCATCGGTGATTTCCGTATGGTTTGAAAAGAAAAAGGGTCAAGATGTCAAAGTATTGTTGCCGTCACCGGTTTACGGTGGTTGCCAGTCGCCAATCATCGAGGCGTTGGCCAGCTTGGGTATTCCCACCAAGCCGCTGGCCGATTCCCCAACGTTAACTTATGAACTGGTGTTAAAAAATCTCTATATCCTGTCCACCAATATCGCCGGTCTGATAACAGGCGGCACCACTGCCCAACTTAAATCCGATCACTTGGCTTTGGCGCGAACAGTGGCTGAAGAGGTGCTGCAAATCCAACAATGGCTGTGTGGTGAAAGCTTTGATTGGCAGATGCTGTGGCAGGATTTGTTGACGGCCTATGATTCGGATCCGGACCATCAATGCACGGGACGCGCGGCACCGGTACGGTTGGAACGCGCTTTGGCGTTTGCCGATGAGGCTGGATTGGCGGTACCCCAATGCCGCCAGATCGCGTCGAAAGCACAGGTCGGCATTTGAATTAAGCTATCCCGGTTGGCATTACCGATGCCAATCTCCCGGGATTTATGGTTATCCATCTATCCGCCCGCCACCTTTACGCGCTCCAGTTTCCCTCTCATCCAAGCGGCCGCACCCAATAACTAAGTCCCGTTTTTATAACGCCATTTTTACCCATTGAAAATGGAGTAAATGCGTCTATTTGTTAGGCATCTGTAAGTTAAGTGGCGTAAACTTAATCGGCTTACATGTTTTTAAGGCTGCCATCGCATGCAATTTTTTCGCCTCTTTAGAGTAGTTAAATGCATATCCGCCAGGAGGTTGGCATGAAATTAAATGTTGAGTTGGAAGACTTAAGGAAAAACAAATCCCTAGGTCTGCCCGCCATCATCAGAATCTTACTTTTCGGTCCGGTTGAAGCCAGGCGGCATGCCGCCGCACGCTTAAACTTTGAAACGTCTGTGTCGCCGAAAATCCTGAAGACAGTTTGCTCGGCCCTGGAGGATGAGGATCCAACAGTCAGGGAATTTGTCGTCAATGCGTTGCAACGGCTGGGTCCGGACGCGGCACCGGCTATGCCTGGGTTGTGCAAGCGCTTGCGTGGCTGCAATATCTACGAGGTCCGGTATATTCTGTGGGCGTTGTTAAGCATGGGTCCCGCCGTAAAAGCCGCTTGGCCTGAAGTAAAAAGCCTGCTGAATTCGTATGACCACCGAGTCCGTTATTTGTGCCTCCAGCTAATCGGAATCGGTACGCCAAAGGATCCTGCCGTTGTCACCTTTTTGGAGTCATCCTTGCGGGATAAGCATGACGAAGTGCGTTCATTGGCGGAATCGATATATCAAAAAATACTGCCGCAAGTGACCGTGTAGGCGGCCGACCATGTGCGTCCATTGAAGAATCTGGCGCAAAAAGTGATGATGCTCGAACATCTCTAGATAAAGACCATGGGCTATCGTGAAATTTCCGGCCGTGTCTGCTTGCATAAATTTATACCCTATCGATCGGAAAACGATCGCGTTGATAAGCTTGCCGAACGGTTTGTGGTTAGTCAGCGCACCATGGAACGTCAATTTCGTGTGCAAGTGGGCGTGTGCAAGTGGGTGTCACCCAGTGAATTTGCAAAGCTTGTTCGTGTCAAACAAGTACGTTTGGCGTTGAAACGACTTGATCTGCCATTCAACGACATTGTCCATAAGCTGGGGTATTACGATCAAGCCTATTTAATCGACAGTTTAAATCCGTGGTGGGAATAACTCCCGGACAGTACCGGCGAAGGAAAAAGGTTACAAGCGTACCGCGGATGGCCCGTCGACGCGGGCTCGCCGATTACACAGCCGGGCGACAAATCCGTTGTCCTTGACCTGGGTTACCAAAATCCGGATCATGACGGCTTCGTTACCCGAACTATTGAAAATAACCGGGCCATTGAATGCAACAGCCGGAGCACGACAACGGCAAGCATGCCATTGATATTGGCATAAACCGCAAACGATCGGTCGCACGTTACCGGGGTCAATGCGAGCATAAAGGTGGTATGATGAGTGAGGACATTGGGTTTCATTTCGAAGAACTCATGACGGCGGACGGCCTGCGGAAACTGGATCGACGGTTTTTTGATTGGCTGCGTCAGCGATGCTTGGCCGATGCCGAACGGCTTGAGCAATACCGGCAGGGACGCCCCGGTTCAAGCTCAAGCATGTCGGCCAGCGCGGTCAGTCAATTGCTAATCGACGTGGCTGTGCATCTGCAGGAATTTATTATCGATTTTTTTGCCATTCACGGCGAAGCTCATGCGCTGTCAAAGACCTTGTTGGCGCAGGCGGATATTCAGAAATTTAAGGCTCTCATCGTACAAAAGCGCGCTAAACGCTTGCGTAAACCTATCAGCGATACCTTTGATGAGCTTACCCATTGGCTGCGATTACAGCTTGACTGCGTGGACGATATGGAAACCGGCATCGCGCGAAAAGCGCTGCAATGGCTTGAGGATGAGGCTGTAAACGCCGCGGCTGTTGAAAAATTGGTTCAGTGGTGCGCCTTGGCGTTGCATGACGATCGCGGCAGGCGGTTCGTCGCAGGTTGGCAAAGTTTTCACTTGCCGGCCACCGTTGATCAAAGCCAATTGGTATCCTTACAGGCCAGTCCCGGCGACGGCTATGGTCGATGGCAATCCGATCCTCATGGCTTTAGGTCGCGCGACGGATTTCACTTAACCGATAAACGAATGAGTTTGGCGCAGGCGGAAAATGAAGTTCACTACTGTATCTATTGCCATGACCATGACGGCGATTTTTGTTCCAAGGGATTTCCGGTAAAAAAAGCGGATCGATCGTTGGGGATTAAAAAGAATTCACTGGATGACTATTTAACCGGTTGTCCGTTGGAAGAAAAGATTTCCGAAATGCACCGGTTACGCAGTCGCGGTCACGGTATTGCCGCGCTGGCGGTGGCCATGGTGGACAATCCCATGATTCCGGCCACCGGACATCGTATTTGCAACGATTGTATGAAATCGTGCATCTACCAGAAGCAGCAGCCGGTTGATATTCCGCAGACGGAAACCAGGATTTTAACTGATGTGTTGGCTTTGCGTTGGGGCGTGGAGATTTATGATCTTCTAGCACGTTGGAATCCCCTTCGCGAACAGCAATATGTCATGCAGGCGTACAACGGTCGCAACGTTTTAATTGCCGGCATGGGGCCGGCGGGATTTACCATGGCGCATCATTTGACCATGGCGGGTTGCGCGGTTGTAGGCATTGATGGATTAAAAATAGAACCGTTACCGGAGGCATGGTTGCATGCGCCGGTAAAATCATTTACGGACATGATCGATGACCTGGATGAGCGAATCATGATGGGATTCGGTGGCGTCGCCGAATACGGAATTACGGTTCGTTGGGATAAAAATTTTCTTAAGTTGATTTATTTAACGCTGGCGCGGCGGCAACATTTTCAAGTTTTCGGTGGCGTGCGTTTTGGCGGTACCCTGGAAGTGGAAGATGCCTGGAGTCTGGGGTTTGATCATGTGTGCATCGCCAGCGGAGCCGGTTATCCCCGTGTGCTGACGGTCGACAATGGCTTGGCTCGCGGGGTCAGGCAGGCCAATGATTTTTTGATGGCCCTGCAATTGACCGGTGCAGCCAAGGACAGCAGCTTAGCCAGCCTGTAGGTGCGTTTACCCGCCATCGTAATCGGTAGCGGGTTAACCGCCATCGATACGGCGACCGAGGTGCAGGCGTTTTATATCAAACAGGTGGAAAAACTATATCGGCGCCACCAGGCCATGCTTGCCGATCGGGATGAACAAACTATTTTGGCGCCGCTCGATGATGAAAACCGGGCCATACTTAAGGAGTATCTTGCCCATGGCGCCGCCGTGGTCGAATTGCGCCGGGAGGCACAGGCGGCCGGATTCCAAGAAACAGGTCAGGCGGTTGATTTCGTACCGTTGCTGCGCCGCTGGGGAGGAGTCACGATTGTTTATCGAAAAGATTTGAAGGACTCACCGGCCTACCGGCGCAACCATGAAGAAATTAACCTGGCTATGCGCGAAGGTATTTTTTATCTGCCTGCCATGGAGCCGGTTCGTTTTGAGCTGGATTCCTATGGGCATGTCAGCCATGTGATTTTGAAAAGTACCGCGGGTGATGAGGGCGAACGCAAAATGCCGGCACGGGCCGTGTTTGTCGCCGCCGGTGCCAACCCGAATACCATATACGAACATGAACATCCCGGTCATTTTCAATTACAGGGCGTCCATTATCAGCCCTATGACGGGGATATGAGGCCAGTTGAAAGCGCCGCGCATTGCAAGGACGGGCGGTTCGGCCCTTTTACGTCGTATCATCGTCAGGGGCGAAAAATCAGTTTTGTCGGTGACGCCCATCCCCGATACCACGGTAGTGTCGTCAAAGCTATTGCCTCGGCAAAGAAGGCTTATCCGCACGTTTTACAAGTCATGAAAACCGGTCGCCCGCCGCCGCAAACCGCGAGCCAGTACTGGGAATTTCGACGGATGATACAAACCGCGCTGGTGCCCAGGGTGGACGCGGTCCATGCCATGGAAAATCTCATTGAGCTGTGGGTACGTGCGCCGCTGGCGGCAAAAAAATTTAAACCCGGACAGTTTTTTCGCCTGCAAACCTACGAAAGCCTGAGCCCGGTTGTACAGGGAACAAGGCTACAGATTCCTTTGCAGACTATAAGCGGCGCCGGCATCGACGCAGAGAGAATCCGGCTTATTCTGTTACGGTTCGGCGCCAACGCTCGATTGGCGGAACGTTTGAAAGTTGACGACCCCATTGTGTTGATGGGACCCAATGGCGCGCCGGCATCGTTGCCGCGCCATAAAACCGTGTTGGTCATTGCGGGGAGCTGGGGGGCCGCGGTGATGCTGGATTTGGGACCGGCATTGCGTGATGCCGGTAACCGCGTGATGTATGTAGCGGCTTATCGGAGTAGCACGGAAATTAGCTTTAAACAGGAATTGGAAGCGGCTTGTGATCAGATGATATGGGCAACCGCGGTCGAACCCTTGGTGGATACCGTTCGTGAGCATGACGAGAGTATCCTACAAGACAATGTGGTTAATTTGTTGCGCGATTATGGCTTACGGGCACATGGGCAATCCAAGATTGCATTACGGGATGTCGACGAAGTATTGGTGATGGGCTCAACGGGATTGCTGGCAGCATTGCAGGCAGCATTTGAGCGGGAGCTTAAACCGTTATTTTCCGACCATGTTCAGGTCATCGGTACTGTTGGCAGTCCCATGCAGTGTATGTTGAAGGGGGTGTGTGCGCAATGCCTGCAGTGGCAGCGTGATCCGCAAACCGGAAAACCGACGCGGGCGGTATTTACCTGCGCCATGCAGGATCAGGTTTTGGCCGAGATTGATTTGGACAATTTGAGCGCTAGACAGAAACAGAACAGATTGTCAGAATACTTAAACGCGCAATGGCTAAACCATGTACTGGATTCATCACAGTCTTAGTGCATAGTGCGAAATGATTTTTTACAACAACCTGACAAGGACGAAAAGTGGCGCAATCGATCGAACAACCCGAGCAACTGAAACCCGGCGATATTTATGAAGACAGCTATTGCCATCCCTGTTTGTGCGTGGAGATCAGCGGGCCCGAAGTCAAGGGGATTTCTCTGGTGGACGGTTCTTATCCACGTAGCGAAGATGTAAGGCACGGCAAACTCAGGCAGTTAAGTGCCGAAGAAGCCTGGCAATGGCGCCTCAATGGACCGCAGGATAAGACGTTGGACCTGCCCGGCCGCTGGTGGCAGCGCGACAAACCCGGCTATCTCATCAATCCCGGCGTAGCATTGGAAAACCTGTATTTTTTCGCACTCTATCAGGTGCAATGGGATCCGCGGGTTCAACAGGCGCTGGGTTCACCGGTTCAGCACGAATGGCACCGGGTCACCTCCACCATTGTGGACAACGGTTTTGAAGTCGGCAGGGCCAACATTACCTTTGAAATAAAAGGCAAAAACGGTACAGCTCCGGTTAGTGTCGTAGCATACAAGATCGAAAACGATTGGGCCATCGAGTACTTGAGTGTAAAAGCCGGTGACAAACAGATGATTCTGTTGGAAAATGGTAAAAGTAAAGAGTGAACACTTACCGATGGATGGACGTAAAACACTCGTATACGGATTGTTTGATTACTTCACGTATCGCCTCGGGTCCGATATTTTTTAACACGTAGTTATTGGCGCCGGCTTCAATGCAACGACGAACCGTCGGTGGATCGTTAATCGACGTAATCATGACCACGCGGACATCGGGATTTATCTGCTTCATTTGCTTAAGCAGCTCTATGCCGTCCACGTCCGGCATGCTGATATCCAGCAGTACCAAGTCGGGCTTGGCTTCGCGAAATGTTTCCATCGCCGATTGTGCGCAGCCCGCTTCACCGACAATTTCGTTACCGCTGACCGTGGTTGTCGTAATGCGAAGAATTTTACGGATTTTAGCTTCATCGTCGACAATCAAGACTTTTATCTTGCGCCCCACCTTGAGAACCTCTGACGTGACTTAATGAAGGTAACGACACAATAGCGAGTATTGTTAGCCTTTTCAGACCTTCGGTGGCCGGCGGGCGGGGGGTCTTTTTCAATGAGTCACGTTTGCTTGGAAGGTTTTAATCGCTTTGTAGTTTTTTCTTGGCCAGGGTTTCGATCGCCAGCGCGGTGTTGGGCGTAATGGGTTTGGATACAAACGCGGTCAGCGCCTTGGCGATGGCATCGGCCTCAAGTTTTTTAAGTTTTCCCGATTGATACAAGTCGATGACCTTGGTCAGCATTTCGTCGTAATCGGTGTCGTCGCCATCCGATTAGATCGATTGTTGTCGCAATGCATTGATATACTTGGCCGCCCAACTGCTGTTAAGGTTGGGTTCCCCGGCTGGGCGTTTACGAGGGGGTTTCAGGCGCAGCGCGGCCGTTGACAGTTCTTGCCTGGCGGGGGTTGGATGCGCTGATTGGCCAATATGGGTACTGAGCAGATAGGCCGAGAATGCCATCAAAACGATGCCGCAGAGTTCTAATAATAAGGATCGCAGCACCAGAAAATAAAATTCCGTGGCCAGGGCAGGGAACCCGGTGACTTGTTCCAGTTGCTTGAAAAATTCCGATGACGTTTGCTGTTTGGTTTGGGTAAGGGCAAATTGTTTTTCCATCAGCTTTAACTTGTCCTGCTCCAACAACGCGGCCCTGTTGAGGGAGTCCTGGCCTTTTTCCCGGCTGTCCGCGTAAATGGACTGGCTCTGCTTTTCCGCGTTATGCCGGTAACTGGCAATCATCTTATCCAAACTTTCGATTTGCGAGTTTAAGTGATTGATATTCTGAGAAATTGCCTGATTATTCAGTTCGCCATGGTGGAGCGTAGCCTTCTGCGCCAAGGTCATGATAGCGATGGAAAACGCAAACAGCAGTATACCCAGTACCAATAAACCTATGCGCCAATAAACCGATTTACCGGTCATGGACGCACTGGCTACAAAGCAAATGGTTTCGCAGATCTGAAATATGACGCCGGCGGCAATAAAAACACTTTGAGTGCCTGAATCGCCACCAAACTTAAGCATACCCTCAACAAGAATAAATCCGGCCACCGCCATGGCTGCAACGCCTGCGCCAAAAACGACGGCATAAATCGTCCATTGCCGGGTAAGCGACAGGGGGGCTGCATGTGCACTCATGAACGTGAACCTGGTTTATTATGCATAAATATTAATCAAGACTGACCTCACTATCATAACATTCCTGGCGGCCGGAATATTTTTTTGTTTAAAATTGAATGACTTCCCGCGCTTCCAATTAAGCCTGGATGATATTGCAGAAATTTATTATAACTATTTGATAATGATGGTAAAATGAAATGGCAAATTAACAGGGAATTTGGCAACGTCAAGGTGAGACATCATACGCGAATTGCAAACCAAAAACGGGAGCAGCTTGCTGATCCATCCGACCGGATGAATCAACAAATCAGTCTTAGTGGTGGTGTTGGCAACATCGCCAGTCAATTTTCGATAGGAACAACAGTAGCGTGTTTAATCCTGCGAACTCGGGAGCGGCGCGATGTTGTACAATTGTTCCAGCAACTAATTCCACGTGGTGTTCGCAAGCATAACCGGCAAGCAGGTATCGGCGCACACCGAAGAATGGGATTTCACCGTCAAGGAACTGGGTGTCATCACGGGTTTTACGGGCCAAGGCAACAACAAAGTTTTAGTACCCATCACGGGGAGGCAGGGTTAACGTGAGCAATAAAAAATCCTACCGGGCAATCGGTCCCGCGGAAGTCACTTTATTACTGGTCGGTGTGGTAGCGGTGGCGTTGGTGTTTTATCTAATGAATCTTCGTCAAAACCAACAACGAATAGACGAGTTCAGTAGTCAAAATCATGACATTACGCTGGCGGTTGCCAAGGCACACACTGCTCTTGAAGAGAAAATTGGCGGTGACACTTCCGTCAATAGCATTATTGATATTCTTGATCCCTTGGAAGAAACAGGCATACTTTGTCAGCGTGTACTGCAGGAGCGAGGCGCGCTGTTTACCGCCAATCCGGGTTTGCGCGGGTCGATGAAAACAGCTTGTGATACCACCACCAGGGTTTTCAACGCGGCTAAAACCCGGCTGGAACAGAATCACGCGCCTATCGGATCTGTCGAGGAACAGGAGCAGGACAAGGTTTTTGCGGATATGACCGCCGCGATGGATGACGTGAACATGGGACGCATCGCGTTAATGCAGCAATACGAACAGGCGGCTTCTCAAGCCAGTTGGTTTGTCGTGATTATCGTGTTGTTGGGATTCCTGGCCACGCCACTGCTGCTGTGGCGTGCCCGTACCGCGATTGATGCCACTTCGGCCGTCGCCGAGGAAGGCATGGTGCAGCAGTTGTCCATTTTGGACAACGGTATTGACGCGGTGATTACCATTGATGAAAACGGCGTCATTGAAACCGTTAACCCGGTAACCGAACGGATGTTCGGTTACGAAAACGGGGAATTGATTGGTCAAAACGTCAGTTTGCTGATGCCGCCGACCCATCGTGATAAGCACGATGGGTATATCCGCCAGTACGTTGATAACGGTAAATCGGATGTTATTGGTGCCAGCAGGGAGCTAAACGCGCGACATAAAAACGGCAGTGTTTTTCCCATTGAAATCGGTATCAGCCAACTACTGCTGGGTGATAATTTATTGTTTACCGCAATCATTCGCGATTTAAGTAAACGCAAATCCACACGGGGTGTATTGGAAAACCAACCCGCTGTGATGGAAATGGTCAGCCATATGCCGGGAGCTTTGCTGCGTATTAATCTGGACAAACTGATGAGCCTTGATTTCGCCAGCCGTGGTATCGAGGCGCTTACCGGTTTCAAAATGAATGACTTCAGTACTAAAAAAATCGGCCTGGCCAGCTTAATGGCTGACAGGCAGGCTGATATATTAAGAACTCGGCTTAAAAACGCCTCAAGCGCCATGCCGTTGCGGGAAAGTCTGAGTATCAAGACCGCAAGCAATCAAGCCCTGCAAGTCTCCATGCATGCCGTGGCCAATAATCAGCAAGGTCAACCGGTGGTTTTCGCGTATTTATCGCAAGAGCGTAAATCCGAATCCGCCCAGACGGCAGTACCGCAGCGTGAAGCCCGTGCCGGTTTGAATGATGTCAATGCCGCGCAATTCGCCGAATATTTTCCTGAGCCGATTATGACCGTCGCGATGGATGGAACAGTGGAATCCATCAACGCCGCCGCCGAGCAGTTTCTGTTTTATAAACAGGCGCAAATCAGCGGTAAAAGCGTGATGCTGGTTTTGCCCGCCTGGCGCCAGTTGTTGCCCGAGCAAGGCGCCCAACGCACGGGAATCCTATCGCCCTATGCGCGTACCCAGTTGACCGATGGCAGGGGTAAGATTATCAATGTGGACATGGCCTTGAGCCGGATGGTAAGCGGCAATCATGCACACTATTATGTCAATATGCGTAAGGCGGATGGAAACAGCGTGGTACAACCCATGGTCGCCCAACCCGACAGCCGGCAGGATGCCATCATTCGTGCCTTGGATCAGTCGGAAAGTGCTTGTTTTCTAACGGATCGTGAGGGTGCCGTTATTTACGTGAATACTGCATTCGAATCCCTGTATCAGTATAAACTGGATGAGTTGTTCGGTCAGAACATCAATAGGATTAATGCCGGTGTGCATGATGACGCGTTTTTTAAGAATATGTGGAGCACGTTGCTGATGGGCGATTCATTTGAAGCCATGGTAACGAACCGAGCCAAAAAAGGTAATCTGGTTGAACGTGCTATTCATATCAGTCCCGTGCGTGACAGCGATCACCATATCAGCCATTTTCTGGCTACGATCAGCGCGAAAACAGCGCTGAAAAACGCGCCAAAAGCAGCATCGAAACCCGCCAATCAAACGGCACCGGATACGGATTGGCGCGAACAAACGCCGGTTATGTATATGGAAATCAATGCCGACGGCATGACTGTGCGAAAAGTCAACCGTGCCGCGGAAATTCATTTGGGCAGCGTACGCGGTGAAATCGTGTCTCGCAGTCTTAATGATCTATTTCCTGAAGCCGAGGCAGAATTGCTAATCAGCGCGATTAAACGGTGTCTGGATGCCAATACCAAACAACGTTACGTGGAAAGCATTCTTGAAGAAGCTGAAGGATTGCGGGTCTTTCAGATCGACGCCACACCGCGCCGTGACGAAAAAAACCGCTTTACAGAACTTGAAGTCATTGAAATACCCGTGCCTCAATCACGATTGGAGGATTTAGGGGCGACACCCAAAACCGTCGATTCGGCCGTGGAGAGTGAGAGCTTGTTCGATGCGGTGACCGGCTTACCGGCACACTCACTGTTTGAGGACCGATTTGAACAATGTATCGCCAGGGTTGCCCGCAATGGTAAAAAAGTGGCATTGCTGTATTTTGATTTGGATAAATTCGAGACGGTAAACCAATCACTGGGGCGGGCGGCGGGTGATATCCTTTTGCGTGCAATCGCTGAGCGACTTCAAAAATGTTTGCGCGCCGACAGTTCGATGGCCCGAATGCGCGATGACGAGTTTGCGATTGTAGTCAGTGAAATAAAAGACGATCAATTGGTAGCGCGTATTGCCCAGCGATTACTGAATCAGTTAAAAAAACCTTATACCATTGCCGATCACGAAATCACCATGACCGCCGGTATGGGTGTGGCCGTTTTCCCTGCTGACGGGGAAAACGTATCTGGATTGACGTTGGTGGCGCAACAGGCGGTCAGCCTGGCCAAGAAAACAGGTAGTTGCCGGTTTCGCTTTGGATCCAAAAAAAAGACCGATGCGGCCTATGAGTGGTTGGCGATTGAAAAACAACTTCGCACGGCCATCAACCGGCAGGAATTGGAAATCATGTTTCAACCACAGGTTGAATTACATTCCGGGCTGATGGTGTCATCGCAGATCTTATTAAGCTGGCATAACACCAAATTGGGAGACGTGCCCGCCGCGCGGTTTCTGCCGGTGGCTGAAAGCACCAACTTAACGCCCCTGCTGCATGAGTGGATGTTGCGGCAAGTTGCCAAGGTCGCCAGTCGTTTGAGTCGCGGCAGCGGTGTGCGCTGGGCACTACCATTGAGTGCACTGCAGTTCAGTGATGAAGAAAGTCTGAATCGTTGGATGCAGATCGCCAAGGATAATCAACTTTCGTTAGAGAATATAGCCGTGCTGGTTGATATGAAGATGTTTGATGAAGATATCGCGGTACCGTGGCTACAAAAGGTACGCAAGCAGGGCGGTCAGGTTATTCTTGACAATTTTGGTACCCAGATCCAGGAGTTAAGCCGGCTTGTACGTTGGCCGGTTGATGCGGTCAAGTTAGATGAAAGCCTGATTGCTGAATTGGATAAATCACAGACCATATCGGCGATTTCAGACATCGTGAGCACCGCCAGGCAAATGCATATGAAGGTCATCGCCGCCGGCATCAATCAGCCTTCCCAATTGGCCGAACTACGAAGGCTGCAATGTGATCTCGGTCAGGGAACCGCGGTCAGCAAACCGCTGGCGGAAAAACAATTGGTGCAATATATCAGCAAGGATAAGCAGTTGGAATTAAGTTGATGGTGGTGTGTACGTAATAATACTGCTGTCGGCGGGCATTCTATCTGGATTGTTTTGGCTGCTTGGGTTGACGCAATGCCGGGCGGACTGGGGCAGCGTCTGGCTTAACAGCCTGGATGGTCTGAACCGCTTGTTTTGCCGCTATTACCACGGTTTGAAACACAATCATGCCGGTTTCGATGATCCGGGGCCGGCGATTGTGGTTGCCAATCATATAAGCGGGTTGGATCCGTTGCTGATGATAGCGGCCTGTCACCGCCCCCTGCGGTTTATGATAGCCCGGGACCAGTATGAACGGTTTGGGTTACAATGGTTGTTTCGTCGTATCGGTTGTATTCCGGTAGACAGGGATAGCCGGCCCCAGCAGGCATTTCGCGAGGCCATTCGGGCTCTCAAGCGGGGCGACGTGGTAGCGCTGTTCGCTCAAGGGGGGTTTCAGGTCGATGCTGAGCAATTTGGTAAGCTTAAGGGGGGGTCGGTGCGACTCGCCCGGTTGACTCAAGCACCCATTTACCCCATGCACATACAAGGTATACATCCGTGGTCACGGGGCAGTGTCATTCTGGCCGTGCTTATCCCCAGTCGTGTACAAATGCATTGCTATGCGGCCATGCGCTGCACCGATGGCGATGACAATCGCTGTTTGCAGCAGATTAAAGGGAAAATTTTACCGGATTTTACCGGCGGTCCGGGTTACCCCACATAGGTCTGTGCGCAATGTTCGCGCACAATCGATTGCGCCGTCTCTGTTTCGCCGGCGCTGGCTTGAAATGGTCAAACAATGACTACACCCCTGTTGACTTGACAGCGTAAAAATTGCTGGCTACGTCGTTACCGAACTTTCCGCGTGAACCGCAGGACACTCCATAAAATTTTCAGGACGATGCTTGAAATAGACGCCGTTTATCCGCATTTATTAAGTAGATTTCAAGCAAAAGGTTAAAGCCATGAGAATGGACAAGCTCACAACTAAATTTCAGACAGCGTTGTCGGATGCGCAAAGCCTGGCCGTGGGCAGGGATAACCAGTTTATCGAACCGGCGCATGTCATGGCGGCGCTGTTAAACCAGCGCGATGGAAGCGTCCACCATCTTTTGTCGCAAGCCGGCGTGGATGTCAGCGGCTTGCGTTCGGCATTGGGCAAGGCATTGGACCGGCTGCCGAAAGTACAGGGTACCGCCGGGGAAGTGCATATTTCCAATGATTTGGCCAAGCTTTTAAATATAACCGATAAGCTGGCTCAGCAGCGCCAGGACAGTTTTATATCCAGCGAGCTGTTTATTCTCGCTGCCCTTGAGGACCGTGGCAGCCTCGGCCAAATACTTAAACAATCCGGCGTAGACAAACCGTTGATCGAGAAGGCCATCGAAGCCATGCGCGGTGGCGCTAAAGTGGACGATCCCAATGCCGAAGAGCAGCGCCAGGCCTTGGAAAAATATACTGTGGATCTGACCCAACGGGCCGAGCAGGGTAAGTTGGACCCGGTGATCGGCCGCGACGACGAAATTCGCCGTACCATTCAAGTGTTACAGCGACGTACCAAAAATAATCCCGTATTAATTGGGGAACCCGGCGTGGGTAAGACGGCGATCGTTGAAGGATTGGCCCAACGCATTATCAATGGTGAAGTTCCGGAGGGCCTTAAGCACAAACGTATCCTGGCGCTGGATTTAGGCGCGTTAATTGCCGGTGCGAAATTTCGCGGTGAGTTTGAAGAGCGTCTAAAAGCCGTGCTTAATGATCTTTCCAAGCAGGAAGGCCAAGTCATTTTGTTTGTAGACGAATTGCATACCATGGTGGGTGCCGGTAAGGCCGAAGGCGCCATGGATGCCGGCAATATGTTGAAGCCGGCCCTGGCACGCGGGGAACTGCACTGCGTGGGTGCCACCACGCTGGATGAATACCGCGAACATGTGGAAAAAGACGCCGCATTGGAACGCCGGTTTCAAAAAGTACTGGTGGACGAACCCTCGGTGGAAGACAGCATCGCCATACTGCGTGGTTTGAAGGAAAAGTACGAAGTGCACCATGGCGTGGACGTCACCGACCCGGCGATCGTAGCGGCGGCCACATTATCCCACCGCTATATCACTGATCGTAACCTTCCGGATAAAGCAATTGACCTTGTTGATGAAGCAGCCAGCCGCATTCGTATGGAAATCGATTCCAAGCCCGAGCAAATGGATAAACTGGAGCGTCGGTTGATTCAATTGAAGATAGAGCGTGAAGCCATGAAAAAGGAAACCGACGAGGCTTCCAAAAAGCGCCTAAACCAGTTGCAGGAAGAAATCAGCCAATTGGAAAGGGAATATTCCGACTTGGAGGAAGTTTGGAAGGCGGAGAAAGCCGCTTTGGCAGGCAGTCACCATATTAAAGAGGAATTGGATCGGGCCCGCCAGGATCTGGAGACGGCGCGGCGAGCCGGGGATTTGGCAAGAATGTCGGAATTGCAATATGGCAGAATTCCCGAGCTTGAAAAACAGTTGGCTCATGCCGACAGCCAGGATAAGGACGCGACGGCCCCGCGCCTGCTTCGAAACCGGGTCACGGAAGAAGAAATCGCTGAAGTCGTTTCCAAATGGACCGGCATACCGATGAGCAAAATGTTGCAGGGAGAAAAGGAGAAATTACTGCAATTGGAGCAGGCCCTTGGCAAACGGGTCATCGGCCAAGGCGAAGCAATTACCGTGGTGTCCGACGCCATACGCCGCTCACGGGCAGGGCTATCCGACCCAAAACGTCCAAACGGTTCGTTCCTGTTTCTGGGGCCCACCGGTGTCGGTAAAACCGAGCTGACCAAGGCATTGGCGGCATTCTTGTTCGACACCGAAGATGCCATGGTACGGATCGACATGTCGGAATTCATGGAGAAACACTCGGTCTCTCGCCTGATTGGCGCACCGCCCGGCTATATTGGCTATGAAGAGGGAGGGTATTTGACCGAGGCGGTGCGGCGTAAGCCCTACTCGGTTATTTTGCTTGATGAAGTGGAAAAAGCCCACCCGGATGTATTCAATATTCTGCTCCAGGTGCTCGATGACGGACGTCTTACCGACGGCCATGGACGCACCGTGGATTTTCGCAATACCGTGATCGTGATGACTTCCAATTTGGGTAGTCAGGCTATTCAGGAATACACAGGCGAGGAAAACTATCAACGTATGCGCGAAGTGGTGATGGGTGTGGTGGCCCAGCATTTTCGGCCCGAATTTATCAACCGTATCGATGATGTGGTGGTATTTCATCCTTTGGCCAAGCAACACATTCATGCCATCGCTAGAATCCAGATTCGTTACCTGGACGATCGATTACGTGACCGGGATTTAAAAATCGAGTTGGACGAAAACGCATTGGATCTGTTGTCCGAGGCCGGATTGGATCCGGTTTACGGTGCGCGACCCTTAAAGCGTGCCATCCAGCACGACATTGAGAATCCGCTTGCGCAGCAAATTCTGGCGGGTCGTTTCGTTCCTGGTGATACCATCCTTGCCAAAGCCGTGGACGGACGTATTCTGTTCGACAAACGTGAGGCGAACTCAATAGCCTAGCCGCCCGGGGGCGGTGGAGCAACCCTTTTGGCTTGAACCTTCTGCGGTCTTGTGAACCAATGAGCATGACCGCCACCTGATCCTTGCCGGTATTCCACTCATCTTACCAATACCCGTTATTCGTGGTATGCTTTCGACCCAGCCGGGTAAGGTTGCGTTTCATAACGAATAATTCAACAATCCCGGCTATTTCATATTTCTTCACACCGTACGCAGCCGGTGTGGAAGATGCGGTGCGCGATGTCGCACGAAGAAGACATAATCGTCAGTTAAATGAATACGCGGCACAGGACGCTCGCGGGTTTAGGGGGGCTGGGCGACTACGTTGTGAGCACTATGCGGCTGAAGCCGATTAACCCGGTTTTGGGAACATCCGGTGGTGTTGGTTCGTGGGAAATTGAAAAGGTTAGGCTTTAATGTCTGTATATGATGCACTTTCAAATTTAAATACACAGTTGAATAAACGAATTATCGGTCAGGAAGCGTTGACTTTGCGCCTGCTCATTGCCCTGTTGTCCGACGGCCACTTGCTGGTGGAAGGCGCACCGGGTTTGGCTAAAACAACCGCTATTAAAGTCTTGGCCTCGGCGCTGGAAGGGGATTTCCACCGGGTACAATTTACCCCTGATTTATTACCGGCCGACCTGACCGGTACCGAAATTTACCGTCCCCAGGACGGTAGTTTCCACTTTCAACAAGGTCCCATATTCCATAACCTGGTATTGGCGGACGAAATCAACCGCGCGCCGGCCAAGGTGCAATCCGCCTTGCTTGAAGCCATGGCGGAAAGACAGGTAACCATCGGCCGCAAGACCTATGCCTTGCCCGAATTGTTTATGGTCATGGCCACCCAAAATCCCATCGAACAGGAAGGCACCTATCCATTGCCGGAAGCCCAACTTGACCGGTTCTTAATGTATGTCACTATTGATTATCCGGATATGGCGTCGGAAAAAGTCATTCTGGAGCTGGCCCGACGGGAAGCTCGCGGCGAAAATCCATTTATGGAGAGCAAACCGCTAGTGGACCAGAAAAACATTCTTGAGGCCAGGGAGGCGGTCTATCGCCTGCAGTTTGCGCCGGCCTTGGAAGCGTATCTTTTGGCCCTGGTGGCAGCGACCCGAAATCCTGCCCCCTACGGAGATCATTTGGCGCGATGGGTTCGCTACGGTGCCAGTCCCCGGGCGAGTATCGCCCTGGACCGCTGTTCCCGGGCTCACGCCTGGCTGCAGGGACGGGATTATGTGTCGCCTGAAGATATTCAGGCCATCGCCCATGAAGTATTGCGGCACCGGATATTGCTGAGTTTTGAAGCGGAGGCTGAAGGGGTAACCACCGACCAATTTATCCAGGAACTATTGGAGCGGGTCGCCATCCCATAAGATGTAAATGGCAAAACACAGATATCACAAAGTCCAGCCCTATGGCTGCGAGGTTGAACTCGGCGACTTGTTGCGCCTGCAAATGTTCGCCCAATTACTCGATCTGTCCCACCAGAAGCGTATTCGTAGCCAACAATCCGGTGGATTTATGTCGCCGTTTCGCGGCCGGGGCATGGAGTTTGATGAGGTACGCAGTTATCAACCCGGTGACGACGTACGCATGATCGACTGGCGGGTCACCGCACGTACCGGTGAAGTGCACACCAAGCTGTTTCGTGAAGAGCGGGAACGGCCAATTTTTTTCTTTGTTGATCAAACCGCCAGTATGCAATTTGGTACCCGAAACGCCTTTAAGTCCGTGGTCGGCGCCCAGGCGGCAGGGCTGTTGGCGTGGGCCGCCATGGCAAACGGCGATCGTATCGGCGCAGTGGTTACCGGTTCGCAGCAACACCGCGAGCTAAAACCCGTGGGCGGCAAGCGCGGCGTATTACGATTATTAAGGGCAATGTCTCAGGCAAGGCAACAACCCGGTGAAGACGGAGACGCCGAAGCATTTCGAAGCGGATTTTTACGCCTTTGCCGGATTGCACGGCCCGGTAGCCTGGTCTATCTGATCAGTGATTTTCGGCATTTGGAAATAGTCCGACCGTATTTTAATTTACTTTGTAGGCATAATGACCTGGCCTTGATTTTTCTTTATGACAGCATGGAGTTTAAAGCGCCGCCGCCTGGCTATTACCCGGTTACCAATGGCCGGCAGCGATATTTATGGAATACCCGCCAGCAGGCAAAACCCCTGCGCGATCGATTTTTCCTGCGCTACAATCGGTTGCAGCAGTTGTGTCAACAACTGCGAAGCCATTTGATAACCATGGCCACCGACCAGGAAATTTTATCACAACTGCGCGAAGCCCTGCATCACTCCGCCGCAAAAGCCATTTATTTGGGTGGACTTGATGGATAATGACGCGCTGGCCAATTTGCGCGACATTCATCTGCCTGATGCTATCAGTATGTTACCACTGACATGGGGATGGTTTATTTTGGTATGGGGGGGCGTTGCACTGGTGGCGGCAGTGGTGATGTTGGTTCGGCATCATCGCAGTAGTTTGGTTAAGCGCCAGGCTCTGCAGTTACTGCAAAACCATTATGAACAATTTCAGCGCAGCGGTGACAACCATCAGTTTGTGAGTGCCGTGTCAACACTGTTGCGCCGCTACGCGCTACACTGCTTTCCCCGCCATCAGGTAGCCGGTTTGGCGGGGGCGCGCTGGTTACGGTTTCTCGACCAAACCGGCGGTCAAGGGCAATTCAGCCAGGGCGCCGGACGGGTGCTGGCTGACGCCCCGTATAAAAATAACCCAGGTCCCGTACAGGCGGATGCTTTGGTGCACTTGATTCGTCAGTGGATGGCAAAGGTAACCAAGGCATGATTGAATTCGCTTGGCAGTGGATTTTAGTGTTATTACCTTTGCCCTGGGTATTGCGGTGGCTGCTACCGGCCAGCCGGCGATCGGAAGGCGCGGCATTAAAGGTGCCCTTTTACCATGACCTGAATGTGCCGCAACAAGTCCAAGCGCCGCAAAAACAAAGCGCATTGATATTAATATTGCTTTGGATAGTTTGGATGTTGTTATTGTTGGCGGCGGCCAGACCTCAATGGCTGGGACAGGCTCAGGAGTATCCCATTTCCGGCCGTGATATCATGCTGGCCGTTGATATATCGGGCAGTATGGAAACAGGCGATTTTCTCAGTAACGGCCGTACCGCCACGCGCATGGATGTGGTCAAGGAAACCGCGGAGGTGTTCATTGAGCGGCG
>Ga0114931_10000147_pt1 | contig 78451 bp, 74 predicted proteins | sample 2SBtaG_FD_89579 | JGI IMG/M metagenome (GOLD analysis project Ga0114931, IMG submission 89579) | Deep subsurface microbial communities from Kolumbo volcano to uncover new lineages of life (NeLLi) - 2SBTROV14_V59a metaG | ecosystem: Environmental > Aquatic > Marine > Volcanic | place: Kolumbo...
CCCTGATCAGGGACGGCGCTTACCGGCGTTTCTTCATGCATCGCACGGGTCACTGGCTCGGCATGGATGTGCATGACGTCGGCGACTACAAGGTCGCCGATCACTGGCGGCTGCTCGAACCGGGCATGGTGCTGACCGTCGAGCCCGGCATCTATGTCGCCGAGCGCAGTCGCGGCATCGAGAAGCGCTGGAAGGGGATTGGCATTCGCATCGAAGACGACGTCGTCGTGACCCGGGACGGCCATGACATATTGACGAAAGATCTGCCGCGCAGAGCCGAAGACATAGAAGCACTGGTCGGCACGGCGCTGCAGTGACATGCAGGGTCCGGCCTACAGAATGATTCTGATTTCGACACTGCTGGTCGTCGCGGGCGGCTCGTTATTCATTTATAAATGGCAGGTACTGGGGTTCCCGCTGCGTCCCGATGCCGAAACACGAATCTGGACCGTCGAGGTCACGGCCAGGTTCGAAGCGGGTCCGGGACCGATTAAAGCGAGTTTTTACATACCCGGTTTGACGCCGGGATTTGCCATACTCGAGGAGAATTACCTGTCGCGCGGTTTTGGCTATACCCCGGGATATGTCGCCGGTGGCCGGCAGGTTCAATGGACGCGACGTCGGGCCCGCGGCGTTCAGACCCTGTACTACCGGGTCGTCATCTACAAGGATTCGGCGCGGATCGAAAGCGATACGACGCCGCCGTTCCCCGAGGTGCCCAAAGTGAGCGAGCCATTTCGCACGGCAATCGAACAACTCGTCGAGGATGTGGCCGGCAAGTCGGCTGATCCCGGCTCGTTTACGGTCGAACTGCTCAAGCGTCTGTCGCAACCCGATCGGGACCAGAATGTCGAAATCCTGGTCGGCGCGGCGCCGACTGCCGCCAGCATCGCGCACACGGCGACGGAATTGCTGGCTGCGGCGCGCATTCCGGCGCGAATGATTCGCGGAATCTATCTGCAGGAACAGCAGCGCAGGGCCCCGATCGTCCCGTGGCTCGAGATTCATGACGGTACGCGCTGGCGGTATTTCGATCCGCTGACCGGCAAGGAGGGCTTGCCGGATAATTTCCTGCAATGGTGGTCCGGCGACGATCGATTGTTTGCCATCGACGGCGGTAAAGACGTCGATATTCGCTTCTCGGTCAAGAGTGATTTCATGAGTCCGGTCGAGGTCGCGCAGCGACGTTCCGATGAAAGAAATTCCCTGGTCGAGAAATTCTCGCTGTTCTCATTGCCGATTCAGACCCAGGCGGTTTACAGCATCATTTTGATGATCCCGCTGGGCGCGCTGACCGTCGTATTGCTGCGTAACGTCGTCGGGGTGGAAACTTTCGGTACGTTCATGCCGGTACTGATCGCGCTCGCTTTTCGCCAGACGCAGCTTTTGTGGGGTATTTTGTGGTTCACGCTGCTGGTTTCCATCGGCCTGATTTTCCGGTTCTACCTTGAGCGCCTGCGCCTGCTGCTCGTGCCGCGGCTGGGTGCGGTGTTGACGATCGTCGTCATACTGATGCTGGTATTGAGCATCATCAGTCACCAGCTCGGTTTTGAAAGCGGCTTGTCGGTCGCCCTGTTCCCGATGGTCATCCTTGCCATGACCATCGAGCGCATGTCGGTTCTGTGGGAAGAGCGCGGTTCGCGCGAAGCGATTCAGCAGGGTCTGGGTTCGCTGCTCGTGGCGGCGATCTGTTATGCCGTCATGGACATGAAAATGGTCAAGCACCTGATATTTGTTTTTCCCGAAATGCTGCTGGTCGTGCTGGCCGGCACTCTGCTGATGGGGCGTTATACGGGGTACCGGCTCGTGGAACTGTATCGATTCCGCGAGCTGTGCAAGAGGCCGCATTGATGCTTGCCTGGGCGAAACGCTTGCGGAGCGGCGGCGTGCTCGGTCTGAACGAGCGCAACGGTGAGGTGATTCAGCGTTTTAATGCGCGCCACCTGTATCCGCTCGTCGACGATAAATTGCGCACCAAGCGTCTGGCGCTGGCGGCCGATATCTCGGTACCCGAATTGTACGGCGTCATGGAAAGTCAGCACGATATCCACGCCTGGCCGGAAATTGCCGGGCAGCGTGGCGATTTCGTTATCAAGCCGGCGCACGGTACCGGCGGTGACGGTATTCTCGTCGTGACCGGGCGCACCTCGCGTCGCCAGCGTCTGTACCAGCTGATTGACGGTAATGTCATATCCGAGGCCGGTATTTCCCACCATGTGTCAAACATCATCAGCGGCCAGTACAGCTTTGTCGGTACGCGTGACTGCGCGATGCTCGAATATCGCGTCGAGACCGATCCGTTTTTTGCCGCCGTGTCGTTTCAGGGCGTGCCCGACGTTCGGGTACTGGTCTACCAGGGCTATCCGGTCATGGCGATGGTACGCCTGGCGACGCGCCGTTCCCGCGGCAAGGCAAACCTGCACCAGGGCGCCGTCGGCGCCGGTATCAATCTGGCCAGCGGACGGACCCTGTCCGGCGTACTGGGCAATGACATTGTTTCCGAACACCCGGATACCGGCGAACCGATCGCCGGCCTCGATATACCGTGCTGGGACCAGTTTCTGTCCCTGGCTGCGCGATGTTACGAACTGACGGGCCTGGGCTATCTCGGCGTCGATATCGTTCTGGACCGTCACCGCGGGCCGTTGATTCTCGAGCTCAATGCGCGTCCGGGCCTGAACATTCAGATCGCGAATAAAGTAGGATTGAAAAAACGATTCGCGCTCGTCGATCGCTGGACGGCTACCCGCGATGCCGATGAAAAAGTTGCGATCGTTCGCGAAGCATTTGCCCTTTAGAACAACACGAGCACCATGCCTGAAAAAACGCCTTTATATGAACGCCACGTCGGCGCCGGCGCCCGGATGGTCGATTTCGGCGGTTGGGACATGCCGCTGCATTACGGTTCGCAGATCGACGAGCATCATGCCGTGCGCGAGTCGGCCGGGATCTTCGATGTATCGCACATGACGGTCGTCGATGTGCGCGGACCGGATGCGGAAACATACCTGCGAAAGCTGTTCGCCAATGATGTCGCGAAGCTCGATGCGCCGGGCAAGGGCCTGTACAGCTGCATGCTCAACAAATCGGGCGGCGTCATAGACGATCTGATCGTGTATCGGCGTGGCGCCGGTGCGTACCGCGTCATCGTCAATGCGGCGACCCGTGCGCAGGACCTGGCCTGGATGAGCGGCGTTGCCGCCGATTTTACCGTGGTCGTCAACGAGCGGCCGGAGCTCGTGATGCTCGCGATCCAGGGGCCGAAGGCCACGACGCTGGCAGCGCCGCTACTGCCGGCCGCGCTGGGTGGACCGGCCCGGGATCTGGCGCCGTTCACCAGCATGGATGACGGTGACCGGTTCGTGGCCCGTACCGGGTATACCGGAGAGGATGGGTGGGAAATCGTGCTCGACGCCGAATCCGGTTGTCGCCTGTGGGACGAGGCGCTTGCGGCCGGCATTCGCCCGTGCGGTCTCGGCGCGCGCGATACGTTGCGCCTCGAAGCCGGGCTGGCGCTGTATGGTCAGGACATGGATCAGCAGACGACGCCGCTGGTTTCCGCACTGGGCTGGACTGTGGCCTTCGAGCCTGCCGGACGGGATTTTATCGGCCGGGCGGCGCTGGAACGACAGCGCGAGCACGGTCCCGGAGAAAAATTGGTGGGCCTGATCCTTGAAGAACGCGGTATCATGCGCCATGGTCAGCGGGTGTTTGCCGAATCGGGTGACGGAGTGGTCACGAGCGGCGGCTTCTCGCCGACGATGCAGCGTTCGATTGCATTGGCCAGGGTACCGGCCACGGCCGCGGGACAATGCCGGGTTCAGATTCGCAACGACAAACGCAACGCCAGGATCGTGCGGCCGCCATTCGTGCGCCACGGGCGCATCCTGGTCGATCTCGAATAGATCGATCTTTAGAGTGTGATATTTTTTTATTTATTCCGGGCTGGGAGTCCTGATGAAGATGAGTGAAGTGCCGGGAAATCTCAAATATTCCAAAGAACATGAGTGGGTTCGGCTCGATGACGACGGCCTGGTCGCGGTCGGCATCACCGATCATGCCCAGGAAGCGCTGGGCGAACTCGTGTATGTCGAGCTGCCCGAAGACGGTGGTGAGCTGGCCCAGGGCGATGCCTGTGTCGTCGTCGAATCCGTCAAGGCCGCCTCCGATGTGTATGCGCCAATCAGCGGAACGCTGGCCGGGACGAATGGCGCCCTGGCCGATGCGCCGGAACTCGTCAACCAAAGCCCGTACGATAAGGGCTGGCTGGTGCGCCTCACGCCGGCGAACCCGGCGGAACTCGACGAGCTGATGGATGCCGAGGCCTACCGGCTATTCCTGGCCGAATCTGCGGATTAGCGAGCCGCTGCCGATTTCCCGTCACGATCCGCCTGACTATTTCCCATGCCGTTTATTCCTCATACAGAGCAGGATATCGCCGCGATGCTGAACGTGATCGGCGTCGCTGACACCGAAGCGCTGTTTGACGAGATTCCGGCCGCGTTGCGTATCGACGGGCTGACCGGGATACCCGCCGGCATGGACGAAGCCGCGATCACGCGCCTGATGCGCGTGCGCGCGGAAAAAGACGGTGGCGTGGTGTCGTTTATCGGCGCCGGCGCCTATGAACACCATATTCCTGCAGTCGTCTGGGACATCGCAACGCGCGGCGAGTTTTACAGCGCGTACACGCCCTATCAGGCCGAGGCCAGCCAGGGCACCTTGCAGGTCATCTATGAATACCAGTCCATGATGGCGAGTCTGACGGGCCTGGACATCTCTAATGCCTCGTTGTATGACGGGGCGACGGCTTTTGCCGAGGCCTGTCTGATGGCCGTGCGCAGCAATCGCAAATGCGGTTCGCGGAAAATTCTGGTCAGCCGGTCCGTGAACCCGGTCTATCGTGCCGTGGCCCGCCGGATCACCGCCGGGCAGGGCATCGAGCTGGTCGAGATCGATTGCCGGGACGGGCAGACCGAACAGGCGGCTCTGGACAAGGTTCAGGACCGGGAATTTGCTGCCCTGTGCCTGCAGCAGCCGACATTTCTCGGCACGCTCGATGCGGTGGATACGTTGACGGACCGGGCGCATGCGAAGCAGATGTTTGTCATCGCGATCTGCAATCCGATGTCTCTGTCGATCCTGACTCCGCCAGGCGAATGGGGCGCGGCGGGTGCGGACATTGCCTGTGGCGAGGGTCAGCCGTTCGGCATCCCGGTTTCCTCCGGCGGACCGTATTTCGGTTACATGACATGCCGGCAACCGGTCGTCCGGCAGATGCCCGGACGTATTGTCGGGCGGACCGTCGACGTCGAGGGTAAATCCGGGTTTACGCTGACTTTGCAGGCCCGCGAACAACATATCCGCCGCTCCAGGGCCACGTCGAATATCTGCACGAATCAGGGCCTGATGGTGACGGCTGCGACCATTTACCTGTCGGTGCTGGGTGCCGACGGGCTGCAGCGCACGGCGTTGCAATGCCATGCCAATACAAAACGACTGGTGCAAAAGCTTGGCGCGCTCGACGGCATCACGGTTGCCTTCGAGCCATTTTTTCACGAGGCGGTTCTGCAATTCGACCGCCCGGTCGGACCGTTGATCGAGGCGCTGGCGCGGCGGAAGATTCTCGCCGGCTACGACTTGTCGTCCGCATACCCCGAACTGGGTCACGCGCTGCTGGTTTGCGCGACCGAGGTGCGCACGACCGAAGAAATCGATGCTTGTGCCGCCGCCATGAAAACGGTCATGAACGATCCGGTGACCGCCTGATGTCCGAACCGGTGATTTTTCAGTTGTCTGCCCCGGGCCGCCGGGCCGGGGGACATGCGCCGGCACACCCGCCGGCCGCGGACCTGCCCGAACGGTTCCTGCGCCGTGTCGCGCCGTTGTTGCCGGAGGTTTCCGAGTTACAGGTCGTGCGGCACTTTACGCGCCTGTCCCAGCAAAATTTTTCGATCGACACCCATTTCTATCCGCTGGGTTCGTGCACGATGAAATACAATCCGCGGATCTGTAACCGGCTGGCCATGCTGCCGGAGTTTTCCGAGCGTCATCCGCTCGGCGCGGTCGAGCATGCCCAGGGATTTCTCGAATGCATGTACGAGTTGCAGGACATGCTCAAGGCCGTGACAGGCATGACGGCCGTCTCGCTGACGCCGATGGCCGGCGCACAGGGCGAGTTTGCCGGCGTCGCGATGATCCGTGCCTATCACGAGGCACGCGGCGATTGCGATCGATGCGAGATCATCGTGCCCGATGCCGCCCACGGGACGAATCCGGCGACGGCAACCATGTGCGGCTGTACCGCAGTCGAGATACCGACCGGGCCGGACGGCGATGTCGATCTGGACGCCCTGCGCAAGGCGGTCGGGCCCCGCACGGCGGGTATCATGTTGACGAACCCGTCGACTCTGGGTGTCTTCGAGCGCCAGATCACCGAAATCGCCGGGATCGTGCACGAGGCCGGCGGCCTGCTGTATTACGACGGCGCCAATCTGAACGCGATTCTGGGCCGCGCATTGCCCGGCGACATGGGTTTCGATGTCATTCATATCAATCTGCACAAGACCTTTTCGACGCCGCACGGCGGCGGCGGCCCGGGGTCGGGCGCCGTCGGCGTCAATGAACGGCTCGAACCGTTTCTGCCCGTGCCCGTCGTGGGCCGGGACGGCGGGCGTTACGTGTGGCTGACCGAAACGCAGCGTCCGCAATCGATAGGCCGGTTATCGGCATTCATGGGCAACGCCGGGATTTTGCTGCGTGCTTATGTGTATATGCGTTTGCTCGGCGCCGGCGGCATGCGCCGCGTGTCTGAATTCGCCACGCTGAACGCCAATTACCTGATGAAAATACTGGGCGAGGCCGGTTTCGATGTGGCCTTTCCGGCACGTCGCGCCAGCCACGAATTTATCGTGTCGCTCAAATCGATCGCCAGGGAGACCGGGATTACCGCGATGGACTTTGCCAAGGCCTTGCTGGATCGCGGGTTTCATGCGCCAACGACATATTTTCCGCAACTCGTTCCCGAATGCCTGCTGATCGAACCGACGGAAACCGAGGCGAAAGAGGAACTCGATGCGTTTGCCGCTGCGCTGATCGACATCCGTGAGCAGGCGCGCACGGCACCCGAAACGATCAGGGCCGCGCCGGTTTCCACGCCGGTTCGTCGTCTGGACGACGTTCGCGCGGTCCGGCAACTCGATGTGGCCTGGCGGGACGACGCCGGGTCGAACGGTTAACCCTCCCATTCACCTGATGAAGGAATAACGCGTGTCTGTACTGATTTGCGGCTCCATGGCCTATGACAACATCATGGTTTTCCCGGGTCGCTTCAAAGAGCATATTCTTGCCGACCAGTTGCACATTCTGAACGTGGCCTTCCTGGTGCCCGAGATGCGCAGGGAATTCGGCGGTTGCGCCGGCAATATTGCCTACAACCTGCGCCTGCTCGGCGAACAGCCGGCCATCATGGCCACGGTCGGGGAGGATTTTCCGGCGTATGCGGACCGGTTGCGCGCCAACGAGCTCGACCAGCGTTTCATCCGCACGATCGACGGTACGCTGACGGCACAGGCCTATATCACGACAGACCTGGATGATAACCAGATCACGGCATTTCATCCGGGCGCGATGGATCATGCACATCGAAACGAGGTGCCGACCGATGCGGGTATTTCACTGGGACTGGTTTCGCCGGACGGACGCCAGGGCATGATCGAGCACGCACAGCAATTTGCCGATGCCTCGATTCCGTTTATTTTTGATCCGGGACAGGGATTGCCGATGTTCGACGGCGATGATCTGCAGCGGTTTGTCGATCAGGCGACGTGGGTTGCCGTCAACGATTACGAGGGACAGCTCTTGCAGGAACGAACCGGCTGGTCGCTCGAAGAGATTGCCGCTCATGTCGAAGCCCTGATCGTCACTCGCGGCGGTTCGGGTTCGTCGATTTACGCCGACGGTGACGAACACCGGATACCGCCCGTCGAGCCTGTCGAGATACTCGATCCGACCGGCTGCGGCGACGCGTATCGTGCCGGCCTGGTCTTCGGGATCAGCCGTGGCTGGTCATGGGAAGATACCGGACGGCTCGCATCGCTGATCGGTGCACGGAAAATCGCATCTCGCGGTACACAGAATCACGACATGAACCTGGAAGAATTGCAACGGGAATTTGTTTCGGCTTTCAATTATGCATTATCTCTATAGTCTCCTGATTATCTTCACCCTGCTGCCCGGCGCCGTACCGGCGATCGCAGCGGAATCCGGCGCCTGGCGCGCGACACTCGAGCGGATCTCATCGAGTGTCGTGTCAATCAAGGTCGACAGCACGCGGGCCTTCGACACCGAATGGAATCAATCGAGCCAGGCGACCGGGTTTGTCGTCGATGCCGAGCTCGGCCTGATCCTGACCAATCGCCACGTCGTGACGCCCGGCCCGGTACGTGCCGAAGCGTTATTCGAGGACCAGGAAGAAGTGGAGCTGATACCGATCTACCGTGATCCGGTCCATGATTTCGGCCTGTATCGTTACGATCCGAAAAAACTCAAATACATCGAGCCGGCGCAGTTGCCCCTGGTCCCTTCGGCAGCCCAGATCGGGCGTGAAATCAGGGTGGTTGGCAACGATGCCGGTGAGCGGTTGTCTTTTCTGTCCGGGACGCTGGCCAGGCTCGATCGACCGGCGCCGGACTACGGCAACGGGAATTACAACGATTTCAATACCTTTTACCTGCAGGCGGCATCGGGCACGTCCGGCGGCTCTTCCGGCTCGCCGGTCATCGATATCGACGGTCATGTCATCGGGTTGAATGCCGGCGGCAGCAGTCATGCCGCTTCGAGTTTCTTCCTGCCGCTCGATCGCGTCAAACGGGCCTTCGAACTGTTGCGGGCGGGCAAGCCGGTGACCCGCGGGACGCTGGCGACGACGTTCGTCTATGAGTCGTTCGATGAGCTGCAGCGTCTGGGTTTGCGCGAAGATACCGAAACCCTGATACGCCAGCGCTTTCCGGATCGTTTGGGCATGCTCGTCGTGGATCAGATCTTGCCGGGCAGCGTCGCCGACGGCCACCTTCAGGTCGGTGACATCGTCGTGGAAGTCAATGGCGAGTTCGTGACGCAGTTTGTACAGCTGGAAGAAATTCTCGATAACCGGGTCGGCGAAACACTGGACCTGATCGTTGAGCGCAACGGCGAAGAGCAGGACGTGACGGTCGTTGTGCAGGATCTGCATGCCATCACGCCGAAGGAATATATTCAATTCGGCGATGCGGTCGTACACAAGCTGTCATATCAGCAGGCGCGGCACATGAACCGTCCTGCCGAAGGCGTGTATATCGCCAATCCGGGTTATGTGTTCGGCAATGCCGGCATTCCGCGCGGCAGCGTGATCACGGCCATCGGCGAAGAGAATGTGCGCACGCTCGACGATTTCGAGAGAGTGCTCGGCGGTCTGGCCGATCGCGATCGCGCCAGGGTCCGTTTTTATGCCTTTGACGATCCGTCGTCCAGCCGGCTCGGCCTGTTCCGGATGGACCGGCGCTGGTTCCCGGCCGGGCGCTGCCGGCGCAACGATGTCAGTGGTCTGTGGCCGTGCCGTGCGCTCGATCCGGGTCCCGCACCCACGGTGCAGCAGCCGGCCACGGCCAGCTATATCGAATACAAGGACAAGCGGGCGAACAAAATTGCCCCGTCGCTCGTGCTTGTCAAATACGACATGCCGTATACGATTTCGGGGATTGCCGAACATCACTATTACGGCACCGGCCTGGTCATCGATGCAAAACATGGTTATGTCGTTGTCGATCGCAATACGGTCCCCGAGGCAATGGGCGATGTACGCATCACCTTTGCCGGTGCGCTCGAGGTGCCGGGCAAGGTCGAGTACATTCACCCGTTACACAACCTGGCATTGTTATCCTATGACCCGGCGCTGGTAGGCGATACCCCGGTTCGTTCGGCGGAATTACTGGCGCGCATGCCCGATCCCGGCGACCCGTTGTGGGTGGTTGGTTTGCGCGGCGATAACAAGCTCGTATATCAGGCCAGGGAAGTCGCTTCGACCGATCCGGTTCTGCTGCCGTTATCGCGCACGATGCGTTTTCGCGAAACAAATCTCGAAGCGCTGAATCTCATCAACGGCCCGGCTGACATCGACGGCGTACTCGTCGACGAAAAAGGCCGCGTAATCGCCCTGTGGTCCAGTTTTGCGTTTCAGGCCGGTACGGAGGTGGTTCAGGAAAACAAGGGCGTGCCAATCGAGCTTGTCGAAGAGATGCTTGGCCTGGTACGAAACGGTCGCGTGCTGCACTCGATAGAGGTCGAATGGAGCCGGTTGCCGATGTCGGTCGGACGCAAGCTGGGCCTGGATGATGAATGGGTACGCAAGCTCGAGCGTCACGATCCGGATCGGCGCCAGATTTTGTCGGTATTGCGTGCGGTTGCAGGCACGCCGGCTGCCGCCGCATTTTTACCCGGCGATGTATTGCTGAGCATCGATGGCAAACCGGTGACCCGTTTTCGCGAAGTCGAAAAGGCCACGCAAAAAGACAGTGTCCGCGTGGAAATTTTGCGTAATGGCCAGGTTGAGAACCTGGATATCGGTACCGTCGCACTCGGGGGTCGCGGTGTTCGACGCGCCGTGTTGTGGGCCGGTGCCCTGTTGCAGGCGCCGTACCGCCAGATGTCGGCACAACGGGGCGTAGAGCCCTACGGGGTCTATATTTCCTATTTCGCCTATGGCTCGCCGGCATCCCGATATGGCCTGTTTGCAGGTCGCCGGATCGTCAAAGTCGACGGCATCGCAACGCCGGATCTCGATCGTTTCCTCGAAGTGGCTGCAAACCGGCCCAACGGGTCACCGGTGCGCATCACGACCGTCACATGGAATAATTCTGTCGATGTATTGACGCTCAAGCTCGATGAGACGTACTGGCCCGCCTATCAGATCGTCTACAGTGACGGTGGCTGGCGACGCATCGCGGTCGATTGAGCGGGGAGGTCGTCACGGTACTGCGCAGCTTCGCCATACTTGCCGCCGCATCCTTTGCACTGGCGGGTGCAACGGCCGATACGCTCTATAAGTCCCGCGATGAGAACGGTGCGCTGGTATTTTCCGATCTGCCGCCCGTCGCCGGCCAGGCCTACGAACGGCAAACGCTGGAATCGTCGCCGACTGCCGCGCCTGTCGTGACGTTTCGCCGCGAGGCGACTGCCGACGGCATCTCGCTGTGGGCCGACAATCCGTGTTATTGCCCCGCCGAAGTGATCGTGCAGGCCGTCACGACGGACGGCGCACCGCTGCAACCCGACCGGTCGACCCGGCGCGTCGTGCCGGCCCGCTCGGCGACGCAATTGCTGGCGCTCACGGACCGTAATGCGGGCTCGGCCGGATTCAGAACAGCGTGGGTTTTCGGCGATCCCGCGGCCATCCATGCGCCGGACCGGCCGTACCGGCCGCCATTCGCCGCCGCTAAATGGTTTCTCATCAGCCAGGCGTTTCCCGATGCACGCACGCATGCAACGCCGGACAGTCGCTATGCCGTCGATATCGTCATGCCGGAGCAAACGGCCGTTTACGCGGCGCGCGGCGGCACGGTCGTCGAGGTTGCGCACAGTAATTTTCGCGGCGGCAGGGACCGGGCCAAGTTCGGGGCGCAGGCGAATCTCGTCAGGATTTTGCATGCGGACGGCACGTTTGCGTTGTATGCGCATCTGAGCTGGGATTCGATTCACGTACACCCCGGTCAGCGCGTCGAACGCGGCGAGCTGATCGCGGCTTCCGGGAATACCGGGTTCAGTACCGGGCCGCATTTGCACTTTGTCGTGGTCAGGAATGCCGGGTTGCGTGTGGAGTCGGTGCCGGTGGTGTTCAGTGGCGGTGTCGGGGAGGTCGTGGTGCCGCGGACCGGGGGATATCTGGTCAATCCGTAAAGGGTTTGTTTCGATTTCCGGTTTTTTCCGGGACGGCCTTTCTCCCGCCCGACTTACAACCAGAGTCAGTCTTTGCGGAACATCACTGCTACTGCGACCAGCGCCCAGGCCAGCATGAAGCCGGAGCCGCCGATCGGCGCGAAACCCCCGATGGCGGCAGGGGCGCCGAGCTTTTCCGCATAGACGCCGCCGCAGAAGACGACAATGCCGAAGACGAACAGGCCGCGGGCGATGGTCAGGAGCCTGGATGGGCCGATATGCAGGCTCAGCAGCGTGACCAGTATCAGGCCGAGTGCATGGGTGATTTGCAGCTGGACGGCCCACCGCCAGGACAGTCGATCGGCATCGGTCAGTGAGTCGGCGAGGCCGTGAAAGCCGTAGGCACCGAGCATCGTCGCGCTCATCAGGCACAGAGCGCCGATGATCAGGAACGTCTTGTTCAATGTGGTCATGTCATATATCCGCCGGTGCCGGGGAAATTGTATTCTATCGATCGGGCCCGGATCATGAATAATAACAGTGCATGACCGGGAGGCATGTTATGACGACTTTGAGGGAACGCCAATTGTTCGATCAGGTTGTCGCCACGCTGCCCGAGGGCATCGCCGAGCCTACTGATTGATGGCCTCTATGACGCTGACGTAGGCCGTGCGGTCTCCGCTGTAGTGATCGACCCATTGGCTGAAGGTTTCGGCCGGCATGGGCCGGCTGATCAGGAAGCCCTGGGCGCGTTCGCAGCCCATGCTGGCGAGCCAGCGCATGGCCGGACGCGATTCGACGCCTTCGGCCAAGACCTCGATGCCCAGGTTATGCGCGAGCTCGATCGTTGCACGCACGATCGCGACGTCTTTACGGTTGTCCGGCAGTTCCGTGACAAAGGAGCGGTCGATCTTCAGTTCGTCGACCGGCAAATTGCGGATGCGCGCCATCGAAGAGTGGCCCGTGCCGAAATCGTCGACAGAGATTTTGACGCCGAGATCGCGCAGACACTGCAGGACGACCGTGGCCAGATCGAAATCGTTGAACAGTGCCTGTTCGGTAATTTCGAGTACCAGGTAGGCCGGATCGAGATCGTGTTCGCGGAGGATTTTGCTGACTATCTGCGGCAGGTCCGGATTCACAATGTCGTGGCCGGACAGGTTCACCGACACGGGCAGGTCGATGCCTTCCTCGATCCACAGTCGACATTCGCGTATCGCCGCAGTCAGCACCCAGGCAGAGATCAGTCCGATATTGCCCGATTGTTCGGCAATCGCAACGAATTCCTGCGGAGACAGGAAACCGAGTGTCGGATGGTCCCAGCGAATCAGCGCCTCGGCGCCACAGATGCTGCCGTCGGTGAGATTCACTTTGGGCTGCAGATACAGCTTCAGCTCGTCTTCGCGTACGGCGCGGCGCAGGCTGCCCAGAATTTCCAGGCGCCGCGCGTAGAGCTCTTCGGTGCCGGTCTGATAGGTGGCAATGCGCTCGGGAAGATGCCGGGCTTCGTAGCAGGCGATGCCGGCATGCAGGAGCAGTTTTTCCGCATCGTCGCCGTCGTGCGGAAATGTGCTGATACCGACATGGGCGGATGCACTGATATTGATCGTCCCGTTGGACAGACCCGCGGCCAGCATGCGCACGATATCCTCGGCCGTCGTCCAGGCCGAAGCCGTATCGGATGACTCGAGCGTGAGCAGGAATTCGTCGCCGTCCAGCCGGGCAAGAATCGTATCGGTCGGCACGGTCGAGCGCAGTCGATCCGCGGCGCCCAGCAGCAGTTCATCGCCGATGGCCTGCCCGAACGAGGCACGAATTTCGCTGAATCCTGACAACCTGATGATTATGACGCTGAGTTCGCCGTCCATCGAGCGCAGTTTGTCGAGGATCTGGTCGAGACGCTGCACGGTCAGGAAACGGTTGGGCAGTCCTGTCAGCCGATCGAAGCGCATCTCATGCACGACCCGGTCCTCGCGTTCGGCGATCTGTTTCTGCATGTCGTTGAATACCGTTGCCAGGCCGGCAAACTCTTCGTCCCGGCGGGCATTGACCGGCGTGTCGTAGTGTCCGGCGCTGATTCTGCGTGCCGCCGTCTTGAGGCGTTCGAGTGGCGCGCGTACGCCGCGGGATAACCGAAATGCGCCGAACAGGGCGATGACCAGGGCCAGCGCACCGAAGATCAGCACCATGGTTTGCAGTGTGTGATACGGGGCGATGCTCTGGTTCAGAGGTGCCTTGAACAGCACGGTAATGTTGTCTGCATCGTGCATGAACGGGCGGGATCGGACCAGGTAGCGTTCGCCGCCGATTTCGGCCGGCATCGCCGCAGCGGCACCCGGACCGGCGGTGAGCGCGGCCATTTCGTTGTCGCCGATAGCGGCAAAACCGGCGGAGCTTGCGATGACCTGCGGTTTGGCATCGACGCGGCCAATGATCGCTGCCTCCAGACCGGTGCGCTCACGCAGCAAGTCGATCAGCGTTGCATCTATTTCAAAGCCGGTCGATAGCCACATTTCCGGCAGTATGCCGGGTACCGGTACGGTGACCATCTCGAAAAAGCGGTTGTCCCGGACCAGGGTCGAACGCGCAATACCTTCCTGGCCGGCGCGAGCGACGAGTTGCGGATAGGCGCCGGCCACGGTTTTATCCGATGTGGCCAGAATGTCACCCATGTCATCGAGCAGCACGATAAAGCCGGCGCCGATTGCCGCAGATCTGGCTGCCAGCCAGGTTTCACGGTCGGCGTCATCGGTATGCGCCGAAACCCGGCCGGCGATCTCCGTGGCCAGTTTGATTTGCGCCTGGGTGCGTCCGCGCATTAATTCATTGAACAGCGCGTCACCGGTCGACAGGTTCGCCTGCGCCTGCCGCTCGTCATCGTGTTGGGCCACGATCGCTGTCGTGATCAGCGTGCCGAACTGTGTGATACCAACAAGCAGTACGGCCAGCACAAAGAGTTTGGAGCGCAGGCTGTGCAACGGGGTCTCCCGCGGACATATATGGTTGTAACGGCCCTAATCGTAGCGATCCATGGCGCCGGATTATGGGAAATACGTCACGAACTCATGAAACGGCCCCGGGAACTGGTGTCCGGCCGTAGTCTATGGCGTAATGCCGCCACCCGGACAATCCGACTCGCGGCAAAATGGGACCCTGGATGTTCTTACAGACAGCGATCAACTGGTACGAAGGTCTTTTTATACGGCGCGCGCGCCTCGCGCTGGGTTGTATTCTCGTCATCGTCGGGTTTTTTGCCATTTTTGTGCCGAAATTTCATCTCGATGCGTCCGGTGACTCGCTGTTGCTCGAGAACGATGCCGATTTGCGTTACTACCGGAGCATCCGGGCCCGCTACGGCTCCGGCGATTACCTGGTGATCACCTATACACCGACACAGGATCTGTTCTCAGACGCCGTTCTGGAGCAACTGCGGGCGTTGCGCGACGAGCTGGCGGCGCTGGACGGGCTGGCCAAGGTGACGACAATTCTCGACGTCCCGCTGATCGACAGTCCTCGCGTTTCGCTGGAGGAACTGCGCGACGAAGTGCCGACGCTGCTCAGCAAACGCACGGACCGGGAACTCGCCCGCCGCGAGCTGACGCAAAGTTCGTTGTACCGCCAGTTGCTGACCAGCATCGACGGTCGGACGACGGCATTGCTGGCGACTTTCCGGCTCGACCCCGTGTATGTCGAACTGTTGCACCGGCGCGATGTGCTGCGCGAGAAACGGCTGACGACGCCGCTGACGTCCGAAGAAAAGCACCGGATCGAAATGCTGACGGCACAGATAAAAGCGGAGCGGGCGATACTGACGGCCCGCCAGGAGGCGGATATTGCCCGGGTACGCGGGATACTGGATCGTTACCGGGCGCAAGCCGAGATCCGGCTCGGCGGTGTGCCGATGATCATCACCGACATGCTCGACTTTATCAAGAGTGACGTCATCGTATTCGGCAGCGCCATCCTGGTGTTTCTCGTGCTGCTGCTGACCGCCATTTTCATTCGACTGCGCTGGGTGGTTCTGTCGATGATCAGCTGCCTGCTGTCAGTCGTGATCATGACCGGATTTCTGGGGCTAACCGATTTTCCGGTCACGGTCGTTTCGGCAAATTTCATCGCGTTGCTGCTGATTTTCTCACTGTCGATTACGGTCCACCTGATCGTCCGGTACCGGGAATTACATGCCGAGCATCCCGACCGGGACCAGACCTGGCTGGTGACGGTTACCATGCGCGATAAATTCCTGCCCTGCCTGTTCACGACACTGACGACCATCGTCGCATTCGCATCTTTGATTTTCAGCGGGATTCGGCCCGTCATCGACTTCGGCTGGATGATGGTTGCCGGCATGGTGGTCGTGATGATCATGTCGTTTACGGTATTTCCGGCCGGCCTGATGCTGTTCGAGGCCGGACCGCCGCAACAGCGCCGCTCGATCACCGCCGTGATTACCGGCCTGTTATCCGGCTGGGTCGAACGCCGGCAAAAGACGGTTGCGCTGCTGTTTGTCGTGATTACCGTGGCCAGCATCTATGGCATGACGAAGATGACGGTCGAGAACCGATTTATCGATAATTTCAGGGAGTCGACCGAGATCTATCAGGGCATGGTCAAGATCGACCGGGAGCTCGGTGGTACGACGCCGCTCGATATCATCATCGATGCGGACCCGGCATTTTTTAACCAGCAACCCGCGCCGACCGCGGCAGCGGATGATGACGAATTCGGTGATGAATTCGATGACGAATTTGCCGATGAGTACGACGAGACGACTGACAGTGGCGACCTTGGCTCGACCAGTTATTGGTACAACACGTTCCAGTTGCACAACATCGCGCGCATTCATGACTATCTCGACAGCCTGCCTGAAACCGGCAAAGTGTTATCGATGGCGACGACGATCGATACATTGCGGACGATCAATGACGGTAAAGTCAGCACGTTCTGGCTGTCGATCCTGTACAAGAAATTGCCCGAAAGCGTCAAGTCGGTGCTGTTCCATCCGTTCATGTCGGCCGACGGCAACCAGGTGCGCTTTGCGGTACGGGTATTCGAGTCAGACAGGAATTTGCGCCGCGGCGCCCTGCTCGACCGGATCCGCACGCACCTGACCGAGGATATGGGATATGCGCCCGAGCGCGTACACCTGACGGGCCTTCTGGTTCTGTATAACAACGTGCTGCAGAGTCTGTACAGGTCGCAGATTCTGACGCTCGGTTTTGTCTTTGCCGTTATCCTGGCGATGTTTTTATTGCTATATCGTTCGTTGTCGGTTGCCCTGGTTGCCCTGGTGCCCAACTTTCTGGCCGCCGGCGCCGTCCTCGGGCTCATGGGCCTGCTGGGCATCCCGCTGGATATCATGACGATTACGATCGCCGCGATCGTCATCGGTATCGGTGTCGACGATACGATTCACTATCTGCACAGGTTCAGGGTCGAGTTCGAGGTAGACCGGGATTATCACGCCGCGGTACAGCGGTCACACGGCAGTATCGGGCGCGCCATGTATTACACGTCGATTATCATCGCGGTCGGTTTTTCAATCCTGGTATTATCCAATTTCATGCCGACGCTTTATTTCGGCATGCTGACAGGTTTTGCGATGTTGTTTGCCATGGTTGCCAACCTGACGATTCTTCCGCTATTGCTGATCTGGCTCAAACCGCTCGGAGAGCATTAACAGGCTGTTAAGACGGATCGCGCAAGCGCGAACGGGCCCGGCGCAGCGCCGATGCCGGATGCCGGCCGTCACCGGTTGCCTGGTACCAGACGGTAAAGTCTTGCGAAGCCGTTTCGTAGTCGGCCAGAGGATCGTCGCCGACGATCTCGAATGCATCGAAACCCACACGCTGCATATAGTGCAGCTGCTCGACAAGCACATCGCCGACGGCGCGCAGTTCGCCGGCAAATCCGTAGCGTTCGCGAATCAGGCGTGCATGGGAATAGGCGCGCCCGTCGCGAAACGACGGAAACTCCAGTGCGATCAGATCAAGCTGGTCGACATCGTCGCCGATGATCTCCGGGTGTTCGTGACTGGCCAGCTGCACGCCGATCGCCGTGCGCCGACACACGAGGCGCTCCCAGTGATTCTGCCAGACGCACAGCGGTACAAGCAGTGCTCCGTCGTCCGGTAACGGTTCGCCGGGGCGAATTCTGATGAATGGATCGATGGTTTCCCGGCCATTTTTTATCAGTGCCATCAGGCGACCCTCCTGGTTTTATTATCCTGACCGTAGACGGCTTCCCGGAAAGGCGCGATACCGATGCGCCGGTACGTTTGCAGAAAGGTTTCATCACCCTGCCGGGTCGCCAGGTAGGTATCGACGATGTGTTCGATGGCACCGGGTACTTCGGCCTGCGCCAGGCCCGGGCCCAGCCGGTCACCGAGCGCGGCATGTTCGTCCGCCGAGCCGCCCAGCGTCAGTTGAAAGAATTCCCGGCCGCGCTTGTCGACACCCAGGATGCCGATATTGCCGACATGATGATGCCCGCAGGCGTTCATGCATCCGGAGATATTGATCGTCAAGTTGCCGACCTGTTGCAACTTGTCGGAACGGGCGAAATGCAGGCCGATGTCCCGGGCAACGGGAATCGAGCGCGCATTGGCCAGCGCGCAATAATCCAGTCCCGGGCAGGCGATGATGTCGGAAGCGAGACCGATATTCGGTGTGGCCAGTTCGAGCGGGTCGAGCAGTTTCCACAGGCGGTGCAGATCGGCCTGTCGAACATCGACGAAGGTCAGGTTCTGGCGATGATTGACGCGCAATTCGCCAAAACTGAATTTATCGGCCAGATCCGCGACCCACTCCATCTTGTCGGCCGACAGGTCCCCGGGAATACGGCCCGGCGCCTTCAGCGAGAGGTTCACGATCGCGTAGCCCGGCACTTTGTGCGCGGCGACGTTGCTGCGCATCCACGTGCCGAAGGCCGGTTCGACAGTGCTCCAGGCAGCGAGCTCTTCACTGCAGTCATCGAGCGTTTCGTAGCCGGGTGGTGCAAAACAGGCGCCGATGCGATCGCGTTCGGCTTGTGAGACCTGCAAACCGGAATCCCGGATCTGCTCCCACTCTCTCTCGACGAGCGCGGTGAAGCGTTCGATACCGAGGGCGTTGACGAGAATCTTGATCCGTGCCTTGAAGATATTGTCGCGGCGGCCGTACAGGTTATAGATGCGCAGGATGGCCTCGACATAGGAAATCACATGCTGTGGTTCGATCCACGGGCGTATCGTTTTGCCGATCACCGGCGTGCGCCCCTGGCCGCCGCCGACGATGACCTCGAAGCCGGGGCGGTCCTGTGCATCGTGATGCATGCGCAAGCCGATGTCATGGACGGCGACTGCGGCACGATCGTGCGGTGCGCCGGTCAAAGCCAGTTTGAACTTGCGCGGCAGGTAGGAAAATTCGGGATGCAGCAGCGAGTGCTGGCGCAGCAACTCGCACCAGACGCGCGGATCTTCAATTTCATCCTGCGCCCGGCCGGCATAGTGGTCGGCCGTTATGTTACGCACGCAATTGCCCGAGGATTGCATCGTATTCATTTCGACTTCGGCCAGTTCGGCCATGATATCGGGCGCTTCGTCGAGGCTGATCCAGTTGAACTGGATATTCTGACGTGTCGTGAAATGACCGAAACCCTTGTCGTAACGGCGGGCTATCTGCGCGAGGCGGCGCAGCTGGCGCGTCGAAAGACAGCCGTACGGCACGTTGATTCGCAGCATATAGGCATGCAGTTGCAGGTACAGGCCGTTCATCAGGCGCAAGGGCTTGAATTGATCCTCGGTCATCTTGCCGGCCAGCCGACGCTCGACCTGGCGGCGAAATTGCGCCACCCGCTCGTTGACAAGTGTCCGGTCGAATTCGTCGTACCGATACACGGCTACCGCTCCACCTGAATGGTCGGGCCGCAGGCGCGAATCGTTTCGCGATACCGTTCAGGAGTGCGCCGGCCGCCGGTAACCGAAACATCGATCAGGTACGGGTCAATCACCCGGTTTGCCTGCGCGTCGGCCAGGCCGGCGTCGAGGAGTCGAGCGGCTGCGGTTCCTTCGCCGGCGATCAGCAGCCCGTCGGCAATGGCTTCGACCCAGCGGCCGTCGGCGGCGCGAAACACGACGAGCCCGTCTGTAAGACGGTTTGCGATAAGCATTTTTGCCATCCGTTTCGGAACCTGTGTTGCGTGTTGGCCGGAGGAAAGGAAAAGGGCGACAGATGCCCTTTCCCGTTTGGACCATTGTACGCAGGCCGGTTCAGGCCCCGATAAACGGATTGCTTAGAACGAGATAAAGATTGGTTATATGTTACGCCGCAGCCGGTTCCGCGCCCGGTGTCAGGCGGCCATACGGCGTTTTTTGCGTTTGCGTCCGATCATTTCCGGCGCATTGGCATTGCTGAGTTTCATGCGGTCGAATTCGAGGTCCGGGTCGAGGCGCTGGTTGGCCTGCTGGTTCTTCCGGTCCCAGGACATCACATCTTCCATGATTTTGCGTACCTGTTTGACCTGCCAGCGACGTTCATCCATGCCATCTTCGGTCAGTACGAGTTTGCGACGACGACGGTCCTGCGGGTCGATGACTTCGGACACCATGTTCGCTTTCATTTGCGCCGAGATATAACGGGAAATCGAGGATTTTGGCAATCCCGTGGCTTCGCACAAATCCGTGACGGTCGGCGGTCGACCGAGTTCATTGAGTACGATGGTCGTCAGTTCGACGAGCATCTGGCCGATCGGAATGCTCCCGTAGCGAGACATGTACAAATGCATGATGCGCCAGAAAATAATCATTTGCGCTTCCGGGCTTGCTGTCCAGCCTTCGAGACGCGGGCCGAAATGATTGGATGCTTTGATTGGCATGGGTAACACCGGGTCCTTTTTTATTTGCGGTCAAGTGGAAAATACGGGTCGATTCGATATATCGAATCATAAATAAAACAATTCCAGTTGCCAAGACCGCTAACGGGAAAATGACCGGAATCACTGCATTGCAAAACAGGAAATACATTAATAAATTGATAATAAAGGATTTTATGATTTCATTCGATTTACGGCCTGGCACAGTTGTGAAGCACCATACGGGAAAAAATAACCAAATAAGCAAATACCAAGAAACCCGGCCTGTCTGGGTTTAGCGCCAATCAGGTTTTTGGCAGAACCGATAATTCTTCATATATCCATGGCGGTGGTTGTCACGCTGCCAGATGTGGGATCATGAACGGCTATGCCACGAAACATTCGAGATTTAAATCGCCCCAAGAGTCGCAGTCTGGGCCCGCTCCGGGCGCTGGTTCCGTTTATTCGGCCTTATACCGGTACATTGATCGTTGCACTGATCGCATTACTGGTTTCCTCCGGCGCCGTGCTGCTGGTGCCGATTGCCGTGCGCAATGTCATCGATCTGGGGTTTTCCAGCGCCGATGCCTCCATGGTCGACCAGTATTTCTGGTACCTGCTCGGCGCGGTCCTGTTGCTCGGCGTATTCGGCGCCGCGCGGCAATACTATGTGACATGGCTCGGGGAGCGGGTCGTCGCCGATCTGCGCGACGCCGTTTACCGGCATGTCATCCGCATGGATCCGGCCTTTTACGAAACGACGAAAATCGGCGAGGTATTGTCGCGCCTGACGGCTGACACGACACTGATCCAGTCGATTTCCGGTGTCGGGCTGTCGATCATTCTGCGTTCGTCGATCCAGTTCGTCGGCGCCCTGACACTGCTCAGCCTGACCAACATCCGGTTGATGGGTTACCTCGTCGTCATGCTGCCTGCGGTGCTGATCCCGGTCATGATTGTCGGTCGTGTGGTCCGTCGCCTGTCGCGCGACTCGCAGGATCGCATCGCCGATGCCAGCAGCCTGGCGACCGAAACGCTGACAGCCGCCCAGACCGTGCAGTCGTTTACCGGCGAAGCGCACGAGAGTCGCCGCTTCAGCGAATCGATACGACGCAGTTTCGAGACGGCCGTGAGCCGCATCCGTGCCCGTGCCGCGTTCTCGATGGTGGCGATCACCGGCATGTTTTCCATGCTGATCGTCGTGCTCTGGATCGGTGCCCGTGCCGTGCTGGCCGGCGAGATGACCGGCGGTGAACTGGGCCAGTTCGTGCTCTATGCCATGTTCGTTGCCATGTCCGCCGCGATGCTCAGCGATGTCTGGGGCGAATTGCAGCGTGCGGCCGGGGCGATGGAACGGCTTGCCGAACTACTCGAAGTCCAGCCGCAGATCATGGCGCCGGCGAATCCCGTCGAGCTGCCCGATACCCGCGAAGGCCGGATCAGTTTCAGGGACGTGTCATTCAGTTATCCGTCGCGGCCCGACACGCTGGCGCTCGATGGTTTTTCGCTCGATATCGATCCGGGTGAAAAGATCGCTTTCGTCGGCCCTTCCGGCGCCGGCAAAACAACGACGTTTCAATTATTGATGCGTTTTTACGATCCGCAGGCCGGGTGCGTCCTCGTCGACGGCGTCGACGTCAAGACGGCCCGTCCCGCAGCGGTGCGCAGCCGAATCGGCATCGTGCCGCAGGAGACCGTTATTTTCGGCGCGAGCGCGCGCGAGAATATTCGTTTCGGCCGTCCGCAGGCAACCGATGCCGAAGTCGAAGTGGCCGCCCGGGCCGCCGCTGCCGATCCATTCATCCGGGCTTTGCCGGACGGCTATGAGACGTATCTCGGCGAACGCGGAACCCGCCTGTCCGGCGGGCAGAAACAGCGCATTGCCATTGCACGCGCGATTCTCAAGGATGCACCGATCCTGCTGCTCGATGAAGCGACCAGTTCGCTGGATGCAGAAAGTGAGCGCCTCGTCCAGCAGGCTCTGGAGTACCTGGAAGAGGACCGGACCACGATTATCATTGCGCACCGCCTGGCAACGGTGCTCGAAGCCGACCGGATCGTCGTCATGAGTGAAGGCAGGATTACCGCCATCGGTTCGCATGATGACCTGATTCGTCGCGATCCCCTGTATGCGCGGCTTGCGGAGTTGCAATTCGGCGAGTCCTCGGAAATCATGGGTGGCGGGGAGGATGTGGCCGGGATCGGTGAGGAGGCGCGGGTCGAAGTGTCGACGCGATGATCGGGGCCTGATTGTGTTTTGGTTTGTCTCCCGGGTTTTTCCGGGCCAGGAAAAGATCCGCAATCGATGAAACTGCCAACGGCCATTTCCGTCTTTTCCGATTCTTGCTCGTGCGGCAATTTATGTGCCGCCCGGGAAAACTGGGTTAAAATACCCCTCCACACTCACGGGATAAGTGAGACCCGATGAAAACTGGCAAGTCTTTTTGGCGCATCAGCCTCGTCTGCTTGCTGGCAGTCACGGTGGTCGCCTGCCTGCAACTCGATCCGGTCGCTTCCGAGCGTATGGCCACCGGGGTGGCGGCACCGTCCACCCTGTCATCGTCGGACACGGTGGAATCGGCCTCCCGGACGATCATCAATTCGGCGCTGCAGCGTCCGACACGACTGGCAACCGATCGCACGCAGGACCGGCGCCGCAAGGCGGCCGAAGTGCTGGACTTTTTCGGCATCAGGCCGGGCATGGTTGTGCTGGATCTGTATTCGGGCGGCGGGTATTACTCGGAATTACTGTCCTATATCGTCGGACCGACCGGTCGGGTCGTGGCGCATAACAATGCGTTCTACCTGGCGCGGGACAAGGATGAACTGGCTGTGCGCTATGCCAACGGGCGTCTGCGAAATGTCGAGCGGATCGTCGCCGAAAACAATGAACTCAAACTCGAACCCGACACGTTCGACGCGATCATCATGATCAAGGTGTATCACGATGTGTATTATGTGAATGAGAAGGGGGGCTGGGAAAAGATTGACCGGCCCAAACTGTTGCACGAACTCTTTACCGCCCTGAAGCCGGGTGGCGTTCTGGGTATCGTCGATCATGTCGCCGCTGCCGGTGCGCCGCCCGAAACCGGCGGTACGCTGCACCGGATCGATCCGGCCCTGATCAAGCGCGACATGGCCGAAGCGGGGTTCCGTTTTGACGGCGAGTCCAATATCTTGCGCAATCCGGACGACGATCACTCGCAGAGCGTGTTTGCTCCGACGGTTCGCGGCCGGACCGACCGGGCCGTTTTGCGTTTTCGCAAACCCTGATTTCACAAAACTGATACAGAAGGATGATCGATGAAACTTTACGGAGCACTTGCCTCACCCTATGTCGCCCGGGTCGTCATGTTCGCGAACCTCAAGGGCATCGATTTGCCGCTGGAGTCACCGCCCGGCGGCATGGGTTCGGATGAATACAGGCGCATCAACCCGACCGGAAAAATTCCCAGCCTGCAGACTGACGGCCACTGCATCGCCGAGTCGGAGATCATTTGCGAGTATCTGGAGTGCGTGCATCCCGAACCGCCGCTGATCCCGGCCGATCCGATCGCCCGGGCGCAGGCACGGATGGTCTCGCGCATGACGGATCTGTATGTTGCGCCGCACAATTCGCCGCTCAGGGCGATGAAGGATCCGGCACGTCGGGACCAGGCCGTCATCGACCGGCAGGCAGCGGAGTTCGCAAAAGGTTTTTCGTATATTGCGCACTTCATGGGCTCGGGCCCGTTTGCCGTCGGCGATCAACCGACGATCGGTGATTGCGCGCTCGCGCCGTTTGTCGGCATGTTGCAGCAGGTGGTTTTCCCCTTTTTTCCCGAAATCCCCGATCCGACCGCCGGCGACGGGCGTCTTGCCGACTGGTGGCAGGCATTGCAGGGGCATCCGGTCTGCAAACAAACGATGGATGCTTACGATGAGGAACTCAAACGTTTCCTGGTCTGGCTGGCGGACGTGATGGCGAAACGGGAACAGGGGGATGGTTGAATTGCGGGCGGCCAAACGGGCCGATTGCGAGGAAATTTATCGAATACAGCTTGCGGCCATTCGCAGTTTGCCGGGCGGCGCCCAGGGCAAAGCCGGAATAGAAAAATGGCTGGCCGGGCAGTCGCCATCGGTCTTTGCGCGCAACATGGCCGACGAGTCGTTCGTCGTTGCCGAGGAGAACGGGGTCGTCGGCTGGGGGGCCCTGAACGTGGCAAAACAGGAGATCACGAATGTCTTCGTCGATCCGGACTTTCACAGGCGGCAAATCGGTTCGGCGATCCTCGCATGGCTCGAGTCGCTGGCCGGCGAGACAGGCATCCGCGTCGTGCAGTTACAGGCAACCGGCACTGCGATCGATTTCTACCGGGCCAACGGCTATCGACCGGATCCGCCGGTCCCGCCCGGTGCCGACTGGGCATTGATGAAAAAGCGCCTGGACTGATCGTCGCATGCCCCTGGTTGCACATTCCGAATTGCCGGCATTCGAATTTCTGCGCCGGGAAGGACGCGATGTCGTCACGCCCGACGATGCAGCATGGCTTGCACTGCCGAACCTGCGCATCGGCTTGCTGAACCTGATGCCCGATGCGGCCCTGCAGGCAACGGAACGGCAATTCCTGCGGCTGGTCGAAGCCTGCGGCCGGTCGGCGAATCTCCACGTGCTGCCGTTTGCCATCGAGACGGGTGACCGGGCGGATATCGCACGGGCACATATCGGGGCGTACTATTCGAGCTTTGCCGAACTGCAGGCCGAGGGTCTCGATGCACTGATTATCACGGGCGCCAATCCGGCCCGTGACGACATCACCACGGAGCCGTTCTGGCGACCGCTGATCGAGGTGATCGACTGGGCGCTGGAGCATGACTGTGCGACGCTGTGCTCGTGCCTGGCCACGCACGCGGTGTTGCACCACTATCACGGGAAACAACGCCACGAGCTTCCGCAACGACAGTGGGGTGTCTATGATCACGAGATCCTGGTTCCGGACCATCCGTTGCTGGACGGATTGTCGCCGCCGGTATCGGCGCCGCATTCCCACCGCTACGCTGTCTCACGCACCGACATGGAAGCGGCCGGATTAACCGTTCTGATCGATAGCACCGAGTCGGGCGTGCACCTGGCCGTCGGCTCGGACTGGCGACGCCTGGTCCTGTTTCAGGGGCATCCGGAGTACGATGCCGTCAGTTTGCTCAAAGAGTACAAGCGCGAGGTGCTGCGCTTTCTGACCGGCAACTGGCAGAGCTATCCGCCGTTTCCGGAGCATTATCTGGACGAGTCGGCCATGCGTCGTCTCGACGCCTACCAGCGCCAGGTTACCGAATGTGATTTCGAGCAGTCGACATTGCCGGTTTTTCCGGAAGCAGAACTGGCGGATCGGTGCATCAATACGTGGAGCCAGGCCGGGCGGGTGATTTATCGGAACTGGCTGGGGGAGGTTGGTGTGTGATTCTTGGGTTGTTCCGGCCGTTTTTAACCATATTTTTCCCGCAGTTTTTTCTTGTCGATCTTCCCAACGCTCGTCTGTTCGATGGCAGTGACGAATTCAATGCGCTGCGGGATCGCCCAGCGTGACAGGATGCCCTGGTCGACGTAGCGGCGGATGTGCGCCTGGATGGCTTCGGCATCGGCACTGGTTGCGTCGTCCGGGACGATGAGCGCGAGCGGGCGCTCGCCCCATTTGTCGTCCGGAATGCCGATGACCGCTACCTGCCCGACGCTGTCATGTTGCGAGATCAGGCCTTCGAGTTCGAGAGACGAGATCCATTCGCCGCCGGACTTGATGACGTCCTTGATGCGATCGGTAATCTGCACGAATCCGTTCGAGTCCATGTAACCGATATCGCCGGTATGCAGATAGCCGCCGGTCCACAGTTCGTCGCTGCGTTCCTGTTCGTCCAGGTAACCCCGGGTCAGCCACGGGGCGCGCACGACGATTTCACCGGTGGATCGGCCGTCGCGGGGCATGTCGTTCATGTTCGTATCCACGATGCGTATCTCGACGAGCGGTGATGTACGGCCGGCTTTGCAGCGCTGGTGCAGTTGTTCGTCGGGGCTGCGGGCAAGCATGTCGTCGGTCAGCGTGGCGGCCGTCAGGATCGGGCAGGTTTCGGACATGCCGTAAGCGGCGTAGATATCGATGCCCAGGTCGGATGCCTGTTGCGCGAGGCCCGGGGGCAGTGCCGAACCGCCGATAATGACCTTCCAGTTCGACAGATCGATTTCTGCGGCGCGCGGATGGCCAAGGAGCATTTGCAGGATGGTCGGTACGCAGTGCGAGAAAGTGACGCCTTCTGTCTCGATCAGCTCCAGTAACGCGCCGGGCTCATAGCGTCCCGGATACACCTGTTTGACGCCCATCAGGGTCGCGGTATACGGCGCGCCCCACGCATGGACATGGAACATCGGCGTGATCGGCATGTAGATGTCATCACAGTGGAAACCGCCGTGGCCACCGGTCCAGTTTACCGTCGCCATGAAACCGAGGGTGTGCAGAACGAGTTGTCGATGCGAGAAATACACGCCTTTGGGCAGTCCGGTCGTGCCGGTCGTGTAGAACGTCGTCGCGCGGGTGTTTTCGTCGAAGTCTGCAAAGTTGTAGCCGGTCCCGGCGGCTTCGAGCAGCATTTCGTAGTCGGCGATGGGCACGATGCGAATATCGCGCTCGAAGCGATTGCGAATTTCCTCGATGACCGGCATGAAATCGTCATGTACGAAAATCAGGTCATCTTGCGCGTGATTGATCGTGTAGAGGATCTGGCCGGGCGACAGCCGAATGTTGATCGTATGCAGGACAGCGCCGATCATGGGTATGGCGAAAAAGCATTCCAGGTAGCGATGACTGTCCCAGTCCATCACGGCGACCGTGTCGCCGGCGCGAATGCCCAGCCCGGCGAGTGCATTGGCCAGCCGGGCGAGTCGTTCGCCAAACGTCGCATAGTCATGGCGCCGCCGGTTCGCGTAGACGATTTCGCGGTCACGCGCCTGTGTCAGCGGTGTGTGCAGCAGGTGGCGAATCAGCAGCGGGTAATCATAGGCCGCCGCGGCTGGCCGGAATCTTTTGCCTGGTCGTGTCGATGGTGTCAGCGCCATATAGGACCTCGTTTTTGGTGTCGTCGACCCGGATGAATTGTAGCCCCGGATCGTGCCGTCGGCACAGGCATGAACTAGAATAGAGTCAAATCCATCATGAGGTTCTGAATGTCATGAGCATTTTATCGAAAAAATCCGCTTTCTCTCGCTGGTTCATTCCCTGCTACCTGTTGATCGCCGCCGCCGCAGCGGCGGCTGACGATAACGGTGAGGCGGCATCGGATGCCGACTCGGACGCCGATGCGGGTGATTATTTCAAGCTCGAAAATTGCGTCGATACGTCACGCATCCGACAGACAAGCATCATCGATGATCGCACGATCGTCTTTTACATGAACCAGAAGAAGATTTATGTGAATCATTTGCCCTATCGATGTCCGGGTCTGAAAATTGCCGGCGCTTTTTCGTACCGGACGAGCATATCGCAATTGTGCAATGTCGATACGATCCAGGTCATTCGATCCATGGGCGGGCGCATCGATGCCGGACCTTCGTGCGGTCTCGGCAAGTTCCGGCCGGTGACTGAAGAGGAAGTCGCCATGCTCAGGAACAAGGAAGCAGCGCCTGTGCCCGAGGAAGAGGAATCCGCCGCAACCCGGAGCACGGATGAGGAACAGCCTGACGACAATTAACATAATACATTTCTTGCAACGGTTTTAGCACAGTTCAAATATCGGGACTGATAGACCGAATTGTTGTATAATCGCCCGCGCGCAGGGAAGGACTGCGCAGGTCAGGAATGGGTCTGATCCAGCGGTATACCAGCAAGACCATAAGCCGCTGTTCCATTTTCCACTAACGAATCTCTGCGAGTTCAGACGACGCTCGTAACAATATGTTCATGATTGATCATGAAAATATCGCTAAATACTTCAGGCGAACCGGTTCATGATTGAACGAGCATCGGTAGTCCGGTGCGGGAGGGATCAAATGCGGGAACGAGGTGCTTTCGGATTTTTTGCGATCCTTCTGATCGTGACGATTCTGTTCTTTTCACTGGCCTCTGACGATACGGGCCCGGTCACGGACGGGGCGCACGGGAATGCTATGCCGACCGTCATGATTAACGGCCGCTCGTTTACACCGGATTCCGCCGATGCGGGCAAGACCGGACGCATGGTCATCGTTATCGATCAAGACGATTTATTTGTCGGCGAGAACACGGTCGAGATTGTCTGGGGCGAGACGCCGGCGCCGGTGATAACGGCAGAATTACCGACCGTGTCCAGGGAAGAGTAGCACCGGTTTCAATTGCCGGTCCGGTCAGACGCGTTTCCATTTCGCCAGCGCCTCGCCGAAGAGTTTGCGGGCCTGGTCGAACGAATCGGGCGCCCCTTTGCGCAGCAGCGCCCGGTTCGTTTCAGGGAAGACGGCCCTGCCGCCCTCGCCGGGTAACTGACGAGTTGCATCGATGACGATCTTGCTGGTGCGCGCGTATTCGACCTGGCTCGGATCGGTCATCAGGCCGAAAGTATCTTCGATGATTTTCGTGGCCGGATAGGGTTGCCAGCGCGAGCCGACGGCAAACATGACATCGGTGCGATCGAAGATATTGATATCCTTGTCGACCACGATGACGACCTTGGCAATCGGATAGCGCCGGGCGATTTTCAGGCCGCCGGCCAGGCCCTGGCCGGTCTTGTCGATACTCATGACGACGATAGCCATCGTATCTTGCGGGTTCATATTTATCCTTGCCTGGCATGATTGGCCCCTCTTTCGGCCGGGCGCATCTGCGCATCGAGTTGCCGTCCGGCCCGGCAGATGATGGCGGGCAATGCGTCGATATCCGCGTGAGTGGTTCGAAAGTTGACGACGCAGGTGCGCAGCGTATAACGCGAGTCGATAATTGCATTGGAGACGAAAGTTTCTCCGCCTCGCTGCAATCGGTCGAGCAAGGCGGTGTTCAGTTCGTTCAGGTAATCGGCGTGCGCGCTGTCGTCGACAGACAGATCGACCGGCACGAAACGCAGATTGGTAATGCTCAGATGTTGCGAGACGGCATCCAGTTCCTCGTGCTCTTCGGCCAGCCGGTACAGTCTTCGGGCGAGCTCGATATCCTGTCCGATCATTCCGACATAGCCCGCGCGGCCGATGTGACGCAGGTTGAGCCAGACTTTCAGGGCGCGAAAGCCGCGCGTGTTTTGCATGCCCAGTGCGTAATAGTTCAGTCCGGGTTCATCTCCTGCAGTATTAAGCCGGTAATACGACGGCTGGAAACTGAATGCATTGGCCAGCGCCGCCGGGTCGCGCACCAGTGTGCATCCGGCTTCGATCGGGTTATACAGCCATTTATGCGGGTCCAGCGCGACCGAATCGGCGCGTGCGAGCGCCGCCAGATCGTCGCCGGCATCCGGCAACGCCGCCGCCGGCGCGCCGTAAGCGCCGTCGACATGGAACCACAGTCCGCGGCGTGCGCAGATATCGGCCAGTGCCGCGAGCGGATCGACGGCGCCGGTGCTGACGTTCCCGGCCGTACCGACCACGATGAACGGCACGCAGCCGTCTGCGATATCTGCATCGATCTGCGCTTCCAGAGCATCCGTACTCATGCGGTGCTGCGCATCGGTTTCGATCCAGCGAATCGCATCGGTGCCCAGGCCCGTGACATCGGCGGCTTTTTCGATCCACGTATGCGTTTCGCGCGATCCGTAGGCCGTCAGTCTTCGCGACTGACCCTGCGGATCGTGCAGACCGTGCTTGCGGATCGGCCAGTCGGCCTGCGCCGTGCGTGCTGCGACGAAGGCGAGAAAGTTCGCCATGTTGCCGCCCGATGACAGGAGGCCGCCGCCGGCCGGGTAGCCGATGAATTCGCCGATCCAGCGCACGGTCTGGGCCTCGATTTCGCTCGCCAGCGGAGACAGATCCCATTTGCCAAGGTTGCAGTTGACGCTGGCCGCGAGCAGGTCGGCCAGTGCGCCGAGCGGCGCAGCCGATGACGTGATATAGCCGAGGAAGCGCGGATGGCCGTTGTGCAGTGAATGGTCGAACAGTAGCCGTGCGGTTTCTTCGAGCAGTGCGCCGGCCGGCATGCCGTGGTCGGGCAGTGCGGCATTGCCCAGTATTGCGCGTATTTCCGGCGCGGTTTCCGCCCGGGTAACGGGACGTTCGGGCAGGGAAGTAAAAAAATCGGCAATCGTATCGACGAGCCGGTGCCCGGCCGCGCGGAACTCGTCGGTGCCCAGATTGGCCGGTGCGTGGCGTTGTGCCGTTGCGGCAGAATCGTCGTCATGCTGTGTCATCGATATTGTGTCCGCTGGTGGTTTTTCATTGCGAGCTTGCGGGTCGGTCAGGCTGTCGGGCAGTCAAGTATATCGCCAGTCGTTTAACGATGTGCCCAGCCGGGCAGGGCGATCCACGCCTGGCGCAGTGCAGTGCGTTGCCGGCGATGGTCCGGAACGAGTTCGGCCAGTAATTTGTAAAAGGTATCGCCGTGGTGCGGATGAATCGTGTGACACAACTCGTGCAACAGTACATGATCGAGCAGTTCGCAAGGCAGGAACATCAGCTTTGCATTCAGGCTGATCGTGCCGCGTGACGAACAGCTGCCCCAGCGCGATCGCTGGTGACGAATGGTAAGGCGTGAGAAACGAAAGCCGTGTTTGTCGGCCAGTTCCCGGATCCGTTCGCCAAGCACGGGTTGTGCGCGCCGTTTGAGCCACCGGCGCAGTGCGGCACGCAGTTTTGCTCCGTCGTCGATGGCGCCGGTTGCGCGTAACACGCCGTCGGCCGGCGACGAGATTCTGACGGCCGACGACCGGCTGGCGCAATACTCGATCGTCCGGGTTTCGTTCACTGCCGGCAGGCTCACGTGCACCGGCCGCTGCCGGCATGTGCCGGCCTTCGGCGAGTCACCCCAATGCATGAGCCGTGCATCGATCCAGTTGCGTTGCCGGCGAATGAGTGCCGGGATTCGCCGTTCGTCAAAACCATCCGGCACGACGACGATCAATCCGTCAGCCGGGCTGATCGTCAGGTTGACGTGCCGGGCCCGCGACGAACGCCGGACGCGATAGGGCGGCAGCGGTCGGGAGGGTGTCACTGGCTGGTCGAAGGGCGTCTGGTTCATCGCCGGGCAGGGTAGCAATTGATGGCGGCCCCGTCATATCAGTGCCAATTTCGTTCGCCGGGCGGTATGCTCGGACCGGGCAGAAATACGGAATACAGGAAAGGAAACCCGCCATGCGCATTGACGTCATCCTGGAATCGAATAACTCGCCGGAGCGGATTCTGGAACTGGGCCGGCTGGCCGAAGAAATGGGTCTGGGCGGTGTCTGGGTGTCGAACATGAACGATGCCCGCGATCCGTTCATCAATTTTGTGCCGCTGGCGACGCAGACCGATCGCATCAGGCTGGGACCGATTGCGGTCAGCCCGTTCGAACTGCATCCGCTGAAGATGGCCGGCTCGCTGCTGACGCTCAATGAAGTGGCCGGGGGGCGGGCGCAGATCGTCGTCGGCGCCGGCGGCGGTACGGCAACGGCCATGGGCCGCAAACCGGTGCGTGTCGTGCGGGCCGTGCGTGAATGTGTCGAGATCCTCAAGGCCGCCGCCACCGGGGAACCGGTCAGTTATCACGGTGAGCTGTATGAGGTGCGCTGGTACCACCCGTCGTGGATACGCCACGCGCCGCCGCATATTTATGTCGGCGCCAACGGACCGCAGATGTTACGCGCGGCCGCGCGCTATACCGACGGGATCATGGTCAGCGATTTCACGGTCGAGCGCGTGCGCTGGGCACGCGACATTATCGATGCTTCGCTGAACGAAGCCGGGCGTGACCGGGCGGCCTTCCCGTTCAATAATTTCTGGGCCTGGCACGTCAAGGAGGATGGCGCGGCGGCCCGGCGCGAGGCGCGGATCTGGCTGGCCGTGCGCGGCACGATCTACCCGAACTATATCGGCGATATCCTCGACGAGGACGAGGCGCAAATCGTCAATGACAACATCCAGTCGTTCATTCGCGCTTATCACAACAAGACGGACCGGATCGAAGGCGTGCCCGACGCGATCGTCGACCGGATCGTCGCGGCCTGTACATCGGCTTCGGCCATTGCCGATCTCGACCGGGAAATCGAGCGCCTGAAAAACTTTGCGGCGGCCGGGCTGACCGAGATAGCGCTGCGCATCTACGATGATCCGGCCGCTTCGATCCGGCTGATCGGCGAACGGCTCGTTCCGGCGCTGGCCGACTGACCGGGACCGGTGACCACGCCGATCGTGATGCGAGCCCGACTGATCCTGGCCGGCCTGTGGTTCGTCATGGCGCTGCCGGCCGCATCCGGCAACGAACACATCAAAGGCGGTTGCCTGGTCGGGGAAAGCGCCCTGGCCCACGGGCGCACCGATGCCCGGGCCGTTGCCGACATGCGGCAATACGCGCAGCTCTACGTCAATAATTTCCGGCAATTCAGGGAAGCGGAGCGTGATTTGCGCAGCGGAATCCGCAAACTGATCGAACTGGATCAGTGGACCCAGGCCGATATCGTCGAGTTCACCAGGCAGCAGCGCGAACTGTTGTATCTGGCTGTCGGCAAGCAACTGGCCACCGGCCGGACCACGGCCGACGAACTGCCCGGTTATGCGCGCACCATCCGGCAGAAAATCATGGACATCGAAGTCGGTCTCGACTGCGATCTGTTGCCGGAGTTGTAGTGTACGTTCTTGAAGTCTATTTTTATTGACTTTATTCATATATGGGGTAAAATGCCCCAATTATGGATAGATTGGATCGATCAGCCGTACTTAGCGCTTGCCGCGCAATGATTCGTCCGATAGCGAGTTTTTTGCTCAAATGCGGTTTGACCTGGCGCGAATTCGCCGATATTTCCAAGTCGGTCTTCGTCGAGGTGGCAGGCGACGAGTACGGCATCAAAGGTCGTCAGACCAATGTTTCGCGGATCGCAATTCTGACCGGCATCGATCGCAAGGAAGTGCGGCGGCAGCGTGATCTGCTCACGGTAAATGCGCTGCCGCCCGTATCGAAAACGACGGATGCGACGCGAATTTTGTCAGGTTGGCATCAGGACCGTGAGTTTCTGACAGCCGATGGCCGGCCCGGGCCGCTGCCTGTCGACGGTGACCGGCGGAGTTTTGTCGCCCTGTGCCGACGGTACGCAGGAGACGTTTCGTCAGCATCACTGCTCAAGGAACTCAAACGCGTCGGAGCCGTGGCGGAAAATGAAACAGGCGAGCTGATTGCATGCAGTCGTTACTATAAACCGACGCCATTTGATCCGCAGTGGCTCATCAATGCCGGCAGCATGTTTGCCGATCTGGGCAGTAACATCAATTACAACCTCGGTGTACCGGCCGGGGGGCCGACCCGCTTTCTCGGTCGTGCGACGGATGCAGCGATCAATGCGGACGCAATACCCGAATTCCAGGAATTTATTGAGAAACACGGCCAGCCTTTCCTGGAAATGGTAGATGACTGGCTGACTCAACATCGGCAAAACGAAGCCGACTCGTCCGGCCAGGTGCGCCTCGGGCTCGGCATGTTTCTGATCCAGGGCGAGAAAGGATAAGGTGGAGCGATGAACAAAATGATGAAGAGAATTCTGGGATTGTGTCTGACTGCGGCGATCGTCGTCGGATGCGGTGGTGGCGGAAGTGGCAGCCCGGGGATTGCCGGTATCGACCGCCTTGGCATTTCAGCCGGGCCGGTCACCGGTTTCGGCAGCATTTTCGTCAGTGACGTAGAATTTGGCACCGGTACTGCCGCATTCGACATTGACAATAACTCGACGAGTGCGGGTCAGAGCGATATCGCGATCGGTGATTTTGTCATCGTGACATTCGATCCGGCCGATCCGACCAGGGCACTGTCGGTGTTTTCCGATGATCCTGTCGAAGGTCCGGTATCCGGCAAGGATTCTGCGGCGGGTACACTCGTCGTGGCGGGGCAAACGGTATTCGTCGATATCGATACGGTCTTCGATAGCAGCATTATTCCTGCGTCCATCGATGGTCTCGTCATCGGTGACATCATCGAGGTCAGCGGTCAGTTCGATGCGCAGGGGAATATTCGCGCCAGCCGAATCGAGCGTGGTGCCGGTGAAACCCAGGTGCGTGGCCAGATCGCGGCGCTGGATTCCAGTGCCATGACATTCATGATTCAGGCCCTGCCAGTCAATTTTGCATCGGCGGTGATCGATGACCGGATCGCCGGCGGCAACCTGGCCAACGGTGATTTTGTCGAAGTCAGGGGCAATATCAATGCAGGTACGCTCGATGCGACTAAAATCGAACCATCCGGCGCAGGTATTGCGGCCGATGACAATATCAATCTCGGAAATTTTGACGAGATCGAAGTAGAGATCGAGGGCTTCATTACCAGCTTCGTATCGGCTACGGACTTCGAAGTGGCGGGCACTGCAGTGACAACGAATGGGACAACCCTGTTCATAGGCGGTGTTGCCGGCGATCTCGGCGTGAACGTCAAAGTCGAGGTAGACGGCATGTTGAATACCGCCAATGTCCTGGTTGCCACGAAAGTGGATATTCGACGTGCGAATGCATTGCGGGTGACCGCTCTTGTCGATTCGGTGGACGTGCCAGGCGATACTTTCCGGGTGCTGGGCATCACCGTCGGTGTCGATGGAGAAACGCGCATCGAAGACAAGAGCAACGCCAAAGACAATCCATTCTCGCTGGCGAAACTGAATGCCGGCAATTATGTCGAGGTTCGCGGCGGAACGGATGTGTCCGGCGGGTCGGTCATCATCGCATCGGAAGTCCGGCGCGAGGACGTTCCGAATGTTCCCGGCGAAGGCACGCAAATCAGGGGGTTCGTCGATGCTGCCATGCCGCCGACGAGTTTCACGATCCTCGGCGTTACGATCGAAAATCATGCCGGTACCGTATTTCGGGATGCGAACGGTACCGCGTTTAACAGCGCCGCTGATTTCTTTAACGCGCTGGCTCCGGGAGATGCGGTTGTCGTCGACGGTACAGAGACATCGCAGACAACCGTGTTGGCTGACCAGATTGAGTTCGAGTAATCGGTTCTGGACCGGCGCCGGTTTTTTTGCCGGTCAGTCGGCGGAGGCGAGTTGCGTCTCTGCTGCCGGCAACCGGTTTTTCACCTCGACCAGTGTCTGTTCTTTAAAGCGGTGCGACTTGCAGTGCGTCACGGCCTGGCCAATGACCGCGCCCGTGCCGTCGACTATATTCGTCTGTATGTCGAAAACGTACCAGACCCCGACTTTATCGATGCCGGTGATGGTGTGCTGTAAACCGGTCGCGCCGGTCGTGTCCAGTTCGGCGCGCAGCTCGACGATGCAACGGTCGAGGTCGTCGCCATAGAAAGCCGGTGACAACCAGCCGGCCTGGGCTGTCGCCGATATCAAGATCATCCCGGAAATCGCCGCCAGCAGCATGGCGGTTCTGCGTGGTGAAGGTTGCTTGTTCATCTCGTTATCCTCGTGCGGTTGGCTGAATCGGACCCCGCGGTCCATGGATGTACTTTGCATCCGCCCGCCCGCGGAGTCCTGACCGGACCCTGATCAATGCATGACCTTTTCATGACCAATGCAAAGAAATGCGGCAAAAAAGGTTCAGATACGGCCCCCGTCCGGTATTCTTGACGCTGAGATGCCGATACCCAGCCCGCAATGTTTCCGTTTTGCCGACCGGGCACTCGATCCGGACAAACGTGAATTGTGGGTCAGCGGTGCGGTGCGCGAGACCGAGCCGAAGGTCTTTGATCTGATTGCCTACCTGCTCGAGCATCGCGATCGCGTCGTGACAAAGAGCGAACTGCAGGAAGCCCTGTGGCCGGATCTCATCGTGACCGAAGCATCGCTGTCGCGCACGATCATGAAGGCGCGCAAGGCCCTGGACGACGATGCGCACGAGCCGGAAATCATCCGGACCGTGCCGCGCAAAGGCTTTCGTTTTATCGCCGACGTGCGCGAACCGGCCGGCAGCGTCTTTCTCGTCGACGACCTGTCCGATGTACATTTTGCACGCAGCGACAGCATTCACATTGCGTGGCGCTCAATCGGGGACGGACAGCCTGACATCTTGTTCGCACCGGGCTTTGTCTCTCACCTGGATCTGCGCTACCGCGTGCAGCAGGTAGCCGATTTCGATGCGCATCTCGCCCGCGGCCGACGCCTGATCACGTTCGACAAACGCGGCGTCGGATTATCCGATCGCATCGGGCCGGTGCCGACCATCGAGGACAATGTGCGCGACATGCTGGCCGTGCTCGATGCGGCCGGCTCCGGGCGGGTCATCCTGTTCGCCGTGTCGGAGAGCGGCCCGGCGGCGTGCCTGCTGGCGGCGCAATATCCCGAACGAGTCGCAGCGCTGATTCTGTATGGCAGCTATGCAAAAGGCCTGAAGGACGACGACTATCCCTGGATGCCGAGCCGGGAGACTCATGACCGGTGGCTCACCCACCTGGTCGATCACTGGGGCGGACCGGCCTCGCTGGAATTATTTGCACCAAGCTACGCACAGGACCAGAACTTCAGGGACGGCTGGGCGCGATACCTGCGCGCATCGGCGACGCCGGGCAGCGTCAGGGGCATTCTCGAGGTGGCACGCGACCTGGACGTGCGGGCGATTCTGCCCGATATCCGGTGCCCGACACTGGTACTGCACCGAACCGGCGACCGGCTTGTGGACTGGCGTGCCGGCAGGGACATGGCCGCGGCCATTCCGAACAGCGAGTTCATCGCGCTCGACGGCGATAATCACTGGTGGTTTATCGGTGACTGGCAAAGCGTGCTCGACGCGATGCAACTGTATCTGGAGACCTGAGGCGTGAAAAAGAACGCGCCGCCGCCGCCCGACATCCTGCGCAAGTCCGGTCCGCACAAGGACCGGAAAAAATACGATCGCAAGCGCGTGAAGCAGCAGGACCGGGAAAAACCCGCGAAGCCGGATCAGTAAGACAGTAACGAAAACGGATCGACGCGCGCGCCCTGGGCACGGACGCCCCAGTGCAGGTGCGGTCCCGTGACGCGGCCCGTCGCGCCGGCCAGCCCGAGCACCTGGCCCTTGTCGATCATTTCGCCCGGTTTGACCCGGATCTCCGACAGGTGCAGGTAGACCGAGTAGATACCGAGCCCGTGGTCTATAAAGACCGCATTTCCGCTGAAAAACAATTCCTTTGCCAGCACGACGCGACCCCGGTTCGTCGCCCGAATCGGTGTACCGGCCGCGGCCTTCAGGTCCGCGCCCGAATGCGGTGCGCGCGGCTGGTCATTGAACACGCGCCGGTGACCGAAATTACGCCCGCCCGTGACCCCGGGTATCGGCACGGCAAACGGTTCTTTCCAGTATGCCTCGGGCGTGATCCGCGCATAGATGGCGTTGATCTGGCGACGCTCCCGCGCGGCGCGCGCCTCGTCCGCGGTGCTCAGCTCGACATATTTCGGCGCCACCTGCAGGCGCGTGGTCCGGAACTGGCGCTCGGTAACGTCGATCTGCCTGGCTTCATGGCGCACCCGGCCATCACGATAGGTCCACGTCATTTCGGCCACATGCGCGCCGGGCGAGGCATCGAGATCGATGCCGACCAGCGTGAACCAGCTGTCGTTGCGCCTGACGAATGGAATCGACCGGTCGTTCCACTCGATGGCGACAGACCGCAGGTCGGGCTCATCGGGTGTATCCAGTCGCAATATCTGTCCCTGGCCGACGGTCAGGGCAGCGATCAATATCATCAGATCCCACATGCCAGCATCATCGTCGTGCGCGGTTAACCGCGCAAGTGACCATCCCCGTCTCGCCCGATTCGGCGTATCCTCGAAAATTCTCATCAGCCACGAGGGTCGCCATGGCGCCGCAAGACGATAACCTGGATCAGATCGAACGGGACAACGAGTCGGCAACCCGGGCATTTTGCGAGGCGTGGTCGTCGCGCGATTGCGACAGTCTGCTCGTTTTGCTGGCCGACGACGTACGCTACACGGTCTACGACGGGGGTCCGCAATATGTCGGGCCGGTCGCGATCGAGCGTGTGGTTCGTCCGTTCATGGCCAGATACGAGCGCATCGAGTTTGCCGTTCAGCGTCAGGCCGTGATCGGTCCCGTCGTGTCGCATCAGCGAATCGAACATTACTACGGACCCGGCGGCGTACTCGATACGCGGTTCGAAGTGGCCGGTCTGCTCGTTTTCAGGGCGGGCCGGATCGCGATCTGGCGCGACTATGCGCTGCCGGGGGCGACGCAACGGGTCGGTCCGCTGTGCAGACAAAAATAACACAGCGGCGGTGCCAGGCATCCGCTGTTCGCATTGGCGTGCCACGTCGGGTACCTTTTGTCGCCATCCCCGGACAGCAGACAGGAGCGGACGGCGATGAAGGCATACGAACTGGCAGAATTCGGTATCGACCGGCTGCGCCAGGTCACGATGGACGACCCGGCGCCCGGACCCGGCCAGGTGCTGGTGAAACTGAATGCCGCTTCGGTCAACTATCGTGATTTCATGATTTGTGCCGGCCAATTCGCGCCGCCGGAAGATCTGCCGATCGTGCCGTTATCGGACGGCGCCGGCGAGGTCGTGGCGATCGGCGACGAGGCCGTCGATGCGATCCGCGCGATCGACCGCGGCGAACATGTCGGCAAGTTGACTGTCACGATCTGAATTTCAAACGAAGAATCCGAATATGAGCACCCACGAAAAAGAAACCTTTTTGCAAAGCTATGAATGGGCCGACAGTTGGCGTGATCTGCCCTGGGCGCATGACCATCCGACGCTGTTTCTCGCGGAAATCTGCAGCGAACGCGAACCGGGCAAGGCGCTCGATCTTGGCTGCGGCGCCGGCATCGATTCGGTGTTTCTTGCCAGGCAGGGCTGGGACGTGACGAGTCTGGATTTTATTCCCAGGGCGCTCGAGTTTACACAGCGGCGCGCGGACGAGGCGGGTGTCCGGGTCACGCCTGTCGAGGCCGATATCACCGACTGGGAACCGCCACAGCAATACGATCTCGTGCTCGATCATGGTCTGCTGCATAACATGGACCCGGTACGTTTCCGGAATTACAGGGACTGCCTGTTAAAGGCCCTGGCCGACGACGGCGATTTCATCCTGTTGCACTGGCACCCGTTATTCCCCGGGCAGGCGCAGGGCAAAGTGGGCGCGAGGCGGACCAGCCGTGCCGACATCAAGGCTTTTTTCGCGCCGGAATTGCAGGAGCGTTTTTTCGCCTGCGAGGACTTCGAGGACCTTGCCGCCATCGTCGGTGGTGGCATGACGCAGGCGTACTATCGATTCCAGCGGAATCGGGCCGAAGCCAAACCGGATGATTTGATCGCCCAGATCGAAACCACGCTGACAAAACACGGCATCGACATCGCGGCCGCCCTGGCATCCGGCGAGGCGCCACCCGACGTACCGGCGTCATTGCTCGCCCGCGTCGTCGGGCCCGGGCGCCTCGGCCTTGCCCATCTCGTGCCCGATGCCGCCGATGCCGAGGCGGTTCTGGCGGCCTGGGCGCAGCGCAGCGGGCTGGAAGCCGGGCCGGTGGCGGCACTGATTCGCCTGTTCGCCTCCGGGCAACGCGGCGGACTCTGTGCCGAAGATGCGAAGTGCACCGATTGTGCCGTTAATTTCTGTAAACGTCTTCGATATCGTTAATCTTTGGGGCCGCATAACCGCTGAGTCCCGACGCGGCATTCCGCGACACAGTTCGTATCGACCGACCCGGTATTAAGGCAAACTCGCTCGCGGGCTGGCATGGGACCAGCCGTTGCCGAGGTCGTCGTCATTTCATTTTTCCAGCAATCAGCGCAAATCAGTGCAGGTTGGCCGGTCTGGCTGGCTGTCGCCGGTGTCATGATCATGGCGCTGTTGCTGATGGCCATCCCGTGGTTACGTCGTCCGCAGGCCGCGGACCTGCTGGCCCGCACCCTGATGAAAGGTTCGACTTTACACAGCCGGTTGCTCGTCGGGTTCCGTCTCGTTGCCATCGTCCCGGTTCTGACGCTGTTGCCTTTGCTGGCCGTGATCAGTACGGCAACCATGCAGTCGCATGTCGTGCCGCAGGTCGAGGGACTGGCCACCTCGATCGCGACCAGCGTTCCGCCGCTGATCCAGGGGCGGATCAACGGCATCGATTCACTGGCCGGCCATATCGCGGCGGCCGGGCATTCTGACAAACGCGCACTGAGCGAGGCTTTATTGCGTCACCACGCATCGAGTCCGGAATTCGCCTCCCTGTGGGTTGCGCGTTCGACCGGTGACGTGGTTACGGCCACTGCGCTCAGGGACGGCGTGGCCGAGCCGTGGGCCGGACCGGCTGCCGGCGTGGCGATGATGGATACTTTTAAGCGCGCGGTGATAGCCGGAAAACTGTATGTCTCGTCTGTCGAGAAAGGCGCCGGCGCAGATGCGGCACCGATGGTGTTTGTCAGTGCGCCGATCACGCTCGATGGCGATCCGCACTGGGGTTTCGTCCAGGGATTGCTGAATCTTCGCACGGCGATCGGCGGACTGGTCAGCCAGGAGGCGGGCGACAGTGTGTCCGCAGTCATCACCGATCAGCGCGATCGCGTGATTCTCACCTCACCGGGCATCGGGCTGCAGCCGCTCAGCGACTTGTCCGGACACCCGCTGATGACAGCGGCGGCGTCTGCAGCACCGGGCAAGGCGTATGGTTTTTCCGGGCTGCTGAGCAATGACGGCGATGCGGCGCGTTATGTTGCGGTCTCCAGGCCGCTTGCCAATGGCTGGCACGTGTACGCAACGGCCACCCAGGCCAGGGCAGATTTCACGCTGCTGATATACATGTCACTCGGACTGATCTGGTCATTGCTGGCCGTCATGCTCGCGCGCGGTCTGGCGCCCTTGTACGGCCAGGCGATTACGCAGCCATTGCGCGAGCTCGACGATTCACTCGATCGATTCGATGCCGAGCGGACGATCAGCATCATCCCGCCGCCACCGGACGAGGCGCCGCAGGAAATTCGCCAGACTTTCGTACGTGTTCGTGAATCGATGCGCAGCAGTCGCGATGCATACCGCAACATGATTAAGGCGGTGAACGAGGGCGCCGAATTGCGCAAGGTGTTGAACGAAAGTGCCGGTGGCGCGCGCGCCGCATCGACCAGGCCGGCGACCGGCCAGCGACCGTCGGGTCCGCCAGAGCTGGCGGTGGCCCATGAACCGCCGATGCCGGACGCCACATGGGTGGGTCGTCTCGACCCGGTGACCGAATTGTCGGGCCTGGATGTGTTCGAGGGATTTTTCGGCGAGGCATGGGCGCTCGGTGTCACCGACAGCAGGCCCATCTCCGTCATACTCGTGCGTATCAGCGCCACCGACGATCAGACACTGAAACTGATCGCCCGGAAACTGAAATTTGCCGTCGGTCGGACGCTCGATCTGGTCGCGCGGATCGGGGCCTGGGAGTTCGGCATGATCCTGCCGGATACCGATCTGAACGGCGCATTGGCGATTGCCGGAAAGCTGAGCGATGAGGTACGGGATGAAATCGCCGGACAGTCGGTGGCGATCAGTTTCGGCGTCGCGTCGATCGTGCCCAATGCGAACGGTAATGCGCAATCGTTTCTGGATATGTCTCACCGGGCGCTGGCGGCCGCGAGCCAGGAAGGCCACGGTCAGATTGCGTTTGTCAACGAAAGGGGCAAGCTCGCCCTGTACGCATGCGACGACATCATCGACTGGGATTCGGGCGAAGAAGCCAGCGCGTGAACCGCATCCCCGGTACGCATTTCTCCTGACCATCCGCCGCTGAAGCGCTCGTCGGCAGGGTGCTAGAATCCAGCCGGGTGGTACATATGTTCGATATCGGTTTTCCTGAATTGCTGTTGCTGGTGGTCGTCGCGCTGGTCGTTGTCGGACCCCGGCGCCTGCCCGGGTTGCTGCGCACGCTGGGGCAGTGGATAGGCGGGGCGAAGCGTACCGTGGCGGATATTCGGCGCAAGATGGAAGATGAATTACACCTGGCCGAGATTCAGCAGGAGATCGAGGAATCGACGGCCGTCAGGCAAATCCACGAAGCTAAAATGACGTTCGGACAGGTCACGTCGTCCGCCGATGAATCGAACGATCCGGGCTACTGGCCCGGCATGCCGCCGGATGGTCCGGATACCTGAGTTTCGCCTAACAGCCTGTTAATACCCCAAATCTTCGACAACCGCGACCAGGTCGGCAAAGCTGGCTGCCTCGAGCTTGGCCACCAGCGCCCCGGTATCGAGCCCCTCAATATCGAATTCCCCGTCCCTGACATCGTCGGCCAGTTCGTCGATCTCGTACGGCGCCAGGTAGCCGGCTTCACAGACTTTGAGCAGACACTGGCGTTCCGGGTCACTTAATTCGACACCCTGCCGGCGCATGATCTCCAGGTAACGTTCTGCGGCCCTATTCAGTTTGCCACTGATTTCCATCGTGTTTTTCTCGGTCTCGGTCAGGATCACGAGTGGGGGGCCAAAGTAAATCGGGGTTTTTCTGTTCATGGGGAGCGGTGATTTATACGTATTTCGACGCGGCGGCTATCTGTAGACAATGTGCGCGCGAGTGAAGTTTCAGATTCAGTCCCGGAGTATAGGAGAAGTTTGACTCCGGGGCCAAAGGCCGCGGGCCTGGATATCACCCTGGCAGGAAGATTCGACATGACAGAGCACAAACCATCTACCACGCCGGACGAAGGGGCTGCAGCACCGGATTCGATTTCGCGTCGCGGCTTCGTCAAAGGTGTCGGCGGCGTCAGTGCGACGTCATTGCTCGGTACTGCCGCGCTGATGACCCACTCTGACAAAGCCGAGGCCAATACCGAGTGGGCCGAATGGTTTCAGGGTAATTACCGGTTGATGACACAGGAGGAAAAGGACGAAGCCGTTGCGCGACTCGAGCGGCGTTACTCGGCCGAGTACGACAAGAAAGTGACGGTCGATTCGACGCCGGCGAAAAAAGGGGTGTTGTTCGGTTATGCCCTGAACATCCAGAAATGCATCGGCTGTCGGCGCTGCGCCAAGGCCTGTGTCAAGGAAAACAACCAGTCGCGTGGCGACCAGGAAATCGAATGGATTCGCGTCCTGCGGATGGAGAAGGGCGATTTCGAGGCATCGAAAATGTCCGACGGTTACCCGGACAGCTACGGCATCCAGGTCGGCGGCAACGCCTACAGTGCGGCCGGCGTCGTGCTCGAAGGGGAATCATATTACGAACCGGACAAGGTGCCCGAGGATGATGCCTTCTATATGCCGATCGCCTGCATGCAGTGCGAGAAACCACCGTGCGTCAAGGTCTGCCCGGTGCGCACGACATACCGCGAGCCCGACGGGATCGTCGTGGTCGATTATAACTGGTGTATCGGCTGCCGCATGTGCATCGGCGCCTGCCCGTACTGGGCGCGCCGTTTCAACTGGGGCAAACCGAAACTGCCGAAAGAAGACATGAACCCGAAGACCCATTACCTGGGCAACCGGCCGCGCATGAAGGGCGTCGTCGAGAAATGCACGTTCTGCATACAGCGCACGCGCAAGGGCCGCTACCCGGCCTGCGTCGAAGTTTGCCCGGTCGGCGCGCGTAAATTCGGCAACCTGCTCGATCCGGACAGCGAGGTGCGCAAGGTTCTGGCGCAGAAAAAAGTTTTCCGGCTCAAGGCCGAACTGAACACATACCCGAAGTTTTTCTACTTCATGGACTAGGAATCAGAGCGATGAAAAAACTGGCGAGTTTCGTTGTCGATTACTGGGCCTATGTGTTCAAGGGCGGCCCGAAGTTTTATGCCTGGCTCGGTTTCCTGGGCCTCTTCGTTCTCGCCTGGTTATACGGCAACGTCATGCAGTGGACCCAGGGCATGATCGTAACCGGCCTGACCGATCAGGTCAGCTGGGGTCTGTATCTGGCCAACTTCGTGTTTCTCGTCGGCGTGGCCGCCGGGGCAGTGACCGTCGTGTTTCCCGCCTATGTCTACAAACACAAGGGACTGCACGATGTCACGGTACTCGGCGAAATGCTCGCGATCTCGGCGGTCATCATGTGCATCCTGTTCGTACTCAACCACATGGGCCGCCCCGATCGCCTGTGGCACATGATCCCCTTTATCGGCATCTACAATTTTCCCGGTTCGATGCTGGCATGGGATGTGATCGTGCTGGTCGGTTACCTGATTCTGAACGCCGTCGGCGGGTTTTATTACCTCTATAAAAAATATATGCATGAACCGCTCAACAATGCTTTCTACCTGCCGATCGTATTTATCGCAATCGTCTGGGCACCGAGTATCCATACAGTCACGGCATTTTTAATCGGCACGATGCCGGCACGGCCCATGTGGCACGTCGGCATGATGCCGATTCGCTTTATCACGACGGCATTTGCCGCCGGCCCGGCGCTGATCATCATCGTGTTCACGATCGTGCGCAACAACACGAAATTCCAGGTCAGCGATGAAGCGATCGACATGCTGGCGCAGATCATCGTCTGGTGTCTGGGTATCGCGCTGTTTCTGACCATGTCGGAGATCGTGACCGAGCTGTACCACCCGACCGAACACTCGCTGGGACTCGAATACCTGATGTTCGGCCACAACGGTTTGAACGCCCTCGTACCCTGGTTCTGGTTCTCGACCGTCACGATGATCGGATCGTTCATTTTGCTGTTGATACCGGGCATTCGCAAAGACAAAAAGAAATTGCCCTATATCTGCGCTGTCCTGTTCCTCGGCATCTGGGTCGAAAAGGGCATGGGCCTGATGATCCCCGGTTCGATACCGACACCGATCGGCGAGTACGCCCAGTACTTTCCGACAACGATCGAGATTTTCAACAGTCTCGGTAACTGGGCAATCGGCTTTATCATCCTGACGCTGCTGCTGAAGGGTGCAATCGGCATATTGCTGGGCGAGGTGAAGTATGCAACCGAATAAGCAGATCATCATGCGCCGCACTTTGAACAGGCCGGCATGTATCGCCGTTTTGTGTCTCACGGCATTCTGCGCCGCCGCCGCGGCCGGGGACAAGGTGTGTTTCGAGAGTCGCGAGGATGCCTCCAGGGTCGTGCAAAAAGACCTCGGCGACGGTCTGAAAAACGTCAAGTGTTCGGACAAGACCGGCGCCGTGCTGTGGTGGGGCGACCCGTACGACGGCACGCAGCCGATGGGCGACATGCCGATCGAGGCCAACTACTCGCACGGCGAGGCCGTCGTCAAACCGCGCACCGAACAGCTGAACCTGTATCCGATATGCGGCGTCGCCTGTCATAACGGGACCTTTCCGCCACCGGTCGAGGCCGATACGCCGCCGCGCAAGCTGACGATGCACAGGGATATCGTCCCGGACTCCCTGAACCTGCAGCACGGTCGGGGCGCCATCTGGTGCCTGGACTGCCACGATGCGAAAACACGCAACAAGTTCGTCGACAACGAAGGCCACCTGATCGATTTCAACCAGCCGCAAAAACTGTGTGGCAAGTGTCATGGCCAGGTCTATCGCCGCTGGCGCGACGGCATCCACGGCAAGCGCATCGGCGAATGGGCGACGACCGGCAAGAAACGCTGGTTCGTCTGCACCGAATGTCACAACCCGCACGATGTGCAGCACGGCGAACGCAACTCCGGTTTTGCCCGGCTCGAGCCCGAAGCGCCGCCGATACTGCCCAAGGGCATGGACAACGCCGATGCCGAGCGCATGGGGCATTAATGGCCCGTATCAGCTCCGCTCGGCATCGATTCTTGCGAGAAAGTCTTCGTCGACTTCCGTGACGCCGTCGGCGATCGCCCGGGCGACAATTTGCTTGAGCGCATCCTGCAAGAAAGGCACCGGAATCCCGGTCAGTTTCCTGCAGGCGGACTCGGTAAAACTGACCCGCTCGTCGATCCGGTTACCCATGTAGAACACCGTCTGGTATTCCATGCCCCTGGCCGTCGGCAGCGGCACAGTGAACGGAGCGTCGTGTTCGGCGAACCAGAACCCGCGGTTGGCGCGGAAACCGCAGAAAATCGGCATGTCCGGAAAAATCTCGCCCTTCTCGATGCCGGGTATGTATTGTTCTTTCATCAGCAAATCGTCGATAACCAGGTTGAAGTGACTGTCGTAGGCCTTGCCGTTTCCATCCGTGTGCTCGTGCAAACCGAAGTTGTCGTTCCACGTGCATTCGAACACCTGGTATGCCTCTTTGATAATCTGCGGGAAGTCGGGATCGGCGGCTTTGCCCGGTGAAGGTGAAGCGATCATCGTGTACGGATTGGCCCGGGCCTTGTCTGCAAGCGACATGCCCGGATAACCCATATTGGCAATCCCCTGCAATCGGTCCCGGTCGAACGGCACATAGTTCAGTGCACACTTGCCGTTGCGGCGAATATTGACGGCCGTGCCGCTGTTGTTGCGGCTGATCAGCAGCATCGAATGCGGCCTGGTGATGCTGAACGGAAACAGCAGCGCATGGGGGCCGATGCCGGTCTCGCCGTTTTCGTGCACAGTCGTGACGAGCGCGAACGACATCGCGATGAAAGACGACGCCTGGTAGAAGTTGTCGACAATACCGACGCGCTGAAATGATCCGTTGGTCTTTTCGGGCATATATGGGCACCCCCGGTCAATTTTCGATTCCGGCATTCTAGGCACTGCGACCGGGCGAAAACATAAGGGTTTATTCGGAGTTCTATATCTTGCGGAATTGATGTAAATGTGGAATGGTATCGTCAGTCAAGATAGCTGCAGCTCGCGGAGTTACCCGGCACCGGCAAGGAATTGTAATGAGCAAATGGAAAGCCACACCTGATCAATTTTCCGGCATGTATGCCTGTTTCTGGCGTCTGCTCGAAATCATGGTCAGTCGTTATGGCAGTTTCCCGACCGGTCATTTGCTGACCGTGGTGACGCTGGTCTTGCTGGACCGGGCGGGCTACCACCCGACGGTGGGCGAGCTGGCCGACATCACGCACCTGCCCAAGTCGACGGTATCGCGCTATGTCGCCATCGACATGAACTCCGGTTACCTGGAGGAGGTGATCGATCCGCAGGACCGTCGGCGTCGGCGCCTGCATCCGACCGAAAAATCCAGGGAAGAGCAGAAGTGGCAGATGGAAAGGGTACTGGAAGCCGCGGAGATGAGTGTTCAGGCCATTGGCGGGCGCGGCCATAGCGAGGATCCGGCGGCCGATCTGAAACGAATTTTGCGCGGTGCCGGCGAGCCGGGCTGAGCGGCGGAACTTATCCGGATCCGGTCATCAGCAGACCCAGCGCGATGCAGGGTGCTGGCCATGGCTATTGCAACGCCGGCCAGACCCGCTCGCCGATCAGCCGGATGGCCGCCGCCGGATCGTCGTGTACGCGAATCGCGATTTCGGTCAGCCCGGCATCGGCGAATTGTTTCAGCGTATCGATAGCCGCATCGATCCGGTCGAGCCCGCCGACGAAAGAGATGTTTTCAATCATTTTGTCGACCAGCCCCGGTGGCACGTTCTCGATGACGTCGCTGCCGTGCAGGAAGGCATGCAGAAAGTCCTGCTCGTGGTCGCGCATCAGTTTCAGTTCGTCCGCGTCGAGGAACGGTGCAAAATACTTGTCGCGCAACCAGCCGCGCAGCATCAGTTCACGGCGTGCCTCGGCGCGCGATGCCCGTGCATCTTCCTTGATATGCCAGGCCCAGAAATTACTGATGCGAAACGCCGCCGGCGAGCGGCCGGCCGCTTCGAGATCGGCATGCGTGGCGGCAATAAACTCTTTCATCAGCGGCACGACGAAATCGCTGGTGATCAGACCGTCGGCGAGTTCAGTCGACAGCTTGCGGCTTTGCGGGTGATTCGAGCCAAAGTAAATCAGCGGCGGTTCGTCCGTATACCACCCGGGCCGGTAGCCGTAGACTTTATAGATCTCGCCGGCATAGTTCATCACCTTGTCCGGCGATGCGCCCTTGAGTATCTCCAGGCACTCGCGCGCGCGCCGGATCATGCGTTCGCGCTGGATGCCGATCGACGACTGCACGGCGCCGCCGCCGCCGACCATGATCATCGCGCGGCCGCCGGATAACTCGTTCAGGCTGAACAGCAGGTTGGCCATTTTCAGCGGGTGCAGCTCGGCCGGGCTCACGGCCATCGGGCCCAGGCGGATGCTCGACGACCGGTCGGCCAGCAGCGACAGCGTGAAAAACGGGTCGCGCGACCACGCGTAGTTGGCCGCCCAGACACCGCGCAGGCCATAGTTTTCCGCCATCAGGCCGAGTTCGACGGCGCCCTGCGGCGAGGTGAATTCGTTCAGAATAATATCGATTTCCATCCGGGTCTCCGGTCCCAAGCGGTCATCACGGCAGGTTGATCGTACTGTGGATTATAGGGCCGGTGCGCCCGGCGCGTCCGTTTGCCGCGCGCGCAGCCCGATACGCAGTCACCGGTGCCGGATGACGCGGTCTGGCGTATGATCTGGGCGCCGACCGGACCTGGAACGAAATGAACAGATGCTCGAACAATTAGCCGATATCCACCCGCTGTTGCCGACCATTGCCGGCAGCGTGGCTTTATTGCTGGTCGCGATCTTTGCCGACCTGGTCGCCAAGCGACTGCTGCTGGCAGTCGTCCGCGCGGCCGTGACGCGCACGCAGTCGATCTGGGACGACGCGCTGCTCGAACACAATGTGTTCGGGCGCCTCGCGCAGATCGTGCCGGTGTTTATTATTTCCTACGGCATCGTCCTGGTCCCGGATATCGGCGAACCTGCCGAAAAAGTTGTGCGCAATGTGGCCGGCGCCTACATGGTTCTGATGATCATGCTGACGCTGACTGCCGTGCTGTCGGCGGCGAATCAGATCTACGAAACCAACCCGGCATCGCATCACCGCCCGATCAAGGGCTTCGTGCAACTCGCGCAGATCGGTATTTACATCTTCGGCGCGGTCATCGTGATCGCCACGCTCATCGACCGTTCGCCGGTGATCCTGCTCAGCGGCTTCGGCGCGATGACGGCGGTGCTGCTGATCGTATTCAAGGATACGCTGCTGTCGCTGGTCGCCAGCATCCAGCTGACCAGCCAGGACATGGTGCGTGTCGGCGACTGGCTGGAGATGCCGCAATTCGGTGCCGACGGCGATGTCATCGACGTCGCGTTATATACCGTGACGGTACAGAACTGGGACAAAACCATTACGACGATTCCGACTCACCGGCTGATTACCGATTCGTTCAAGAACTGGCGCGGCATGTCCGAAGCGGGCGGCCGGCGGATCAAGCGCTCGCTCAACATCGATCTCAACTCGATCCGGGTTTTATCCGACGACGAAATCGAACGATTCAAAAGCTTTGCGTTGCTCAGAGACTACATCGATGCCAAGGAAGCGGAAATACGCGCCTATAACGCCGCGCTCGACGATCCGGGCGAGTCCGGGGTCAACCTGCGGCGTCTGACCAACATCGGGACCTTCCGTGCCTACATTCACAACTATTTACGGCATCACCCGAAAATCCATGACCGCATGACACTGATCGTGCGCCAGTTGCAGCCGGGTCCCGAAGGATTGCCGATCGAGATTTACGCTTTTACCAATGACACCGACTGGGCGGTTTACGAAGGTATCCAGGCCGATATTTTCGACCACCTGTGCGCGATTGCGCCGGAGTTCGGGTTGCGGGTTTATCAGAAGCCGGCCGGGGCGGATCTGGATGGGCTGCGGGGGTGACATTTATTTGCCGGGAACAGGATTCACCGAACAATATCCGGACCTTCGTGTGCGCAGCAACGCGATCACCACCAGTACCAGCAACCCCAAAGCGACCAGGTTAGTCCATACCCACCCGATGCCGTCGAGCAGCGCCCCGGCCGACAGCGAGGCCGTGGCCATGGTTGCAAACATCATGAAGTCATTGATGCCCTGTATGCGCAGCACTTCGTCACGGTTGCAGGCCGTGGCCAGCAGCGTCGTGCCGGCCACAAACAGCAGGTTCCAGCCGATTCCCAGTGCAATCATGGCAGAGCGATATTGCCAGACCTCCTGGCCGCTGACCGACAGCATGACGCACCCGGCATTGACCAGCACGCCGAGCCACAGCATGCGACCGATGCCCATGCGTGCGATCAGCCAGCCACTGAACAGTGACGGAATGAACATGGCCAGCAGATGGCTGCGGATGACACCGGCCGTGGCCTCGACCGAATGGTGGTCCATGACATGCATGCTGATCGGCGTGGCCGTCATGATCAGGCTCATGGCCCCGTAGCTGACGGCGGCCGACACGATGGCCAGTTGTATCGCCGGCCGCGCCAGGATTCCCCGCAGCGACGGGATTCGAACCGGCTGCGTGGTGTCGTCGTGCGGGCGGCCGAGCGGGACGAACAGCAAGATGACGGCGGCGGTGAGATAGAGCAGCGGCAACGCTGCGTAGCTGCCTGCAAATTCGGCCGGCAGCAGATTCCGGGTGCGCATCGCGATCCACGGCGTTGCCGCTGCGGCCAGCAAGGTGCCAAGCATCAGGCCGGCCACCGCGCGACTGATCCGGGCGCCCGGTACGAACTCGGCCACCGCGAAGCGGTATTGGGCGACCACCGCGATGTTATTGCCCATGACGAAACAACCAAAACAAAAGCCGGCAAAGGAACTGCGCAGGATAGCAACCGTGGCCAGCGTCGCGCCGAGCGCACCCCACAGCGCGGCGCCGATGAATACCGGTCTTCGGCCGTAACGCCGGCACATCGAGGCCACCGGCAAGGTCGCCAGCGCGATGCCGAGGATGCCGATCGTGACCGGCAGCGTTGCAAGTTTCGGCGCCGGCGCCAGTGCGGCGCCGACCAGCGCCGACAGTGTCGCCATCGTGATCTGGGCAGCGGAGCCGAAGCATTGCGCGAACGCCAGGTTAAACAGGGCGAGCCGTTGCTTGGGCATCAGGCGTTCATTCGCTGCGACTTGCCGGTTCAATGTGTTATTTGTTCATTCGTCTGTGTGCCCGGGTGTCCGCCACGTTCCGGGCCGGTGAGTGGTCCGGCCATTCTAGCCCGAACTTCGGCGCCGGGAGGCGGTCATATCAGTCATGCGCTTCGGTTGCCTGATGATCTGTCGCTGCCTGTTGTGCGTGCTGGGCGGTGTGGCGCAGGTTTCATCGGCGAGCGACATCGTCTCGTCCGCTTCTGCCCGCGCGCCGCTGCCTGCACCGGGGTCGGCGGGTACGACGAGTACGTTGCGGATTGGCCAGGCGCACATTCATCTGCTGGTCGAAGGCCGGCCTTTTGCCCTGTCGCCGCAGGCATTGCGCGATTGGGTACAGCGCTCGGCAGAAATCGTCGCACAGTATTACGATGGCCTGCCGGTCGGCGAAGCCTGGGTTGCGCTGCGCGGTGTGCGTGGCAATCGCGTGATGAATGGCCAGGCCGTCGTGACGGGCGGTGCGGTCGTCAATGTCAATGTCGGCCTGCAGGCAACCCCTGCGGCCCTGGCCGAAGACTGGATCCTGGTACACGAGCTGATTCACCTGGCGTTTCCGAGCCTGGCGCGCCGCCATCACTGGCTCGAGGAAGGTCTGTCGGTCTATGTCGAATCGATTGCACGCGCCAACGCCGGCGTCCTGGATGCCGATACCGTCTGGGCCGGTTTCCTCGACGGCATGCCCCGGGGCTTGCCCGGTCCGGGCGATCGGGGGCTGGATCGCACGCCCACCTGGGGCCGCACGTATTGGGGCGGCGCCCTGTTTTGCCTGCTGGCCGATATTCACATTCGTCAGCAGACTCACGGCTAGAAAACGCTGCGCGATGCGCTGCGCGGCGTGACGGCGGCCGGCTATGACATGACGCGCCCGGCCGAAATTCGCACGGTCCTGGCCGTTGCCGACCAGGCGACCGGTACCTCCGTGATGCTGGACTTGTACGATGAAATGCGGGCGCAACCGGTGCCGGCGACGCTGGAGCCCCTGTGGGCCGAACTGGGCGTGGCCGAACGGGACGGGAAGGTGATCTATGACGATCGCGCGCCGCTGGCCGCCATTCGACAGGCCCTGACCAGACACATCGGCCGATAAACGGGGTATGATGCATAATGTTAAATACGGCAAATATTGCCGCTTCCGGGAACTCATGGGCAGGAAAGGGGGTCAAGAGACTAGAGTGCTGCCTGCCCGTGCAGGTTTTTCTACCATAACGAAGAGGATCGAGAATGAGCAAATTAGACCGTAAGAAAGGCGCCATGCTGGCCGCTGCTGCCGCTACCTTGTTTATTGCCGAACCGTTTGCCGCGCAGGCGCATGGCAATGGGGCCCAGGCCGCTGCCGAACCGATGGGCATGTGTATGGGCGGTAATTCCTGCAAGGGACAGAGTGCCTGCAAGACTGCGAAGAGCAGTTGCAAGGGTCAGAATGCCTGCAAGGGCCAGGGCTTTACGAAATCCACCAAGGCCGAGTGCGACAAGGCCGGCGGCGAGTTCAAGGGCGCTTCCTGAGCCTGCCTGATCGGGGCTGCGGGCAGGGATGCCGGCAGCCTTTTTCACTCTCCGGCCAGGTGCCATGACCCGATCACCATCCGACAGGCCATACCTGGGCTTTGGCCTGGGTCTGCGCACCGATCATTACGAGCAGGTTCTCCAGGATCGCCCGGCCGTCGACTGGCTGGAGGTCATCAGCGAAAATTACATGGTCGCCGGCGGCAAGCCGCTGCATTATCTCGACCGCATTCGCGAGCTGTACCCGATGGTCATGCACGGCGTGTCGATGTCCATCGGCAGCACCGCACCACTGAATTTCGATTACCTGGCCGATCTCAGGCAACTGATCGCGCGTGTCGAACCCGAATGGGTGTCCGACCATTTGTGCTGGACCGGCGTGCACGGCCGCAATTTGCACGACCTGATGCCGCTGCCCTATACCGAAGAGACCGTCGCGCACGTGGCCGCGCGGGTCGGGCAGGTGCAGGAGTACCTGGGGCGACAGATCCTGCTGGAGAATGTGTCCAGCTATGTGACCTATAACGCCTCGCAACTCACCGAGTGGGAGTTCCTGGGCGCAATTGCCGAGCGGGCCGACTGCCTGATCCTGCTCGATATCAATAACATCTATGTCAGTAGTCACAACCATGCCTTCGATCCGGTCGAGTATCTGGACGGCGTGCCGGGCGAGCGCATCCGCCAGTTCCACCTGGCCGGACACAGTTATAAAGATCAGCTGATTATCGATACCCATGACCATCCGATCTGCGATCCGGTCTGGTCGCTGTACCGGCAGGCTGTCGACCGTTTCGGTCCGGTCTCGACGATGATCGAGCGCGACGACAACATTCCGCCGCTCGCCGAACTGCTGGCCGAGCTCGACGTCGCCCGGCAACTGGCGTCGCAGCAGGGCGTGGCCGCGGCATGATGGAACTGGCGAATCTGCAGTCGCTGTTTCAGGACCATGTCATCGGCGGCGCTCGTGCAGCGCTGCCGGCTTTCGTCGGCGATGCGACAGCCTCGGCCGAAGAACGCCTGGGCGTGTATTACGAAGCCTACCGGTTGCGCCTGCTGGAAATCCTGCGCGACGATTTTCCCGGCCTGTGCGGCCTAATGACCGAAGACGAGTTCGAGTCGCTCGGTTTGCGGTACCTGGACAGGCATCCGTCGTACCATCCCAGTGTGCGTGAATTCGGCCGGCATCTCGGCGAATTCCTGGCGACCGACAGTGCGTTTGCCCAACAGCCGTATCTGGCCGAGATGGCCCGGTTCGAGTGGGCGCGCGGCCTGGCATTCGATGGTGCCGAGGCCGAGATCATGACACTCGACGAGCTGGGCGCCTTGCCGGGAGAAGACTGGCCGGCGTTGCGGGTACAATTCCATCCGACGTTGCAACGTTCGCGGTTTGCCTGGAACACCGGGCCGGTCTGGCGGGCCATCGATACACAGGCGCCGGTTCCGGCGCCGACCCGGCTGGAACGTCCCGAGTCATGGGCCATCTGGCGACGCGGCGTCACGGTATATTGGCGTTCGCTGGGCGAGGCCGAAGCCGGTGCGATGGACGCTTTTGCCGACGACGGTGATTTTGCCGATGTTTGCGCCGTGCTCTGTGAATGGCTGGATGCCGAAGCGGTGCCGGCCACGATGGCCGGCCTGCTCAATCAGTGGGTCACCGAAGGCCTGATTGCCAAATAATCATCCCGAATCATCATCGTCCATAAAACGGGGATCTTCAGACGCCCGTTTCTTTCGCTTCGTGGGGAAAGCCCCGCCGGTTGATCAACCCCAGCGACAGTGCGAGTAATGAGAACGAAAGCACGGCCAGCACCAGGTATGCCGTCTGATAACCGACCTGGCCGCCGCCCATCGATGCGGCCACGCCGCCGACGATGGCTGCGCCGCCGAGCTGACCGACGCCGAGGAAGACATTGAGCAGACCTTGTGCGGCGGCCCGGTCTTCGGCCCGCGCTTCTTCGAGAATGATGTAGCGCAAGGGTGCGCCGAGCAGCCCGGCCAGTCCCATCCCGCCGATGATGCTGCCGCCAAGAAACGACACGTACGTCATGACCGCAATTCCGATTACGAGAATACCGGCAAAGACGAACAGGAGGCTGGCCTGCACGATGCGAATCGGGCCGATGCGGTCGACGAGCCGGCCGACCACCGGTGACACGATGACCATCATGAAAACGGCGGGCAGCATCAGCCATGCCGCCGTACTTTCGTCCACGCCGAGGGAGGCAACGGCCAGTGCCGGAAAAAATATCTGGGCCGATTCGACGACGCCGACGCCGATCGTGATGATCAGGATCAGCTTGAGCTGACGAGAGTGGAAGAAGGACGGACGAAGGATCGGGTCAGGGGCGCGTTGTTCCCGATGCCAGAATACCGGCAGCAGAACGGCCGCTGTCAGCAGGAACGGCCAGACTTTGATCGACTGCAGGCTGCCGGCCAGGTTTGTCGAGTCGAGGTTGGTGATCCCGATGGCCAGGCCCAGCAGCAGCAAGGACAGCACAATAGCGCCGAACCAGTCGAAGGGCAGGGATTCGGACGCACCGGTCGACGGCAATAGCCGCCAGGCTGCAATCATCAGCACGACCGCGATCGGCAGGTTGATCAAAAACAGCCATTGCCACGCATACTTCAGCAGGATGCCGCCGAGTACCGGGCCGATCAGAAACGCCAGTCCGAATACCGCACCGATCAGGCCGAGCGCCCCGCCGCGCTTGTCCTCGGGAAACGTATCGCCGATTACGGCGGCTGCAACCGGGAAGATGCCGCTTGCGCCGAACCCCTGAACGACACGCCCGATCAGCAGGGCTTCCAGGCCACCGGCCATGGCTACTATCAGCGAGCCGGCGGCAAACGTGAACACGCAGGCGACGTAAATATCGCGTCGACCGAAGCGGTCGGACATTTTCGCCAGCAATGGCGTGCCGACCAGTTGCGCGAGTATATAGATATTAATCAGCCAGGATAGTTGCCGGTTGTCGAAACCGAACTCGGCCTGCATGGCCGGCAGGGCCGGTCCGATAATGGCGAGATCCAGCGCGCCCATCAGCACGCCGAAAAACAGCAGCGCCATCACTGCCTTGAGATTGGCTTTAGGCATGATTTGTTCTTGTCGTCAGTCAAACGGAAAACTGCGACATTATGAAAGAATTGGTGCCAGACACCAATGTTTTTTTCAGGCGGCCTTGACGGTACCCAGTGCCGCGGCGACGGCAGGATGACAGATATTGCCGGCATGCACGTTCAGTCCGTTGGCCAGGTGCGGGTCATCTGCCAGCGCGCGTTCCCAGCCGTGGTCGGCCAGCACCCGGACAAACGGCAGCGTGGCGTTATTCAGGGCGAACGCGGAGGTGCGCGGCACGGCGCCGGGCATATTGGTCACGCAATAATGCACCACATCGTCGACGATAAACGTCGGTTCGGCGTGCGTCGTCGGTCGGCTGGTCTCGAAGCAGCCGCCCTGGTCGATCGAAATATCGACGAGGACCGAGCCGGGACGCATGGCCCTGACCGTTTCGCGACTGATCAGTTTGGGCGCCTCGGCGCCTGCGACCAGCACGGCGCCGATAATCAGGTCGGATTCGAGCGCCAGTGCTTCGACGGTATGGCGGGTGGCGTAGGCCGTATACAGCGTGCGGCCGAACTGCACCGATAACTCGCGCAGGCGACGCGCGGACTTGTCCACGATGGTCACATTGGCGCGCAGGCCCACGGCCATCTCGGCAGCATGCGTGCCGGCGACGCCGCCGCCCAGGATCGTGACCCGCGCCGGTGCAACGCCGGGCACACCGCCGAGCAGGATGCCGGAACCGCCGTTGGCTTTTTGCAGGCATGTGGCGCCGACTTGCACGGACATGCGCCCGGCGACTTCGCTCATCGGCGTCAGCAGGGGCAGAGAACCGTCGGCCGCGGTCACGGTTTCATAGGCAATCGCCGTCACGCCCGATTTGCACAGCGCGGTGGCCTGTTCCGGATCGGCGGCCAGGTGCAGATAGGTGAACAACACCTGGTCCGGGCGAAGCATGCGGCATTCTTCGGGCTGCGGTTCCTTGACCTTCACGATCATGTCGGCTTCGGTAAACACCTCGAGCGGGCGGGCGACAATGCGTGCGCCGGCCGCTTCGTAGTCGCTGTCGCCGAAACCAATGCCGGCGCCGGCCCGGGTTTCAACGATCACTTCGTGGCCTGCGCCGACCAGCTCCCGCACGCTGGCAGGCACCAGGCCCACGCGGTTTTCCAGAATCTTGATCTCTTTGGGGACACCGATTTTCATGGTTGTGGCCTCCGGCAGCACCGATTCGGTATTGGCTGATAGCGTACCGCCATCGGCCTGGTGAAACTTGCCCTTTTTTGTTTAATTAATGTTAAAAAAGACAGAAAATTGCGGTAATCTCTATTAATGAGCAAGAAAATACGTCAAATATTACTAGATACACATGATCATGCGATCCTGGATGCCTTGCAGGCGGACGGGCGCATGAGCAACGTGGCACTGGCCGAACGCATCAACCTGTCCGAGTCGGCCACGTTGCGCCGGGTCCGGGCGCTGGAGCAGGTCGGCATCATCAAGGGTTATTCGGCCCGCATCGATCAGGCGCTGGCCGGCCTGTCGGGCAACGTGTTTGTCAGCATCACGTTGCAGCGCCAGGATCAGCAGGATCTGGACGTGTTCGAGGCAGCCGTGCAGCAGGTGCCCGAAGTGATGGAGTGTTACCTGATGTCGGGCAACTTCGACTACCTGTTGCGGGTGGTCGTTGCCGATACGGCTGATTTTGCACGCATTCACAGCCAGAAGCTGACCCGTCTGCCCGGCGTGTCACGCGTGCAATCGAACTTCACGTTGCGCACGGTGCGCAAGTCGAGCGTCCTGCCGGTGGTCGATGCCTCGTAACGGGTGTCTGGCACCAATGACACGTGGTATCTTTTCCGGCTTTACCGGCCCGGGAAAACAGAACAATGGACATCGAAATTATCGTGAGTTCGGATTTGCACCCGCAGCAGGTTGCCGAACTCGCCGTCGAAGCAGAAAAGGCCGGTGTGCGCACGCTCTGGCATTCCAATTTCCCGAGTGACTGGGATCCGTTTATCGGCCTGGTGCCGGCGGCGCTGGCGACCAGCAGGATCAAACTGGGCGTGCTGGCGATCAGTCCGTACGAGATGCACCCGCTCAGAATCGGCAGTTCCCTGGTCAGTCTGAACGAATTGTCCAAAGGCCGCGCCATCGTCGGTATAGGCGGCGGCGGCGCGGTGGCGGCGACCATCGGCGACGGTTCGGGCGGCATGTACCTGGATTTCAAGAAAATGCGCATCGTGCGCGGCGTGCGCGAGGCGGCGGAGATCGTGTACCGCATGGCCACGGGCAAGGCAAACCGGGGTTACAAGGGCGAACTGTTTCGGGTCGTGCGGCCGTTTCACCTCAAGCACGTGCAATCGCCGCGTGCGCGGATTTTTGTCTGCTCCATGGGGCCCCAGATGCTGCGCATGGGCGGGCGCATCGCCGACGGCGTGCAGGTGGGTGACGTCACGCCCGCCCGCATCGGCGAATCGATCGGCTCGGTACAGGCCGGCCTGGCAAAGCGGGCCTATCCGGCGGAAGATTTTCGCATCGGCAACTTCTGGGCCTGGCATATCAAGAAAGACCGCGAGGCGTCGATGTATGAAGCGCGCAGCCAGTTGTTTGCCCGTGCCGAAGTGATGCCGCCGAACATCGGCCTGGATCACATGGTTCAGACCGGCGTCATCGATGACTCGGAAGCCCGTTTGGTCAGAGACAAATTTCAGAATTTTCTGATGGCGTATCTCGACGGGTCGGGCAAGGTCAAGGGCGTATCCGAAGACCTGGTACAACGCCTGATCGACGAATGCAGTTCCTCGGGCGATGTCGATGACATCGACCGCGAGATCGAACGTTATCGCGTTTTCGAAAAAGCCGGCCTGACGGACCTGGCGTTACGCATTTTTGACGATCCGATGGATGCGGTGAAAACCATCGGAGAACGCGTCATACCGCAGTTCCGATAAATTGCTGTCAGGCATCCATGATCATCAATTATCGACTGTAATAGGCAACCAGGGATGCCTTGGCCAGGGCATGCCGGTTCAGGTTAAAGCCCACCATGGCCGGCGGGCTGTTCTCGTCGAGATCCAGGTGCTCGATGTCCAGCGCGTAAACCGTGAAGACGTAACGGTGCGGCGCGGCGCCCTTGGGCGGACAGGCGCCGCCGAAGCCGTTGCTGCCGAAATCCGTCTTGCTCTGAACACTGCCCGCAGGCGCCAGGTTTTTGTCCGGATTGCCGGCATCGGGTTTCAGCGCGTGCGTGCCGGCATCGATATTGAAAATCAGCCAGTGCCACCAGCCGCTGCCCGTCGGCGCATCCGGATCGAACAGCGTGACTGCAAAACTCCGCGTGCCGGCCGGCGCATCGGCCCATGCCAGGGCCGGTGACCGGTTCTGGCCGGTGCAACCAAACCCGGAGAAAACCTGGGCCTCGGTCAGCTGCCCGCCCATATCCGAACTCGTCAGCGTCAGTCCCCCGGCACCGGCAGTGCCGAAAGCCAGGCATCCTGCAACGATCCACAGGGCAGGCCAATTCTTCACGATACGTCTCCTCTTAAAGAAAGCCGGTCAATGGTATCAAATTGGTGTCTGACACCAATTCTTTGTCTAATGGGTATCCGGCACCCGTTTTGGCAGGAGGATGATGGTCATGCGCAGAGGGTTACTCTTGTTAATAGCGAGCGCGGCCGCCGTAGTCGGGTACGCGCAAACACCAGCAACCGGTATGTTGCCGCCGATTGCCATCATCGGCACCGGCGAGGTCGGCTCGGCCCTCGGGGTGAGCTGGGGGCAGCTGGGATATCCGATCATCTATGGCAGCCGTTCGCCGGACAGTGAGCGAATGCGCGCGCTATTGCAGCGCAGCGGTCATGCGCGCGCGGTGTTATCGGCCGATGCTGCCGGCCATGCCGATATCGTCGTGCTGGCGCTGCCGTTCCGCGTCGCCCTGAAGTTGCTGCCGAAAATGGGCAACCTCGACAGCAAGCTGCTGATCGACCCGATGAATGCCCTGCAGTTCGACCGGGACCGGCAACGGGTCGGCACCACCGATACCCTGCTGGCCGAGCAAATACAGGCACTGGCCCCGGGTGCGCACGTCGTCAAGGCGCTGAGCACGACCAATGCCGAGAATATGTCCCCGGACCGTGCATTCGACGGACCCATCTCGATACCCATTGCCGGCGACGACCCGCAGGCAAAGAAAACGGTGACGACCCTGGTCGGGGCGCTCGGCCTGGAGGCGGTCGATGTCGGCCCCCTGTTCAACGCCCGCTATGTCGAAGCCATGGGGCCGCTCTACGTTTACATGAATTTCATCGCCCGCAGGCCCGGAAGGTTTGAGTATGCGTTCACGCGATCTGTGCAGTGAAAAAGGCATTTTTTCCGTATAGTCGGTGAATAAGCCAATATTCCAGGAGGCATTTGCCATGACAAAACAAGATTTAATCCTGGTGGTCATCGACCCGACGCGCGAAGAGCAGCCCGCATTATCCAGGGCAGCCGAGCTGGCGAAACATACCAACGCCGAGCTGGCGCTGCTTACGTGCATCTTTAACCCCGATATTGCCCATGTGGAATGGGTTACCGGGGACAGTCTCAAGCATCTGCGCAGCGCGATGATCGACGAGCAATTCCAGAAATTAGAACAACTGGCCGAGCCGCTGCGCAGTGCCGGGCGGTCGGTCTCCATTAAGGTCGCATGGGATAAGCCGCTGCATGAAGCCATCGTCAGAGAAGCGTTGCGTATCAAACCGGATTTTGTCGTCAAGGACACGCACCATCACTCGGCGATCGCGAGAATCCTGTTCACGAATACCGACTGGCACCTGATTCGCGAGTGCCCGTTCCCGCTCTGGCTCGTTAAACCGGTGACCGTACCGGCCCACGCCACGGTCATGGCAGCCGTCGATCCCACGCATGAGCACGATCAAACCGCCGCGCTCGATCGTCGGATCATCCAGACGGCACAATTTTTTGGCGTGATATTCGAGGAACCCTTGCAGCTCGTCCATGTCTTCGAACCGCCACCGATACCGGTCATGGGTGAATTCCCGACGGTGTCACCCACTGCATCGGTCGAGGGCATGATCGAGCAGGCGCGGGAAACGCATGTGCATGCACTGCAATCCCTGGCGGCTGACGGCGGTTTTCCGCCCGAGGAGGTTCATTTTCTTGAGGGAGACCAGGTCAGGTTGTTGCCGGAAGCGGCAAGCGAGTTGCATGCCGCCATGGTGGTCATGGGTGCGATTAACCGATCACGGCTGGAGCGAGCCATTATCGGGCACACTGCCGAAAAGACACTGGATCATTTCCCGTGCGATGTCGTCATCGTCAAACCGGACGGCTTCAAGTCACCCGTCGAATCAATGCCACCGATCTATGGATCGGTCGAAAAGGTCGGGTGAGGGAACAGTCACCGAACTTCATTTATTCAATCCATGATCAAACCGGTCGCCATCGATCACATCGTGTTACGCACGGATCGTTATCAGCAGCTTATCGAATTTTACTGCCGGGTACTGGGCTGCGAGGTCGAGCGCGTATTACCGGAAGACCTGGGCATGACCCAGCTGCGGGCAGGCAGTGCGCTGATCGATATTATCGATGTAAACGGGCGGCTGGGCCGGCCCGGCGGTCCGGCGCCGCAGGGTACGGGAAACAACATGGACCACTTCTGCCTGCAAATCGAGCCTGTCGAAGAAAAGGAACTCAAAACCTGCCTGGAAAACCTGGGCGTTTCCTGCGGCGAGTTCCGGCAGAGAGTCGGCGCACAGGGCACGGGGCGCTCGATCTACATCCAGGATCCGGCCGGCAATACGGTCGAGCTGCGTTCTGTTCAGTGAAACGGGAATTGGTGTCTGACACCAATTAACATCAGGCGGCCCGGCCGAACCGCCGGCGCGCCAGAAATCCGTCCAGCCGGCCCGAAGACCGGCCGTCCGTGCGCTGATAGGTTGCCGGTGCCGCGTACGCGGCCAGGTGCACGATGCGATCTTCGTAGATCAGCCCGGCCGCGATGATGCCGTGGCCGCGCAGTCGCAGGTCCGTGCCCAGCCCGACGGCCTGGTAGGTTTCGGCGCTGGCATGGGTGATGCGTTGCACGAAGCGCGGCGGGGCCGACAACTTCGGTACAGTCCACTCGAGCGGGCGCTCCATCGCGTCGATCGCGTAACTGCGGACGATCTTCGGCAACAATTCAGCAAACGTGCAGTCGGCATCGAACAACTCCAGGCCCTCGATGCGCGAGCCGATGGCGAACACGGCACCGACCTGGCCCGTGCCCGCGACGAAGGCATCGACGTATCCCTGCACTGATTTCTCGTGCCGGGCATAGATATCGGCCATCGCACTCGTTCGCGAACGCACGCCCATGCGCGCGGCTTTCCTGTCGACTTTCGCCCAGACCTCGCTCTGGTCGGCATCACGTGCGCCAGAACGTTGCAGGGACGCCGACACCTTTTCCATTTTCGCGCGCCGTGCATCCATGAACTGGGCCCGATTGGACACGTTGAACTCGTCACTGTCATACGACCAGCGCCCCGCCTCGACACACGACACCGGGATCCGGATCGTCTCGTGCGCCGGCGCCAGGATCGTGCAGTTGGCAATGCGGTTTTGTTTCGCGCCGACCAGTTCCTCACCGTCCAGCACGAGAATGGGATTTGGACCGGAATTTTCCAGCAGCAGCACCGGCACGGCCCCGGCATCGGACACCTCGCGGATCGACACGTGCCCGGCGGCTATCGCGGCCGTCAGAGTCACATAGCCGGGTTCCGGAGAATCGGCAACCAGCAGCGGACAGGCCGTCAGGTTCAGGTGGGTCTGCGGCTGGCCGTATTTAAGGCCCTTTAGACAGTCGACAAGAACTTGCATGATCAAAACCTCCCGGCAACCAGTTCGAAAGAACCGGAGACACCAACCATCCCTGGTTATCGATCCGGCGCAGTCCGTGCGTCAGAGACTCCGGTGCTTGTTAATGATCATTATCGGGGTTGGCTGGGTCACAGGGTGAGCCTGCCGGGCGCTATGCTGGGAAAAAATGCATCGCAGTGGGGAATGACCATGCATAACAAAGAAAAAGACGACGACAACATCGTGCGCGATTTACCCTTCGGCCACCATCACGGCAAATGCCCGAAATGTGGTTCACGCAACGTCGTGCCGATTCTCTACGGCTATCCGACCGCAGAATCCATTCACAAGGCTCACCGCGGCGAGCTGTACCTGGGCGGCTGCATCGTCACCGGCGACGACCCGCAATTGTACTGCCGGGAATGTGGCAAGCAGTGGTAATGGGTGTCAGACACCGGTAAAGGACTCATCCAGCGCCGGCGCCGCCGGGAAATCCAGTACCGTATCGTTTACGTGATTAAACAGGTTCGACAGCGTCTTCTGGGCGATCACGACATGGATGTCGGCGATATTCGCATCGGTATACCCTGCTGCACGCACCGCGGCCAGATCATCATCCGACACAAATCCTTTCGTCGATAACATTTCCTGCACAAACACGATTAACGCCTGTAACTTCTCATTGCCCGAAATCCCGCGCCGCACATCGAGAATTTCCGCATCGTTCAGGCCGGCGCCTTTCAAACCCAGCGTATGTGCGGCAACACAATAGGTGCATTCGTTATGCACGCTGGCCACCATGCGTATGATCTGATGCTCGACCGGGGTCAGGCTGCCGTCATTGATGAACTGCTCCAGCGCCATGTAGGCCTCCAGCGCCTGGGGGCTGTTTGCCAGGCCTTTGAAGAGGTTCGGAACCCTGTGCATGAGACTTTTGATCTGGCCGTAAATGGCGGCAGTTTTGCCGGTGGCCGCTTCGGGTTCGATGCTGTTCAGGCGGGGGGAAGAGTGAGTCATGGGTCCTGGCCTTCTGGGGTTGATTCAGCAGACCGCTTATTCGACCGGCAGCGGGGAAAAGAGTTCAGCAGGATAAAAAGTCTTCTCGGCCATGCCCGATTCCACCTGCAAACGGTCGTTGCCGGTGGCTCGCGGCAGTCCGGGCCTGCACGCAGGTGCTTAAGTATACCGATTAGTCTGTATTTTGTGAGTGGTGATATTGTAAGTGGTCTGACACCCATTAAATCATCGCGCCAGGCTCATCTCGTGAGCCCGTATTCAGTTACAATCAATCTGTATCGAGAGTGAGCTGACGCTCCGCCAACCTGCCTGCCCGGGCAAGGTGGTTACCCCGTCCGGGGGATGCGGCCCAAAGCGGCAACAACCAGGGAAATCCAGGCCAGTGATGAACGAAACCCGCGCGATGCCGGTGTTTCGGCCGGTGTCTCCCGCGGGAAAGGAGACGAAGATGACAATGGAACACGAGGCGTGTGCAATGAAACTGATTGACCGGTTGTACGACGGCCCGCTGGATGTCATCGGTGACATCCACGGCGAAATCGAAGCGCTCGAGCGATTGCTGGCACTTCTTGGCTATGACACCGAAGACGGCTCGCACCCGGAAGATCGGCGCATGGCGTTCGTTGGCGATCTGACGGATCGCGGCCCGGACAGTCCGGCCGTGCTGCGCAAGGTCATGTCATTTTGCAACACGAACCGCGCGCAGTGCGTGCTGGGTAACCACGAACTGGCGTTGCTGGCCGACGACTGCAAGCACGCCAATATGTGGTGGACGGATACCGAGAAACCTTGCGAACATCCACAGGTGCCGGTCGATGCCGGGGAGAAAACGGGATTCCAGGCCTTCCTGGCCGGACTGCCACTGGCGCTCGAGCGGGATGACTTGCGTGTCGTGCATGCCTGCTGGAATAACAGGGCGATCAAGCAGCTGCGGATGCTCGGGGATGAGACGAGGGCAGTCGTCGATCTGTATCGGGAAAAAATCCGGATATTCGAGAAGCGCTGGGCATCCGGAGCATTGAAAGATGCTCTCGACGCAGAGGAAATATTCCTGAATAAGAATCTCGATAATAAAAACTGGATACCCCGCTACTTCGGCACCAAGGCGCGCTATGAACGGGAAAAGCAGATGAGCAATCCCGTGGCAATCGTGACATCGGGCGAAGAAACCGAAACCGACGAGCCGTTCTTTGCCGGCGGAAAATGGCGGATGGTCGAGCGCGTTAAATGGTGGAACAACTACAACGATGACGTGAAAGTTATCGTCGGCCACTACTGGCGCAATATCAACAAGGTGCGACCGGCGGTCAGCAGCAAGCACGAGCCGGATCTCTTTGACGGGACGCTGCCGCATCAATGGCTGGGCGCCAGGCGCAATGTATATTGCGTGGACTTCAGCATCGGCGGACTGGCCGAACAGCGCGCGGCCGGCATGCCGCCGGAGCACTGCTCGCTGGCGGCAGTCCGGGTGCCGGAGTGGCGGGTGGTGCATGATAATGGGCTGGAAGAGAAATTGGTGTCAGACACCAATTTATCACAAGCCCGTTAGTGTACAAACATACAGTTCATGCCATGAGCCTGTGAGCTGGCATCATTGCAATACATATCGAGCTTCCGCTTAAACTTAGAGGGCCCGGCATCCATATCGGCTGACCGGAAGGTTGAACTACGATCAGCTACCCGAAAAGGCCCCGGAAAAGGCCAAATGGGAGAACAAAAAATATCTTGAGTCCGCAGAACGCCAACAACAAGAATCAATGCCTGCATTACCTGTTGGTGCCCGATACCGGCGCCGCCCGCCGGCTGCGGCGACTGTTGTGCGCAGACACTGCCCGCACCGGCATTGTCGTCGGCACCTGGAACGAACTGTTGGCCCACGCCTGCGCCGATTACCTCGTGCCGATGGCAGAAACCGATTGGGATGCCGCGTTAACCGCGGCGCTGCACACACTTCCCGATGCCACCTGGGCCAACAGCCTTGCCGTCGCCCCCGCCGACACCACGAGCGCAGTCTGGGCAGCAGCGCGACAACTGCTGCTGGCCACCCGCCCGGGTGAATTGCCGGAAATGACAACAGACGCCACGCTGACAGCACGTGCGCAGCGAAACTTAACAGAACTGACCGAGTTCATCACCCGGCTGGACAACAAGTTGCCCCCGGACCTGCAGGCCCTCCGCGCCCTGATCGATTGCCCGCCCGGGTTTGCAATCCGCACTACCCGCGTCTACCACAGCGCAGACAAACCCCGGCTCGATGCCTGGCAAACGTTATTGATCGAAAAGCTGAACGCTGACGCCGGCAACGAGCACCAGGGATCCTTGCAAGCACAGCTCGAATCCGTCGTCACGCTGCCACCTTGCGGCGACCCGAACACCCGGCTGGGCAACCTGCAGTCCGCACTCTATGCAACGGCCGGGAAATACAACCCGGACGACACCGCCCAATGGGTCGGCGTGCGCGATGCCCGCCAGGAGGCTGAAGTCGCGGCCGGCATGGCGCAACAGTTGATCGCAACCGGTACCGAGCCCAACAACATCGGCTTGCTGCTGCCGACCGACGAATCGTATTACGCGGTCGTGCGGCAATCATTCGGCCACGCCGGATTACCGCTCTCGGGTTTGCCGCAGCCCGATGTGCAGCGCGACCTGGGTTATGAAACGATTTTTAATTTCCTGGTCTGCCAGCAACGGCCCGCACCGGCGATGGCATTGGCCGCGTTCCTGACATCGCCGCTCATGCCGTGGCCGCGCCCGGCGGGCAACCGGCTGGCCCGGCGCATCATGGAGGGTGATTTTTCACTGGAACCGCCCGACCAGGCAGATACCGCGACCAGTGCAATGCTGGCGCTCCTGAAAGCACGCACCGATTCACCGCAAGAACTATCGACGGCATTGTCCGAACTCGGCAATCTGTTACCAACAGATGACGAGCAGGACGTACACCCGTCCCGCGCCCGGGAAGCGATTACCATCCTGCGCCAAAGACTTTCCGACACGCCCAAACTCGACTGGCGGTCCCTGCGCACCCTCGTCACCCCCGCACCAATAACCATGACCAACACCATCGAATACACCCTCGAAGGCATCACCGTCTGGCGCGAAGAACAAACCCCGTGGCGCCCGGTGCAGCATCTGCTGGTACTCGGTTTCCGCGATCGCCATTACCCGCGCCTGCCCGGGTATTCGCCGGTGTTCTTCCCCGAAGACCTGCGCGCGATCAACGCGACCTGCCACATCGAACTCGATACCGACGAAGCACTCCTCAAGCGACGCCGCCTATTGTTCAAGTCACAGCTCTCCTCGGTCAGCGAATCGGTCACCTTCCTGATCCCGCGTCGCGATGCCTATGGCGAGTTCGTCGCGCCGGCTTCGAGCCTGTTGTTCATGGCCGGCCTGTGCGCAGACATCGACAAGCCCGAAGACCTGATCCTGGATATCGAGTCAACATCGGCACGAAAACATATTCGCCACCTCGCCGTCGCCGCACCGACCACCGCGACACCCCCGCGCAGTCTCAAGCCCCATCACCTGGCGCTGCACCAGAACCTGCTGGGACTGCGCAAAGACCAGGACGGCCACGCCGCACCCCAATCACCGAGCCGCCTGGAAAGCCTGATCGTGTCGCCGTTCGCCTGGCTGCTCGGCCAGCTCCGTGCCGAGCCGAACGAATGGTTGCCGGACCAGCTGAACGTCATGCTCAAGGGTTCGATTGCGCATGAGGTCTTCGAATCGCTGTTTCCCAAAGAACAGGCCATCCCTGCCGACGATGAAATACGCCAAAACCTGCCGGAGATTTATAACCGCGTGTTGAATCGCCGCGCCCCCTTCCTGCGCGCCCCCGCCTGGCACGTCGAACGGCGCCATCTGCGCAAGGAAATCAGTGAAGCGGCGTTGACCTGGCGCAATATGCTGACCCTGCTGGATGCCACGGTGGTCGATGTGGAACTCTGGCTGGCGGGCCGCTTCGAGGCACAACCGATTCACGGCCAGGTCGACGCGCTGCTCGCCCTGCCGGAAAACCGCCTGCTCGTCATCGATTTCAAGAAGTCGAGTTCCGCGGCACGGCGCACGCGAATGGACAAGGGCTACGACAGCCAGGCCAGCCTGTATCGGCAGATGCTCAAGACCGGCGGCCCGAAAGACGACGCAGCGGGGGAGATCATCGCGCGACTGAACAATGCCGAATCCATCGGTATCGGTTACTTCACGATGAACGACGGCCGCTTGCTGGCCGATACCGGGGTACCCGGCGCGGAGCAACTCCCCGGCTGGGTGTCCTTCGCGAACCACGTTTCCGCCAATGCCATGGACATCCTGCGGCAAAGATTCAGCGAGGTTGCCAAAGGCGTGGTGCGGTTAAACGACGTCGACGTTGAAAAAACCTTCGAGCACACCATGGGCATCAAACCCTATGCCCTGGACAACAGCCCGCTGGTCCGCCTGTTCATGCGCCCGCAAGGTACGGGAGGCGTAGCATGAGTCTGCCGCCGCTGACCGTGGTGCCGGCCGGCGCCGGTTCCGGCAAGACCCACCGGATCCAGCACACTCTCGGCGAGTGGGTCGAGCAGGGACTGGTGCGCGCCGACCGCATTGTCGCGGTGACCTTCACCGAAGCCGCGGCCGCGGAATTGCGCGACCGGGTGCGCGGCCGGTTACTGGAGCTGGGCCGACCCGATGACGCGCTGCGTATTGATCAAGCCTATATCTCCACCATCCACTCGTTCGGCCTGCGGCTCTTGTCGGAATTCGCCTTTGAAGCCGCGATGTCACCGCATCCGCGCCTGCTGCAAGACGATGAGGAAAAAGCGTTGATCCGTGCCGCCATTCCGCGCAGCGAAAAGGGCAATGCGGTGCTCGATGACCTGTCGGGGTTTGGTTACAAGTACAAACACAAAACCGGCGAAGGCGCCGAAGATCAATTCCGTTCGACGGTGCTGACCGCGATCGGGCGGCTGCGCATGATCGGGCGCAAGCCGGGCCAGGAATCGCTGGTGCCACCGGCCGTCGAGACACTGACCGCACTGTATGGTGCAACGACCGATGCAACAGCGCTGAACACCCGTTTGTTTTCTGCGGTAAAAGATTTATTAAATGCGTTCCCGAATAGCCTGGCCCCGACCGCTGGCACAAACCAGACGGCAAGAAAGGCATTCGAAAAAAATTACATGCACCTCAAGCAAGCGCTACAACCCGGTCGCCTCGAATCGGACTGGCAGCTCTGGCAGAACCTGCGCAATCTGCGCCAGTCAAAGCGCGGCACCGCCACCCCCGGCAACTACGACGAACTGGCGCAGCAAGTCATGGCAGCGGCCAGCGAACTACCGCATCACCCGGGCCCGCTACAGCAAGCCACGACCCACCTCGAATCGCTACTGGCCTCCGCCGAGGACGTACTCGCCGGTTTTGCCGCCGACAAACGCGAGGCCGGGCTGCTGGACTACGCCGACATGGTGACCCTGGCCCGGCAACTGTTACTGGATTCCGCGACGGCCATCAGCGCGTTGAGCGAGCGCGTCGATTGCGTGGTCATCGACGAATTTCAGGACACCAACCCGATTCAGTTCGCCTTGCTGTGGCGCCTGCACCGCGCCGGCATCCCGGCGTTGATCGTCGGCGATCTGAAGCAGGCGATCATGGGATTCCAGGGCACCGATGCCCGCCTGTTCGCCCAGGTCACCCAACAGCATCGGCAACAGGTCGAACCACTGACCGACAACTGGCGTTCCGATGCCCGCTTGCTGGCCTTTATCAATGGCGTCGGCGAGCGACTCTTCGGGGATGCGTACAAGTCACTCCAGCCACAGGCCGCCGCTACGCAAATGCAGCCGCTGGAGGTAATCCATTTCCCGGAACGAATGGGCCGCTACAGTCAAACCAAACGCCGCGCCGGCCACGTCGGCCTGCGTCTGCAAACACTGCTCAACGATGCCACCCAACAGGTCATCGACAAACGCACCGGCGCACGCCGCCGCTTGCAAGCCGGCGACATCGCCGTACTCTGCCCGACTCATTTCAACCTGGCCGACTATGCGGCCGTGTTCCGCGACCTCGGCCTGCGTGTCCGTCTGAGCGAAGCCGGCTGGCTCGAATCGCGCGTCGTGCAACTCATGCTCAACGCGCTGCAATACGTTGCCGATCCGGACGACCGGCACGCGGCCCTGTACCTGGCCACGACCGAACTCGGCAAAAACTCACTCGAACAGGGCCTCCGCCAATTGATCAAGGCAAAGCACATCGACGATGACGTGCTGGCCCGGCTGGCGCCACTGGCCGAATACACCGATACACTGACGGTGCCCGATGTCATCGCGCAGGTCATCAGCGCACTGGATATCTACGACGCCATCTCACGCTGGCCCGACGGCGAACAGGCGCGCGCCAACCTGTTGCGACTAGAAGCCGAAGCCCGCGACTTCCAGGCCGCCCCTCGCGAGACGCTATCCAGCGGCGGCTACTACGGCGACGGCATCCCAACCTTCCTGGCCTGGCTCACCCGTCGCGCCGAAGATGAAGAAGAAAACAAGCAACCCGACCCGCGCGTCATCGACGAAGACGCCATCGAACTGGTGACCTGGCACAGCTCGAAGGGCCGCGAGTGGCCGATTGTCATCGTGGCCGGCCTCGACTGGTCGACCGAACCCCGACTACCCGAGTTCGATGTTCGCTACGCCAACTTCGACAATCTCGACGAGTTACTGGACGGCGCACAAATCACCTGGTCACCGGCATTCGCTGCGCCGGAGACCAACGAGAAGTACCTGGACGCGTTGCGAGACGAGTCCTGCCTGTCTGCCCGCCGGGTATTCTACGTGGCGCTGACCCGGGCACGGGAAAAGCTGATCCTGGAGTGGCCCGACTACCTCGCACAAGCGAGTAACCCGAAGCCGAACTACTGGTCGTTGATGACGGAGGATTGCGGGCTGCGGGTTGGGGAGGGGGCGATCACGATTGGGGATGCATCGTATCCGTGCGTGGTGACGACTGGTCTGGGCGAGCCGGTGGGTAGTGGATCTCAACAGACCGAAAACGACCAGGTGCAGATCAGTTGTATTGGGCATGTGGCGATTAAACCCGGTGAAGTGCCGGCAGACCTGACGCCTGATATGGTCGCGCCATCGGTGCATGCCGGTGAAGTGGTAAAAGAGATTAACTCACGCATCGAGTCTTACGGCCCGGGTCTCGATCTGGACTTTGGAATTTCGGCAACCGAGCGCGGTGAGCTGCTGCATCGATGCTTCGAAGTGCTGAGCGTCAGGCCTGATCTGCGCGAGCGCTTTTTTGCCACGACAACAGTGAGCATTGAAGAGTCGGTGCAGGAGCAGATCTGTAACGCGGTTGAGGCATTCAGGCGTTCGATCCAGCAACATCTAGCACCCACGCAGGAACACAGAGAGTTGCCGTTATTGGCTGAAACCGACAACGGATCCGTGCTGACGGGGATTGCCGATCTCGTTTTGGAGACGCCGGCAGGTTTGTGGATTATCGATCACAAGAGTGACCGGATGGATGATCCGAACGAAAGATTCCTGGAACACCTGCCGCAGTTGTTGGCTTACCGGGAAGCGTTGGCAGGTGTCACCAGATTGGCGCCTGTGGTTGGTATTGGAATCAACTGGACCAACCGTGGTGAGTTGCAGCTGGCCGAGTTGTCTTAGCGATTACGTTACCCCCGGTCACCCGCATCAACCCATCAACCGCCAACGACCAGTCGATCTGACTCCCATCCCAGCCTGGCCGGCCGTCGGTGGCGACAGGTCGCAGTGGCGCTTGTCCATCGACCGCACGTATTGGTACCCCTGCGGGAATCCCGGCTCCGTCCGGTGTCTCGAACAATAAATTGTTTCCGCTGAAACACCTGACCCGATATCCACCTTCATGAACGAGCCGATGATGATGCCGGCACAACAGCACGAGATTTTCGAGCCGGGTCTCCCCGCCGTCTGACCAGTGCCGGATATGATGACCGTCGACGAAACGCTTCGCCGTGCAGCCGGGGAATCGGCAGCCGTTATCGCGATACTTCAATGCACGCCGCAGTGCCGGGGGTATGCTGCGCGACTTGCGCCCGATGTTCAGCAGGTTGCCATCATCATCCTCATGCATCACAACGACGCCGGCATCGCAACTTAGCCGCTCAGATGTTTCCGCTGAAACGCTCGGGCCGTCTTCGAGAAACGTTGTGTCGGATTGCACATGCATGACGACCTGGTACTTGTCACCGCCGGTCGATTCCGTCGCGCCATGAGCCAGGAAAGACTCGGCCAATAGCGACAGCGCATCCGCGCAGTTATTGCCATGGCGAAGTTCCGCAGGCGTTTCCGCTGAAACATCCGGTGCATCCTCCCACAGCACATCCTTCGCTTTTTCGACAGCTTTGACCAGCAGCGCACCTTGCTCGGCAGTTAGCCGCCCATGAAATACAAAACTGCCGTCGTCGGCGGTATAAAAAGAAAACGCACGATTCTTATGCGCGTCATTCGCGTCTTCGAGCGCCTTGACCCGCTGATAGCGTCGCACCAGCCCCTCAACATGCGCCGCCGTGCCGGCCCGGGCTATTCCCAGTAAATAGTCTTCATTGTCCGCTGTCGCGACTCGCGTCATCGCCCGGACTTTTGAATAGCTGACTTCGCCAAGTTCAAATGCCGCACTAATGTTCGGCAACTCTGCGAGTGACCGCGCCACCCGTACCTTCTCCCGTGCCGCATTCATGCCGATACCACACTTCCAGTTCAGCCAATGTGCACAGGAGCGGATGCCCCAATCGGCCCAGGCCCGCCGGGCATCGAACTCGGCAATCAGCATCAGCAGTTGAAAAGTCGCTGCCGAAATCTGTGCGGCGAGCTGCATGATTTCGGACTCGAGATCTTCATCCGACGGTGGCGCGGCCGGTACGGGTAGGAGGGCAACCGAGGCTGACATGACGATCTCCAGGGACTGTGTATATGTACAGTTCACACCATGAGTCCCTGATCTGTCATTCCCCAAATCTATCGAAAACGTCCGGATTTGCACGTGCAAACCAAATCCAGTGAAGGTGACTACTTATTGGTGCCGAACTTGGTGTCAGACACCAATTATTACCACTGCTCAATGCGCGGGACGAGCGCCATCTTCCGGGAGCGATGGCCGAACTTTTCCCGCATCCACAGCCGTTACATGGAAGCCGATTTCCTGCCCAATGACCTCGCGCATTGACGGTGTCAGCGTCACCCAGAATTCGACAAACAACCGCAGCGGTCTTTTCAGCGACCAGTAATCCCAGTTTCGTCCCTGATGTTCAATACGGCGCATCATGTCAATCATCAGGCTATAGCACGTGCGACGTGAATGTTTTGTGCCCTTTGCGATGGCATAGACCTGATCGACTAAGGGAGGCGTTTCCCCTGCGTCTCTACGTGTTGTGATGGCCGTTAGCAAGGTTGCCTGGACCTGCGCCGGCAGACCGTACGGCTGACCGGGTATATAAGATTCGCCGAGCAGGAACTGCGCCGGTGGCTCGCCTTCGGCCAGACGTTCAGCCGGTGCGACGGCATCGGCCATGCGCCGCCAGTCTTCCGGACTCAGGCCTTCGGTAGCCTCGCTGCGTTTGCCGTTGGCAACGATTTCGGCAAACGGCAAGTTACTTTTCGCCTGGTTCGCCCGTGCCGACATGATGATGAGATTACCCGGCACATAGCCGCGCAAATTATTGCAGCGGTCGATGCTCCAGTCGGTTTCAGTACCGGTCGAATGCGTCAACGATTCGAGCGTCACCGGGCACCGGTCGATATCAATCTGTTCGATGTACTCGGGCGTGATCCGCTCATCCACGCGCTTATCCCGGCGCAACGCATTCATGCGGATCTGCAGCCACTTCAGGATATAACGATTAGAGCGTTGCGGATGCGGGTACTGCCGCTTGCCGGTACGATAGCCGTCGCAAAACAATCCCGGCGCATCTTCCGGCACGCACTGCCCGTGCATGGCCGTGTCGTAACCGAGCTCGAACGCAATCAGTTCGCGTTCATTCATCGTTCGTCTCAGGCCAGCCGAATGTGTAGACCGGTTCGGGCGCTTCGGCCGGCTGCTCGGGAGTTGTTATCGTGACAGCCGGTTCGTCATCGACATCCGGCCCGTCGCTCTCACTGTCATAAATCCCGATCCCTTTCCCGTATGGATTCGTCGGGCTGTCGGCTCGATACGGATTACCGGCGCCGTATGGGTTGTTGATGCTGTCGGCCGAATATTGGCTGCCGTACTTACCGTAAGGGTTCGATACCGATTCGGCATCGTACGGATTCGAGCTCAACCGGCCGCGATAGTTGCCGTCGTCATCGTAGAGCTTCGGCGCCTCGGTCGCGTACGGGTTCGACACCGACTTGTTGCTGTACGGACTGCCGTATGTGCCATAGGGATTGTTGATGCTGTTGGCATCGTAGGGACTGCCGACGCCGTACGGATTACTGACCGAATCCGCATCGTAGGGGTTCGCGCTGAGCTGGCCCAGGTATTTATTATCTTCCCGGCCATCATCGGCCACAGTCGCCGCCGCAATCACCAGGGTCGCCAACGCGACCAGGGTATTCGTCATTTTCATGCTCACACCTCGTTATAAGTATGGGGGGTCCATCGTCGTATTCCAACCGACCCGGGCCATCATGCCGCTCGTCTACAGTCCCGGAAGCCCTCACAATTGCCTAAGCTATCAAGTGGCGTTAACCCTATGCATTCCCTGCTCCAGTGGGTCCGGTAGTCATGGAACACCATTATCGGGGATTGCAGGGTCATGGGGTGAGCCAGCCTTAGAAATCAGCCATGCCATAAGGCTTAGCGCCCCATCCGTCGCCGACGCGTCCGCATCCGCGCGAGGCCCTCGGCATCTGCAGGGCTGCGGTTCGACTCCGCTGCGGCGGCAAAAGCAGCCAGGTGCACGACCCGTTCTTCTGCAACCAGACCTCCGGCAATGACGCCGGGTGCGGCCATGCCTACCTCGGTGCCGAGCCCGATGGCCGGGTAGGTTTCGATTTCGGCGCGCGCGAGTCGCGAAATGAAGGCATCGGCGCTGACGGCACTCGGATTGCGCCGGTGTGTTTCGACCGTTTCAATCGCATCGATCGCGTAACTGCGGATCAGCTTCGGCAACATGTCGGCCAGCGTTTCTGCGCAATCGAACAGCTCCAGCCCTTCGATCTTGTCACCGATCGCGAACACCGCGCCGGTCTGACCGGACTGTGCGCTGAAGGCCCCGACATAATCCTCGACGCGCGTGTGGTGCTGCTCGAACACATCGGCCATGGCGCTGGTCGGCGCTTCAACGCCCATATCCATGCACTTCAGGCTGATATCGTTCCAGACTTCCTGCTGGTTCGCCCGGCGTGATCCGGATCTTTTCAGTGACTCATGTACCGAGGCCATCTTGCGCTTGCGGCCCTTGTGGAAGTGCATCTGTTCGGAAGGCCTGAACTCGCGGCTGCGGTATCCCCAGCGCCCGGCCTCGACACAGGTCACCGGGATGTGCACGGTCTTGCCGGCCGGCGCCAGGATCGTGACATTGGCCGTGCGGTTCTGCTTGGCACCGAGCAGTTCCTCGCCGTCGAGAATCAGGACCGGTTTCGTGCCGGTATTCTCGAGCAGAAGTTCGGACACGCTGCCGCCCTCGGAGACTTCGCGCACCGAGGCGGCCTTTTCCTGCACGGCCTCGCGCAGCGTGATGTAATCGCGTACGAAGGTTCTGTTGCCCTGCAGCGGAAAGAGCGTCAGGTTCAGGAAAGTGATAGGGTGGCCCAGTTCCAGACCCTTCAGAGTATCAATGATTGCTTGCATATCAGGTTCTCCAGCGATAAAGTCCAGTATTCAACAGTACTCAACAGTACAGCGGTAGAGGGATAATACGCCCTTTCCAACAGAATTCAACAGATATGCGCATATATCGACATATATCAACAAAAACAGGATGTTGAAGCAGCATTAGCTCATGGGACGACTGCCTTCATATACGCTGAGTGACCTCGAAAGCCGCTCCGGTTTCGACAAGCGCACGATTGCCTACTACATCTCGGAAGGCTTATTGCCGAAGGTCGGTCGTCGCGGTCGCAACACCACCTATCCGCAGGAATTCATGGAGCGGCTGATGTTCATCCGCCGGGTTCGTGACATGCAGGACGATGGTCAGTTGCGTGCCGTCACGCTGGCTGAAATACGCTCGATCATGCAGGAACTGACCGCCGACGAGATTCGCCGGGCGGCAAATTCAAGCGGACCGATCGAATGGGTGCGCGAACGATTTACCGATCCGGACTGGGATACGTCGGGGCTGGCAGTGCCGGCGGAGCAGGTGGCGGCGTCGATGTTTCCCGAGCCTGACCTTGATAGGTGGGAAAACAACTCGGTTATAGGAGTCGAGGATCCCTATAAGACCCGAAGGACCTCAGCGAGCCGGCGGCGTGATTCGCTGAAAGAACAGATAACGAATCGACAATCTTTTGAAAATTCGTCGATGCTGACGGTAGAGCCGCAAGCAGCCATGGAAAAACCGCGTGCAATCCGTGATCAAGAAATAGATGAGTTGAAAGCGGTAATTCACCCATTTGGGCAAAGAACGGATCAAATACACGATGAGATGCAAGAGATGCGAAAAGAGCTGCAATACGAATTGCGGGAAATGAAAGATCTCGTTCTTGGACTGCACAAGCGGTTGAATAATGTAGAGGAACGCATCAAGCCTGATCCTGAAACCGATGAAGATGATTCGGATTCAGATAAGGGTTAGACATCATCCAGTGTGGCGACTGTTGAAGAATGGATCCGGCACGGTAATTGGTGTCAGACACCCATTAATTTACAAGCTGTTGATGTGAACCAAAGGCTCGCCTCCTGAGCCACTTTTCGTCTATAATACGCCCAGCATCAAGAGTGAGCTGACGCTCCGCCAACCTACTTCCCGAGCAAGGTGGTTACCCGAAAGGGATGATGTGGCCGCTTCCTGGCAACTAAAGGGAACACCACTTTGCGTCAGCTTCCGATGTGCTTTTTATTAATTGCATTGGGAGCTTCGTCATGTCCAAGTCTGCTATCGCGGAAGTTGTTCCGCATACGCCTGCCGATCGCTTTGCCGCGATTGGTGCTTATGGTTTCAAGAAACTCCAGTTGCCGATCCTGGCGGCTTTGGTCACCGGGGATCCGCTGCTGTTGATCGGCCGCGGCGGTACCGGCAAGACCTACCTGCTCAACAGCATCAGCGAAGCGCTGGGGCTCGAGCATCGCCACTACAACGCCAGCCTGATCGCGTTCGACGACCTGGTCGGTTTCCCGTACCCGGACGATGCGAAGACCGAAGTGAAGTTTCTGCAAACCCCGGCCACGGTCTGGGATGCCGAGTCGGTGCTGATCGACGAGATCAGTCGCTGCAAACCCGAACACCAGAACCGGCTGTTCTCGCTGGTGCATGAACGGCGCGTACAGGGTATTGCCCTGGATAAACTGCGTTACCGCTGGGCCGCGATGAACCCGTGCAGCCCGGATCAGGACGGCGGGGAGGAATACACCGGCAGCGAACCGCTGGACCCGGCGCTGGCCGATCGTTTTGCCGTGATCGTGACAGTCGGTGACTGGAACGGTTACCGGGACAAAGACAAGAAGCGCATCGTTGACCCGGCCGGCGAAGGTCTCGTCTCCGATGATAACGGTACGCTGAGTGCAGACATCGAAAACTGGCGCGCCGAGTTTACTGATCGCGTCGAACGCTGCCCGCGCACGATCATCGATTACACGACCACGCTGACGACGGCTTTAAACGATGCCGGCATACGTGTCTCGCCGCGTCGCGCAAGACTGGTTTCCCGCACGTTGCTGGCCACGAGCATCATTAACGGCGAGTTCAGTGAAACCGTTGCACGCGTGGTCCTGAAGTGTGCATTGCCACAGCCGGCCTGGGGTGAATTGCCAAGCAGATCAAAACTGGCAGCGGCCCATCGCCTGGCCTGGGATTCGGCGTGCCTCGAAGGTAACGAGAAATGGATTCACGACTTCCTGCTGGCGCGAAAGTTGCCTGCCAAGGTCAAGAAACTGCTCGATTCGTGCCCGGACCCGGACACCGGTTCGATCGCCATTGAACAGTTGCTCGCCAACTAGCCGCGCGAACGCGCCACGGCCTTCACGCTGGCGACGTTTCCTGCAGCCGTTGCGGGAAAACTGCCGATCGGCGCCGAGGGCATCAGCGATCTTGCCCGCCTCGCAGGCCCGGTGATGTCCGTCTCGGGAAACATCACCTGGCTGTCAATGATCACCTTAATGGCGCCACCGATGTTCGCCTTAATGGCGCCACGCAGGGGTGGAGTTTCAGCGCTTCAGACAGGGTGATTATTTCGTGTTTTTGTGTCCTTTTTCAAGCTTTGA